>ERZ773208.571-NODE-571-length-34499-cov-9.322291_pt1 | contig 34499 bp, 29 predicted proteins | sample MGYA00581006_ERZ773208 | MGnify/ENA primary metagenome ERZ773208 (study PRJEB29015, sample SAMEA2737793) | human gut metagenome | biome: human gut; feature: human-associated habitat; material: faeces | place: China | collected 2012 ... | reverse complement strand
GAAAAAATATAACTAGTAATAATACTGTTTCAAATACTATTTATCAGGGTGTTCGCCCAGTGATAGAAGTATCAAAGAAAAATATAGAATATTAAAAAAATAAATAAGATTCAATAAAAGTTACACAATAGTGTAATTTTTTTTATTTATATAGAATACTATATTTTAGATAACTTTTTTTGTCTAAATATGTCGAATAAATTGACAATTATTGTTTGATATGATATTATCTTAATCGTTGCCAAAAGGAGAGAGGTTATAATGAATAATATAGATTCTTTAAGAGAAGCAGTAGCGTATTTAAGAGCTACAAAATTATCAAGAGGTTTAACAGCTAGAGAATATAAAATTTATGCTGGATATAAGAGAGAATTAGCTATTGCTGAAAAAGAAAAAATGGAAGCATCTAAAAAATTAGAATTAAAAAAAGCAAATTAAAAAGACCAATACTATTTAGTGTATTGGTTATTTTTTATGAATTCTCTAAGGAGCTTTGTTAAGGCTCTTTTTTCAATTCTTGAAACATAACTCCTTGATATACCAAGTTCCTTAGCAATTTCTTTTTGTGTTAATTCTTCAGTATTATTTAGCCCATATCTTTTATATATTATACTTTTTTCTCTATCAGATAATATATTTATATATTTAGATAGTAATTTAATATTATTTTGAATATGTAAGTCTTCTGCAAAATCTGGTTTAGGTGTTTTTAATATTTCCATAAATGTTATTTCATTACCATCTTTATCAAAACCAACTTTTTCATCAATACTTATATTTTTACTATTTTTTTTATCATTTCTAAAATACATAAGTATTTCGTTATCAATACATCTTGCACAGTAAGTTGCAAGTTTAGTACCATGTTTATGTGAATATGTATCAATTCCTTTAATTAAGCCAATTATCCCAATACTTATTAAATCATCTGTATCTTTTCTAGTTTGTTCATATTTTTTTACAACATGTGCAACTAACCTTAAATTATGTTCTATTAAAGTGTTTCTTGCATCTTTATCATTATTATCCAAATATTTTTTAATATAATATTCTTCTTCTTCACTAGATAATGGATCTGGAAATATATTATTTGAATAACTTCCTGTAAAACAAAACATACCTTTTAAAGCAGCTGCTAAAATACTTAAAAACATTACATCACTTCCTAATTAAATATATGCCTTTTTTGTTTTTATTAGTACCATGAGTTATTTACATCTTTTCCTTATTATATAAGGCCTTTTAAAACATAATCATTGCTTTATTTTTATCTTTATTGTATAATTAAGAAGTATTAAAATAGATTAGGATGTTGATAGTATGTACTTAAAAGAGATAAAAGCAAGTGGTTTTAAATCATTTGCGGATACAATAGATATAGAACTTACAAATGGTATATCTGGTATTGTAGGACCTAATGGTTCTGGTAAAAGTAATGTGGTTGACGCAGTAAGATGGGTTTTAGGAGAACAATCTGTAAAACAACTTCGTGGTGAAGGGGCAATGAGTGATGTAATATTTACTGGTAGTAAAAGTAGAAGAGCCGCATCATTTGCATCCGTTACTTTAGTATTTGATAATAGTGATAAATATTTAAATATTGAATATGATGAAGTACAAATAAAAAGAACTATATATAAAACAGGTGAAAATGAGTACTTTATAAATAATACAAAAGCAAGACTTAAAGATATATTAGAATTATTTATGGATACAGGTGCATCAAAAGAATCATTTAATATAATATCACAAGGTGATGTTGCGAATATATTAAGTGGAAAAGCAGAAGATAGAAGAGTTATTTTTGAAGAAGCATCTGGAGTACTTAAGTATAAAAAAAGAAAAGATGAAGCTCTTAGAAAATTATCAAAAACACATGATAATATGGCAAGAGTAGATGATATTATATCTGAATTAAATACAAATATGGAACCTCTTAAAAAACAAAGTGAAGATGCTAAAATATATTTAGAAAAAAAAGAAAAGTTAGAAAATGTAGAAATTGCTCTTACTGTAAATGATATAGAAAAATATAATTATGAATATAAATATAGCAAGGAAAAGGTAAGTGAACTTACACTTTCAATTACTAAAATGTTATCAGAAAATTCTAATGAACAAGCAAAGATTGAAACAATAAAAAATAATATAAGTAAACTTAATAGTGAACTTTATTTAAAACAACAAGAACTTGTAAAGGTAAGCGCTAATGCTGAAAAATTGTCTGGTGAAAAGGCAATGATTTCTGAAAGAAGTAAATATAATTCGGAAGATGTAAAACTTCATGATAATATAATATCTTTAAAAGAAAAAATATTAAAAATTGAATCTCAAATATCAGCATTAAATAAAGAAATAGAATCAGAAAAGTCAAATAATAAAGTAATAGGTGAAAAATTAAATAATACTGAAATAAAACTTAGTGAAATAGAAAAAAATAAAGAAAATTTAAATAGTAAATTAAATCAAAAATTAAGAGAAATAACAGCTCAAAAACACAGAAAAGAAGTATTAATGAATTCACTCGAAAATAATTCATCACTTCCATATAGTGTAAAAAATGTACTTAATAATCCTAAACTAACAGGTATACATGGTGTACTTGGTAAATTACTTGAATTTGAGGAAAAATATTCTGAAGCACTTGAAGTATCTTTGATGAGCAGTGTATCACATATTGTTTGTGATAATGAAGAAGATGCTAAAGAAGCAGTTAGATATTTAAAAAATAATAATCTTGGAAGAGCAACTTTCCTTCCAATAAGTGTAATAAAACCAAGAAGTGTTGATAGTGAAAGCTATGAAACTATAAAATCTATGAATGGTTTTGTTGATATAGCATCTAACTTAGTAAAATATGATACTAAGTATAGAAATATTGTTTTAAGTCTTCTTGGAACAATTGTTGTCGTTGATAATATAGACAATGCAAATCTTATATCAAAGAAATTAAAAAATAGATATAAGGTAGTAACAATGACTGGTGAAGTTGTAAATATTGGTGGTTCAATAACAGGTGGATCACTTAAAAAAAGTAGCATACTAAGTGAAAGATATGAACTAGAAAATGTAATAAAAGACATTGATGTTTTAGATTCTGAAATAAAAGAAATAGAAAACAAAATTAATGAAGTAGATGATAATTATACTAATTTAGAACTTGAAAAAAATTCTATAATTATTAGTGTAAATTCAAATAGTGAAATACTTAAGAATAAATATAATGTATTAGATGATTTAACAAATGAAAAAAGTACTTTAATGACAGAATTATCTAATAATCAAAATATAGTAAATAATGTTATTACTAATGAAGAAGAAAAAATATTAAATGAATACTATAAAGAAATAGAAAAAAGAGATGAACTAAATATTGAAATTAATCAAATTCATAAAAAGATTGAACTTGAAAATGAAGATTTAATAAATAATGAGTCTTCACTTAAAAATAATAATCAAGAATATAATAAGGCTCAAGAAGAATTAAAGAGTCATGAAATTAAAGTTAACAGATTAGATGTTAAAATAGATAATTTACTTAATATACTTACAAATGATTATTCTATTTCTTATGAAAAAGCAAAAGAAAAATATATCCTTGAAATTGATTCTGATGAAGCAAGAAGCATAGTTAGTACTCTAAAAAGAGAAATAAAATCTCTAGGAGATGTTAATGTTGGTGCGATAGAAGAGTATGATAGAGTAAAAGAAAGATATGAGTTTTTAAATAAACAAAAAGAAGACTTAATGAATGCTGAAAATGTTCTTTTAGAAATTATTACTGAAATGGATGACATAATGAAAGATAAATTTTCATCAACATTTAATAAGATTAAAGAAGCATTTAATGAAACATTTAGAAAATTATTTAATGGTGGTAAGGCAGAACTTAAACTTACAGATCCATCTAATATTCTTGAAACTGGTATTGATATAATTGCACTTCCACCAGGAAAGAAATTGCAACATATATCACTTTTATCAGGTGGTGAAAAAACTTTAACTGCAATTGCGTTATTATTTTCAATATTGAAAGTAAGACCAGTACCATTTTGTATACTTGATGAAGTTGAGGCAGCACTTGATGAAGTAAATGTAGATAATTTTGGTAAATATTTAAAAGAATTCAAGGGTGATACTCAGTTTATAATAATTACACATAAAAAGAAAACAATGGAATATGCTGATGTACTTTATGGTATTACTATGCAAGAATCTGGTGTATCAAAACTTGTAAGTGTAAAATTAGAAGAACTTAAAAATTAATTTTAGGTTCTTTTTAAGGAAAATGGAGAAAAGTATGAAAAGAGAAAAAGGATTTACATTAATTGAATTACTTGCGGTTATAATTATTTTATCTGTAATTATGGTAATTGCTGTTCCTAAAGTATTAGATGTTATAAATAAATCAAAAGAAGAAGCATTTATAGATTCAGCATATGGAATTAGTGATTCTGCTAAATATTATTATTTTGAAAACAATATGACAGATAGTTATAATTTTGAATATGAAAATAGAAAATTAAAAAATAATGAAGAATTAAAATATAAGGGAACAAATCCTGATAGTGGTAATTTAGTTATAAGTAGTAAAGGTAAAATAAAACTTGCATTTTATTCTGATTCATTAAATTTATGTATAAAAAAAGATTTTAATGATAAGAAAATAAAAAAGGTGACTGGAGTTACAAAAGATAAATGTAATACAAATATGATAAATGAGGGATCTACTTGGTTTTGGGTAAATATAAATGATGAAAATGAACTTAAATATGTTACAAATAAAGAATTAAGAGAAAAAGTAATAGATTTATTTAGTGAAAATGGAATTAATAAGATATATATAGTAATTCCTTCTGGCTATTTACAAAGTACATTTAAAGATTTTGTAATATACGCAAATAGTAAAGATATAAAAGTATATAACTTAATAGGTGATCCATCTTCAATTAAGGAAGATGGATATGAAAGAACGATTAATACATATTATGATGAAATAAAATCATTTAATGACAAAATGAGTAAAGAGGGAATTAATGCTAGAGTAGAAGGCGTTCATTATGATGTAGAATTTTATGGTAATGGAAATGAAGATTTTGGTTATGGAAAATGGATTGGTGGACAAAGTGAAGAAGCTAAAAACTGTAAAAGAAGACTTGCATACATTAATCTTGCAAAGGCGGCATATAAATACGCTAGTAAATTAGGCTTAGAAGTAGAATTTGATGTACCTAATATTTTATCTAAATTAACATATTATGATGAAGATAATAACGAAAAAAATATGCTTGAAGAAGTACTTAAAAATAGTGATAATGTAACAATTATGTATTATGTTACTATGAAGAAATATATAACAACTGATAATGCCTTAATATATACTGGATCATATACATTTTCAGTAGATGATGATGAAAATAGATCAACAGTAGATGTAAAAGAATCAATGGTAGAAATGATAAATAGATATCATAGTAGTTATAATATTGGTACAGATCTTTCATTCTTTAGACAAGATGATACTAAAATGAAAGAATGTACTACTTCATTTAAAAATGAACTAAAGCCATATATAGATTTTGACTTAATATATGATTTAGATTATATGAATAATTATTATAAAACACAAATAGACAATATAAAAAATTATCAAAATAGTAAAAATTTATCTGCAGATGTTAAAATAGCATATCATGATGCTTGGGAACTTATGTATTTACTTGGAATAAAAGATACAGAAGTAATGAATAAAAGAATATCAAATTTTGCTAATAACTTAAAGAATAATACTAATTGTTATAAATAATATTTTAAAAATTTGACAAAAAAGTACTTTAATGCTAATATAATGTCCATCTTTTGAAAAAGGGGGAGAAATTTAAAAATGAAAAGAACAGATTTTTTGAAAGAAATTATTTATTCAGCAATAAATGAATCATTTAATAGTGATTCAGTTGATTATGACAATCTTCCAACTATAGTTAATCAAATAGCAGAGGATTTTAAATTGGATTTACGTACTGGTATTGGTTTTATGAGGGGTTTTACTGCAGCAAGAGATTATACACTTCTAAGTTTAATGATAAAAATGAGAGAATTAGCAGAATTAGGCCAAAATGATTCAGAAGAAATGCAAAAAACTTATGATTCTTTTATAAAAGTGCTTAATAATAATGTACCAATTGAAAGTGATAAATTCTATGTTGGAGTTAGTTATGATGAATATGTCAAAAATTATGAAGATGACGACGAAAAAAATAACTTTAGAATATCATACTGTTTATATAAAATGTATAAAAAACAGAAAAAGGGTAAACATAGAAAGTATGATGTTGAAGGTTTTATAGAACAATGTAATGGAGAGAAAGTTTCTAATCATGAATATTCTTTGAGACAATATGGTTTTCCTTTAAATTAGTTATAAAATAAAAAAATTAGGAGTTTTTCCTAATTTTTATTTTTCCATTAAATTAACTAATTTTATTACTTCTGATGTACTTTTAGTATATGCTCTAACAAGACCACCTGTACCTAATTTAATTCCACCAAAATATCTAATAACAACACATAAAACATTAGTCATATCTTTTTTTTGAAGTACATTTAAAATAGGTTTACCAGCTGTACCAGATGGTTCACCATCATCAACTGCTTTAGCATTTGGTCCTATAATATATGAGTAACAAATATGAGTACATTTTTTGTATTCTTTTTTAAGCTCATTAATAATATCATTAACGTTATTTACGTCTTCAATATAATATAGTTTTGTAATAAATCTTGATTTTTTAATAATTATTTCATTTTCAGCATTCTTATCTATAATATACATTCTTTTCACCTAAAACAATTATACTATAATTTATAAAAATATGGTAAAATAATTTAGAAGGAATGATTAATATGGATGAAAATACAAAAAAACATATACAAAGTAAACTTGCATTATTACCTAGAAAACCAGGTTGTTATCTTATGAAAGATAATACAGGTAAGGTTATTTACGTAGGTAAAGCAAAAATACTTAAAAATAGAGTAAGTAGTTATTTTAGAGGAGAAAAAACAGGTAAAACAAAAGCACTTGTTTCAAATATATCAACATTTGAGTATATAGTTACAGAGTCAGAAAAAGAGGCATTTCTTTTAGAAATTAACTTAATAAAGAAATATGATCCTAAATATAATATTATTTTTAGAGATGATAAATCATATCCATATATAGCGCTCACAACTATTCCATATCCAAAACTTGATATTGTAAGGCCAAGACATAAAAGAGTAAAAAAAGATGTTAAATTATTTGGACCATATCCTAGTTCATATGCTGCAAGAAGTATTGTAAATATGTTAAATAGAATATATCCTCTTAGAAAATGTAAAACATTTCCTGATAAACCATGTTTATATTATCATATAGGTGAGTGTCTTGGATATTGTACTAAAAATGTAGATAAAGAAAAATGTGAAGAAATGGTAAAAGAAATAACTTCATTTTTAAATGGTAATTATAATGATATAGTAGTTAAATTAAAAAAAGATATGTATGATGCATCAGAAAAATTAAATTTTGAAAAAGCAGGAGAAATAAAAGAATTATTAGATTATATAGATAAAGTACTTGAAAAACAAAAAATAGATTTAACTGATAATGTAAATAGAGATATATTTAATGCTTATGAATATAAGGGGTATATATCTATGCAGGTATTTCATTCTAGAAGTGGACAATTAGTTGAAAGAAATAGTTATATTTATGAACAAAATGAAGAAAAAGAAGAATGCTTAAATAACTTTATATTATCGTTTTATGAAAATAATGATTTACCAAAAGAAATTCTTGTTCCAGATTTTTTAGATTTAGATCTTTTATCAGATGCACTAGGTGTAAAAGTATTATCGCCAAGTAAAGGACCTAAAAAACATTTAATAGATATGGCAGAAGAAAATGCTAAAATAAAGATAATGGAAAAATTTGATTTAATTAAAAATGATTTAGATAGAAGTGTAAAAGCAAATGAAGAATTAAGTGAAAAGTTGGGATTTACTATTCATAGGATTGAATCATTTGATAACTCACATCTATTTGGTACTTATACTGTAAGTGGTATGGTTGTATTTGTAGATGGAAGAGCAAGTAAAAAAGATTATAGAAAGTATAAAATAAAGAGTGATGCAAAAGATGATTATCATTTAATGCAAGAAGTAATAGAAAGAAGATACTCAAGAGTTATTAATGATAATTTAATTAAACCAGATTTAATATTAGTTGATGGTGGACTTATTCAAATAAATGCATGTAAAGAAATACTTGATAATTTATGCTTAGATATACCTGTTTATGGTATGCAAAAGAATGATAAACATAGAATATGTGCGCTTGTTTCAGATGAAAAAGAAATAGAAATAGAAAAGGATAGTAATTTATTTCATTTCTTAGAAAAAATAAGTGAAGAAGTTCATAGATTTGCAATTAGTTATCATAAAGAAATAAGAAGTAAAGGATCACTTTCATCAGTATTAGATAATATCCCTGGAATAGGCGAAAAAAGAAGAAAAGCATTAATTAAAGAATTTAAAAATTTAACAGGTATAAAAAATGCTAGTGATGAAGAATTAAAAAAAGTACTTCCAGAAGAAGTTGCGCAGTCATTAAGAGAATATTTAAAAGATGAAGATTCAAAGTAAAATAGATTTATAATTGTTATGTGTGTATGTATGATAGTTGATGTACTTTTGTTTACAATGTCAAAATTGTTCAGTACTTTTTTTAATTCTATGCTTTATTAAAAATAATTATTGAATTCTTTCTTTTTTTTTGATATTATGAATATATAATATTGTAATCATGGGGGGCAAAAGTATGGAAAAATACAATATAGAAGATAATAGTGTTATTAAAAAAATAGAGAAAATAAAAAAGCTATGTATTAAGAAAAAGAATATTTATGATAATATTCAAAAAGGAAATCAAGAACCATATGTAGTAGAATTATGTGGTTTACCTAATACTGGTAAAACAGAGTGTATAAAACTTATTAAAGATTTTTTTGAAAGATCCAATATTAAAGTAGAGTTATTAGAAGATCCAATATCTAATTTAACATATAAAGATTTAAGAAATATATCAAAGTTTAAATTAAATGAGAAATCTGTTTTAGCAACCAAAAAAAGCTTGGAACAAGCAAGGAAAGATAAACCAAATATAATCATTATGGAAAATGGTCTTATTGATAATTATTTTTATTATCAAAGTTTATATGATGAAAGAAAAATGACTAGTAGCGAATTTAGATCAAAAATGTTTGAATTAGAAAATGACTTAAATGAGGTTGACCAAATATATATTATGAGTGCTGGTTTAGAAGATATTGTTAATAGGGATAACAAAGTAGTTGTTGAATATTTGATTCAAAAAAATAAAAGCATTAGTGAATTATTTCCTAAATTAGCTTTTATAGATAGTTCTAAATCAATTGATATTGATACAACAGATATAGATATTACTCATACATCATTAATTATAATTGATTCAATAATAAAAGGAATTTATAAAAAACAAAATATTGATTCTAAAAAAGCAAAAGATAAATCAGAATATACAGAAGAGAAACCTTTCTTAAAAGTATTAAAATCAAATGATAATTTTAAAGATAATAACTAGTGATTATTATCTTTTATTATGTTATAATTTATTTAAAGACAGGTGAAGTAAATGGGAAAAATAAGAGTAATGAGTGAATCACTCGCAAATAAAATAGCGGCTGGTGAAGTAGTAGAAAAATGTGCATCAGTTGTTAAAGAACTTGTAGAAAATAGTATTGATGCTAAAAGTACTGAAATTAAAATAGAATTAAAATCATCGGGTGTAAAATCAATAAAAGTAACCGATAATGGTATTGGAATGGACAAGGATGATGCACTTCTTTGTTTTGGTTCACACGCAACAAGTAAGATTCAAGATGAAGATGATTTATTTAATATAAATACATTAGGATTTAGAGGTGAAGCACTTCCATCAATCGCAAGTGTATCAAATGTGGTTATATCTTCTTGTGATGGAGTAGATAGCGTTATTTATACACTTGAAGCAGGAAATTTAGTAAAAAAAGAAAATGGTGAAATGAGAAGAGGGACTATTATAGAAGTAAAAGATTTATTTTATAATACACCTGCTAGACTTAAATATTTAAATAGTTTATATACGGAACTTGCTAATGTTACGCAGGTTGTAAGTAGAGAAGCTCTATCTCATACAAATATTAGATTTACACTTATTAATGACGGAAATGTTGTACTTAAAACTAGTGGAAGTGGTAATTTACTTAAGACAATAAATGATATATATGGAGTTAAAACTTCTAAAAAAATGCTCCTAGTTAAAGGTGAAACAAATGATTATGAAGTATATGGTTATGTATCACTTCCTGAAATTACTAAGTCTAATAGAAATCATATAATAACTATAGTAAATGGAAGAGTAGTTAGAAATTCAGAACTTAATAAAGTAATAAATGATGCATATCATAAATATAAATTTGATAATAGGTATCCAGTAGTAGTTTTAAATATTGATGTTGATCCATCATTAACAGATGTTAATGTTCATCCATCAAAAATGGATATTAAATTTAGTAATTTTGATGATTTAAAAAATTTAGTTTTTGAAAAGATTAAAGAAGCATTAAATTCTCATTTTTTAGCGCCTACAGTAGATAATTCTAGCGTAAAAGTTGATAATATAGTAGAAACTATTAATGTTAATGAGGAAGAAAAAAAAGAAGTAAAAGAATATGTACTTGATTTTTCATCTAATGATAATATTATAAAGGAAGAAGAAAATGATTATAATTATCAGCCAACAGAAACCAAAAAAGAACAAAAAAGAGAGTTCCCACTTATGGAACCTGTTGGACAAGTACTTGGTGTATATATTGTATGTCATAGTGAAAAAGGAATGTATTTAATGGATCAACATGCTGCGGCTGAAAGAATAAATTATGAAAAATATAAAAAAGCAATGGCAAATCCTACTAAAGATACAATAAGTATGTTATTTCCAATAAATTTAGAATATCCTAAGGAAGAATTTTTAATAATAAAAGAACACATGGATTTTATAAAAAGTCTAGGTATTGATATTGAAGAATTTGGTATGAATTCATTTATTGTTAAAGCACATCCTACTTGGTTTAAAGAAGGCTTAGAAGAATTATTTATTAGAAACTGCCTAGAAAAAATAATAACTATGAATAAGAATTTTGATTTAGAAAGATTTAATGATAGTATTTCTGCAATGATGGCATGTAAAGCGTCTATTAAAGCAGGTGATCCAATCTCTATGGAAGAAATGAAGACTTTAATTGAAAGGTTAAAAAAGTGCGAGAATCCATTTAACTGTGCACATGGTAGACCAACAATAATACATTATCCAAAATATGAATTAGATAAACTATTTAAAAGAGCGGTTTAAGGAGGAAAAAATGAAAAAAATATTAATATACGGGGATTCTAATACTTGGGGAGATAATTTCTTTTTAGGTAAAAGAATAGATGATGATAAACAGTGGGCGAATATACTTCAAAAAAAACTTGGAAGTGAGTACAAAGTAATTCAAGAAGGATTACCTGGCAGAATTGCTGGTAATTTTGATATAGAAGAACCATATAAAAATGGTAAAGATTCATTTTTATCTATTTATAAATCACACGCACCAATAGATATTCTTATAATTGCTCTTGGAAGTAATGATTTACAAATAAAATATAATAAAGATTATAAAGATATTATAAAAGATTTATTATGGTATAAAGAAGCGCTAATAGAAGATAATTCTAATTTACTTTATAAAAATAAATACTATAATAAAGGAGAATTGCCAAGAATAATTTATATAATGCCTGTTAATTTTAAACATGGTTTAACTCAGCCATTATTTAATAAAAATAGTGAGGAAAAAAGAGAGAAAATAATAAAGTATTTTAATTCACATAATTATGATATAATATGCCTTAATGATGTTCCTTTATTTAAAGATGGACTTCATATGAATTATGAAGGACATGAAATGATGAGTGAGGAAGTACTAAAAAAAATAATTAACTATAGGTGATAAATATGGCTATACCTTTTTATGATGAAATAACATTTAGATTAAAAAAAGAAAACATAGTAAATAGTGAAGATGAAGATTTAAAAAAATTAGGTTTAGAACCACTTATTATGTATTTAACACCTCTTTTTATAGACCCTGATGGTAAATTATATTGTAGTTCAAATAGTAATCATTATGAAACAATTATAAATAATCATGTAAAAGATGCATTATCATTTTTGAATAATGATTATGCTAATTATGTAATAAATAAAAAATTAACATATTTGGTATATGAAGATAATATTTATTTTATGGATATTAATGATTATAAATATTTTGCTGCATTTCCTAGAATAAAAGAAAAAATTGAAGAAACGATTAATAAAAAATTATACGTAAAAGATGTAAGTATGGATGATATATTTGATTCTTATTATTTAAATTATGTTGATTTAAATAGTGAAAAATGTAAATTTGTTTTAATAGAACCTATAATTAGTGAAGAATTAAAAATGTATTATGATGCAAATAATCCAACTAAAATAATTAAATGCTCAAGTGATATAACAGGAATAGATGTATTAAATATGGTTAATTATAATGCTAATATATTTGATATATTACCTTTTTATACTAAAGGTATCTATAATGATAATGCATTAAATTTAATTAATGAATATTCAAAGATAAAGAAAGATATATATGATAAAATATTTTCTATAGGTTTAAAATCAGCAGATATAAATGAGATGATTAATAATCTTATATCAAAACTTTGTGTATATAAAAATTATGGCTTTTTAGATGAAAAATTAAAAAATTTAAAGATATTTAAAGATATAAGTAATGATCTACTTGTTATGATGTTTGGTTATTCAAAAATTGAAACAACTATTTCAAGAACAATAACAACTTCAATAGATAATATTTATGAAGAGTTTTTTAATTATCTTTTAATGGATTTTAATATAGTTCAAATTCCAAAACTTATGTATGATGAAAAAAATAATGATTTTATATTTTCTTTTCCATCTTTATTAGATATTGGTAGTAATAGAGAAGCAAAAGAAGAAATAAGTACAATAAAAAAATATGTTCCATATGAAGAAAGATATTTATTTTTTAGATAATTTGGAGGTAAAATTATGATTATAGTAATAGCGGGACCAACGGGCGTAGGTAAAACAAAATTAAGTATAGAACTTGCTAAAAAATATAATGCAGAAATAATTAATGCAGATAGTGTTCAAGTATATAAGAAAATAGATATAGCGTCTGCAAAAGTAACAGAAGAAGAAAAAGAAGGTATTCCTCATCATTTATTTGATATAAAAGAATATGATGAAGATTATACAGTATATGATTATCAAATAGATGCTAGAAAGGTACTTAATAAATTATTAAAAGAAAATAAAAATGTAATTATTGTAGGTGGAACTGGACTTTATATTAAAGCATTATTATATGATTATAGATTTAATAAAGAAGAAGATAGTCATAAATATGATAATTTAACTAATGATGAATTATTAGATAAAATATATAAGATAAATCCAAATTCAATGGTAGACAAAAATAATAATAGAAGACTTGTTCGCGAATTAATTAATTTAGAAAATAATGCAGAAAATAAAACCGGTGATAATCTTTTATATGATAATGTTTATTTTATTGGTCTTACAACTGATAGAAGCATTTTATATGATAGAATTAATAAAAGAGTAGATATAATGCTTAAAAGTGGATTAGAAGATGAAGCTAAGTATTTTTATAATAAAAATAGAGATGCAAAAAGTTTAAGAACTGTTATAGGATACAAGGAGTTATTTCTTTACTTTGATAAAAAAATATCAAAAGAAGAAGCAATTGATTTAATTAAAAAAAATAGTAGACATTATGCCAAAAGACAATATACATGGTTTAATAATAAATTAAATTTAAATTGGTTTAGTGTTGATTTTAATAATTTTGATAATACTATAAATGATGTAGAAAATAAAATAAATGACTATTTTTTTAAATAGTCATTTTTAATATAGAAAGTTATAAATTTCTTCATTAAAATTATGATCACCATCATTTTTATTTTTTAATTCATCAGTTGTTATTAAGAAATAATCATAAATGATTACATCTTTACCAGTAGATACAATTGGATCATCCCAAGTTAAATCTATGTGATACCATTTATTATTTATATTAACTACATTCCAAATATGATCTTTTGTTGAAATTCTAGTATTATCTAAAGAAAGCATATTTAAGAATATTGCGAGCGTATCAGTATATCCACTACATATACTTTCACCTTCAAATAAAGTTCCAATTGCAGTATCAGAATGATATATAGAATTTCCACCATCTTCTTTGTCTTTATCATATTTATTAGTTTCTACTATATAATCATGAAATACTTTAATTTTGTCATTAACATCATTATAAGAATTAATGTTTAGCTTTAAAGTTATTTCATTCATTTTATTTTTTATTTTCTCTATGTCTTCATTAGAATATTTTTTATTTATCTTGATATCTGTTCTTCCATTTGTACTATAATTTGTTTCAATTGTTTCAAATGTGTTAAAAGGGTGTACTAATTGATTAATATAAGAAAACTTAGTTTTGTCTTTAGCAAGTTCTTCCATATCACTAATACATGTACTATAGCTTTTATCACAATAAAATGAAAAATTATCCCAACCATTATTTAAGACAGTATAATATATATTTAATAAATCTTGTTTTGATTTAGGGGAGAAGTCATTCGTTTCACTAACATATGAACTGAAATTTTTTTGTTTATATTCATTTGTTTCAAGTGCATTTAAATTAGTTATAATTTTATAATCATTATTTAAAATAATTTTTTCTGCATAATCATGAACTTTATAATTTAAAAATTTAGCATCTACAATATTTAAACAGACTAGAAAAAAGATAATAGTAATAAGTTTCTTTTTCATGTAATCACCTAATATTATAATATCAGAAAATAAAAAAAATATCTATGAAAGATATTAATTATTATTATTTAATTTTTTAGCTATACGAGATTTTTGTCTAGCTGCTTTATTTTTAGTAATAATTCCACTATTTAAAGCCTTGTCAATTTTTTTGTTTGCTTCTTTTAATGTTTCTTCACTTGGATTAACTAAAGCTTTCTTTATAGTTGTTTTCATAACAGATTTTACAGGTACATTATTAGCTCTTTTAGTTTCATTAACTTTAATTCTTTTTTTTGCACTCTTAATATTTGCCATTTTTTCACCTCCATGACCTTTAACTCACTTAATTTTATCAAATTTACAATAAAAAATCAATAATAATTGTGATTTTTGGTAAAAATAGTAAAGAGGTGATGAAAAGTGAGTCATAATATTGATTTAAATGTTATGAATATGAGAACAGATTTAGCGATTGATGAAGTAAATAATGAAGAACTTGAAAAATTAAAAGAAGAAAAAGAAAATGGAATAAAGGTATTTACAGTAGATGTAACAAAAGAGAATCAAGACAAGTTTAATAAAAAATGTGGCAAATATATAACAATATCGTTTGATGATGTGACTGATTATAATAATTCTATAAGTGTTGAAGAAGTTTTTACGAGTGAGCTAAAAAAAATGATAGAAAGTCATAATATATCATCTAGTGCATCATGCATAATAATTGGTCTTGGAAATGAAAAAAGTACACCAGACTCACTAGGACCACTTTCTATTAATGATATAATAGTCACAAATCATTTGTTTTCTCTTGGAATAAATGTAGAAGATGGTTTTAGAGTAGTATCTGCATTTAATCCAGGTGTTATGGGACAAACAGGAATAGAAACTAGTGATATTATATCTGCACTTATAAAAGAAATAAAACCAGATTTTGTAATTGTGGTTGATGCACTAAAAGCATCCAATGTTGATAGAGTAAATAAAACAATTCAAATAACGGATGCTGGAATAAATCCTGGATCAGGAATTGGAAATACTAGAAAAGAAATTAGTAAAGATGTACTTAATATACCTGTATTTGCGGTTGGTGTTCCAACTGTAGTAGATACTGTTACAATAGTAAATGATACACTTAAATATTTAGAAAATTATATATGTTATATGAAAAATAATATGGATAATCCAAAAGAAAAATTAAAAATAGTAAGAACTAATATAGATAAAAATAATCTTGAAATTGATGAAAAAAACAATCTTTTTGGTTTAATTGGAACTTTAAAAGAAGAAGACTTTAAATCATTATTAATAGAGGCTATAAACCCTGTTGGATATAATATGATAGTTACACCAAAAGAAATAGATTTTGTTATTGATAGGCTCGCAAATGTAATATCAACTGGAATAAATAATGCACTTCATGACAAAGTTACACACTTAAAAGTGTAAACTTTTTAAATTTTAATATATATCGACACTTTATTTAAAATACAGGGATTATTCTATTTATAGGGTGATTTCTATGAAAAGGGCTAAATTAAAAAATCATAGTAAAAAAAAGAAGAATTTTCCTAAAAAAATATTTAAATTATTAATTTTTATATTCGCAATATATCTGTCTTATTCATTTACATTTAATTTTTTATCAAAAAAAGACATAGATATAAAAGATAAGAAATATGTTGATTATTTACTTAGTGCTGCATATAAAAAGGATAATAAAAAAATATTATTAGAAGAAAGTTTAAAAATGGTATCAAACATTGATTTAAAAGATCCTACAACTCTTTTATCTAATAATATAAAATCATCAAAAGAAGAAACAAAAAATAAATATACAAAAGATGCTGAAGCAAAAGAAGATGATTATAATGCATCTGTATATGAAAAAATAACATCATATGTTGAAAATCCATTAAAAGATAAAGAAAACCCTGTTATATATTTATATAATACACATCAACTTGAAACATATTCTAATAGTGGATTTGAAAATTCTAATGTAAACCCAAATGTTCTTATGGCATCTTATTTACTTGCGGAAAGCTTAAATAAAAGTAATATAAATACAATTGTAGAAGATACTAATATAAATGAATTTAATAGAATATCAGGAATAAATGATAATGATTTTTATAATACTACTAGAATATTTTTAAAAGAAAAAATAAATAAATATCAAAGTATTAAATATTATATAGATATGCATAGAGATTCAGTTGATAAAAATATTTCAACATGTACAATAAATAATAAAAATTATGCAAGAGTTTTATTTGTATTAGGTACAAAAAATGAAAACTATTTAGAAAATAAGAAAAATATGACAGAATTAGATACATTAATGGATAAATATTATCCAGGATTATCTAGAGGTATTTATGAAAGAAAAGCGTATTATAACCAAGATTTAAATAAAAATATAATGTTAATTGAACTTGGTGCGAAGGAAAATACTATAGAAGAAGTAACAAATACAATCGAAGCATTAACATTTATATTTAATAAATATATTAATGGTGATGATAAATGAAAATAAAACCTAAAAAAATCTTTAATACAATCATATTCGTATTATTTACACTATATATATCTTTTTATATAGCGTCTGTTTCTGGTTATTATGAATATGAGAAAAAAGAAGAAACAACTCTTACTAATGAAAAAATGAAAGAGTTTGAAAAAGATTTAAAGGAAGGGAAAAAAGTAGATATTAAAAAATATTTAACTGATAATACAAAAAAATATGATAATAAAGTAACAGATATAGGTAATACATTATCAGATATGATTAATAATGGAATATCTGATGGTCTTGAAAAAACGTTTAAAGTAGTAGAAAAATTAATTGAGTAGTTGTAAATACTTGTTTTAATAAGGTTATTTATTGTATAATTATTTCTAGGTGAAGAAATATGAATCAAGATAAAATAAGAAATTTTTCAATAATTGCACATATAGATCATGGAAAAAGTACAATAGCAGATAGAATGCTTGAATTAACGGGTGCAGTTACAAAAAGAGAATCAAAAGATCAAATGCTTGACAATATGGATCTTGAAAGAGAAAGAGGAATAACAATAAAACTTAATGCAGTTAAATTAAATTATAAAGGTTATACACTTCATTTAATAGATACACCAGGTCACGTGGATTTTACATATGAAGTATCAAGAAGTTTAGCTGCTTGTGAAGGAGCAATTTTAGTAGTTGATGCAGCACAAGGAATAGAAGCACAAACACTCGCAAATGTATATTTAGCTTTAGAAAATGATTTAACTATAATACCAGTAATAAATAAGATAGATTTACCTAATGCTGATGTTGATAAAGTAAAAAAAGAACTAAGAGAAGTACTTGGATTTAGTGATGATGAAATAATTTTGACAAGTGCAAAAACAGGTTTTGGTATAGATAAATTACTTGATGCTGTAATAGATAGAATTCCATGCCCAAATGGTGAAATAAATTCTAATCTTAGAGGACTTATTTTTGATAGTGTATTTGATTCATATAGAGGAGTAGTTATCCAAACTAGAATAGTGGATGGTAAATTAAAAGTAGGAGACAAAATAAGATTTATGAGTACAGGAGCAAGTCACGAAGTAACAGAACTTGGTGTATCAACTCCAAAAGAAGAAAAGGTAAAAGAACTTGTTTCTGGTGATGTTGGCTATGTTTGTGCATCTATTAAAAAAATAAGTGATGTAAAAATAGGTGATACAATAACTCTTGATGATAATCCCGCTAAAGAAGTATTACCAGGTTATAAAGAAATAAAACCAATGGTATATTCAGGCATTTATCCAGTAGAAACAAATAAATATAATGATCTAAGGGATGCACTTGAAAAATTAAAATTAAATGATGCATCACTTACATTTGAACCTGAAACAAGTAAAGCACTAGGATTTGGTTTTAGATGTGGATTTTTAGGACTTCTTCATATGGATATAATAAAAGAAAGAATAGAAAGAGAATTTAATATTGAAATAATACTTACAAGTCCATCAGTTATTTATACAGTAACGCTTACAAATGGTGATATAGTTTATGTTGATAATCCAACTAAACTTCCTGATAGACAAGTAATTAGTAAAATAGAAGAACCATATATTAAAACAAATATATTTGTACCAAGTGAATTTATAGGACCTGTTATGGAATTATGTCAAAATAAAAGAGGTAATTTTATAAATATGGATTATATTGATACAAGAGTAAATATACACTATGAACTTCCACTTTCTGAAATAGTATATGATTTCTTTGATAAATTAAAAAGTACAACAAAAGGTTATGCATCATTTGATTATGAATTTATTGGTAATAAACAAAGTGATTTAGTTAAGGTTGATATAATGCTTAATGGTGATATAGTTGATGCATTTTCTATTATTACTCATAAAGATTTCGCATATAAAAGAGGTAATGCAATTACTCAAAAATTAAAAGAAATAATTCCAAGACAATTATTTGAAGTGCCTGTTCAAGCATGTTGTAATAATAAAGTTATTGCTAGATGTGATATAAAAGCAAATAGAAAAAATGTACTTGCAAAATGTTATGGTGGAGACATTTCAAGAAAAAGAAAATTACTAGAAAAGCAAAAAGAAGGAAAAAAGAAAATGAAAACAATTGGAAGTGTAGAACTTCCTCCTGAAGCATTTCTTGAAGTACTAAGCGTGGAGGATTAATATGGATAAAAATATGGAAGAAAAAATAATAGCAGTCGCAAATTATATAGTAGATAATAAAGCAACTATTATACAAACAGCAGAGCATTTTAATATGTCACCTAGTTCAATAAAAAAATATATAAATAGTAAAGATAAACTTCAAAGTATTGATATAGAACTATTTAAAAAGGTAAAAGAAGCACAAATGGGTATAACTTTAGATGGACAAATAAAAGGTGGCAAAACTGGTTCTAGAGAAGGTGTATATTCTATTAATAAAGAAGAACTTGCTTATATAATGGATGAAATGATTGAAAAAGATTTAACTTTAAAACAAGTAGAGAAAGTATATGGTATACCAACATCGACTTTATATGAATCAATTGAGAAAAGTAATGATTTAGAAAGAAAAAGTAAAATTTATGATATGTATGGAAAACATAGAACACAAAATAAAAAGGATAAAGAAACTAGAAAATATAATTAGACTATATTTTTGTAGTTTTTTTTCTTTTGTTATGATATAATTTTTATTGAATAGAGGAAGATAGTTATGGTAAAAAGTGCATATATACATATACCTTTTTGTAATAATATTTGTAGTTATTGTGATTTTTGTAAACTCTTATATAATAAAAATTTTGTTAAAAAATATTTAAATGCATTAGAAAAAGAAATTACTGATAATTATAAGGGTGAAATATTAGATACAATTTATATTGGTGGTGGAACACCTTCCTCTTTAAGTATTACAGAATTAAATAAATTATTTTCTATTATTAAAATATTAAAATTAAGTAAAGACTGTGAATTTACTTTTGAAGTAAATATAGAAGATATAACAGAAGAAAAATTAGAAAAATTAAAAGAAAATAAAGTAAATAGGTTAAGTATTGGAATAGAATCATTTAATGATAAATATTTAAAATATTTAGGTAGAAATTATACATCTGATATAATAAATGAAAAGGTGGAACTTGCTAAAAAGTATTTTGATAATATAAATGTAGATTTAATGTATGCACTAAAAAATGAAAGTTTAGATGATTTAGAAAAAGACATAGATAAAATACTTACACTTGATATAAAACATATATCTTGTTATTCATTAATAATAGAAAAAAATACAAAGCTTTATATTGATAATACAAAGTATATATCTGATGATCTTGATAGTGATATGTATGATCTTATAGATAAAAAATTAGAAAATAAATATCATAGATATGAAGTTAGTAATTATTCTATTACTTCTTATGAATCAAGACATAATTTAACATATTGGGAAAATAATGAATATTATGGATTTGGCTTAGCTGCTGCAGGTTATATAGATAATATAAGGTACACAAATACTAGAAATTTATCTAAATATATAAGCGGTAATTATGAAAGGCAAAATGAATTACTTACCAAAGAAGATAAAATAAAATATGAATTTATATTAGGCTTAAGACTTACAAAAGGAATAAATAAAGATAATTTTAATAAAAAATATGGTATAAATATAAGTGAAATAGAAGTTATAAAAGAATTAATTAGTAAAGGATTATTAATTGATGATAAAATAAATATATATGTACCTAAAAAATATTTTTATGTATTAAACGATATATTAGTAAATTTTGTATAAAGGAGAATAAAAAGATGAATGAAGAAAAGAAAATGAATGATGATTTTGAAATGCTTGATTTCGAAGAAGCAACAGATGATGAAGATATAGAAACGTTAGATGAAACAGATAATAATAGTGAAGAAATTAAGGGTACAATTTTTGATAATGATAGTGCTCAAAATGATAACAAATTGCAAAATCAAAATACTGAAGGAACAGTTATTGATGTAAATAGACTATTTGATGTTCATGAAAAAGAAGAACAAATTGCAGAAGAAGAAATAAAAAAAGAGGAAAATAAAAAAGATAATAGAATATTAAAAATTCAAGTAGGTTTAATAGTTGCGCTTGTTTTAATCGCATCTTTAGTATATTTCTTTGGATATGATTTACTTGAACCATTTATTAAGATAGATTAAAACAGTTTCTTATTTATTAAATAATGAAATCTTATTTGTAATTTTAGTTAATTACATTAAAGATTTCTTTTTTAATAATTATGCATAATTTTTTATCCTTGAAAATTGACAAAAAAGAGCCTTTGTATTATCATATTGAATAATTTTGAAAAGGAAAAATTAATATGAAATATAAAACTGGAGAAGAATTTTTAAATAAATTATATAGAGAAATGCATATAAGTAGTGAGGTTATGCATAAAGCAAGTCCAAGCGATACACCAGAAGAAAAAATAAGAAAATATATATTAAGACTAGAACATGCACACGAACTTTCTAAAAAAAGTGAACATAGTCTAAAATTATTAAAAAAATTTTATTATGATAAATATTTGATTAAGAAACTACCTGAATCATATATAAATCTTCAAAAGAAAATTGCAAGAGAAGAAGGTCACGGAGATATTTCTGTGTCTGACGAAATGAAAGAAAAAATGTTAAATCAAGTTAGGAAAGATCAAAAGTCTACACTTGACTTATGGATTGATTACTTTATGAGTGAAGATGCAATGTATCCAACTTGGTTTAAAGTTTATGCATTTAAAGGAATGCTAGGATTAAGTACATTTGATAAAGAAAAACAAGAGTTTGGTAAAAGAACAGATAAAACAACATCCTCATTTATTGATTTAAATATGGAAGCTTTATCAAAAGTATATGATATATTAAAAGGCGAAATTGGTGAAAATAACTTAACTGATGAAGAACTAGAAATATTATCAAAAGGTGAAAGCTTTAAGAAATTATATACATATTATCTTACAAATCAATATTCAAAAATAATAGATAATGATGAAACAGAAGGAATATGGATTAAATATGATATGGGTTCTGATTATATTCCGTTATGGGAATCATTACAAGGAAAAAATACAGGATGGTGTACAGCAGGAAAAGAAACAGCAAAGACCCAACTTGCAGGTGGAGATTTTTATGTATATTATACGAAAGATGAAAATGGTGAATATAAAAGTCCCAGAATAGCAATAAGAATGAATGGAAAAAATGAAATCGGTGAAGTAAGAGGAACTAGTAAAAATCAAAATTTAGAATCAAATATGGAACCAATACTTGATAAGAAATTAGAAGAATTTCCTGATAAAGAAAAATACAAAAAGAAAGTTCATGATATGAAATTTTTGACATTAATAGAAGAAAAACAAAAAAATAATCTAGAACTATCATTAGATGATTTAAAATTTTTATATGAAGTAGATTCAAAAATAGACGGATTTGGATATCAAGATGATCCTAGAATCGAAGAAATAATTTCTAAAAGAGATAAAAGAAAAGATGTTGCTTTTGTTTATGGCATTAATGAAGATGAAGTTGCATTATCCCAAACAGAGTGGAAAGCAAATAAAAAAAAGATAAAGGTTTATTGTGGTGATTTAGATTTGAGCCATTTAACAAGTGCCAAAAATTTAAAACTACCAAATACAATAAATGGAAGCCTATATTTAAGCAATTTAATAAGTGCCAAAGGTTTAAAATTACCAGACACAATAAATGGAATTTTGAATTTAGAAAGTTTAACAAGTGCCGAAGGTTTAAAATTACCAGATACAATAAATGGAATTTTGAATTTAGAAAGTTTAACAAGTGCCGAAGGTTTAAAATTACCGGATACAATAAATGGTAGTTTAATTTTAAGAAGTTTAACAAGTGCTGAAGGTTTAAAACTACCAAACACAATAAATGGAGACTTGTATTTAGGCCGTTTAATAAGTGCCGAAGGTTTAAAATTGCCAGATACAATAAATGGATATTTAGATTTAAACCATTTAACAAGTGCCGAAGGTTTAAAATTACCAGACACAATAAATGGATATTTAGATTTAAGAAGTTTAATAAGTGCCGAAGGTTTAAAATTACCAGATACAATAAATGGATATTTATATTTAAGCAATTTAACAAATGCCGAAGGTTTAAAATTGCCAGATACAATAGATGGATATTTAGATTTGAGCAATTTAACAAGTGCTGAAGGTTTAAAACTACCAAATACAATAAATGGAGACTTATATTTAGGCCGTTTAATAAGTGCCGAAGGCTTGAAATTTCCAGATACAATAAATGGAATTTTGAATTTAGAAAGTTTAACAAGTGCCGAAGGTTTAAAATTACCAGACACAATAGATGGAAGTTTAGATTTAAGAAATTTAATAAGCGCTGAAGATTTAAAACTGCCAGGCACAATAAATGGAAGTTTAGATTTAAGAAGCTTAATAAGCGCCGAAGGTTTAAAATTGCCAGACACAATAAATGGATATTTAGATTTAAGCAGTTTAGAAAGTGCCGAAAGTTTAAAATTGCCAGACACAATAAATGGAATTTTAGATTTAAGCAGTTTAGAAAGTGCCAAAGGTTTGAAATTACCAGATATGATAAATGGAAGTTTAGATTTAAGAAGTTTAATAAGCGCTGAAGATTTAAAACTGCCAGGCACAATAAATGGATATTTAGATTTAAGGAGTTTAATAAGCGCTGAAGATTTAAAAGTGCCAGACACAATAGATTGGTATTTAGATTTAAGAAGTTTAACAGGTGCCGAAGGTTTAAAATTGCCAGATATGATAAATGGAAGTTTAGATTTAGAAAGTTTAACAAGCGCCGAAGGTTTAAAATTGCCAAACACAATAAATGGATATTTAGATTTAAGCAGTTTAGCAAGTGCCGAAGGTTTAAAATTGCCAGGCACAATAAATGGAAGTTTAGATTTAAGAAGTTTAACAAGTGTTAAAAATTTAGTATTGCCAATATCATTATTTGGTAAAGTTCTTTCAAATATTACTATTCCTGAAACATGTTTTATTCCTGATGAAGAATATTATAAATACATTAATGAAGATAAAAATAATGAAAAAATAAAAAAATTCGTTCTATAAAAATAATTTCGAATTCTTCTTAAAGTTTTTAGTTAGTTAAATATTTAGATGCAAATTTCATATAATTATTGAAATAACAAGGTAAAATGCAAGTTTTATTAATTCAAGTTTAAAAGTTGCATTTTACTTTTTAAACAATATTTTTATCCTTGAAAATTGACAAAAAAGAGCGTTTGTATTATCATATTGAATAATTTTGAAAAAGAGGAAAATTAATATGAAATATAAAACTGGAGAAGAATTTTTAAATAAATTGTATAGAGAAATGCATATAAGTAGTGAGGTTATGCATAAAGCAGGTCCTAGTGATACACCAGAAGAAAAAATAAGAAAATATATATCAAGACTAGAACATGTACATGAACTTTCTAAAAAAAGTAAACATAGTCTAGAATTATTAAAAAAGTTTTATTATGATAAATATTTAATTAAGGAACTACCTGAATCATATATAAATCTTCAAAAGAAAATTGCAAGAGAAGAAGGTCACGGAGATATTTCTGTGTCTGACGAAATGAAAGAAAAAATGTTAAATCAAATTAGGAAAGATCAAAAGTCTACACTTGACTTATGGATTGACTATTTTATGAGTGAAGACTCTATGTATCCAACATGGTTTAAAGTTTATGCTTTTAAAGGAATGTTAGGCTTGGGTCAATTTGATAAAGAGAAACAGGAGTTTGGTAAAAGAACAGATAAAACAGCTACACCATTTATTGATTTAAATATGGAAGCTTTATCAAAAGTATATGATATATTAAAAGGCGAAATTGGTGAAAATAACCTAACTGATGAAGAACTAGAAATATTATCAAAAGGTGAAAGTTTTAAGAAACTTTATACTTACTATTTTACAAAGCAAGATTCAAAAACAATAAATAATGATGAAACAGAAGGAATATGGATTAAATATGATATAGGTTCTGATTACATACCATTATGGGAATCATTACAAGGAAAAAATACAGGATGGTGTACAGCAGGAAAGGAAATGGCAAAAACTCAACTTAATGGTGGAGACTTCTATGTATATTATACAAAGGACGAAAATAATGAATACAAAAATCCAAGAATAGCGATAAGAATGAATGGAAAAAATGAAATCGGTGAAGTAAGAGGAACTAGTAAAAATCAAAATTTAGAATCAAATATGGAACCAATACTTGATAAAAAATTAGAAGAATTTTCTGATAAAGACAAATATAAAAAGAAAGTTCATGATATGAAACTTTTGACATTAATAGAAGAAAAACATAAAAATAATCAAGAATTATCGTTATACGATTTAAAATTTTTATATGAAGTAGATTCAGAAATAAAAGGATTTGGATATGAAAAAGATCCAAGAATAGAAGAAATAATTTCTAAAAGGGATAAAAGAAAAGATATTGCGAGGGTTTATAGTGTTAAAGAAGACGAAGTTGCATTATCCCACAAAGAGTGGAAAGAAAATAAAGAAAAGATAAAAATATGTTGTGGGAATTTATATTTAAATGATTTAAAAAGTGCAAAAGGTTTAAAATTGCCAAACATAGTAATAGGTGGGGTATCTTTAGATAATTTAACGAGTGCTGAAGGTTTAGTATTACCAGATATAATAAAAGGAAATTTATATTTAGAAAATTTAACCAGTGCAAAAGGTTTAAAATTGCCAAGCACAATAATTGGGTATTTAAATTTAGAAAAGTTAATAAGTGCTGAAGGTTTAAAGTTCCCAAACACAATAAATGGACGTTTATATTTAGATAGTCTAACAAGTGCTGAAGGCTTAATATTGCCAGATACAATGAATGGATATTTATGTTTAAAGGGTTTAACAAGTGCTAAAGGCTTAAAATTACCTAGTACAATAACAGGATATTTAAATTTGAACGGTTTAAAAAATGCTAAAGACTTAGAATTACCGGATACAATAAATGTGGATTTAGATTTAAGTGGATTGATAAGCGCTAAAGACTTAAAATTGCCAAACGTAATAAATGGAGATTTATATTTACATAGCTTAACAAGTGCCAAAGACTTAAAATTACCAAAAACAATAACTGGAGATTTATATTTAAAAGGTTTAACAAGCATCGAAGGTTTAGTATTACCAATTTCATTATTTGGTAGAGTTTATTCGAAAATTGATATTCCTGAAACATGTTTTATTCCTGATGAAGAATATTATAAATATATAAACGAAGATAAAAATAATGAAAATGATGAAGGAATAAGAAAAATATAAAATAAAGATAGATTAAATATTTAGAACTTTCTAAATGTTTTTTTATTGACTAATTTATTAAATTTTTATAAAATATATAATCGTGAAAAAAGAGGTGCATTATATGAAAAATATAGAAGAATTATTGCCTAAAAATGTATGTGAGATAAGTGGTAAAGTAATTAAAATTACTAGTGATGAATTTTATAATTTTACTATTAATAAAAAGTTTAATAATATAGGTATGTTAAATTTTGAAATATATGATGCAAGTAAAAGAAATCATCAAAGTGTTATAAATGCTTATCAATTTATTAAATATTTGAATGAAAATAAAGTAAAAAATATAAATATAAATGCATCTGATGAGTTAATTCCAGTTTATATTGATGTCTTAAATAGATTAAATTATAATGGAAAATGTAATATATCATTATATATAGAAAGAATGAATATGAATGAAAAAGAACATTTACCACTTGATTTAGATAATTCTAAATGTAAAATAGATATTCCAGCAAGAAGGCTTATATGGCAACCTAAACTTACAAAATTAGAAAATGTAATTGAAAATAGTACATTAAGTCAGGCAAAGATGTTAAAAAGGCACATTCTTAGTATTTCAAATGATATAAATGGACAGTATAATATTGATGATTTAAATTTTTATGACAGAATTTTATATGTTTATAATTATATAAATAATCTTAATCTTGATGGTAAAGATTCTATGTATATATCAAATTTAATAGGCGTACTTCTTAATAATCCTATTTTAAAAGTAGATGCTAAAGTTATAACAGGTAAAGTTGATGATTCTGATTATTCAATTATTGGAATAGTAAATGGTGAAAGTGAGAATATTTTAGAATGCGCACCAATAATTAATAATCCATTTGAAAAAAAGAATATAGAGGTAGATAAACCAGAAATATTACTTTCAAAAACTCAAAATTTGGATTCTTATTTATATAGTCATTATAATATAGATAAAGATTCTGAAAAGAAATTAATAAAACATTTTGATAGTTTAAGAAAATAAAATATGATGTAAAATTCATATTTTTTTAATATTTTAAAATAATTAGCACTCATCTATTGACATTGCTAAAATAAGTGCTATAATTAGATTGTACACTTGGATTAGAGGTGAATATATGCTTACAGAAAGACAAAGTGCTATATTAAAAATTATAGTTGAAGAGTATATAAAAGTACCAAAACCAGTTGGTTCAAAATCTATTTGTGATTCATTAAATGTATCTAGTGCGACAGTTAGAAATGAAATGGCTAACTTAGAAGATTTAGGATACTTAGAAAAAACACATGTGTCATCAGGTAGAGTTCCATCTGAGAAAGGTTATAGATATTACGTTGATAACTTAATGAAACCAAAAGAAATGAGTGGTGAAGATGTATTAAAACTTCAAACAATATTTCAAAATAATTCATTAGTATTAAGTGATGCAATAATAAAAAGCTTAGAGATAATATCTGAAATGACTAATTATACAGCAGTTATATTAAAGGATAATGCTTTAGAAAGTAAACTTAAAAAAGTAGAAGCAATTCCAATCGATGAAAATAATGTAACAGCTATTCTTGTAACAGATAAAGGACATGTTGAAAATAAAATAATTAATATAACAGGCTCTAATCTGGAAGAAGTAAATAAAACTGTTGAACTTATTAATAAACTTATTGTTGGTACTCCAATTGATGAAGTTACATCTAAACTAGAGTTTGAAATTAAACCAATTATTAATCAATATGTAAAACATCATGAAATACTTTATAATGCGTTCTATAATGCATTTAATAATTTTAAAGATAGTGCAGATATGACTATGAGGGGTAAAAATAATTTACTTGAACTTGATGAATTTTCATCTGATGCTAGAAAAATTAAAGATTTAGTTAATAAGTTTGATAATGACAATATTGTTTCTAAAATTAAAGAAGATGACTCTGGTATAAATGTGTACATAGGTAATGAAAACAACATAGATGATGATTTGACAGTAATAAAAACAAAATATAATGTAAATGGTAGAGAGGGAACACTTGCAATTCTAGGACCTAAAAGAATGGAATATGATAGAGTTGTAAGTTTACTTGAATACTTAAAAGAAGAGATTGAAAAGTAAGGAGGTTTCTTTGTGGAAGAAAACAAAAATGAAGAAATAAAAGAAGAAAAAAAAGCAGAAGAACCTAAAGAACATAAAAAGGAACATAAGAAAGATAAAAAACTAGAAGAACTTCAAAATGAAATTAATACTCTTAAAGATAAGAATATGAGAATTGCAGCAGAAATGGTTAATACTTTAAGAAGAAAAGATGAAGAAACAAATAGACTTCTAAAATATTCAAATGAATCACTTATAACTGAGTTATTACCAGTTATAGATAATTTTGAAAGAGCTCTTAATGTAGATGCTAAAACTGTTGATGTTGAAAGTTATCAAAAGGGTATGACAATGATATATAATAGTTTAAAAAATATATTAGAAAAGTTTGAAGTTAAAGAAATAGAAGCTATAGACAAAGAATTTGATCCAAGCTATCATCAAGCAGTAATGCAAGAGGAAAAAGAAGGAACAAAGGAAAATATAGTAATAGAAGTACTCCAAAAGGGGTATACTTATAAAGATAAAGTTATAAGACCAGCAATGGTAAAGGTTAGTAAATAAAGGAGAGGATATATATGAGTAAAATTATAGGTATTGATTTAGGTACAACAAATAGTTGTTGTGCAGTATTAGAAGGTGGAAATGCAACAGTTATTGCAAATCCAGAAGGAAATAGAACTACACCATCTGTAGTAGCATTTAAAGGTGATGAAATAATCGTTGGTGATGCTGCTAAAAGACAAATGGTAACAAACCCAAATACAATTTATTCAATTAAAAGATTAATGGGTACAGATGAAAAAGTAGAAGCAAATGGTAAAAAATATACACCACAAGAAATTTCAGCAATGATTCTAGGATATATTAAAGATTATGCAGAAAGTTATTTAGGAGAAAAAGTAACTAAAGCAGTTATTACTGTTCCAGCATATTTTAATGATGCACAAAGACAAGCAACTAAAGATGCTGGTAAAATCGCAGGTCTTGAAGTTGAAAGAATTATTAATGAACCTACAGCAGCAGCTTTAGCATATGGTTCTGATAAACAAGATGATTTACATACTATCTTAGTTTATGACCTTGGTGGTGGTACATTCGATGTATCTATTCTAGAACTTGGTGATGGTGTTTACGAAGTTAAATCAACATCAGGTAATAACCATTTAGGTGGAGATGACTTTGATAATAGAGTATCAGATTACTTAGTTGATTTATTCAAAAAAGAAAATGGTATTGATTTAAGTACTGATAAAATGGCTATGCAAAGAATTAAAGATGCAGCTGAAAAAGCTAAAAAAGATTTAAGTGGAGTATCAAGCACTCAAATAAGCTTACCATTTATATCACAAGGAGAAAATGGACCACTTCACTTAGAAACAACATTAACAAGAGCTAAATTTGAAGAATTAATTCGTGATCTTGTAGAATCAACTCTAGAACCAGTTAGAAAAGCATTAAAAGATGCTAAACTTACTAAAGATGATATTGATAAAGTTATATTCGTTGGTGGATCTACTAGAATACCAATGGTAACTGATTTAATTAAGAAAGAGCTTGGTAAAGAACCATCTAAAGGAGTTAACCCAGATGAAGTTGTTGCTATGGGTGCTGCTATCCAAGGTGGAGTACTTACAGGTGAAGTTAATGATATAGTTCTTCTTGATGTAACACCACTTTCACTTGGTATTGAAACAATGGGTGGAGTTATGACTGTATTAATTCCAAGAAATACAACAATCCCAACAAGTAAGAGTCAAGTATTTAGTACTGCAGCTGATAATCAACCAGCAGTTGATATACATGTTCTTCAAGGTGAAAGACCAATGGCAAGTGATAACAAGACACTTGGTAACTTCCAATTAAATAATATCCCACCAGCACCTAGAGGAATTCCTCAAATCGAAGTTACATTTGATATAGATGCTAATGGTATAGTTAATGTTAAGGCTAAAGATCTTGGAACTAATAAAGAACAATCTATTACAATTACAGCTTCAACATCACTTTCTGATGAAGAAATAGATAAAATGGTTAAAGAAGCAGAAGCAAATAAAGAAAAAGATGCTAAGAGAAAAGAAGAAGCAGATGTTAAAAATGAACTTGAACAATTAGTATTCGCAACTGAAAAGGCTATTAAAGATTTAGGTGATAAGATTACTGATAAAGAAAAGAGTGAAGCAGAAGATGCTGTTAAAGTAGCTAAAGAAGCAATGGATTCTAATGACTTAGATAAGATGAAAGATGCTAAAGAAAAATTAAATGAAAAAGCTATGGCTCTAGGTTCTAAAGTTTATGAAGAAGCTGCAAAAGCAAATCAAACAAATGCAGGTGCAACATCTGAAAGCACTGATAATGATAAAAAAGATGATTCAGTAGTAGATGCAGATTATGAAGAAAAATAATAAATAGAAGTTTAGAAGTCCAAAATGGGCTTCTAAATTTGTTTAATAAAAGGAGAAAAAAATGAATAAATATGAAACAAGAAATGATGTGCCTTTAAAATATAAATGGGATTTAACAGATATATTTAAAAATATAGATGATTTTAATAAAACTACTGATGAAGTAAGAGAAGAAATAAAAAAAATAGATAGTTATATTGGATGTACTAAAAATTCAGATAAATTACTTGAATTTTTAGAATTTGATACTAATCTTAGTTTAAAAATTGTAGATTTAAATATTTATGCTATGTTAATTAATGATCAAGATTTAAATGAATCATTAGGTGTTGAATTAGTTGGCAAAATTAATACACTGGAATTAGAGTATGATACAAAGTCAAGTTTTTTTAGTCCTGAACTATTAAGCTTAGGTAAAAATGATTATAATGATTTATTTAAAAATGAAAAGTTGCTTAAATATAAAAGTATATTAGATGATATATATAGATATAAGAATCATATTTTAGAAAAAAACGAAGAAGAATTATGTTCAAGATTAACGGGTACTTCGAGTAGTTATAGTCAGATGTCATCAACTTTATTAAATAGTTGTAATGATTATGGTAGTGTAACTATGCCAGATGGAAGTGTAGAAAAATTAATGACTACAAACTATAGAAGAATAGTAAAAAAACTTCCAAGAGATAAGAGAAAAGAAGTTTATGAACAATTTAATGAGGTAAAGGATAGATATGCAAACATTAGTGCAGGATTATTAGATGACTATGTAAAAACTAATGTGGCTCTTTCAAAAATTCATAAATATGATTCAACATGGGATGAAAATTTATTTGATTTAGAATTATCTAATAAAGTATTTGAATCATTAATAGCTTCAGCAATTGATACTAAGGATATTCTAAAAAAATATTATGATTTAAGAATCAAAGTTTTAAAAATAGATAAATGTGCTCCTTGGGATGCACAAATTGAACTATATGAAACAGATAAAGAATATACTATAGAAGAGGCATGTGATTTAGTTCTAAAAGCATTAAAGCCTCTTGGAGAAGATTATGTAAATCATTTTAAACATGTAATAGAAGATAGATGTGTTGATTTTTGTCAATATAAAGGAAAATGTAGTGGTGGATATAATATTTCATCACCTGATATAAAAAATTCAAAAATATTAATGAGTTTTAACTATGATTTACAATCAGTATCAACACTTGCACATGAATCAGGTCATCATGTTCATCATCAATATTTATGTGAGAATAATATTAAAGAATATAGACATGCTCCTAGTATAATTGCTGAAGTAGCTTCTTTAACAAATGAGTTTTTATTATCAAATTATTTAATTAATAACGGAAGTAGAGAAGAAGCTTTATCAGGATTGTCTAATATCTTAGGTACATTTGAAGTTAATTTTTATGGTGGTATTCAGGAAGGTAATTTAGAGCAGGAATTCTATAAATATGTTGAATATGGTGGAACACTTACAAAGGATTATTTATATGATTTATGTGAAAAAAGTTTACTTAAATTTTATCCAAATGAAATACAAAGTAAATATGAAAAAGGTGCATGGATTACAAGAAGTCATTATTATATGTTTTATTATTTATTCAGTTATTCAATATGTGTATCAGTTGCGTCATATGTTTCTAAAGAAATATTATCTGGTAATAAAGAAATGCTTGATAAATATATTAGTTTCTTAAAAACTGGTAGTGATCATAGTGTTAGTGATGTGTATAAAGTATTAGGTATTGATTTAGAAAACAAAAACATTTATTTAGATGCAATTGATAATTTTAGTTCTTTAATTGATAAATTCGATGAAATTTATAATAAATAAAAGAGGTGAAGTAAATTGGCAAAAAGAGATTATTATGAAGTATTGGGAGTATCTAAAACTGCCACAGATAAAGAAATAAAAAGTGCTTTTAGACGTTTAGCAAAAGAATACCATCCTGATTTAAATAAAGCACCAGATGCTGCTGAAAAATTTAAAGAAGTACAAGAAGCATATGAAGTATTATCTGATGAAAATAAAAGAAAAATGTATGATCAATATGGTCATGCCGCATTTGATCAAAATGGTAATGCTGGATATGGTGGATTTAATGGTGGATTTAACGGAGGCTTCTCATCTTCATCATTTGGTTTTGATGATATAGATTTGTCTGATATATTATCAGGTGTATTTGGCCAAGGTTTTGGCTTTGGTGGTGGAAGCAGAAAGAGTTCTAATAGAGCACAAAAAGGTAAAGATTTATTATTTAATATGAAATTATCTTTTATGGAAGCAGTTTATGGATGTAAAAAAGATTTTACGCTTGATGTATATGAAACTTGTGATAGCTGTAATGGTAAAGGCGGACATGGTGAAAAGAAATGTTCAAGATGTCATGGTTCTGGTACAGTAACAGAAGAACAAAGAACAATGTTTGGATCATTTGTTTCAAAAACAACATGTCCAGAGTGTTCAGGAAGAGGTAAAATATTTGATACTGTATGTTCTGATTGTAAAGGAACAGGTAAAGTAAAAAAGAGAAAAACAATTACAGTCACTGTACCAGCAGGTATTGATGAAGGTCAACAAATTCGTATAAAAGAAAAAGGTGAAGCTGGAATTAATGGTGGACCTAATGGTGACGTTTATGTTGAATTTCATATTGAAGACCATCAAATATTTAAAAGAGATGGTAATGATGTTTATATGGAATTACCTATAAATATAGTAGAGGCAACTTTAGGATGTAAGAAAGATGTTCCATTAATGAAAGAAAGTATAGTATTAAATATACCAGAAGGAACTCAAAATGGAGATAAACATAGAATTAAAGGAAAAGGTGTTCCATACATTAACTCATCAAAAGTTGGAGACATGTATATTGTTATAAAAGTTGTTATACCAACTAAACTTGATAAAAAACAAAGAGAATTATTTAATGAATTATCTAAAACTAATTTAGATGACAATAATGATTTCATAACAAAATTTAGAAAATTCTTTAGAAGATAATTAAAAGCCCTTTAAAAAAGGACTTTTTTGTTGTAAACTATGCGTTATTTTAAGAAAATAACT
>ERZ773208.558-NODE-558-length-35006-cov-4.915196_pt1 | contig 35006 bp, 29 predicted proteins | sample MGYA00581006_ERZ773208 | MGnify/ENA primary metagenome ERZ773208 (study PRJEB29015, sample SAMEA2737793) | human gut metagenome | biome: human gut; feature: human-associated habitat; material: faeces | place: China | collected 2012 ... | reverse complement strand
TTTTTTTTTACCATTTTGTTGTTACAGTTTTATCCACTCCTTTGAATTGCATTTCCACGTAATCCTGCGCTCTGTCGCCGAAGAACAGGTTCATCCACTTTTCCGTAAAAAATTCCATGGACATAGAGTGGATCTCTGCAGTCTCCATGCCGATATCCGCATGCTCTCTGATGGGATCCTGTGCAGCGAGATACCCCTGGAACGCATGTCCACACTCATGCGTGATGACGTCCACATCACCGCTGGTACCGTTGAAGTTGGCGAAGATAAACGGTGCATGATAGAGGGGCAGATAGGTCATGTAACCGCCTGCCTTTTTCGTCTTGCGTCCCAGGACATCAAATAACTGGTTCTCCATCATGAAATCAAAAAATTCCGCAGTCTCCGGAGACAGCTCACGGTACATCTTCTGTCCGGCTGCCATGATCTCTTCGGGGGTTCCGGTGGGTGCCGGGTTGCCGTCCTTAAAATATACCTGCTCGTCGATATAGCTGAGCTTCTCCAGACCCAGGCGCTGTCTTCTGCGGTCATGCAGCTTCTCTGCGAAGGGTACGAAATACTCCTTGATCTGCCTGCGGAAAGCCTCTACCTCGTCCTTGCCGTAGCAGTTGCGGTTCATCCGGTAATATCCCAGCTCCAGGTAATTTTCATAGCCCATTGCCCTTGCCTGCGCGGTACGATTTTTCACCAGTTTGTCGTAAATGCTGTCCAGTTTTTCCTCATTTTCCAGGAAAAAGGCACTCATCTTCTCCCATGCCTGTCTGCGGACATTGCAGTCGGAATTCACCAGATAGGGCCGTAACAAGGACAGATTCAGTTCCCTGCCGTCAAAGTCGATCTTCGCACCGGCGATGAGTTTGTCATACTCCATGGTCAGGGAATTCTCCTCCTGCATCAGCGGAATCAGTGCCTCGCTCATGGACTTCTGTGCCAGCTCCATGTTCTTGAACGCTACCGGCCCGATCTTCTCCTCCAGATACGCTCTGTAGGGGGATTCATATAATTTCTTCTGATAAGCCAGCACCAAATTACTGAATACCGGGCCCTGCTCATCATAGTATTTGTGCTCTTCCTCGTAGAATTTATCGGAGGTATCGATGTCAAAGCGAATATTTGCGATCGTCATCAGCGTCATGACACGATCCGTCAGCGCATAGTACTTCTTATGCACCTCGAACTGCTCTTCCCCGCTCTTCGCCGCCTCCAGCTCCCGGATCAGCTCTCCCATCTCCTCCTGCACTTTGGTAAAATCTATTCTCTCGTAAGGCATGTCCTGAAATCTCATAATTATAGTAACCCTCTCTTTCTGTTCCTTAGGAACCTATACTGCTTATCTTACCCCAAAATGCCGGGAAAGTAAAACTTTAGAAGCGTTCTGTAACATTTTTCAGACTTGCCAGTAAGGAATCCCTATGGTATGGTGGTATTAGAAGTAATTTTTCTTCTTTCAAAAATTCTTATAGACCCGTCAGTGGTCAAAGTTTCCCTTATTACCGCAATTTCATAAATTAATTATTATAGCACTTATTGTTGACGTTTGAGAAATAAGCAAAGCCTTGGCATATATGCATGATTGGCTGGAAAGGAATCATTCATGAAAAAATATAAAAATTTTGACGAAATGTTCAACGATAATGATTACGTTTCCGAGGAAGACCGGGAAATCATAAACCTCGAAGTGAAATTAATCGGCAAAATGATAGAAGCCCGCGAAAAGCAGGGATTAACCCAACGAGATCTTGCAAAAATCAGTGGGGTAAAACAGCCTGCCATTGCAAGAATAGAATCTCTGCGCTCTACACCACAATTGGACACTCTTTTAAAAGTGTTGATTCCTCTTGGCTATTCTTTGGAAATTATTCCTTTGCAAAAGGAAAATTAACGCAACCGCATAGAACAATTTTGAAGGAATTTTTGCTTGAGAATAAGAAGAAGGTTATTGATATGGTGTTTTTCGAGTATGACGCTGAGGCGGAAAAGAGAGTTATTTACAGGGATGGCGTAGAGGAAGGCAGAGCTATATCGATTGTTCAATTATGCAAAACCTTTGGTATGTCAAAGGAAGATATCATCCAAAAATTAGAAAATGATCTCTCTATCCCTCCGAAAGCTGCTATTGACTATTATGAAAAGTATTCAAAGGAATTGGAAATAAGCTGTTAACAGCACAAATTCATCGATTTCCTACATTTATCTAAAGTTTTACAGGAAGTCCTTATGATGGCTTTACAAGTGCAAAAATATTAGAAAGTAAAAGGGCAGCCCATCATGGACTGCCCTTTGGTTCTTACATAACTCTTACAGATATGGTTCGTTCCTCTTTGGAAACAACCTGATCTCAGCTTAAGCTTACTGTAACAGAGACAGTACGCCCTGGTTGGACTGGTTAGCCTGAGCCAGCATAGCCTGACCTGCCTGAGCCAGGATGTTGTTGTTGGAGTACTTAACCATCTCAGTAGCCATATCGGTATCACGGATCTGGCTCTCTGCACTGGTGGTATTCTCAACTACGTTGTCCAAGTTGTTGATGGTGTGCTCCAGACGGTTCTGAACAGCACCAAGTGCGGATCGCTGAGTAGAAACTTTCTGGATTGATTCCTTGATAGTATCAATGGCTTTCAGTGCATTGGTATCATCAGATCCATCTACTTTCAAACCTGCAACACCTAATCTTTCAGCACTCATAGCTGTAATGTCAAGAGAAATCTGGTTATTGCTTGTTGCATCTGCTCCTACATGTAAACTAAGAGTTAATGCACCTGTGGTTGCTTTTGCAGAGAACTGAGTACCCTGAACGTTAGCGGTAACATCATTTCCGTTTGCATCATAAAGCTTAACGCCATCTTTTACATTGACGGTGTTTCCATCAGTGGTCTTTAAATAATTTGAGAGTGCGTTTTCAGCAATCTTATTTCCATCCTTATCGTAATATGCATTATCTAATTTTGATATAGAAAACGCAGTGTCTTTAGGATCCTGTTCTGTACCTACTTTAGTAGAAAAATACTTATTCTTATCCTTGTACTGAACTTTTCCAGCCTCAAATTTTTCTCCTGTATCACCATCATACAGAACATTTTTATTTGTATCTGTATTAGTTGTACCATTAAAGTCAGCATCTTCAGCAGCCGTACCTGCTTTATAATCTTTATAGTATTTCTTTGTCGTATCTAATACAGTTCCTGCTTCAACTTTCTTGCCATTCTCATCAAAAAGAGTAACGCCATCCTTTAAAGTATAGCTTGTAGTTCCAGCTGTAGCACCATAGGAAAACGTATAATCACTAGCCGCCGTCTTGTCACCCTTTAACAAGTATGTTTCGTTGAACTTGGTGGTCTCAGCAACACGATCAATTTCAGTGGTCAGCTGATCTACTTCATTCTGGATATAAGTTCTGTCATTCTCAGACATAGTTCCGTTAGCTGCCTTTACTGCCAGTTCATTCATTCTCTGAAGCATATCCTGAACTTCATTGAGGGCACCTTCAGCGGTCTGTACTGCACTGATACCATCCTGTGCATTCAGGGAAGCCTGTGTCAGACCTCTGATCTGCTTTCTCATCTTTTCACTGATGGACAGGCCTGCTGCATCATCAGCTGCACGGTTGATCTTGTATCCGGAAGACAGTTTCTCGGTGGACTTTGCCTGAGAAGCGGTGGTTAAGCCTAACATTCTGTTAGAGTTCATAGCTGTAAGATTGTGTTGTACTACCATAATAATTTACCTCCTTGTATTACTGCCCAATTCCTTTTGCGGCAGTGTGCGTATCTGTATTGTGATTGAGAAATCCTTTTCTCCCAGATACTTGTTGTTAGTTTTTATAGTAACCGGAGTAGGAGCTTCCCTGTCGGGCCCTGACAGAGCCGCTCTTCCTCCGGTTATTACCATATGAATTTATTTGTCCGCATTTCCCTTTGTGATGATCACATTTGACTTCTTACGGTACTTCTCCGGGTGCTCTTCTTCCGCATAGTATTTAGGAAGCTTCGCTCTCTCCTCCGGATCTGTGATCTGGTTTTCTAATACCGTGCTCCGCACGATGTTCACCTCTTTCGGTGCATCGATCATGATGCGGAGATGATTCTTGGTTCCTCCCAGGAACACGATCTTGATATTGTCATTGATCATCAGGTATTCTTCCGGACTAACGGTCAGACGCAGCATAATTGATAACCTCCCTGTTTTTATTCAGCCTTCCTTGCCTGCTGTTTCTCACTGATGCAACATTTTATTATGGAATGTTGCATTTTCCTTATTCATTAATACTTCCAAGGAGGCCACTATGAGCACGACACAACCTATCCGCAGCAAACAGCTTTTACATGATTTCAAAGATTACTACCTTACCAAACAGTCCCACTTCCGGAATTACACTCTCATCCTGATCGGTCTGAACACTGCTCTCCGTATCAACGACATTCTTCATCTCACCTGGGGAAATGTCTATTGCTCGGAATGCAGCCGCTTTTACACCCATCTTCTGATCACGGAAAAGAAAACAGGAAAAGAGACCCGAATCCTGATCAACAGAGAACTTCAGAAAACATTACAGTCCTACCGGAAAACACAGTCTTCCGTAACCGACACAGACTACCTTTTTCCCAGTTCCAGAAAAACAGCTTCCCCTCTCTCCAGGTATCAGGCCTACCGCATTGTCCGCAGAGCCGCGGAGCAGGTTGGGATCGAAGATGTCGTGCGATGCCATTCCCTGCGGAAAACCTTCGGCTACCATGCCTGGAAAATGGGAACGCCGCCCGCATTGCTGATGGAAATCTACAATCATTCTTCTTTTCAGATCACCAAGCATTATCTGGGGATTGAACAGGATGACAAAGATGCCGTATTCCGCGATATACAGCTATGATATATGTTACGTAAAATCATTATAGCGATATATATAGTTCGAGATAACGATTTTTATAAAAAGGACTAAAGTTTTCCCATGCTCAGCCGAAATATGTAGTGCAAGACAAAATGCAACATTCCATAATAGAATGTTGCATTTTCTATTTTAATCTATTCATTTCTGTGGTATTCTTTTAAAGACTGCATATCGCTATTTTTCGACAATACTTTCCTTTTTTGAAACATATACAGTCAGAATCAGGAGTACACATGAAAAGCTTTATATGTCAAATGTTCTATAAGCAGCGGGCGGCATTCGAGCAAAGCTACGCTTCCAGGGGCAAAGAGTATCCTTTTCCGGAAGACGTTTTCCTACAATCGGATATTTTCTATGACGAGAAGCATGTTCCGGCACATCGTCTGGATGTCTACCGTCCCAGGGGACGGGACGGAGAGATTCTCCCGGTCATCGTCAACGTACATGGCGGAGGCCTCCTCATAGGGAACAAGGAATTCAACCGTCCCTTTTGTGCCTCCCTTTGTGAGGCGGGGTATCTGATATTCAGCATTGAGTACCGGCTGATACCGGACTGTCTCTTCTATGACCAGCTGGCTGACCTGCATCTGGCACTGGATTTTATCCGGGATCATCTGACGGAATACGGCGGTGACATTTCCCACATATATGCCTGCGGCGACAGCGGCGGTGCCTGTCTGTTGACTTATGGAATCGCCATGCAGCGAAGCACTGCACTGGCACAGGCTGCCGGAGTAACCCCTTCTGACCTGCCAGTCCGGGCACTTGGCCTGGTCAGCGGTATGTTCTATACAAACCGCCTGGATCAGATCGGACTTTTCCTCCCCAGATATCTCTACGGCCGGCATTATAAAAAAAGTGCTTTTGCCCCCTATGTATCTCCGGAGCACCCGGACATCGTGACCAGCCTGCCACCCAGTCTCCTGATCACCAGTGACAACGATAATCTTCAGAGCTATACTCTGAATTTTGAAAAGGCTCTGCGCAGACATCAGATGCCCCATAAACTGATCAACTACCCGAAGGATCCCCGCCTGACCCATGCGTTCAGCGCTTTTTACCCGGAGCTTCCGGAAAGCAGGGAAGTGATCCACCATTTGATTCATTTTTTTGAACATACCGGAGAGGACTGTAAAGGAGGATATGTATCATGACATACGACGAAAATGTTTTCAAAGAAAAAGCTAATCGGAAAGCCCGTAAGATCTGGATCGTTTTTGCTGTTTTACTGAGTGCCAATTATGGCTCCGACGCGTCCGGGGGATTATATCCCACCACTTCTTATCTGATCTTTCTGGCATTATGCTGGCTGCCTCTGATCTTTGGCGAAGTTCTGTTACGTGTAAAAGGCTGGGCAACGGAGCTCTACCGCTACGATCTGGTCATCGGTTACGGCATCTTCTACACTTTTGTCATCTGTACTACAGCTTCCCCGATCGCATTCACTTACATCCTTCCTGTGACGAGCCTGCTGGTACTATATAAGAACCGGAAATTCATGATCGGCTGCGGTATCGCCAATGCCCTGATCATCGTCGGTGCAGCCGTCTATCGCTATATGCTGGGCTTCAACAGCGCTTCCGATATGAAAAATTATCAGCTGCAATTGTCCTGTATCATCCTCTGCTACATCTGCTATGTCATGTCCATCCGTCATCTGAATGAATCCGACGGTGCCATGACCGACAGCATCAGGGCTGACCTGCACAGAGTCGTAACTACTGTAGAACAGGTAAAGTCTTCGAGCAATATCATTCTCGATGGCATCACTGTCGTAAGAGAGCTGGCTTCCGAGAATAAGCATGGCTCCGATATCGTTATGCTGGGTATGAACGAGCTGACTGACAACAACAATATGCTGCAGGATCGTACCACGTCATCCACACAGATGACCTCCGATATCCGCGCCCAGGTAGAAAATGTGGTAGCCCTGATCGGAGAAATGGTCACGCTCGTCGAAAAAACGCAATCCCATTCCGGTGTCAGCGCAGAAGATCTGAAAAGCCTGGTAAATACTGCTGCTACCATGTCTCAGCTGTCCACCGAGTTGGAAAATGTTCTGGAGAATTTCCGTCAGGAATTTGAAATGGTAAAACAGGAAACCGGTACCATAGAGAAGATCACGAATCAGACGAATCTACTGGCATTAAATGCTTCCATCGAAGCTGCCAGAGCCGGAGAAGCTGGCAGAGGCTTCGCTGTCGTAGCGGAGCAGATCCGTACCTTAAGCACCGAGACCCACGCTTCCTCTGAGCAGATCAGGGATGCTCTCTCCCGACTGGATGCTACATCCGCGAAGATGACCTCTTCCATTGAAGAGACATTACAGCTGATCCAGATCACTCTGGAAAAAGTAACGCAGACCGGAGATAACGTAAATCAGATTGCTTCTGATTCCGTGCAGCTGGGCAATCACATTCAGGTTGTAGATAATGCCATTAAAGAAGTAGAGAGCTCTAACACTCAGCTGGTATCCAACATGGAGCAGGTATCTAACATCGTGGATACCATTACAACCTGTATCACGCATTCCAGCCGTACCAGTGAACGGATGCTCAGCAAGTATCAGGAAACAGCAGACAATATCAATACCATCGAAGATGTCATGGAGAACATGATGTGTGATCTGGGTATCGGTGGTTTCATGGGTATTGAAGACGTCAAGCCCGGCATGAAGATCGACTTGCAATTGACAGAGCAGGACGATACTGAATATCTGGGTGAGCTGATTCAGCAGATTCCCGAAGGCTTGATGGTATCCTGTCAGAAGAAGCTGACGATTAACGGGTCTGCTTCCTGTATGCTGCAGATCACCGCAGGTAATATCCTGTACTGTTGGGACAAAGCCACCATTTCTCCTGCTCCCGAAAGCGGTGAACATGCTTTCAAGATTACCATTACTACCAGACCCAGGATCAACAATAGACGCAAATACCCTCGTATGGATCTGAATAATACCTGTACTATTAAGTTCAAGAATTCCGATACGGAATATGCGGCTACCATGGAAAATATCAGTGCCAACGGATTCGCCTTCCTGGCTACAGACAAGATATTCACCCAAAGCAAAAATGCAGAAATCTTTATCACGATCCATGATTTTGCTCTGCCGAATCATAATGAGCTGGAAGGCCGCATCATCCGCTGTTCCGACGATAACGGACTGTATATCGTCGGATGCCAGATGCCGGAAGATAATTTCTATATCCTGGAATATGTAGAGAATAACTTAAATAAATAGATTTCCTGTGTAAACCTAGGCACCCAAAATGCCCATTCATTTGAATATGAATGGGCATTTTTAATGTCGTTCTTTACGGTTTCAATAGCCGGGCGATCAGACCCTCGACCTCCTGGAGCTGTTCTTTTGTGCTCTCTTTGTGGCTTTCCTTGCGGTATTTTGATGGAGACATGCCCTTCATGGCATGGAACGCCTTGGTAAATACCAGCGCATCACTATACCCACAGGACAGGGCAATACTCTCAATCGGATAATTGGTGGATTCCAGCAGTTCTCTCGCCTTGGTGATACGGAAGGTGGTGAGGAACTGCTGAGGCGACATTCCCAGATAATTCTGGAACAATGTATATAAATAACTGCGGTTGATACACACATAATCCGCCACATCCGTTACCTTGATAGGGTTACAGTAGTTACTCTGGATAAAAGATACCGCCTTTTTCACATACTGGTTCCCCTTATCCTCTTCCTCTCTCGCCACGACACCGGCGCTGTCCGCGATCACAGACAGGAATACTCCCAGCAGTCCGTTCCGGCGCAGATCATCCGCGATTCCGAAGGTATTGTGTTCCATCATATCACGGACAATAGAATACAGCTCCTCTGATTTATCACAGGAAAAAATAGGATGCCTGTCTGACAGTCCCATGCTATGTAAATACTCTTCCGCGCGGCTCCCGGCAAAGCCCACCCACAGATAACTCCAGGGATCCTTCGCATCCGCCTGATAGAAAGCCAGCTCGTTGGGCTGGATCAGAAATCCGTACCCGGCCTCCAGCCGGTATTCCTTGTCATGGAACCGGAAATGCCCCTTGCCGCTTAAGACATAGTGGATCAGGTAGTGCGGCTTGGATGCCGGCCCGAAGCTGTGCAGTGCTTCCGTCTGAGAGCACCCGCAGCAATTCACATACAGGCTTCCTGTTTTATCATTGATAAAATCCAGCTTAAATGCTTTTTCCATGGCAATTCCTATCCTTTCCCATCGGTCAATTCACTATAATCCCGCCGTCCTCATCAAACGCCACACCAAAAGCACTGCTGTATTCGTTCATACGCTGCAGGATCCTCTGCTTATCCTCCCCCGTTACCGGCGTCGGTCGGAAATCATTCCTTGTTTTGACAGAACTTACCATACAGGGAATGATCCGGGCGTTCTGATCCTCCACCTTTTCCCCGTTCTCAAAAGTAAAGGTCTGTTGGAAGATCATGGTATCCTTGTCCTCTGGATTCCGGTTGGCTCCGAAGCAGAAATTTGCCAGGCTGTAAATGATATATCTGCCCTTGTATTCCTCGATTCCCTGTAACACATGAGGATGATGACCAATGACCAGATCCACTCCCCAGTCAATGCATTTCCTGCCTAGCTGTTGCTGATAATTTTCCGGATAATTGTCTTTTTCGATCCCCCAGTGACAACAGGCGAGGATCAGATCCACGTTCTGCTCCCGCAAGACTTCGATATTATTCTGAATCAGTTTCTCCACCTGTGCGCCCCATTCCACTTCATTGACGGAGATAATGCCGATCTTCAGATTCCGCTCTCCGCCGTGGGCTTCCGCACTGTCCGGGATCTCATAGATGCCTACATTTTTATCATAGGCATAGACAATGCCCTCCTGCTCTAATGCCGCCACTGTATCCCGGCTGCCCTGCTCTCCGTAGTCCAATCGATGATTGTTCGCAAAGCTGACGGCTTCAATATCCCCCAAGGTCAGTAGATGGGCATACGCCGGATCTCCCTTGATGCAGTAGGTCTGCCCCTCACGCATATGTTCCGATGTGGTCAACGGTCCTTCGAGATTCACGATGGTCATATCATCCGCCTCGAAAATATCTCTCACATTCTCGAAAAAATATCCCTCATCCTCCGCCTGATCGTACGCCTGGCGGAATGAATAGCTGTAATCCTGTTCCTGATGATTGCCCAAAGTCACATCTCCTGCTGCGGAGATCGTGATCATGCAGCGTTCCCCCATCAAAGTATCCGAAGCTCCGGACTGTCCCGATTCCGGCAATGCAGTATTGTCACCGTCCGTCCCACCTGGCAGAACGATCTCCCCGATATTATCCCCGGGCTGATCGTCCTGCGGTCCGGTATGGTAACCTCCGATCGGCTGCGCCAGTTCTTCCACCCCGGGAATACAGACCTGCTGTGTCAGATCATCCCCGCAGCTGCTAAGCACTATTACACTGACCGCACAAACCAGTGCCACAAACCGCTTTTTCCTCTGCCCCATAAACACTCTCCCTCTGTTACAAAGAAATCTCTTAGCCCTCTCCTAAATCAGTCTTAATTTTCAGAAGCCGCTGTCGCAGTGCTGTCTCCCGTTCCATACAGATTCTCCTGCAGGAATTTCTTATTTGCCTCGAAATCCACCTCCAGCACGGACATTTTACGATGGGTCGCATCCTTATACGTGCCTTCAATGGGAATACTGTTCTGTATAATATCGTATGTCAGAATCTTCGGTGCCATGAGGCTTAACCGGTAACACTCTGTCTGGGTCAGGTTCGTGGTCAGATTCGGCATCAGACCGTCAATCAGACCCTTCGGATTCGTGAGTACACCCTTAGGCAGCTTATGAATGACCTCTGTCAGCACTTTTCTCTGTCGCTCGGTTCTGCCGAAATCCGTACCGATATAACGGTTTCTGCAATATGCCAGCGCCTGAGGACCGTTCAGATGCACCATACCTCCGGACAGGTCATCGAAATAGTCCGTTCCCTCCGGTCTGCCCAGCAGGATATTATATTCTACCAGGTAGCCGTTCACGTATTCCACTTCTTTACCGGTCAGCTCCAGATCCACGCCGCCCACGGCATCTACCAGATTTGCAAATGCCTCAAAATTCACCAGCACATAGCGGCTGATATGAATGTCAAAATTCTGCTCGATGGTCTCCATCAACAGTTCTGCACCGCCGTAGGAATATGCCGCATTCAGACGATTGTCCTTATATCCCGGTATCTCTACATACATGTCACGGAGCAGAGATGTCATATATATCTTTTTCGTCTTGTTGCTGATAGACAGGAGGATCATGGCATCGGATCTGCCATCCTCCCCGTTCTCACGGGAATCGTTACCGATCAGGAGAATATTCGTGACGCCTTCTTCCTTCATGGGAGAGCTTGCCACGGATTCGATCTCTTCATAATTCATCTCGGCATAGACCTTGCCCACCAGGACGTACAACCCTGCTGCCAGAAATACGAGGATCAGCGCCACTGCGATCAGGAAGCGCTTGAAGCCGGATTTTTTCTTTTTTCTGCCACTCCCGGCTTCCTTTTTGTTTCCTTTTCTGCTCTTCTTATCCGTTTTCGTGTCTATCTCCTCACGCTTCCCTGCTTTTCTTCCGGAGCGATTTTTTTCTCTGTGATCTTCGTAGTCCTCGTATTCGTCCGCATAGTCCTCCCTTCTGCTACGCCGAGGTCTATCAGATGCCGCCTGTCTGCGACGATCTGCATTACTGTTACTACGGCCACCACTATTACGATTCTCTGAAGTCTTACGCGTCGTCTCTCTGCGAGCCGCCTGTCTCTTACGATACGCGGGATCATCCCAATCCTCCGCGTAATCATCCGCTCTTGCTCGTCTTCCGGATCCGATCACATCCAGTTCCTCCTCATCCTCGTCATTCTCAGTCATGTCAAACATCTGTGGAGCCGGACGCTCTGCTGTCCGCCTTCCGGTCCCGGACTTCCCACTGCCGGAGCCGGACGTCTGCATTCCCTGCAGCTCCTGCTGTAAAAAGGCTTCCAGACCTTTTTGTATATCTTCCATCTCCTGAATGGAGTCTCGCTCTCTGTCACTCATGTTGTACCTCATTTCCACATACCGGCACCGGTACGTTCCTTAAGTCTATTTCCTATTCGTCTCCTAGGATACCACACTCCTTTGTATTTGTCGCGGCAGAAATCCTTAATATTTGCTTAAATGTTGTCCGGCATTTTTTAAGACACACTTTCTATGGCAATAAAAAGAGACTATCTACGGCAGCTATAAGTATTTCTCTTATATGCTTTCCACAGACAGTCTCTGCTTTTTTGTTACCTGATATTGCTTTATTTATGAGCAATTCTCGCATCTATGTAATTCTTCAGAGATTCCACAGTCTCCTCCACACCCAGCCTGCTGCTGTTGATGGACAGATCGTAGTTCCGGGAGTCGCCCCATTTTACCTTACAATGGCTGTTGTGGTAAGACTTTCTGCGACGGTCCTTCTCGATCATACGCTCCTCCGCATGTCTCGCATCCAGCTCATAGATCTGCATAATACGCTCGATCTTGGCTTCTTTGTCTCCTAATACGAAGATGGAGATCAGATTCGGATTATCCTTCAGCACGATCTCGGAACAGCGTCCTACGATCACAAAGGATTCTCCTGCCTCTGCCTTTTTCTTGATATAGTCAAACTGCATTCTCGCCACATTATCTGCCGGAGAGCTGTTCATTCCCATCACGCTTCTGTACAGGAATTTGTTACGTCTCTTTTCATCGAACTCTGCCAGCTCCTTGCTGCTCACATTCATGCTTGCAGCCACCTCGTCTAACAGGTTATGATCGTACATTGGCAGCTTGTAATATTCTGCCAGCTTCTGTGCGATCTCATGTCCGCCGCTGCCGTACTCACGGCTGACGGAGATAATCAGTTGTTCACTCATGGGTCTGCCCTCCTTATAGTCTTACAGATATCTCGCATAGATCATTACCATGGAGATTACTATTACTATTATAGTCGCAGGAGCCATAACTTTGCAATATTTTCCCCACTTGATCATATGACCTGCCTTTGCCGCGGTAGCGATACCCACGACATTCGCAGATGCACCGATGGGAGTTGCGCTTCCGCCGATATCGGTTCCCATGGCAAGCGCCCATGCCAGGATAGACAGCTCTACACCCTGGGTCGCGGACAGACTGCTGATGATAGGGATCATCGTCGCCGCAAAAGGAATATTATCCACGAACGCGCTGGCGATTGCGGAGATCCACAAAATAATCGCGATCATCAGCATCAGATTACCGTTACTGATGTCACCGATGAAGTTCGCCATGACTTTCAGGATACCTGTCTGCTCCAGACCGCCTACCACCATGAACAATCCGATGAAGAACAGCAGTGTCTTATAGTCGATCTGTTTGATCAGCTTCAGCGCATCTCTGCCTGCGGCGATCAGCGTCACGATAGAGATAAATACACCGATGCAGGATACAGTCAGACCGGTCTGTGCATGGGTTACCAGCAATGCTACCGCACACAGGAAAATAACGGTGCTGATGATAAAGCCCTTTTTATCGGTGATCGCCTCGGAAGGGTCCGGATAAGTCTGATTGCTGCCGGCTGCTACCGCCTCGCTGGCACGCAGTTCCTTGTGAAATACCAGATAAAAATACAATACAACTACGACCAGGGAAATACCTGCGATCAGACCGGTATTGGTCAGGAAATCCGTGAAGGAGTATCCCAGGGAAGTACCGATGATGATGTTGGGGGGATCTCCACACATGGTAGCGGATCCACCCAGGTTCGCGCAGAATACCTCTGCCAGGATCATAGGAACCGGATTGAATTTCAACAGCTGTGACAGTTCAATCGTGACTGCTGCCAGGAACAGAATTACGGTGATACTGTCAATGAACATTGCCAGAATACCGGATAATACCATAAAGGTCACGAACAGCGGCACTACCTTATACTTAACCATCTTGGCAAGGCGCATGCAGAGCCAGCGGAAAAATCCGACTCTCGCCATTCCCTCTACCATGATCATCATTCCCGCTACGAATACGATAGTCTCCCAGTTAATGCCACTGGAAGTCTCCGCGGACTGTCCCGCCGTATACCAGAAATGACTTGTAAAAAAGCTGCCTAAATTCAGGGTCTCCCACACTGCACCCATACTGTGCATTCCCAGTCCGAATACCAGCACCAGCGTCAGCAGACCGCAGCCCAGTGTAATAACATGTCTCTCCCATACTTCCAGAACGATCAGTATAAACATCGCTACAAATATAACTACTGCAAGTATCTGTGCTATCACTTTTCCTGCCTCCTCGTTAGTTTTTCTTATAAGCGTACAAGAGTTGATTGTATCTGAAAAAGCAGGGGAAGTCAATCATTCTTTGAGGCTCTGCACATAAATATTCCGTTAAAGTTTTTTATGATTATTCATTCCGGAAGCTTTCGATATCGTTTTGCCCTGCATAACGCAAGAACATCCGGTGCATGTCGATACCACTCTCTCCGAAATATAATTTCATGTATTTCTCGCCGTCCTGACGAATGGGCAATGTTACAACACGTTCCAAGATCTGACCTTCTGTGCCGTTAAGGGTCACTGTCTGTTGTAATGTATTGTTCAGGAACACGGAGATCGGCAGCTGCGCCAGTTCTCCTAACGCAGAGCTCATCCGAAATACCAGCTCATATCTTCCGATCTTAGGAAAACGCAACTGGTATACTGCACTTGTGCCCTTCTTCGTGGACAGCTTCTCCAGCGGAAGCTCTATGTCCTCTAAAAGCTTCGGCTCTAGCAGCTCCAGACGCGCCAGCACCTGTCCGCTGTCTCCTGCGCCCTCGGTGCTTACCGGATTGTGAAGCTCCGTGCATTCCTCTTCCTCTCTGCCCAAAAGCCGTTTCATAGCGACGGAACGTAACAGGAAGCCACAGATATTTGCCGCATTCCGCGTAAGCTGTGCTCTGGTGAGTCTGCCGTCTGCCAAGCCTTCCGCGGTGTTGTCCCCCGCAGAATTGGATGCCGCATCCGCCACGACCATATAGACATCGTTCTGTGCCCGTACCATGGGAATGGTCTGTCTGCCGGAGCCAGGTTCTCCCTCCTCGTTCATCTTCGCCCACCAGTCAGTCATCACAATACCCTGATATCCCCATTCCTTACGGAGAATGGTCGTCAGGAGATCATAGTTGCCAGCTGTCCACAGTCCGTTTACCGGTCCGTAGGTGGACATGATGCTGTAAGCGCCACCCTGTTTCACCGCGATCTCAAAGCCCCTCAAATAGATCTCCCGCAATGCTCTCTCGGATACGATGCTGTTGGCATCATGCCGTTTGAATTCCTGATTGTTACATGCAAAATGCTTGATGGTGCCGGTGACACCGTATTTTCCCATACCGGTCAACTGTGCCGCTGCCATGGTACCGGTGAGATACGGATCTTCCGAAAAATACTCAAAGTTACGCCCGTTCAATGGATTCCTGTGAATATTAATACCGGGTCCTAAGAGGGTGTCAATCTTGTTCTTCCGAAGCTCCATGCCCTCCATCTCATACAGCTCCTCCACCAGCTCCGGATCAAAGGTGCAGGCAAGCAAGGTGCCGTTAGGCAGGGCATATGCCATGGTGCCGCAATCCATACGGATACCGGAGGGTCCGTCCGAACAACAGGCTATAGGAATCCCAAATCTCTTCAGTCCTTCTGTCACTCCGCCGAAGGCTGCTGCCGTACCCGGAGTCACTTTCGGGGAACACATGCCCTCTCCGCGGGTCATACAGATCAGATCTTTATCCGACAGCTGTGTCAGAAACTGTTCTAACGTAATTTTTCCATCCTGCACATCCGACAGCTTCCAGCCATGATCCCCCTCATATTTACTCTGTGTCGGTCTCTCTGTCCGAATGCGCTCCGCCAGGTCTATCGTTCGTAAAGGTACAGCTTCCCAGTTTGCAATGGCATGATCCTTTTCCTCGAAAAAGAAAGGTTTCAGACGCTTAAACTCCTGTACCGGTGCCATTGCTTCCGTCACCATCCGCACTACCCGAAGCTCTGTCAGGGTCGCCTTGCCAGCCTCTGCTGCGCTTCGCACATCGGTTCCTGCATAGAAAATATAGTCTCCCTCTTCCAGTACATAGCAGGATTTATGTCCGGTGACACCACTGTCATCATAGGATGCATACTCCGCCAGCTCTGTTTTCAGCAGCAGTTCTTCTGTCTCACCCGGCTTCAGTTCTTCTGTCTTCGCAAATGCAGCCAGCTGGCGCAGAGGCTTTCCTAATTTCCCCTGAGGTGCTTCCAGATACAGCTGCACGGTCTCTCTGCCGGATACTCCCCCGACATTGGTTACTTTTGCAACTGCCGTGACTGCCGTGCCCTGTACGGAGAATCCCAATATCTCTGTCTGGAACTTCGTATAGGATAATCCAAATCCGAAAGGATATTTCACCTTCTCTTTCGCAAAGGTCTCAAAATAACGATATCCTACATAAATATCCTCCGTATAGAAATTCTCCACCGGATCTCCGAAATTTTCTGTGGAAGGATAATCTTCAATGTCTTCTGCGATCGTGTCACTTAATTTACCACCGGGATTTACTTTGCCGATCAGAACGTCTACACAGGCTCTGCCGCCCTCCTGGCCTCCCTGCCAGATATAGAGTACTGCCTGCGGCTGATACCGGTCTACCCACTTCATATCTATAATATTACCGACATTCAGTACCACGATCGTATGCTCAAAAGCATGACATACATTACGAAGGAGCTCCTCCTCCAATGCTGTCAGCAGATAGCTTCCCTCCGCCGCACTGTTATCCTTATCTTCCCCGGCAGTACGCCCGATGACCACGATCGCTGCATCCGATTGTTCAGCTGCCCGCACCGCCAGTTCTTCATCTACGGGCATCTCCTCCTGATTCCAGGGTTCCATGGCCCAGCCTTCTCCCACATCAAAGGGATGCTCCTTCAGCCACTCACGGTACTGCTGCTCCAACGCTTCGTTTACCTGTATTATTCCATCTTCTTTCAGGCTGTCGATGATATTCGTGACATAAGGAGCATTAACCATGCCGCCGGAGCCTGTGCCGCTCTTGTAATGCTCAAACTGTGTTCTTCCGAATACAGATACTCTCTGTCCCCTGCGTAACGGTAAGGTATCCTCTTCATTCCGCAGCAGCACACTTCCTTCTGCCGCCACGCGTCTTGCCAGCTCCGCATACTTCTGATAATCCAGTGTATATTTCATTCGTTCAATGACTCCTTCCTGCAGACAACCTGTTATTGTTGACATCATTATACCGAAAGGAAGAAGTTTTCTCAATAGAAAAAGACACTGGAGAAAGTCTCCAGTGTGCTCAGAAGATAAGCCGGACTACAAATTCCTCGCCTTCCATCCGGAACTGATACTGTCCGTTGAGTTTTTCCACATAGTATACGATACTCTGAACCCCCAGACCATGTCCGGAACGCTCTGTGACCGGAATTCCATCCGTGAATACCGGCATTATCTGCACCGGATTTTTCACCATGAGCAGCAGATGCCCTGCCTTCTCCGACAGAGACAGCTCAATCCTTCGTCTGCTCTCCGGCAGCTCCTGTACCGCATGCATGGCATTTTCCAGTACATTGGACAGGATTGCGCAGAACATCATTTCCGAACAGGGGAGCTTCTCTCCGATGGTGACCTGTGCCTCCCAGGGAATCTTCTGCTCCTCAAAGCGGGTATTATAAGTAGATAATACCGAATTCACCATTTCATTCCTACAATATGCCTTAATGACAGTATCATCATAGGTCTGGCTGACCTCATTGAGATATTCCAGCGCTTTTTCACAATCTCCCTGCTGGATCAGAGTCCTCAGGACGGCCATATGATGTCTCGTATCATGCCGCAGGATTGACATCTTTTTCTCGCTTTTCCTTGTATTGTCCATCTCCGCCTGAAAAGAATTCATCTGCATACGGATCAGCTCATTATACTGCTCTGCCTTGCTCTTCATCTCGTATTCCCGGAAATACACCAGCAAAAAAATCAGATACGACAGACAGATGGCAAATCCGAGAAATTCCGGCACCGCCCTGTTGCCGGTATAAAGCAGACTGGAAAACTTCGTCGTGGCATAGTCAAAAATATAATATATCAGCGGCAGACTTCCGATCAGCAGTAATTCCCGATTCGTCTTGGCAAACAGCATCGCCGTCGTCTGGCAGACATAGCGGCACAATACCCAGAATACCACCAGCGTCACCACGATACGGCAGGTGTAATAGCACCACTCTTTTCCTGTTACCGACAGTACGAACAACCCCATCCAGTTACTGCACTGGCAGCACAGATAGGCAGTGAAGATAGAGATCAGGGACGGCAATATTCTGAATTTATAATACAGTACCAGCATCAGCAATAGCGGCACGTGAACGATCAGTGGGTATATCTGATCCACCATCTCCGGACCCAGCACAGATACGCAGACCATATATAAGCCCCCGGAAATCACTGCCAATAGCAACAACTTCCCTACATTCGTTTTGTCCTTCTTCACACCCAGAAAAAAAGCCGACAGGAAGATGCCGAACAGCATAGTCGTAATATTATGTGTATATGTCAGAATCCTAAGTATCATAGAGTACCTTCATTTTATCCGTGATTCCCTAAAAGGTACTCACGGTTTTTGCAATGTGATCATTCATCGCACCAACGGAGCTTTCCGTCTGACGGCGCGATCCTAAATATTATCATATGTATTTTTTGTATGTATTTCAAGTATCGTTTTATCATCTTTTTATAAAATCACCCCGGACATTGGATTTCAGATCTAGTGCCCGGGGCAATGTATTTGTTTCTCATTTTTATAACTTTTCTATTATTTCACAGGCATATTCAGCTACCAGCCGACATGGATCCGGTCCGGCATGGTGATCAAATTGCCGTTTAGCTTCGGAATAGTAGTGCCGTCAGCAATTTTCGTATTAACTATTGAGATGCTTCCTTTTAATACTCTAACACATAGGTTGCGGTTTCCGTAATCAGGAAACATACCTGTCCATTTACTGTAGAAATGGTTTTTGCAATCTGGATTTTATTGTTATTGGCATCTACTTTATAAACTGTTACTTCTCCGGATTTTACAGGTACTGTGGTATGGAATACAACGGTTGCACCCAATGCCTGTTTGTGTGTAAATTCAATGGTTCTAGTATGTCCTGTGATAGTATCCTTATGATCAAAGCTGGTTTCCTTGTAACCGGATAAATCATTCTTTGCAAGGAAAGTTACCGCATCGGAACTGCCAATAAACACATGCAGGCCTCTGAGAGAAGATGAGGATAATGCCTTTACTGTTGTTACTGGAATTGTTTTATCAACGGTGCTTGCATCTACGTGGAGCAGATCCTGATTGGCTCCGGATACGCTTTGCTGTTTCTCTTTGGTCTGTGTAGAAATTGCTTTTGCGATCGCATCCCAACCGGAGATCTGCTCTCCCGCAAGGTTCGTGGTGGTCAATACCGGTGCCGGTGCTTCGGATGCAGAAGAAGTATTACTTGTACTGCCGGTAGTCGGCATCGATGTGGAAGGAGCCGAGTTAGAAGGAGTCTGAGTTCCGGGGGCTGGGGTTGCAGGTGCAGGAGTCGCAGGTGCCACAGCATTTGGATCCTTTAAGACATAAATAATCTTATTTCTCATATTCTCCGCTAACATTTCATTGTCAAGATAGAATCTTGTTTTCAGTTTACCGGATGCATCTGTTTCTTTCGAGGTCGTCCAATAATTTACTCCGTAACTGTAAAATTTTCCTATAATTACTTCATCCGCATCTTCCGGAAATGAATCCGCAGTGTAGTATGTATTTAAAAATTGTTCTCCCACGCTACTGGTAAAAATCGGCAAATCAGCGTTTTCCAAGTCACTTATCGTAGTTGCTCTTACCCATGTTTCATCTCCTGTCCATTTATGCCAGTGTGCATAAATGGTTGTTGGTGCATTATACTCTTTATATAGATCCAAACCCTTTGTACCTTGCAGAGTAGAAAACCACCCGGTAAAAATATACCCTTCCTTTGTAGGCGAAGGCATACTTGTAAGCAATCCACCCGCCGTCTTGTCAGTGGTGACTGCTAAATTTCCTCCATTGAGATCAAAAGTAACTGTACATTCTGGATGATAATAATACGTGTGATAAGTGTCCTCTTCTATTTTATCTTTTGTAACACACATAAGGTCATTATTCCAGCTGTCATAATATACATAATCGGTTCCTTTTTTTCCTATTATGTAACGTTCCGAACTCTGCGCATGATAAGCAATCTCAAATGCCTTAATATATTCTTCTTTTCCATTGTCAAACAGAGTGCTTACATCCGATAAATTTTCGTCCATGGTGGTTTTATTCTCGCTTGTCACCTTAATCCAACCTGATGAAGCTGCTTTTGTACTGATTGCCGGCACTATGCTTACTACCAATGCAATAGCAAGCGCCAAGCTCAGTATCTGGCCTAAAAACTTTGACTTTTTCATAAGAATTTCCTCTCTTTCTTCTGTACTTATGATCTATTGCTTTTAGTCATATTATAATATCCTTTTTAAAATACTTGTGAGAATGTACACCAATCGACCCGAATATGACATCAATCGACCACGGTATTTGAGGATTGTAAAATAAAAAATGCCGTAGACTTCAGCATTTTATACTGAAATCTACGGATCAACTTATAGTAAGTTCATAGATGCTTTTTACAGCTTTACTTTTACAAAATCATGTTCCATGGCGGGAAGCACCTTTTCGACCAGATCCGCCGTCCGCATCCGGAGGCTGGAGGTATTGATGCAGGGATGGCATCCGAAATATTCGCTGTCCAGCACCTCCTCATCGATCAGCAGCTTCACCTGATGTTCCTTATCGTTCATCAGTCCCAGCACGCTGACAGAACCGGGGGTGATATCCAGGAATTTCTCCATGTATTCCGGTTTGGCGAAAGATAATCTCGCCGAGCCGATCTGCGCCGACAGATCCTTGGTGTGGAACACCTTGGTATCCGGGATCATCAGCAGATAAAATGCGGTCTCCTGACGGTTGCACAGGAACAGATTTTTGCAGACCATGGATTCCAGGATCTCATCCACTTCCTTACAGTCCTCCATGGTCATTGCGGGTGCGTGATCCACGCGGTCATATCCCACGCCTAAGCCATCCAGCAGGTCATAGGTGCGTATCTCTTTGTCCAGTCTGCCGGTGGTATCGGCAGGTCTTCCTTTTTGCAATACTAATGTCATTGTCTTTTCCCCTTTGTTGTCTAGTAACCGATGGTGTCGTTTACGAGGATCACATGGATCCTGTCCGTATGTCTGGAATATCTCGTGATCAGGAACTGGCAGCAGATGGTATCCGGAGACTTACAATCGAAGCATTTTCCGGTTTCTTTGCAGGGAGTCTTGATGTCGAATCTCTGGGCGTTGATAGGTGCAGCCACGTTTCTCGCACGCTTCATGGCACTGTCTAAGTCTGCGCAGACCTTGTTCATGCCGACGATAAAGATTACTTTCCTCGGTCCCTGGGCTATGCAGGAGACACGGTTGGAATTGCCGTCGATATTGACCATGACACCGTCGCTGGTGATGGCATTGGCACTGGAGAGGAAGATATCCGCATCGTAAGCTGCCATAAGTCCAGCTCTGGCATCCATCTTAGAGCGGTCGATATAGTGGTAATTGCCTGCTTCCAGAGCGGAGATCAGTCCGATCTCTCCGGCGCTCATGCATCCTCCCATAGCGATGGTGCTTCCCTCCGGGATCAGCTCCAGTGCCTGCTTTAGTGCAGCTTCTTTATCCTCTACGTAATAACCTGACATATTGCGGGACTGTAAACCCTTGATCACTGTTTTGGCCAGCTGTTCATTTCTTTTTCTGATCATTTCGTTCATCTCTTAACCTTCCTGCTTTTCCGTAATCTGCAAATTTTATTCCTGTGGGACGATTTCTTATTGGTCCTATTTTATCAAAAAAAAATTTCTATGTATAGCAACCAATAGAAATATTTGACAATACTTTTCGCATATGCTAGGATATTTCCAATATTAGGGAGTAGTTCACATCGGGTAACCGGTGTTGTGTTGGTCGTCATCACGTTAGTGAAGCCACAGGCGGTCGCTAACCGGGCAGTACACTTCTACAGAAATGGAACGAGACTTTTATTGTATGTTTATCATGCATTAAAAGTCTTTTTTTGCGTGATAAACAAAGGATCCGGGTACATTATTTAAGAAGGAGGATTTGTATATGACACAAAAAAACATCTGGAATATTTCTGTAAAAGAACTCATGGAAAAATATCAGGTGACAGAACAGGGGCTTACTACTGCCCGCGCGGAGGAGCTTCGCCTGGAAAAGGGTGAAAATATCCTGCAAGAGAGCAGGCGCAAAAGTATACCGGAAGTATTTATCAGTCAGTTTGCTGATCTGCTGGTAGTAATCCTGATCATTGCGGCAGCGATCTCCATGTTTTCCGGCAATACGGAGAGTACCATTGTAATCCTGCTGGTACTGATGATCAATGCCATCCTGGGCACCCTGCAGCATGTAAAGGCCCAGCGTTCTCTGGACAGTCTCAGGCAGTTATCTTCGCCCGGTGCAAAAGTCATTCGAGACGGTGTGAAACGGGAAATTCCATCGAAGGATATTGTGCCTGGAGACATTGTCGTATTGGAAGCGGGTGACATGATCGTGGCCGATGGCCGTATCCTGCACAGCTATTCGCTGCAGGTCAACGAAAGCTCTCTGACAGGCGAGTCTGCCAATGTAGAGAAAACAGATGCCATTATAGAGGGTGATGTGGCACTTGCTGACCGGGCAAATATGGTCTATTCCGGAAGTCTGGTCACCTATGGACGCGCCGAGATGCTGGTGACTGCTACCGGTATGGAGACGGAGCTGGGTAAGATTGCAGGACTGATAAATGCAGCCAAAGAGCGCAAGACACCGCTGCAGGAGAGCCTGGACAAGTTCAGCAGCAGACTTGCCATACTGATCATGATCATATGTGCTGTCGTATTCTGCCTGTGTATCTATCGCCGGATGACACTGTTGGACTCCATGATGTTTGCTGTGGCACTGGCTGTTGCTGCGATCCCTGAGGCACTGAACTCCATTGTGACCATAGTGCAAGCCTTTGGTACACAGAAAATGGCAAAGGAAAATGCAATTATCAAGAATCTTAAGGCTGTGGAAAGTCTGGGCTGTGTCTCTGTTATCTGCTCTGATAAGACCGGAACACTGACACAGAATAAAATGACGGTGCAGCAGATTTATATAGAAGACCGGTTATACGAGCCGGACCAGCTTGACCTTTTGAATCAGACTCATCGTTATCTGCTCTACGACGCTGTCCTCAACAATGATTCGAGCATCGTCGATGACAAGGGCATCGGTGACCCTACAGAATACGCGCTTTTAGAAATGTTCCGAAGGATTGAAGCGGATACATCTTCTATTTTGAAAGAAGCAAATATGCATGAAGATATCCTCAGGCAGAACATGCAACGCCTTGAGGAAGTGCCTTTTGATTCCGACAGAAAGCTGATGAGTACGAAATATATGCTGCATGGTGTACCCACGATCCTCACCAAAGGTGCTGTGGATGTTCTCTTAGACCGCTGTGACTATGTGCGCTGCAGCGACGGTATCCGTCCTATGACGGAAGCTGAAAAAGACAAGATCCGTATGCAGAATCAGCTTTTTTCAGAAAATGGCCTGCGTGTATTGTCTTTTGCTTACAAGGAATCAGATGAAAATCTCGACATCCATGCAGAGTATGGCTATACCTTCCTGGGCCTGATCTCTATGGTAGATCCTCCCAGAGAGGAATCTGCGGCTGCCGTTGCAGCTTCCAAGAGAGCCGGCATCCGTCCGGTCATGATCACCGGTGATCATAAGGTAACAGCAGTGGCAATTGCCCGCCGGATCGGAATATACGAAGAAGGAGACCTTGCACTGACAGGTGCGGAGCTGGATGCCATGAGCGACAGCGAACTGGAGGAACAGATCGCACAAATCTCCGTCTATGCCAGAGTATCTCCCGAGAACAAAATCCGGATTGTCGAGGCATGGCAGCGCAGAGGTAATATTGTTTCTATGACAGGAGACGGTGTGAATGATGCTCCTGCATTGAAAAAGGCAGACATCGGTGTCGCTATGGGAATTACCGGAACCGAGGTATCCAAGGATGCTGCGGACATGATTCTGTCGGATGATAATTTCGCAACGATCATCAAGGCAGTGGCAAACGGGCGTAATGTATACAGAAATATCAAAAATGCCATTTTGTTCCTGCTGTCCGGTAATACCGCCGGTATCTTAGCCGTATTATACACATCCCTGATGGGACTTCCTGTACCTTTTACACCCGTACATCTGCTGTTCATCAACCTGCTGACCGATTCTCTTCCGGCCCTGGCAATCGGCATGGAACCGGCAGATGACGACCTTCTGAAGGAAAAGCCCAGGAATCCACGCGAAGGAATCCTCACCAGAGGCTTTATGATTACGATGATAACACAGGGTCTGCTGATCGCAGCAGCCTCCATGACAGCTTATCACATCGGACTGACCGTCAGTTCGGCTATGGCCTCCACTATGGCTTTTGCCACACTGACACTGGCCAGATTGTTCCATGGTTTTAACTGCCGTGGCAGCGAATCCATCTTCCGGCTGGGACTGACCTCGAACCGATATAGCCTCTATGCTTTCACTGCGGGAGTCTCTTTACTGGCACTGGTAATCTTCATCCCGGGACTGCACAGTGTATTCAGCGTAGCCGATCTGCCTATGACAGCACTCGGTCAGATCGTAGGGCTCGCTTTCATGCCGACAGTGCTGATACAGATAATGAAAATTATCCGGCATAGATAATTGGTTTAATCAATATCTTCCACAGACTGCAATCTTTCCTTTTTTACCATCAGATATTCTTCTGCATAATGTGTCTCTTCGTCGGTCGTCAGAATGACCTCCTGCCCCTGCGGCATATCAATATCTGTTGCCACAAGCAGGAGGGAATCCTCCTTCAGCCAGCTTTCCAGCCCTGTGAAAAACTGCGGGTCGTAGTGATCTGCCCCTTTCAGCTCATTATGATATCTGTCAAAGGAATAGTTCACGGGAGACAATACATTATAATCATAATAACAGGCACCCTGCCCCGACCAAAGGCTTGTCGTTACCAGATAATCGTAGCCGTCTTTTTCTGTAAGGAATATCTGTACGTTCCCCGCATGGGCAATGGCGAATTCCTGCGACCACAGAGGAATGATTCCATATTGTCCGTCTCCCAGATATTCGTAGACCGCTACCGTTCCCCAGTTTCCGGCTTTGTGCAGTGCTTCCGTGAGATCCTCATTTTCTTCCTCCAGATAGACCTTCGTTACAATCTTTTCCTTGTAACCGTTATGGGTCAGATCATAATATCCGGTATAGACTTCTGTCATATCCGGTTCTTCTTTGTCGATATTCTCCTCTTCCAAATAACGAGAATATGTTTTTTGTACCGAAAAATCTCCCAGAGAAAAATTACCATCTTTTTGCATGGATACCGGTGCCGTTATATTAAAGCCAGTCTCATAAACCAGGTCCGCCATCTCGTTCATATTTATGCCAACCCCTACATTTGCAAAGGGCTGTCCTCCACGAAAATCATACCGGATCTGCGCTCCCACACCGATGCTTTTATAAGTGTATCCTTCCAGTTTCTGCAACAGACGGGTCTGATCCAGATCAATACTCTTCTGAGCATCTATCTTTCCGTTTTTATCCAGAAAATCCACATGAAGTGTATGGAACTGTTCATCCAGCGTATCCGCCGCAAGGATCCGTCTGTCAAAATCTTCAACCACATTTGTATATTCGGAGACCTTCGGGGTTCCTTTCTGTACATCTACATAATACAGTCCTTCCACATAAATACCGGTTCCTGTCCCCTGTATGGTAGAAATGTAGTACTCCTTGTCGCCATCCCCATCATAATCTGCGGCTTCTATCGCAGGTGGTGCCGAATACATGTTTCGCCAGGGGATCTCCACCCGATATTCCTCGTCTCCGTCGTGGATCACCAGACAGTCTTCTGCACCGTTGCCCCAAACACTGACTGTCTCATCATAAGAGTATGACAGCACACCATACTCTCCTTCCGGCAGCTCCCGGGCAGCATTGACCGAGACCTGATCTGCCCGGGTTTTCTCCTGATATAGTCCGGTCTGGCAGGTAAGTTTCTCCGGCTCAGGTTCCGTTGTCGTCTCCGGGATTGTCTGTGAGGTGGCTGTAGCAGTTTCCTGACCGACTTCCTCTGCCTGAGCAGATTCGGTATCAGAGATTTCCAAAGCGTCCCTACTGCTGCCGCAGCCTGTCAGAGAAAATGCCACGATCAATACCAGTAATCCGCTGCTTATTTTACCTGCTTTTTCAGATATAGAAGAAACAAGCTCCAACATTCTATTTGAAATCGTATATGGCGGTTCATTTTTTCCCATTTATGTCACTCCATCTTGTTTATTATCTTGCTTATTATCTTACTCGTTTGGAATATCATTAGCAATCTTTTTATTTCAGGAATTGCATAAATAAAGCACTTCCGCAAGATCCGCATTGATTCCCACCGCCTTATTTTCGATCTCCTTGGGAACATAGGCATCACCCTTGTTGATGCAGACGTAAAATGCATTCCGCCAGTTGTGCGCATACTGCCAGAAATTATATTTGATGATACCGGGTGTGTTGTAACCGACACCCAGCTCCAGAAATACGACGTTTTGTCCTCTATGATCTTCCATGAACTTCTCATAACGCTTCGCGGCAGCATCCCATCCCGCATCCTGGACGAAGGTATTGTCCGCGCTGAAATTGATACTTACATCACATTTTACACTTTTGAGAGGTGATCCTATGTTGACGAAGGACGAATTGCCGGAATGCCCGGTGGCAACCACGGTACAATTGATCGGAAGTAAATGGAAATTATTGATATTGAGAAATTTAATGATGCGCTCCATGGAAGAGGATGGACTGATCACGCGGACCGTCTACCCGGAAGTGCCGCCCCGCGTGGAATACGCGCTGAGCGACCTCGGGGAAACCATGCGTCCGATCCTGGATGCCATGCAGAAATGGGGAACGAATTATAAAAACGGAACCATATAAACAGGTATGCAGAAAATATCCTGCTCCTTGCTAATATCCTTTGTATAAACCAAATATCTGCACAAAATTCTGTCGGAAAATTTTTCCGTAAATATATCGAGTGATTTGTGAGTCTTATAACCGGAAGATTTTACTTCTATGGGAATGATCTTATTCTTTTTTGCTAACAAAAAATCAATTTCATAATTATGCTTTGATGTTTCATTCATTATAGTATGATAAAAAAGTTCATTCCCATTTACGGCAAGGCAACAAGCTACCGCATTTTCATATAAATATCCCAGGTTGACACTAAGCTTATCACTAAGCAGTTTTTCATATATTTCATTTTCTGTAAAATCTCTGTCTTTAAACATTAATGTTACAAATAATCCGGTATCACACAAAAACAGTTTAAATCTGGATAAGTCCTTAGTATTCGACATTCCGGCATTTGGATCATTAACATTGTACGACACCAATACTGTCTTAGAATCTTTTAATTCAGCAATCAACTCAAGTACTTTCTCAATCTTCTCTCCTCCCAGGACAGAATTAACCTGATACCTTGCTGCATTTTTATTTAGTTCTGCCGGAATTGCATCAAAAAGCATTGCCAGTCTTCCGGTTGCATCAATTTTGGCAAAATCTGACTCATACAAATTTAGTATATCTCTTTTTATTTCATCCACTTTTCTAAAATTATTAGTTTCTATATAAGTCTGAACTGCCTGCGGCATTCCTCCTACGAGCATATACAACCGAAACTGTCTTAATTGCTTACGATTTCCATTATCACCCAATCCAGTCTTTGCTTCATAACATTTTGCCAAGAGCGAAAAAGTAGTCTGATCCCCCACTGCCCAAAGAAATTCCTCATAATCCATAGGATACATATTAAGTCTTCTTTCCTCGCTGGGTATCAAAATATCTTTGACATTTTTCTTGATAGATATCAAAGAGCCTGTCTCAATATAATCATATCTATGATCTTCTACTAATGCTTTTATTGCCTGCCGTGCTTTAGGACATAATTGCACTTCATCAAATATAATAACGGATTTTCTTTCATGGAGATCCACTCTATACTGTAATTGAAGCTGCAAAAATAAATAATTCAAATCAGATATATCATCAAAAAGAACTTTGACATCCGATGATGCTTTTGCGAAATCAATTAGAATATAAGATTCATATTCTTTTTTTGCAAACTCTTCTACAACCGTTGATTTTCCTATACGACGAGCACCTTCTATTAGCAATGCTGTTTTTCCATCCGACTCTTGTTTCCAGTTTAACATTTTACTATATATTTTTCGCTTAAACATTTTCTTTCTCCTTTCCGCATTTTTCTATTTTAATATTTTCCTTGTTTCCGCATTTTTTATACATAAATAATAGCATGTTTCCGCATTTTTTTCAATATATCTTGTAATAATCAGGAAAAGTAGCTATTAAATAAAAATAAGTATTCATGTATAATTTATGATATACTATTTAAAATTATCATTCTGAGAGAAAGGAATTCCGACTATGGGAATCAGATTAGTCTGCAGTGACCTCGATGGTACACTTTTACAATATGGAAAAAAAGAATTAGAGGGGGAAATTTTTGACCAGATCCGTGCGCTGCATGACAAAGGAATCTTGTTCTGTCCGGCTTCGGGAAGACAGTATACCAGTCTGCGGAAGCTGTTCGCTCCGGTGGCGGATTGCTGTATTTTCCTGTGTGAAAACGGTGGCGTGATCTACAAGGACGAGCAGTGCATTGCGAAAAATCCCATGCCCCGTGCCCTGGCAGAAGAGATTGCGGAGGATCTGTGGAATCGTAGTGACGGTCAGGGCGAAATCATGCTCTCCGGACAGAATACGGCGTATCTGATGGAACGTGGGCTGGGAATGCTGGACAGAATAAAGTTTATCGGCAACAACTATCAGGTCATTCAGGATCCCTCCGAAATTCCGGAAGACATCGTAAAGGTCTCTGTATATCTCCATGAAGGCGTAGCGGCTTATGCTGACCGCTTCGTCCCCCGCTGGGAACAGGCGAACTGTGCAGTGGCGGGACCTTACTGGATCGATACTACCCTTGCCAACAAAGGCATCGGTGTGCAATCCATTTGTAAAATTCTTGGCTTTGACCTCGCGGATGTCATGGCCTTCGGTGACAATTATAACGATGTATCCATGCTGGATATCGTGGGACATCCTTATATTATGGACGGAGCTGCCGGTCCGTTGAGAGAAAAATATCCGCAGCACACTCCCCGGCCCGAGGAAGTACTACGGAATCTTCTCTAATCCTGAGCATCCGCAGTATCTGCAATTATGCCCAGCTTTATTTTCATTTTCAAAATACGCAGGACCGATTCGTTGAGGCGTTCCTCGGTAATCTCACCGGTTTCGACCGCATTGATGACTGCGGGTACCTGTACTTCAAAATCGGTGCAGCACAGCATATCGTTTCCTGCCTGTACCGCCCGGACGGCAATCTCCGCATCCCCGGCGAACTGCCGTACTCCTTCCATGACCAGATCATCGGTAATGATCACGCCGTCAAACCCTAATTCATTACGCAAAATATTATGTACCGGTAGAGAAATAGATGCCGGTACCTGATTATCCATGCAGGAGACAACATTGTGGGCTACCAGCACCATATCCGCCCCTGCATCGATGCCTGCCTGAAACGGCAGAAAATCAGAATTTACAAACCTCTCTATGGGACGTTCATCATAAGCGATCCCTGTGTGCGTGTCCGAGTTATTGCCATATCCCGGGAAATGCTTTAATACACTTCCCATCTGTTCCTGCGACATGGTCTGCACGACAGTCCGCACATATTCCGCTGTCTGTTCCGCATCCTGTCCAAAACTGCGGGCATAAATAAAATCCTGCGGATCCTGTGATACATCGCATACCGGAGCAAAATTCAGATTAATTCCCAGGCTCTGCAGTAATTGACATTTTTCCTGCGTATCACTTCGGATCATATCCCATCCGCCTGCGGTATACAATTCCTGCGGTGATGCAAAGGGGGTCTTCCGCAGATTCGTATTTTTGCTGACACGGTTTACCGTGCCGCCTTCCTCATCCACACCGATCAGCAGAGGTATTTCCGCAGCATTCTGATAGCTTTGAATGGATGCCGTTACTTCCTCTTTTGTTTTCCCGGTAAAATCCCGTGCAAATAAGATATATCCGCCGAGATGATACTGTGTCACCTTGGAGGCTGCATCCGTCTCCGGACAACGGGCGATGAACATCTGTCCGACTTTTTCCTCTAAGGTCATTCCTGCCAGAAGTTCTTCTGCCTTCTGTTCTACAAGATCCACCGGTTCCGCCGGTTCACTTTCTTCCGTCTCCGGCAATTCCGTAGGATCTCCACTGTTCTCTGCGCTGTTGCCGCTCACATCAGAATCCGATACACTCTGTTCCGACATAGGTTCCGGCTGAACTTCCGGTATTATTTCCTGTGCAGACTCCTCTGTACTTCTTAAATCCCACAATATAAAAACCAGAATTCCAACACATATGACAGATAACACGATCACTGCGATATTCCGCATTCTTTTCATTTCGCATTCTCCATAATATTATTAAGATGCCAGGGTCAAAAGGCCCCACTCTTCGGCTGATACTTCATACTCGATACATTATATACGGTAATAAACGCCTTGGGGTCCAGTTCATTGATGAATTTCATCAGCTTCTGGTACTCGCTTTTGTCCACAATGGTGATGATCTCGTTGTGTTTTTCAAAATGATAGGCACCGATGGCTTCATAGATCGTGGCACCGCTGTGCAGATCTCTTGTAATAAACTGGCGCAGTTCTTCCTCTTTCTTCGTAATAATACAGACACGCCGCTTGATATTATTGTCAAAAATAAAATGATCCAGAATGATTCCGTTGAAATAGGTACCCAGGATACTTAGCACCACTGTCTTCTTATCATATACCAGTGCTGCGGACAGCGCCACACACATACCGGAGAGAGACATAGCCTTACCCAGTTCCATGTGGAGATATTTGTTCATGATCTTTGATACAATATCCAGTCCTCCGGAAGATGCATTCCGGTTGAACAAAATGCTGAGTCCCACGCTGACCACCAGAATATAGCACAGTACATCCAGTTCCTGACTGTCCGTCATGGAACCAAAATTTGGAAACAGCATCTCGAAAAGCCCTAAGAATACCGGCAACATCACACTGGTGTACACCGTCTTTACCCCGAATTCTTTCCCGCAGGTAGCAAAGCCGATGAGCAGAAGCACCACATTCAGGATCATCGTAATAACCGACAGCGGAAGTGGTATAAAGTTAGACAGCACGATGCCGAGACCGGAAATGCTGCTGACCGACGCGTGACTTGGCACCAGGAAAAAGTAGACTGCTGCCGCGATGATGGCTACCGCCACAGTCAGGATCCATATCTCCTTCATTATTTCTACATAATTTATTTTTTTCTTCATGATAACATTTTCTCCAGCGATATATTTTAATTTGTTTCTATACTTTTCTCATCTTATCACACCTCATCTTTTTTGCAAATGAAAAGCATCACCTCCGCATATGCCCGAATGACCTCTTCTGCATTACAGCTTAAAGTACTATTACAGCGGCATCAAGCCCCGCTATTTTTCCATCAAAGGGTTTCTCTCTAAGTAAATCATATTTTTGCGCGTACTCATTAAACACTCTTGCACTGCTACTGCAGTTGAAGATCAAAGCGAGTGTCTCTTCTCCATTTTTTCTGGTCAGGACGATCGTCTCTTCCTCGTCCCTTGCAGCTATTTCAATTGGTTCACCCTCTACGATACATGCATGGTTTTTTCGCACCTTCAACAGCTGCTTATACCATTCAAACATCTCTTTATCCTGGTATTCTTCATCCCAGTACATGCCACGTCTGCAATCCGGATCATTTGCTCCGGGCATCGCAAATTCATCTCCGTAATAAATCATGGGCATTCCCGGTAATAACAACTGAAAAGCTGCTGCCAAGTGCTGCTTTTTCTTATTATCATCACATAGATGTAAAAATCTTGCTGTATCATGGCTGTCGATCAGATTCCACATTAGGGGATAGCATTTTTTGTTTAAGCGCCCCTCCAAATATCCAAGATTCTGTATAAACTGGCTGACATTGATTTTTTCATCTGCAAGCAGATCTATGAGATTCAGATAAAACGGATAATTCATGACCGTATCCCACTCATCTCCCTCAAGAAAATCTCCTGCATAATGCCAGATTTCTCCAATGATCAGCAGATCCTTCTTTACTGCCTTAACAGCCTTTCTAAATCGCTTCCAGAAGAAATGACTGATTTCGTCACCTACATCCATTCTCCATCCATCGATATCGCATTCCTTAATCCAATAACATGCAACATCTGTAACGAATTTTTCAACCTCCGGATTTTTCAGATTTAACTTTGGCATTCCATCATAATAACCAAAACATTTGAAGTTAGGAGCTTCTCCTTTTTCACCCTTCAGCGGAAATCTCTCGATAAAATACCAGTCCAGATATCTGGATTTTTCTTCTTTTTCTATGATATCCTTAAATGCAAAAAAATCTCTTCCTGTATGGTTGAATACCGCATCCATCACTACTTTCATTCCACACTCATGCGCTTTTTGCACCAGCTCCTTAAGATCCTCTGTTGTTCCGAAGGAAGGATCAATCTGGTAATAATCAGTGGTATCATATTTATGGCAGGAATCCGATTTAAAAATAGGTGTTAAATACACAACATCTATTCCCAGCTTCTGAATATGATCCAAATGATCAATAATTCCTCTGAGATCACCATGCAGATTATCCTTAGATGTAATGGGTGCTTTATACCACAGTTCCTTGTCTATTGGCTGTGATGCTGCAAAACGAGATGGAAAAATCTGATACACGACCTTGTTTGCTGCCCACTCCGGCACCTCAAACATTTCTTCCTCACGAAGGTTTTGCGGACAGTCGAACATTCTGTCCCTGTTTGTAATGCATTCCCTGCTAAACTCATAGTTGCCGTAATATACCTTTTCTCCCTGCATATCCGTAAATTCAAAATAATAGCGGAGGCATATCAAATGCATCTGAAGCTGTGCCTCATAATAGTCATGAAACTGTGATGTGGCAATTTTCTTCATCGGAATCGTCTTTCGCGTATCCTTCCATTCCAATGGTATGTACTTATCCTCATAATGGAGAATGATCTCTTTTATATCATCTTTTTTTACCTGCACACGTATCACAAATAAATCCTTATCGATTGCATAGCAGAATCTTTTATCCATATCATGAAGAATTGCCGAATATTCCATAATATTTTCCTTCCTTTTATTTAAGGTGCTCAGTTATCACATTCCATCAACTTAAAAATATCTCCATCATTTTGCCATCGAATGATGGAGATTTCAATAGGTATGATGGAGATAGACTCCCCATATCCACAAGGAATATAGGATAAAGTTCTTTTTTGTGAATATTTTATGTACATTGGTTTTTTGAAAATGGTGATACTATAAAATAAGCTACATAAAAGAGTTTTTAACTCTCGCGGAAAGGTGTAATTATAATAAAGCATCAAACGAATTTTTGTTCATAAATTCGAATTATTTATTTTTAAATTTGGAATGACTTTAGTTGTTTTTACCAATTTCATATAGGTTCTTTTAATATGTTTTGCACAAATACGGAACCGTCTTCTTCAACCTCTTCCGACAGAATTTTATATTTTGTCCTCTCTCTGTCCAATCTGTGCTTATATCTGGTGATTTCCTCCTGCACTTTACGTTTTGAATACTTACTTTTCGTAATATCCTTGTTAATAAAATGAATCGTCTGTGTAATACATGCCGCTTTGATTCGTTTCATATTTTTTTCTGTATCTTCTCTTTTCCAACGGCGAAAAGCAGCAAGGATTTCCTCTATGTCATTCCAACATTTATAATACTTCCAGTTCATCCTTTTCGACTCTGCAGGCAAGATTCAATACTTTCACTCCCGCTGCCTGTGCTTCATAAAATGCTTCCGCAAACTCCTTGTCCATCGCGGCATTGGGATACACCATCTTCACACCCTCCATGGGAATGACAAATGCGATATAACAATTATATCCTTCCGAAACCGCCTTTATAAGTTCACGAAGATGCTTTGTCCCTCTCTCCGTCGGTGCATCCGGAAAATACCCTGCGCCGTCTATCTCAAGTGTACAGCCTTTTACCTCCATGAGATATTTCTTTGCACCCTTTTCCATGTAAAAATCTATTCTGGAATTTCCATACACATACTCCGGCTTTACATAATCATACTCCTGTTTCTCAAGCCATTCCCCTACCACCTTATTCGGTGCCTGACTATCAATATTTACCCAACCGGACCCTTTTTTATATACCGATATCAGATCATACTTTGTTTTACGGGCCTCATTGTCCGACCTTTGAATACCAACGGTATTTCCCGGCAGCAAAAGCTCCCGACACCGCCCTGTATTTTTTACGTGTACCGTTTCCATCCTGTCTGCGACCTCCACATAGGCGATAAATCTGTTAGGTCTGTTGATAAATTTGCCTTCCACAATATTTTCATACTTCATAATATATACCTTCCTCAGATATCCTATTTACAGTACACTCAGACAATTCCCGGAAAACTGTCGGTGTCAAACATACAATTTATAGTGCCATTATAGAGCAATCCATCTATTTCAACAACCAAGGAATCTCCTCGAAAACTTTGTACCTGCCGATCACATGATTTTGACTTTTCCGGGCATTTATGATATTGTTGGTTAGTGAAGACTAACATAAAATTATCGATAGCTGCCAATGCCGGCATCGAAAAATATTTACACATACAAGGGAGAATCTATATGAGCGAAAAAATCAAACTTGTCACTTAAATTGCAATTCTGCACAAAAAAAGCGGTAATGAAACTATCTTCATTACCGCTAAAAATGAGCGTCTCCTATAGGAATCGAACC
>ERZ773208.545-NODE-545-length-35425-cov-9.034493_pt1 | contig 35425 bp, 34 predicted proteins | sample MGYA00581006_ERZ773208 | MGnify/ENA primary metagenome ERZ773208 (study PRJEB29015, sample SAMEA2737793) | human gut metagenome | biome: human gut; feature: human-associated habitat; material: faeces | place: China | collected 2012 ... | reverse complement strand
GTTTGATAATTGCTAAACAATTACGAGAATTGGATAACAATGTAATGATTGTGTTTATATCATCTAGAAGTAACCTTGTTTTCAAAACATTTGTTGTAAAACCATTTTATTTTTTAAGAAAGGCAAATTATAAGAAGGATTTGATTTATTTTTTTGAGATGTTAGATAATTATTTTAAGAAAAATACATTAATATCCTTAGATTCTAGAGCAACACGTGTTCATATACCCGTAGACTCGATTATTTATATTGAATCGAGGGAGCATCAATTAACTATCCATTCAAAAAAGGATGTTTATTATGATAGTTCTAGTTTAACAGCTTTTTTGATAAAGTTATCAAGTTTAAATTTTATACAAATACATAAATCATATATTATTAATTTAGATTATTTAAAGGGAATAAATAAAAATGAAATTTTGTTATTTGATAACACAAGGATACCAATTGGCAGAAAATATAGAGATTTATTTTATGAAAGGTATCAAGAATATTTAATAAAATGACATATTTTACACTTTTTATAAATTTTATTGAAGTCTTTTTATTTTCTGGATTTATTGCATATACTTTTAATTTAAATAAAAAAATAAGATACTTTAAGTACCTTATATATAGATTCATTAATGTATTTATTTCTATAATAATATTTATTATTTTATTTAATTTATTACAATAACTTTCATTTCTTCTTTTTTATTATTTACTATGAAATTAAGTTTTAAAATATAATAATTATCTTTTTTTATTAAACTATATTTATTACTATCAAACTTTGTTCCTTCTGGTAAATCATACACTGTATTATCATAAGTAATTCCATTATCATTTATTTTTAATGTTTTATTTTGTGATGTAAAATCATTACTAGTAAATACTATATTATTATTTTCTTCTTTTACATCAATATTATATGCATTATTTATATCTTTATATATTTTCTTTAAAACAGTACTTTCATATACTGAATAGTTTTCTAAAGTTAATATATTTGTTTGTTCTGTACTTATTACTGCTATTGTTTTAAGTAAATATATCATTACAACACTCATAAGTGAAAAACTAACTATTACTTCTACTAGTGTAAATCCTTTTTCTTTTTTCATATTACATTTCCTTTACTATTTTATACAACTTAAATTAGAAACTGAATAACTATAATCATTAAATATAACTATATATCTATATATACATTTTTTATCATTTTCTATATTACCTAAATCTTCTTTTATATTTGTATTTAATTCATTATCATTTAATAAATCTTTCATATCATATAATGATAAATATACTTTATTTACATTTAATTCTTTAAAAAAGTCCATTTTAGTTAAATCTAAATTTTTATTTTTTAAATAATTATTTACATTTGTATATCCATTTTCTTTAGCAGCTTTTTTTAAATCTTCTTCATAAGTATACAAGTATTTTTTTACAGCATTCGCACTATATAATCCATCTACTGTATTATATTTTGTAAGTTCATTTTTATGTTTTATATATGTTTGACCTGAATTTACATATAAAGTTGTTATTATTGTCGCTACTATAGCAAGTACTATTATTGTTTCTACAAGAAAATATCCCTGGTTATTTTTTGACATATTATTTCACCCTTACTCTTGATATTATCATAAGAATATTATATAATATTTTTGTAATAAATACTAGAGTAAATTATTTATGTACAATAAAAAAAGGAATAAAAAGAGGGAAAAATTATGCTTAAGAATTTTGATTTTGAAAAATTACCTATTGTTGAAATAGTTAATGAAATAATTATAGACGCTACTAAAAATAGAGCCAGTGATATTCACTTTGATCCACTTAATGATACTTTAAAGATTAGGATAAGAATTGATGGCTCTTTAATTGACTATGCTAGTGTTCCAAATGAATATAAGAAAAATTTAATAACAAGAATTAAGATAATCGCTGGTATGAATATTACTGAAAATAGACTTCCACAAGATGGTGCGATAAAAACTTCTTTAAACGGTATACCTCTTGATATGCGTGTTTCTTCCCTTCCTACAAATATGGGTGAAAAAATAGTTATTCGTATTCTTGATTATTCTATGAGTGTTCAAGGTCTTGAAAAATTAGGTTTTACTAAAGATAATTATGATAAGATTTTAAAAATGATTAATTTACCTAATGGTATTATACTTGTTACTGGTGCGACTGGTACTGGTAAATCTACTACTGTATACTCTATTTTACAAAGACTTAATAAGGAAGAAGCAAATATTATAACTGTTGAAGATCCAGTTGAAATGGATTTACCTGGAATTAACCAAGTACAAGTTAATAGTGAAATAGGTCTTACTTTTGCAAATGTACTTAGATCTATATTAAGACAAGACCCTGATATTATTATGATTGGTGAAATTCGTGATGATGAAACTGCTACTATTGCTGTTAGAGCGTCTGTAACTGGTCACTTAGTTCTTTCTACTCTTCATACTAATAACTCTCTTAATACTATTGAAAGACTTCTTGATATGGATGTTGAAAGATATTTACTTGCTGCTTCCCTAGCAGGAATTATTTCACAAAAACTTGCTAAAAAGTTATGTCCATATTGCAAAAAGAAAGTTACTCCTACACCATATGAAAAATATATATTTAAGAAAAATCTAAATGCTGATATGAATGAAATATATGTAGCTGGTGATGGTTGTGATCACTGTATGAATGGTTATAGAGGAAGAATTGCTATACATGAAGTATTACTTATTGATGAAAATATAAGGGATGCAATTTCTAATAGTGTTAAAAAAGAAGAATTTAGGAACTTAGTTTATAGTGAAAATATTCATACTCTTCTACAAGATGGTCTTATTAAGGTTGCTCAAGGTTTAACTACTTTTGAAGAAATAATTAAATTAATAGAACTTGATGTTGAAGATATAGTTATTGATAAGAATGCTAATAATGAAAATCCTGATGAAGAAAATAATGAAAATATAGTGCAAAATTAAAACACATTTAAAATGTGTTTTTTTAGTATTCCATATTTGTTTTTGATACTTCTATTGCTGGACGAACGCCAAAGCCGTCGGCGAATGAAACAGAGTAATGACTAACAAGTCGACTATTTCCATGCACATACCAAGCGTTTGTAGAGGTATCAAGGCGAACATTTTCTAACCACAAAGCCCATGCAGCATTATCGCTATTTGAAAATTTTGTATTTTCTAATAGATAAATGAATTTATCTAATTCTCCTGTTTGCCATGTTGGTATATTACTCATTCCTGTTCCCTGTCTCACTTCTTGTATTGTTAAAAATCTTGCAGCGTATCCTGCATAACTAAAATTACTTGGTGTCATTCCTCCTGTTGTTGTATTGCTTCCATTTTCATTTAATATGGCTCTTATAGTATTTTTTAAACTTACATTATTCCATTGACTTGTTGTTGGAAGTCCAACTATTGCTGCTCTTGGCCCATGCCAGTTTTCTCCAGAACTATCATATGCATATAATTTATTATTATTTGGATTGCCTGTGCTTACATTATTATAATATATTAATACTGCTGTATCACTTTCAAATGATTTTGTACTTGTATTATAGTAATCACTTACATAATAAAATCTTTCTGTTTTTGAATCATATACTCCATCTCCATTTACATCACAATCAAATGCATCTCCTGAAGTTAATGATCCACTTGTTCCTAGATTTCCATATGTTATTGTACTTGTTCCTTTTGAACCTGCACTTGTATAACCTGCTCCAGAGCAATTATATGTTACACTCGTCTGTGTGCATTCTTCTGTATGTAGTGTTGTAGCTCTTTTACATATTACTTTCTTTTCTGGTACTATTGGTGTGTTACTTTTTTCTTTTGTTAACATTGTATAATTTATTGTTGATGTTATATTTGATAATGTTATAGGAGATGTTGGAAGACTTGTTAATAGCTTATCCTTATCATATGTAATTATTAAGTTTAATGTCTTTGTTTCACCCGATAGTAATCTATCACTTTTTTGTACTTTTTCTTTTGTTTCTGCATAAACTAAATCTAGTCCTATTTTATTACAAAAGATTGACACATCTGAACCATCTTCTGCTGTACAACTTTCCATTTGTGTTAATGTTGTTTCTACTTCTGCTGGAAGGTCTCCTTCATTTATTACATCAAATGTATAAGTTATTTTGTCTCCTGGTGCAGACAATGTTCCTTCTGATATTGTGAGTATTGTACTATTATCATTAAGAGTTGCTTTACCTCCTGTTGCTTGTCCTTCTACTTTTGGTGTTAATACATTTGTAAAATGGATATTCCAACTTGTCTTATTTACATTTGCTACACCACTTATATTTAAGTTTTGTGATAGTGTCGCATACGCTACCGTTATTCCTATTAAACATACTGCAAGTACTATTAATATTATATTTCTTGTTCTTTCATTTCTATACATATTTTATACTCCTAATCTTTTAAACACTACAAAAAAACTAGCCTACCCTTTATTAATATAACAAACTTATAAGTGTATTAAAATCAACTCTTGTTAAAAATAATATTAAAGCAGAAACTGCTAAATATGGTCCAAAAGCAAGCATATGCTCACCCTTTCTATAAACATTTATTATTGCAACTGGAAGCGCTAAAAATGATGCTAAAAAGACTACTACAATTGATATTCTCCATCCTAAAACAAAACCAATTAAAGCCATCATCTTTATGTCTCCGCCACCCATTGAATCTTTTTTAAATAAAGCATTTCCTATCATTCTTATTAAATACATTATTAAGAACATTGCCATTCCATCCATAAGTATAAATAAAAGTTCATATCCAAAGCTTAATAAACTAGTTATTATATCAATTTTATATAATATTATTAATTTTATTATTATAAGTACTACCGAAAAAAATATATTAACTTCATCTGGTATTATCATATATTTTATATCACTAATCATTATTATTACCATTGCTGATATAAATGTTAATGAATAAATAATATTAATTATTTCTGGATATACATCTTTATATGCTAAATAACCAAGTACAAAAAGCACACCAGTTAAAAGTTCAAACATAGGATAAAAGATTGATATCTTTTCATGACAATGTTTACATCTTCCTTTTTGAAATATATATGATAATATTGGTATTAATTCTAGTGCACCAAGTTTATGATTACAATTAGTACAATGTGATGGTGGATATACAATAGACATATTATTTGGAAGTCTATAACCAACTACATTAAAAAAGGAGCCAAAACAAACGCCAATTATAAATATCATTATACTGTAAACTATTATTTCCATTGTTTTCTCCTTCTATAATATATTTTCATACATACTAAACATTGGTATTATTACTGCAAGTAATATTCCACCTACTACAACTGCTAAGAATATAATCATAAGTGGCTCAATTAAAGCCTTAATTCTTGTTATAGTATTTAAATGTTCTTCATTGTAATAATCTGCTACTTTCTCCATCATTAAACCTAATTGTCCTGTTTTTTCACCTGTAACAATCATTTGGTATGCTATATTTGGAAAAGCCCAATTATCTTTAAACGCAACTGATATGTTTTCACCCTTTGAAAGAGCTATAACAGCATCATATATTATTGATTTATATATTTCATTATCTGTAATTCTACCTAATATATCCATACTATCTGTTATGAATATATTATTATTAATAAGAGTTGCAAATGTTTTAGAGAACATTGTCATTTCATTATAAATAATTATATTACCTACGACAGGTATATGCATAATCATATACTGAATATTTGATTTAAATGAAACACTTCTTTTAAATAATATAACAAATGTAGATACTATTAAAAGTATTACAAGTATTATTATTAAATACTTTGATCTAACAAAATTACTTACATTTATTATTGCTTTTGTAATACCTGGAAGTTCAGCACCTATATTTTTATAAATGCTTACAAATTGTGGAACTACTGATGCAATAATATAAATAATTATTATAACTGCAAATATAAATACAAATAATGGATACATCATTGCATTAACCATTTCTTTTTTTGATTTCTCAACTGCTTTATAATATTCTGCTTGTTCATCTAATACTTCTGGTAAATCACCAGTCATTTCTGCTGCTTTTATCATATTTATTAAAAGCTTTGGAAATATTACACCCATTCTAATCATTGCTTCAGATAAAGTTGCTCCCATAGATAGTTCATATACAACTGATTTCCATATTGTTTTATCTGATTCTGTTTTAGATTGTGTTGATAATATTTTTATTGAATCTACTATTGGAATACCTGCTTTTAAATAAGTTGATAATTGTGTTAAATAAAATACTAATATAGACTTTTTCATTGGTCTATTAAGTGCAATATCTGTATTAAAAACATTTGCTTTAGCAACTGCTTTTATTTCATATACTTTATAACCTTCTGATAATAAATATGAATGTACATCAAGTTTTGAGTATCCTAAAAAAGATCCTTTTTCTATTTTACCTTCTGGATTTAATGCAGAGTATTTAAATATTATTTTTTCTTTACTTCTTTTAGCATCTTCTGAATTAATATCAAGTGCAACAATTTGTTTTTTTCTATCTTGTCTTTTATTTTTTTCAAATACATCTTTTTCTTTTATTTTTTGAAGTAAACTTTTTTTATTTTGTTTATGAAGCTCTTTTTGTCTTAACTTTTCTTTTCTTATTTCTTCTTTTGCTCTTCTATGTTCATCTTTTGATGTAATAAATTCTTTAGCATTATCACTTGATTCATCACTTTTAAATTTTAATGTTTCATTTTTTATTTCTTCATCTATTACATTTTTGCTTAAATCTACCTTTTCATTTTCACTATTAATATCTTTCCCCATAAGTTTTTTTACTCCTAGACTTATACTTTTTACTATATTAAAAGGAAGTAAAATAATAAATAATAATATTTTACCAATATAACTAAAAATTGAAGTTTTATTATCTTTATTCATTATACCACCCATTATTCTATTTTCTATATTAGTATTATAACACACTAGAAAAATTTTTTAAACTATTTTTTCCTCATTCATATAATATACAAGAAGGAGGTATACTTTTATGTTTAATCCAAATCTACTTTATATGCCTGGAAGAAGTATTTTACCTATTGCTAGAAAAACAATTAATTGGGCTGGACTACTTAGTAATACACAAAAAACACTTAATATTGTTAATCAAGCAATACCTATTGTTTATCAAGTAAAGCCTATGATTAATAATGCTAAAACAATGTTTAAGATTGCTAGTGAATTAACTAAGTCAAATACAAATGAGAACTCAAATGTTCAAAATAATGTAAATGAAAGTAATAGTACCCAGAGTAATAGTTATAGCGTAAGTGATAGTTCATCAAATAATGATGGTCCTTCCTTCTTCATTTAAAAAAAGACAAAATCAATTGTCTTTTTCTAATTCTTCTTTTATTATTTTTATAAGTCTCATATGATGAAGTCTACTCATAACATTATTTTTTGGAAGTTGCAATAATAAATTTTCATATTTTAATAACTTTTTAGAGTAATAATCTTTAAATAATTCATCTTTATTTTCCATTAATCTAGGTCCAAAATATATTTGATTATAATTATATTTTTCTACTCCTCTTTTGAATTCTATAATTGTATAAATTATATCTTTATCAAGGACAAGTTTTTCTCTTGTTATTTTAAAACCTAATTTAATTACAGATTTTCTAAGTTTTACAACATCTGTATTAGATTGAACTATTATTTTATTTATATCTTTTAATTTTTCAGAATTACTTAAAATCTTTTCAATATTATTATATCCCATTCCTGCGATAATAATAGTATCTACTTCGCCTTCTTTAATAACATCAAGTCCATCACCAAGTCTTAAGGAAATTTTTCTTTCCATAGAATATTTTTCTATATTTTTTTTAGCTTGCTTAATTGCCCCTTCATGTATATCAGAAGCAACTATTTTTCTATTTTTTATATTTTCTTTTATATAAATATCAAGTAGTGCATGATCACACCCAATATCTATAATTCTATCTTCTTTATCTACAAATTCTGTTATTGATTTTAATCTTTTTGATAATCTCATTTTAATCAACCAAATAATCCTTTAACTTTTTACTTCTTGATGGATGACGCAATTTTCTAAGTGCTTTTGCTTCTATTTGTCTAATTCTTTCTCTTGTAACACCAAATATAGTTCCTACTTCTTCTAGTGTTCTACAAGTTCCATCAATTAAACCAAATCTAAGTTTTATAACTTGTTCTTCTCTTTCTGTTAATGTTAATAATAATTCTGAAATTTCATCTTTAAGTACTTCATTAATTGCGTATTCTTCTGGACTTAAACTGCTATCATCTTTAACGAAATCTCCTAAGTGTGAATCATCTTCTTCACCAATTGGAGTTTCAAGTGATAGTGGATCCAAAGATATTTTAATTATTTCTCTTACTTTATCTTCTGTTGTATTAAGTGCTTTAGCAAGTTCTTCTTCTGTTGGTTCTCTATCTAGTTCTAGAGTCATTTGTCTTTGAACTCTTTTTAATTTATTAATAGTTTCTACCATATGAACTGGTACTCTTATTGTTTTTGCTTGGTCAGCAATTGCTCTTGTTATTGCTTGACGAATCCACCATGTTGCATATGTTGAAAATCTATACCCTTTAGATGAATCAAATTTATCTACTGCCTTCATAAGCCCAATATTACCTTCTTGTATTAAATCTAGGAATGATAAATTTCTACCTACATATCTTTTAGCAATTGATACAACAAGTCTTAGGTTAGATTCAGCAAGTATTGCTTTTGCTTCTTCATCACCTTCATCTATTCTTTTTGATAATTCTAGTTCTTCATCAAGTGATAGAAGGCTTATTTTACCTATTTCTTTTAAATACATTCTAACTGGATCATTAATACTTAAATTCTTAGGTATTTCAATATCTTCTAAAAGTAAATCATCAGATTCTCCACCATCTTCTGAACCAGCATCCATTTCAGAATCTGCAACTACTTCTATGTTATTATCATTTAAAAAGTTATATAAATCATCTAAAGATTCAGAGTCCATATCTAAACCTTTTAGGGCTGCTGCTAATTCTTCAAATGTTAAGAATCCTTTTTCTTTTCCTTTCTTTAATAGTTCTTCTTTTCTTTCTTCAAATGTTTTTATCTCATTCATCTTTATTACTCTCCTTTATTTTTAAATCTACTATTTTTTGCGCTATTTCCATTCTTTTAACACTATTTGATTCGTTTTTTAACTCACTTGTAAGTTTTACAATTTGATTATTATACAAGCTTTCTTTAATTACGTCAAAATAATTGTCAATATTATCATTTAATTCATCTTCTGTATACTTTAAATCTGATATATCAACTACTAAATTTATTAGTTCTTTTTTATCTTCTAAATATATTATAAAGTCACTTAAGTTAAAACTATTAAACTTCTTATAAAAAAGTACTATTTCACTTGCAAGTTTTCTTTCTATATCATTTGGTAAATATGATAAATTGTTGAAATAATAAAGTATCATATTATTATCATTTATCATTCTATACAAAATATACTTAGATGCTTTTTCATACTTATTTATTTTTATATTTCTTGGTTTATGAGTTATAATTACTTTTTTTTCTGAATCTTTTAATTTTGATTTTATTAAATCATATGAAACATTAGTTGATTCTGATAATTTTTTTATTTCTATTTCTCTTACTATATCATCATCTATTTTTTCAAATTCTTTTATCATAACATTTATATAGTTAGATACTTCTTTACTATCATTAAAATCAATATTTTCTTTATAACTAGATAATTTATAATCATATACACTTTGTGCGTGAGACAAATTATAAATCATTTTGTCTTTTCCTTTTGTAAGTATATATTCATCTGGATCTAAATTATCTTCTAGTCTTACTACCTTTATATTACTATCGTTTCCATTAGCAAGTTCAATAAATGCATTAGTTGCTTTTTCTCCTGCTTTATCTCCATCAAACATAAGTGTTATATTAGGTGCTAGTTTTTGAATTAAATTAAGCTGATATTTTGTAACTGCTGTACCCATTGTCGCAACAACATTTACAATTCCAATAGTGCTTAACCTTATTACATCCATAAAACCTTCTACAACAATTATATTTTTTTCTTTTCTTGCTTCTTTTTTTGCAATATGGTAGTTATATAAAAGTTCACCCTTTTTAAATATTTCTGTTTCTTTTGTGTTAATATATTTGCTTTCGCTTTTTTGATTATATATTCTACCTGAAAAACCTACTACATTTCCTTCTAAATCATAAAGTGGAAACATTATTCTATTTTTATAAATATCATATATATTATTTCCATTTTGAACAGCAACTCCAGATGATACTATATCATCATCTTTAAACCCTTTTGCTTTTAAAGCATTACATAACTCAGAATCAGATAGTGAAAGTCCTATATTAAAGTTTTTAATAACATCTTCATCTATTTTTCTGTTTAACAAATATTTTTTTGCGTCTTTACCATAAACAGTATTTAAGTTGTTTTGATAAAATTTATAAGAGATATTATAAATATCATATAATGGTGACTTTTTAGTATTTTCTTTTTTACTTGTACTTATATCAATACTAACACCTATTTTATCCGCAACTATTTTTACTGATTCATAAAATGAAACTTTTTCATATTCCATTACAAAATTAAATACATTACCAGCATTACCACAAACAAAGCATTTGTATACTCCCTTTTCAGGTGATACACTCATACTAGGATTATGATCATCATGAAACGGACATATTCCAAAATAATTTTTACCCCTTTGTGTTAGAGGTACATAATCTCTAATAATATCTACTATATTTGCTTTTCTTTGTATGCTAAGTATTTCTTCATAAGAAATGTTAGCCATTTAATCACTCCAAACCACTCAATTATTATATTCTCCGTTTCTCCCTCAAATTCCCCTAAAAAATTAAAAAAAATTTAATTTTTTTGCATATTTTACACTTTTTTTACATATTTTTTGGTAGAAAGGGCATAATATGAGCAAAAAAAGATTAAAAATTATTTCTACAATTTTAGTGATTTTATTTAGTTTTTTATTCCATAGTATCTATGATAAATTTCCAAATTTTATTACTTCTCTATTCTTTCCAGTAAATGAATCAATATGGGAACATATGAAAATGGTATATTTAAGTTATGTCGCAGCTTATATAATTGAACTTATTATTATCCATAAAACTAACATGCATATTTATAATCAAAAAGCATCTATAGTAATAAGTATTTTATTTAATATTGTTATTTATTTAGCGTTCTATATACCAGTATATAATATTTTTGGATTTAATGAATTTGTTACTATTTTTTCTTATATAATTAGTATTATTATTACAGAAATAGTATCATATAAAGTAATTACAAGTGATAAAAATTATAGTTTTTTAAATAAGTATTCTTATCTTATACTATTTATAATAGAACTTATATTTATATATTTAACTTATTTTCCATTAAAATTAGATATTTTTGTTGATGAACTAAATAAAAAAATAGGAATTAGTAATTTATACTAGTTCCTATTTTATATTAATATTCTATATTAGTTTTTGATACTTCTATTGCTGGACGAACGCCAGTGCTACTAATATCCTCAACGGTATTTCCATATACAGTACGATAGTAACCATTAACACTCCAAGCCTGTCTAGAATTATCAGAACGAACATTTTCAAGCCACCATGCAAAATTATTTTCATTTGAAAAACTAGTATTTTCAAGTAGATAAGTAAAATTGTCTAGCTCTCCCACTTGAAATGTTGGTATACCATTGTTTTCAGTTGCTATTCTTAATTCTTCTATTGTGAGTAATCTTGCTGTATATCCTGCATAATTAAAATTATTTGTTGTTCCTCCTGTTGTTGTGTTACTTCCACTTTCATTTGAAATTGACCTTGTTGTATTTTTTAAACTTATATTACTCCATTGACTTGTTGTAGGAAGCTCTTTTATTGCTGTTCTTGGACCATGCCAATTTTCTCCTGAACTATCATAAGCATATATTGTTTTATTATTTGAATTACCTGAACTTACATTATTATAGTATATTAATACTGCTGTATCACTTTCAAATGATTTTGTACTTGTATTATAGTAATCACTTACATAATAAAATCTTTCTGTATTTGAATCGTATACACCATCCCCATTTACATCACAATCAAATGCATCTCCTGAAGTTAATGCCCCACTTGTTCCTAAATTACCATATGTTATTGTAGTTGTACCTCTTGAACCTGCAATTGTATATCCTGCTCCACCACAATAATTTGTTGTGTCTTTTTGTGTACACTCTTCCGTATGAAGTGTAGTCGCTCTTTTACATACTATTTTGTTTTGAGGTTCTTCTGTACTTCCACTACTTTTTTGTATCATTGTATAATTTATTGTTGATGTTATATTATCAAGTATTATTTCTGTACTTGGTAAACTTGTTAATTCTTTATTCTTATCATATGTTATTATTAAGTTTAATGTTTTACTTTCACCCTTTAATAATTGGTCATTCTTTTTTACTGCTTCTTTTGTATCTTGATATACTAAATCATATTTTATTTTATCACAATACATTGTTACATCTGTAATATCATCACTTGCTTTACAGCTATCTATCGTTGTTAATACCGTTTCTACTTCTGCATCTAAATCCCCTTCATTTATTACATCAAATACATATGTTATAGTATCTCCTGGTACTTTTAATATTCCTTCTGACACTGTTAATACTGTACTATCACTATTTAGTGTTGCTTTACCTCCTTCTGCATAACCTTCTGCTTTTGGAGTTAATACCTTTGTGAAATGTATATTCCAACTTGTTTTTCCTACCTTTGCTACACCACTTATCTTTAAATTCTGCGATAGTGTCGCATACGCTACTGTTATTCCTATTAAACATACTGCAAGTACTATGAGTATTATGTTTCTTGTTTTTTCGCTCCAATACATATTTTATTCCTCCTACATACGAAATTGAAACCACTAAAAAAGCTAGCCTATATTTTGACTAGCCTATATTATAGATTTAAGTTTACCACCCCTTGAGTTATCTTGACAAGTACTTTTATTAATTTAATCTACAAAAAAAGACTACTTTACAAGTAGTCTTTACAAATTATTTACTTTTTTTCTTTTACTTTACCTTTTTTTATTGATTCAATTTCAATTGTATTTGATAATGTATCTATTGCTTCTGGTTTTTCTTCTTTTTTCTTTTTATGGAATATCTTTTTTAATACTTCTTTTTTACATAAGAAATATCCAAGAACTATACCTAAAGTAAATGTTAGAAGCATACTTACTGTAAACATTATCCATTCACGAGTACTTGTTTCATCTGGACAAGTTTGTACTACTTTTTGTTCTTCTTTCTCTCTTGTTACTGAAAGTACATATGTATCTTTATTTTCAGTATCTTCACTTGTTACAACTATATTAATTACATTTCTACCTACTTTTAAAGTAGTATTACCTTCCATATTTATTGTTGCATTTGGATTTTCAGCCTCAGCAAGTATATTTATTTTTTTTGTTTTATATGGAACTGATAATGTATATTTTTTAGTATCCGCATTAAAATCTATTTTAAATTTATCTACTTTTAAACTTTTTAATTTAGTATTTGCTTTTACAAGTTCTTCTTCTGTTGGTGTCATCTTAAGTGTTACTTTTACGACATATGTCTTAGTAGTTACTCCATCTTCTGCAGTAACTGCTATTTTTATATCATTATCACCTTTAACTAAGTTTTTATAGTTATCTGAAATCATTATTTTAGATCCAGAATTACTTGCAACTGCATTTACAGTAAGTTCTGTTATATCAGTAATAGTTGTTGTATACTCTAATGTATTTTTATCAAACTTAGGACTTAATGTTGTATTTGGTATTTTTAGTGAACTAAGTGTTGCATCATTACTAAGTGATACAATTTTTATCATTGAACTTGTATTAGTAGCATTTGCTGTTTTACCTGAAATAAGTACAACTCCAGAGCTATCAATAGTTAAATTACAATCTCCACTTTTAGCATTGTTTTTAACCCCAAATACAATAGCTGCTAAAGTAGTATTTGTATTAATTGGAGCACCACTTGCTTTTTTTGTAATTATAATTGGATTACCATTTACACCTATATCTGATACATCACTATTAGATGATTTATACTCTAATTTTGTTGTATCATATGATAAATTAATGCTGTATCCTTGAACCGAATCTTCTGTTACATCAGAAGCTTTTACGTATACTGTAACCTCACTACCAGGTTTTGCAGTATCTACTGATTTTTCTACTTTAAATGTTAATGCACTTACCTTAATAGGTAAAAATATACTAAAAAGTGCAATAACAAAGGCAAATCTTAAAAACCCTTTTTTCATTCTTTTTCCCTCTTTCCTAAATTAATGATTTTCTTTTATAAATTCCTACACCTTTAGGAGCATATACATTAATAACTGCATCCTTTGTAATCTTTATAAAACATAAACCATTCACTATAACATCTTCTCCCCTATTAACATTTAGAGTAATCTTTTCTAAATCTTTACCCCTCTTGTTGGTTATAGTGTTTATTCTATTAATTATTATATCATTGGAAATATAAAATGTAAAACTATTTATTTCACCCTTTACATATTCTAGACGCAAATACTTTTCTACCAATAAAGTTTTACCCATAGAAAGTTGATATGTTATTGGTCTTATTTCACTATTTGGCATTATTTTTTTTAGTTCTTTACCACTTACAAAGTTTGATATATTATCTTTTTCTATAAAACCTGGTGTATCTATAAATGTAAGATCATCATTTATTTTTATTTCATTTATATTAATTGTTGTAGATGGTAATATACTTGTTGTTATTTCAAAATCATTATCTGAATAATTTTTTATAAATTTATTTATTAGTGTACTCTTACCAGCATTTGTATTTCCGCATACATAAACATTATTACTAGTTTTATTTTCATCTATTTTTTCTTTTAATAAGTCTAAATTATAATTTGTTTTACTACTTATTAAAACTATATCTACTATATTTTTATTTAGTTTTAATTCATTTAATTTTGATTTAATTTTATTTGGATTAACGCTTTTTGGAATAATATCATATTTTGTAATTACAAGTATAATTTTATTATTTATATATTTATTTACCATATCAATTGATGAATTTAAATTAAATATATCTACTAAGAATAATACTAAATCATTTGTTTTATTTATATTTTTATAGATATCAATATATTCTTCACCTGTTGATACTACACTTTTATATTCCCCATAATTAATTAATTTAAAACATCTTTCACAGTATTTGGCATCCATATATTTTTCTTCGTTTATATAACCAATTTTATTTTTATCTTGCACTTGCATTATAGCGCCACAACCTAAACATTTTTTAATCATAATATTTTCCTTTTTCTAATATCTTATTTTTATTAAAATTTCTTAGTACGAATCCTTCAAAAAATCTACAAAACTTTGTACGAATAGGTTCATATTCATCAAGTTTATCAACAAATATAACAAACAAGTTATTTCTTTTTGCTCCTATTACATCTGTCATTATTTGATCACCTATAAAAGCACATTCTTCTTTTTTATATTTATTTAATACTTTTTTATAATTTTTCTTAAATGGTTTCATAGAACTAAAATATATTTCTACATTTAATTTATCTTTAAATGGTAATAATCTTTTTTCATATGAATTTGAAAATATAAAAAGTTTAAAACCCATTTCTTCTAACCTAAAAAATAATGTCATTATTTTATCATTTGGCATATTTTCTTTATATGTAATAATTGTATTATCTAAATCAAAAAATAGGTATTTAATGCCTAGATCTTGCAGTTTTTCATAATTTATTTCATATATATCTTTTTTATACATATCTGGTTTAAATTTAAACATACTAATCACCTTTTATAGATTATACTTTTAATAAGTGTTAAAATCAATACCTTTCTTCTTCTAATCTTTCATATTCTTTATTTGTTAGAAGACCAAATGGACTTTTATTACTCATAAATTTATCATTTACATTTTTTATTCTTTTTACATATACAATACCTGTAATATAAAGTGGTATAAAGAATGTTAAAATAAGCACTATAAATAATAAATCAGAAGTTGCAAAAGCTAATATTTTTGTTAAATAATAATTATATACTGTATGAATTAATGTTGGTAAAAGTAATGAATTAAATAATTTAAACATTTTCATAGAATTCTTTTTAGTAAACTTTTCTGTTCCAACATAATAACCCATTACAATACCACATATTAAATGAAGTGGAATCGATGTTATTCCTCTTATAATTCCAAGATGTATCATAGAACTAAACTCTGTTTCTGTAAATACATACATTACTGTTTCAAATGCTGCGAAAGAAAGCGCGATTAAAGATGAATACACAAAACCATCATATACATCATCAAAATTACTATTTTTTTGAATAAAGAAGTATAAAACTGTTAATTTTGCTGATTCTTCTACAAATGCGAATATTAATACCTTTACAAAAGTATATGATTCATAATTTAAATAATTCAAATGTGGTAATATTACTTTACCTACAACTAAAGATACAGCAATTGTAAATACACCTGATAAAAGTGCGAGTGCAATCATATAACTTGGTTCTTTACTTTTTCTATCTGAATATAAAATTGCAGATGTAAATATTATAGAACTAAGTATTGATATAAATATTACAAATAAATAACTTAATGTACCCATTTATCACACTTCCTTATTTTATTACATATTTAGTATATCAGTTTTTTTAAAAGAAAAAAAGTTACAAACATGTAACTTTACACTATTTAGCATTATTCATTGCTTTCATCATTTGATTAATTTGTTTTTGAGTTGGTGTTCTCCCCATTTGACTCATCATAATTTTTATCATTTGTTCATTAATTGGTGGATTTTTCTTTAAATATTTTTCCATATATTTTTTACATACAAAGAATCCAATAACTGCTCCAATTACTAAACCTATTACTACTAATAATATATCTTGTAACATTTATTATTCCTCCTTAATTAATATTATAATAAATTTCAATATTTTATACAAGTGTTTCAGAAATAAACACTTAAAAAAAAGAGAATATAACAATTTAATTTTAAAAGATTTCAACACAGTTTTTATCTATGAATACCTTTATGTTCACTTACTTCATAATCATTTATTTCATTAAAATCAATAACATTTAAATCCGATTTTGTTTCTTGTTCTTTTAACTCTTTTATTTCTTTTTGATATCTTTTTTCAAATTCGTCATATATATCTTTATTATTTATATAATTAATGTTTGGATCATTTTCATCATAAATAAAGTCGGCATCTAATATAACTAAATCGCCCTCTTTAAGAATTGTTTCACCTCTTTTTACATCTAAACCCAATACTCCATCTGTTGGATTTAAATTTTGCCTCCAATGTATTATATTTTCTTTTTTTAATCTTCCTACATTATCTTCTTTTATATCAGTCCAAACAAGATTTAAATTGCGTAATTTTTTAAATAATTGATATAATTCCTCTTTACTTGCTTTTTTACTTGTATCAACTCGTTCTGTAACTTCAACAAAGCAAAATGCACCATTGAACTCTAATTTTTTACGAAGCAATGGACTAATTATATATGGATTATTTGGAAAACTTTTTGTAGCTCTATCTCCAATTTTAATAACTTTATTCCCAATTAATAATACACTGGATAATCCTCCACCATTATAAGTTATATCAGAAAGTTTTACATTTTCATTTTTCAAAACATCTAATATAATTAATTTAACTACTTCTTTTAACGTTGTATCTTCAATTTTTACACGTTTATTAATTTCATAAAATATAGAATTTACTGCTTTTTCTGGATTGTTATCAATATAATCTTTTACCTTAGAATAAGCACTAGGATTATCTTTTACAAACTTCATTAAAGAATATAAATTTTGTGAATTTTCCGTAAATAATAGTAAATTATCATAAATAACTTGTTTACTATTTTCCTTATACATAATTCCTGAATAAGGAATATTGCACTTATTTTCACCCAATATATTTAAAAATATTTTTTGATTTTCTTCATTTAATCTATCTAACATATCTTCATAAAAATAACTACTTGCATTCATTGTTGATATCGTTTTTAAAATATTACTATCAATAAAATTATCAAATTTATTTGGTTTATTATTTAGACGGGTCCAAATTATATAAAATATTTGATCAATTTTATCAGGATATGGGTATTTTTTTAATCCTTCTATAAATTTTTCTTTAAAATTTGGTTGTTCTATTAGTGAATTAATGTTAAATAAAAGAATATTCATATTATCATTAACGATATATGGAAGAATTTCATCAAAATGATCTACTATTATTTTTGTATTTTTATTTCTTAATTTTACTAATCGACTATCTAATTTTTTTAAAATAAATTTGCTTAAACTATCAAATGAATCATTATAATAACTTGCCATTTCATTTTCAACTGATTGTTTTCTTCTTTCTTTTGCTTCTTCAAGTAATTTATTTAATTTTTTTTCTAACATAATTTTTCACCACCAATTATAATTTTATTATATCATAACTTTAACATTCTACCATTTTTAATTGCATTATTAAATCTAATAGTAGTTGTTTCATTTGTTCTTATTCATAATTCAAGTAAATATTTCTTAATTAACATAAAAAAAAGTTACTAAATTATAACTTTACACAAATTATACTAGTAACTTTGATTTTGTTTCATTTATCCAAAAATAATCTTTACTTTTAAAATCAATTACAAATAAACATTCTCTTGAATCAACTATATCTCTTATAAATGTATTAATATTTTTATTAGATTTTATCTTTAAAAAAGTATTATTTATAGTAAGTCTACTTATTTCACTATCACTTTCTATAATATGGACATTATCTGTTTTAGTATAAAATATATCATCTCTATGTTTAAGCATAACATAATTATTAAATATTCTTTTATTAAATGGTATTGTAATTTGTTCAAATAATCTAAATTTATTAATCAAATCTTCATCATTAGATGAATAAATGTCATAAAACATTTTAAATAAAATATTTGCTTTATCATTATAAAAAGTTTGAAACATATTATTAATTTTAAATATATAAAAAGTTCTCATATAGTATCACCAATTATATTATATGTTTTTATTTTTAAATAATTTGTCAAAAAAAAGAACTAAATGAGTGATTTAATTCTTTCTAATATTGAATCTAGATCTAATTTATAATATTTAAGTATCTCATCTTTTGATGCACTTTTTCCAAATTCATTTATTGTTAATAAATAATCTGTACTAGTTACGAATTTTTCCCATCCAAATGATCCTTCATATTCAAGTACAAATATTTTAGAACCTACTGGGAATAAACTTTCTTTATATGAATCAGTTTGTTCTAAAAATTTTTCCATACAAGGCATACTTACAACTCTAACACCTATTCCTTCAGTTCTTAATTTTTCTTTTATTGAGTTTGCAACTTGTACTTCTGCTCCTGTTGCGATTATAACAACATCTACATTATCATCTGGTTCTGATTCTATATATGCACCTTTTGATACAGATAACATATTAGATCCACCTTGAACTTTTACTTCAGTTTTTGCAAGTGAAATAACAGATGGCTTTTTATCTTTTAATATACAGTTCCATGCCCCAATTATTTCTATCATATCAGATGGTCTATATACATATAGATTTGGAGTTGCTCTTAAGGTTGAAAGTTGTTCTATAGGTTGATGTGTTGGTCCATCTGCTCCTACTGTAATTGAATCATGTGTAAATATATATGTAACTGGTAAATTCATTAAAGCTGTCATTCTAATAGATGGCTTCATATAGTCTGAAAACGACATAAATGTTGATGCAAATGGTCTAAATCCTGATAAAGCAAGTCCATTACTTATTGCCCCACTAGCGTTTTCTCTTACACCATATAATATATTTCTTCCATTAAAATTATTATAAGCAATATCTTCTTTACCATTCAAATATGTAAGTGTTGCACTTGCAACATCTGCTGCTCCACCAATAAAATTCCACATAGAATCAGCAATTATATTCATAACTTTTGAATTGCTTTCTCTTAAAGTTTCTTTTAACTCATAATTAATACCAAAATCTATTTTAGTTAAATCTATTTCTGTATTATTATAAGCTAAATTTAAGAATTCATTATATTTATTAGATGGCATATCTTTTTTATATTCTGATACTATTTTTTCCCATTCTTCATATTTAGTCATTCCTCTTTGAACAACTTGATTTCTTATGTTTTCAGCAGGTTCCTTTAAAAGAGTAAATGGAAGGCCTTCAATACCTAATCCTTTTTTTAATTGTTCATAATCATCTTTTGTAAGTTCACCAGAATGAATTTTAGGAGTACCTTCTAATTTAGAACCTTCTCCTATTGTTGTATTTACAATTATTAAACTAGGACTTGCTACATTTTTTTTAGCTTTTTCTATTGCTTTATTTATTTCAGAAATAGATTTACCATTTCTTACATTTTCTACATGCCAACCAAAAGCTGCAAATCTATAGGCAACACTTTCTGTAAAATTCTTATTAGTATTTGTATCCATAGATGATTTATTAGCGTCATATAATACAATTAATTTACCTAGTTTTAAATTACCCGCAAATGATGCTGCTTCATAAGATATTCCTTCCATTAAGTCACCATCAGACGCTAAAACATAAGTATAATAATCTATTATCTTTTTAGTTTTCTTATCAAATACATTCTTTGGTTTTTTATTGAATCTTTCTTCTAATATCCTTTCACCAAGTGCCATACCAACAGCAGTTGCAAATCCTTCACCAAGCATTCCAGTACTTGCATCTACTCCAATAGTTCCAAGTTCTGGATGAGATGGAGTTTTACTATTTAATCTTCTATAATTTTTTAAATCTTCTACTGTAAACTGATAACCACTTAAAAATAAAGTTGCATAAAGAAGTGCTGAAGCATGACCTGCACTCAAAACAAACCTATCTCTATTTATCCAATCATACATAGATGGATTAACTTTCATATGTTTTGTATATAATGTATAAATAATTGATGCAGCACTTAATGTTGAACCAGGATGTCCTCCTTTTGCATTTTGTATTATATCAAGTGCCAACCCCTTTAATACTGCTAGTGATCTATTATCCACTTTTCTTCACCCAATCCCTTACTATAAAACATTATAACAAAAAAAGTTACTATTTGAAAGTAACTTTTTACATTTGTTCAATAAATTTGACATAATTTGGTATTCCTCTTTTTATCACAAATCCAAAATTATATGGTACATCTTCTTTCATTTCAGGAATACGTTTATTTGTATTAATTAAAATTTGTTCTCCAAGTCCATTTCCTAAATAAATACCATTACTTGAATTATAATTATCTTTAAACCAAGAATCATATGTAAATTTCTTTATCTTATCTATTGTATCAATTATTACAAAATTAATAACACCAAGATCTGATAAATTTGCAAATAATGTATTCATTTCATTCTTTCTATCTGGGCTAATTTTATTAATAAATGATGATATACCAATTATTACACAATTAACTTTATTTTTTCCATCAAATATATTTCTATTTCCATTATTCGAATTATATAATGCTTGAGCATCATTAATATATTTTTTAATAGCATCAAATACATTATTGAAATTTCCTTCAAAATAGTTTGGATATGATTTGATTTTATCATTTAAAGCAAAATTTTCTGCATTAATAATTATATTTGTTAACGACTTTTTATTTATACACTGTTCAATAAATGGAGCACTAATTCCTTCAAGTAAAGTTATATCTTGCGATGTCATTATATTTACAACATCTTTTGTAAAGTCATATGTTGCAACTGATAAATCAAGTTTATTAATACCAAGTGCAAGTAAATTATTATTTTCTACTGCACTTCTGCAATCATCATAGCTTACTATTTCAGGAAGAATTGGTACTCTTCTAGCAACATAATTATATTTTTCTTTTGCTTTATTACAATAATCTTTTATATAATTTGGTATTTCAGATTTTTCAGAAGCAAGTGCTGTTTGAAATTCATATATATCTTCTTCTTTAATAAGTCCTCTACCAAATAATTTTGATGGATATGTTTTATGTACATTTCCAAGTACTGAACTATAATCATCTTCACTATTAAGTTGAAGTGTAAATACTTGTCCAAAGTTTTGTTTTAACTTGAATCTTACACCATTAACTGTATTAACAGCTAGTACAAAGAAAATACCATATTTCGTACAATCCCTTGTTAATATATTAAGAACATCTTCATGATTTTGGAAATTTTCAACATATGCTTCATAGTTATTTATTATAATAACTAAATTTGGAATTATATTTCCACTATCTTTACAATAAGAAACATAATTACCATTATAATTTGAAAATAATCTTTTTCTTTCTTCTATTTCTGTTTGAATCATCTTATATAAGTTTTCTATTTTTTCATCATCATTTGGATACATTATATCTCCAACATATGGAGAATTATTAAAGCATCTTAAGCTTTCTGATCCAAAATCAACAACATAATAGTTTACTTCATTTGGAGTATATGTAACCATTGATGAATAAATCATAGTTGTTATAAAGTTTTCTTTACCAGAACCAGCAGAACCATATATAATTGAATTACCTTTTTCTGTTAAATTAATAGTTAATAATCTTTGTTCTTGATTTGCTGGAACATCATATTCCCCAACAACTAGATTTAAAACATAATTCTTTTTAACATAATTATATTTTTTAATAAGATTATCAACAAATATGCATTCTGGAATTTTACTAAGCCATAATGGTCTTGTAACTATATTCTCTTCTTTTGCTATATTTGATAAATATTTAACAATATTTATTAATTCTTCTCCATAATTTGCTGTAGACTTTTGTTCTACTCTAGTTTGAACAGTTCTAATTTTATAGCCCAAATTGTTTATAAAATCTATTGATGTATCTGATTGCTTTTTTAATGCATCTGTTGGAATATATTTTGTACCTGTATAAGCAGATTGTCCAAGTACAAATATTTCATTAAATCCAACTTGCAAATAAAATCTACCTGTTTGAGTTAAGAATGCTGCATCTGGTTGCTTTATAACTTCTGTCGAATCACTCTTATCTTGAACTCTTAAACATACTCTAAATCTTGTATTACTCCATATTTGTGAATCAACAACACCACTTGGTTTTTGAGTAGCAAGTATTAAATGCACTCCTAAACTACGACCAATTCTTGCAGTACTTATTAATTGATCCATAAACTCTGGTTGTTGATTTTTAAGTTCCGCAAATTCATCTGCGATTATAAGTAAGTGAGATACAGGTTCATCCACAACATGATTTCTATACATTTCTTGATATTTATAAATATCTACTGTACTTTCTTCTGATATTTCTCTTGCTTTATTAAATAGTGCCTGTCTTCTTTTAAGTTCACTTTCTATTGATGCAAGTGATCTATTTATTTCATTTTTATCTAAGTTTGTAATTGTTCCAACTAAATGTGGTAATTTTATTCCTAAATTTTGATTTTCAAATGCACCAGCAAGTCCACCACCTTTATAGTCTATTAATATAAACTGTACTTCATCAGGATGGTAATTAACTGCAAGTGATAATATATATGTAATAATAAATTCTGATTTACCTGAACCTGTCATACCAGCAATAAGTCCATGTGGTCCATGATATTTTTCATGTAAGTCTAGACTAATTTTTTCACCATTTTTTCCAACACCTACTGGTACTGACATACTAAGAATTGGAACATTATCAATCCATCTTTGTTTTGAATTAAATGACTCAATTTTACCTATATTATACATTTCAAGAAAGCCAAGTTTTTTAGGTATTATTCCTTCGCCTTCATCTTTTATTTCTATTGGAATATTTGATAATGTTTTAAAACATTTAGAAAAATTACAATCACTTAAATCTAAACTAAATTCTTGAACTAAACTATTTGATATATTTCTTGATATAGTTGATTTTTCTTTTGATACTTCGATAAATGTTTGACATTGATCTGGTAAATTTGAAATTCTATCATTTAAAATAATTACACTAAATCCAACATAATTTTTATTGTTTATAATGTTATTTATTAAATCTATATTTCTAACAGAATTAATTGAATCTATTATTAATACATATAGTGAATCAAAATCTTCTGTATCTGACATGCTATTATTAAGTGCTTCTATTCTTTTATTATAAATTTTATCTAATTGATATGATACTTCCTTATATTCTTTTTCATTACTTGAAAAGTATCTTACTGATTTATCATTACTCCATAAATGTGGAACAGATTTTACAGAATTATAATTATTTTTATTTTCTTCTGTTGTAAATATTGCTATTTTTAAATCATCATAACTATGGAATGTCGTAAGCTGAAGTAAAATATTTTTTATAACTCTATTTTGATATATTCTATCCCCTATTATTGCAGAAATATAATTTTCTCTAAATGAAAATGGAATTGGAACATTTTCAAGCATAATTTTACTTGATTGTAATTCTTTTACTTTATCTATAAGTACATCTTCTGTCATTGAAAAATGTTCTTCTGGATATACAATATCTATTTCAAGTGGTAATTTACCATTTCCTAAACTAACACTTAAAAAATCATCATCTTCTACTCTTCTTTCCCATAGTCTATCTTTTTTATCTAATATTGTTTGTTCACATTCTGGTAATGTCAAATATCTTTTATGCATAATTTCTTGTTGATTTATTTTTTCATTTTGTATTTTTTCTTTTATCGAATCAATGTATGCAGAATATTTCTTTTTTCTTTCTTTTTCTTTTTTCTTTTCTAGTCTTTTTTGAAATCTATTTGTTAAAAGTGGCCACATTAAAAAACTTAACATCATCGCACCACTCATAACAAGTGATGGTATAGCATTACTCATTGTTTGATTACCATTATTTACATTATTCATTGTTGTATAAAATGTCATAACAGATGTCATACTCATTGTAAGCATTGGTCCTATTGTTAATATCGCAGGCATTTCATTTTTATCAAGTTTACTTGGTGGATTATCTACTCTAATAGATATTTGATTTATAGAATAAATAAATCTTGGTTTTCTATAAAAATAATCTTCCTTTGAATAAACTTCCATTTCTTTTTCTTCTTGTGGTTCATCTATTCTATCAAGTGAGGAGTTATGTGATATATTTATAGTTTTCATAAATGTTTCAACACTATTACCTGATACACCAATTATATAATTACCATCTCTTTTTAATAATATTAATTTAAGTCCTAAAACAAAAATTACATCACCAATTTCAATTTTAACACTATTAGGAACAATTAAATCATTAACAAATACCTTAGTTTCTTTATCATTATTTGTAAGTATTAAATTTGGACCATCTAATTTCAAAGAAAGACAACTATTTGGCATAGCATTAAATTTATAACAGATTGTAGAGTTACTATCACTACCTATTGTTAAACCAATATTAAGTTCAGAATTACATTCATAATAATTCATTTTTTCATATGTATTTAATGCAAATAAATAAATTTTATCACTCGAATATATATTATTTATCGTAAAAAAAGAGTTTTCTTCAGCAATAGCAAAAGGAACTCTTTTAGAGTTCTCAACTACATAATAATCGCTATTACTTACTATTTTCCAATTTTTATTTTGATTAGCTTCTATATTAATAATATTTTTTTCAATACCATTATCATCAATTTCAGAAAGCCATACGTTACCAGAAATATTATTAGGTAACATATATGTTAATAATTTATCTGATTTTGCCAAAATTATTTTCATATATTTTTCCTCTTTTCTTTTTTAAATTAATATAAATTCAGTACCATTTTCTATACCTGAACCTTTTATATATACATTAAGATCATAAACAATACATTCATCTTTATCATATAAATTTAATTTATCCGTATCAACTAATGAATTATTAGAAAGTTCATTTATTACATCAATACAATATTTTTTTATTGTTCCAATCTTTTTATTTATAGGTATAAATATATCATAACTTTTACTTAAAAGAGGAACATTAATTGTTATTAAAATTTTATTATTCATTTATTTCAACCCTTTTTATGAATTTATTATCTTTCGATTTGCTTATTTTCTTAATCCTTTCATTTCATTATTTATTGCACGATCAATTGTACTACCATTTGTATTTGTTACATTGTCCATAACTTTACTAATATTATCTTTTTTTGTTTGTTGAGAAGGATATTTAGGTTTAGCCCAACTTTGATGATAATTAGGATTTTTTGCTTTATCTTTTTCTATTTGTTCTGGAGAGTTTTTTATAGTTGTTTTATTTTCTGTACCATTTCTTCTTGATTTAATAATAATAGATGCTCCAGATCCACTTCTTGAACTACCTGTTGTATTACTTGAACTAGTAGATGAACTGTTCGAATTATTATTTGTTCTTGATGGTGTATAACTTCCAGATACTTCTATTCCTTTTTCTTTTACAGGTTTCTTTATTTCTCCTTTTATACCATTTTTAGTATAAGTACTTGAATTTGGTTTTGTAATATTTAAATTTGCATATTCATTGCCATCGGCTGTTTTTTTACTTTCTACACTATTTATTGATACACTTGTATTATCAGGTAATTGCAATTCTAATCTTTTAATATTTACTAAATAACCTTTCCACCAATTATCTATTTTATCTCTTTTCTTTAACATTTTTTGGTATCTTTCCATAACTTTATACCAACCATATCTTAGGTAACTATCATTAATAACAGATGACTTTATTTGTGAAAAATTATTATAACTTTCTACCATTCTATTGCTGTAATCATCAAATTCATTTTTTAAACTATTTAATTTATTATAATTCATTCTTAATCTTCCATCTAACTGAAGTGATGAAACATTAAAAAGTTGTGCACTCATTTGATTACTTGCTGTTAATACACCTACACTTGCAGTTGTAGAAGAATCAAAACTATCAGTTATATAAAATATTTTATTCAATTTTGATGTAATTTCCCTTGCTAATGAAGTTTGAATGTCATAATCGCTTGTAGCTTTCATTTTTATTTGTATTTTTTTAATTTCAGATGCATATGATAAAATTCTTACATATTTATTTATAAATTTAACTGTTTTATTAATTTGATTTTTATTTTTTAAAAGTGCATCATTTAATTTATTTATTGATTCTGATTCACAACAATTACTAATTTGATAAAAAAAACTATAGCTATCTAAGTTTTGCAAATCACTTATACATCTTAAACAGTTATTAATAACACTTTCTATATTTATTCCTGAAAAATAATCAGTATAATTCATAATATTTCCCTACTTTCCATATTAATTGTTTAAAGATTTTACTAAATCTTCTAGTGATACAGCACCTAAACCTACCCCTACATTTTGTGCCTTATTTGTACTTGATGCATTACTTTCATTATGCAGATTTTTTGGAGTTTCAAAAGAAAAATCTTCATTATCATCATATGAGCTACCATTAACATTATCATTTGTTTTTAAATTATCAATTGTTTTCTGATTCATAGATTTAGCATCTGTTTCTGTAGTTGTACTTTGTATATTATCATTTACTTTAACTTCTGTTTTATTTAATGACTGTACATCAGAAGAGAATATTATCCCAATTATGCTTGGCATTGCATTATTAATTTTTGTAATTTCTTCCGCATTTATTTCAGAATCAGTCATCTTATTGCGTTCAATTAGATTTTTTATCTCCTGTATATACTTAACCATTTCTGATTCGGTCACTTCTAAATAATTCAAATACTTTTTTTGTAATCCTTCATAATATTTATTTGCTGCTGTTCCTTTCCATACACTATTTCCATTCTTAGATATATCTTGAATTCTATTAAATTGATTATTTAACTCTTTAACTATCTTAGTAAGTTCATCACATATGCTTATTACCGCATCATAATTTATTGATGTATTCATCTTTTATTCCTCCTATATTTTCTTATTTAAATAGTGTGTTTCAAATTTTTTATATGCTTTACCAGACAATCTAAGTGTTTCAGCATCATTATCTAATTTATTGTAACAATCTTGAAAAGCTTCAGCATATTCTGAAATTCTACTTGAAAATATATTTGCAGCTGTTCCTTTCCAAACATTATTTATTTCAGATACATATTCAAGTATTTTTTTACTATCAGTTCTTATAATTTCAGCACAATCGTCTAATTCTGATTTCAAATGATTAATTCCATTATAATCTATATATATTTCTTCCATATTTTCTCCTCCGTATCTTTCGTCAGTAAATACTAAAGATTAATATTCACTGACCAAAGTCTCTATTAAATAGAGAACTTTTTTAACCCATAATTTGAGTATCTGCTTTTTGATAATTTTCTACTACTGATGTCAAATGTGCTGCTTCATCTGTTACTGCTTTATAAAAATCAGCAAATTTAGCACTAATTGTATTAAATTTTTGTCTTGATTCCATAGCTGCATTTCCAGCCCAAACATCTTCATTTCCAAGTCTAGATGAAAGTTGAGTTATTTCATCTAAAATTGCTTGCATTTCTCTAGCATAACTATTTAAATTTGAACTTACACTTGTTATTTGAGAATATGTTAATGTTGATCCATTCATATTTTTTCCTCCTATCTGATTCCACTTTGGTTAGCTTCATTTACTCTTTCGTATGCATTTGCAGCATTTATAAGAAACTCACCCATTTCATTAATTGCTTTATTTAAGATTTTCATATTTTCTATTTCAGCAGCAACTGCATTTGTATATTTTTCAGCATCGCTACCTTTCCAAGAATTTTTTAGATTATCATTTTCACTTATAATTTTTGATAAAACCTCTGAAAATTCATTACCTTTTTCTAGAATATTATTTCCTAGTTGTCTTGTTTGATTATAATCTATACTTAAATCCACAACCGTCACCTCCCTCCGTTTATTATATAATTATAATATCACTATTTAAGATTGTTTGTCAAAGAAAAAAGCGCATAAAATGCACCTTTACGAATTATTTACTTTTTGTAAATTATTGTTTAATTTCTTTTTTAATACTTGAATATATAATTTCTATTGCTTTGAATAAATTCGTATCACAAATATTATTATCTATTATTTCATATTTTACTTCTTTTGATAAATTAATTTTGTAAGACTCTATTCTCTTTAAAATTGTATCAAAGCCATCATATATTATAGTATTATCTTTTTCATCAAAAAATTCTATATATACATTTATAAAATGAATTAATTCGTTATATAACTCATATATAATTTTTTCTTTAGGAAAATTTCTTTTATCAGCTTCATCTGCTAACCAAATCATATTTTTAGTTAGTTCTTTTACCTCATTAAATAAGTAATCATTTGTAGATTTAGTTATACTATTTTCTGTGTAGGAATATAACGATGTATCTGAATTTATTAATTTATATTTTTCAGTACCTATTTTTAAAAGTCTATTAAAGCAATTATCTTCACCATTTCTACTTTTATTAAATTTAAAGTTATATTTTTTTATATAGGACCTTTTATACAGTTTTCCATGGAGTTGAAAACTATAATTATTTGATATAGATAAAATTGAGTTATTATATCCTTCATAAAAAACATTACCACAAATAATGTCATTATCATTAATATTATTTACTAGATTTTCAAGTGAATAAATATCCATAAACATATCATCAGCATCTAAAAAATAAATATATTCTCCATTTGAATGTTCAAGTCCATATTGTCTTGCAACTCCTGGGCCACTATTTTCTTTTAATTTATAATATTTAATATTTATTTTATCTTTGAAAATATTAATTATTTCTTTATAATCTTCATTTGAACAATCATCAATAATATATACATTAATTTTATCTTTTACAGTCTGCATACAAATACTAATTAAAGTCTTTTTTATCGTATTATGTGCATTATATGCTGGAATAATTATATCTATCATTTTATCCCTCCCTTTCAACTTTAGCTAAAAAATCATAAAAAGTCATTAAAGGATCAAGTACATTATATATATATCCATCATTATTTGCACATTTTATTTTATACTCTAATATTTCTATTTTTTCTTCGCTAGTTATTTCAGTAATATTATCATCATATATCTTTTTTATTTTTTTTGCATTTTTTATAGTCTCATTATTTTTATTATAATAATCTAAACCATAGTAAATAGTAATTAATGCTTCATAAGCAAGACGTGCTAAAAAATTCGATTGAACTTTATTTTCAAAACCATTTTCAAGGGCATAAAGCATTGCCTTAGAATAATTTAATATGCTATTTTGCTTATAATTTTCGTTTCTTGTCAAGGACTTTTCATTATTCATCCATATATATGTTTTATCTTGTATCATTTTTTTGATTGGATTATTAAGAAAAACCAAATGATTAAATGCATTGTCTTCTTCTGCATAAAAATAAGGAAATTTTATTTTATTTTTTTCAATAAATTTTCTTTTATAAATTTTTCCATGAAGTGCGATTGGATCATTATCATAAAAAATAAATTTATCTTTTGTTTTTTCTTCAATAAATGCACTAACAACTACATCACTATTACTTGTTTTTATTGCATTTTCTAAAGTAATAAGTGATAATGGAGTTGCAAAAACATCATCAGAATCTATAAAAATAATATATTCACTGTCTGAATGTTCAATTCCATATTGTCTTGCATAACCAGGACCACTATTTTCTTTCAATTTTAATTCTCTTATATTGATAAAATTTTTAAAAAAATCTATTTCTTTACTATAATCTTTAATAGAATTATCATTTATTATATATACATTTAAATTTTCAGAATTTCTTTGATACGCTATAGAATATAATGTTCTCTCAATTGTTTCATGAGCATTATATGCTGGAATAATTACATCTATCATATTTTACATCCCCCAGTATTTTAATATTAACACAAAATTAAATAAAAAAAAACAGGATTTAAGTTTTTATGAATATATTTCCTCATAAGTTTCCTGTTTAGATATATTATTATCTATATTACTTGCTCTTTCCATCATAAGTAAGAATCCTAAAACTCCAACAACAATAACTACTAAATAGCCAAAATATTTTTTCATACTAACCCTTCTTTCTGACTAAATTCTATCACGAACAAACATTCGTGTCAATAATATTTCGAACAATTGTTTGACATTTTACACTTTGTATGTTAAAATGAAATTGTTATAAGGAGAGATATAATGGAAAAATTAACAAGTAAGCAAAATAACGTATTAGATTATTTAAAACAATTCCTTGCTAAAAAAGGATATCCACCTACTGTAAGAGAAATATGTGCCGCACTTAATTTATCGTCACCAGCAACTGTTCATGCACATTTAAATACATTAGAAGAAAAGGGATATATTTCAAAAGGTAATTCAAAAAATAGAGCTATTGAATTACTTGTAAAAAATGAATATGAAGAAGCAGATAGCGTAGATATTCCGCTTTTAGGTAAGGTTGCTGCTGGTAATCCTATTGAAGCAATTGAAATGCCTGATGAATATTTTACTGTGCCATCTTACCTAATCCCTGCAAGAAGAGAAGTATTTGCTCTTAGAGTAAATGGTGAATCAATGATCAATGCTGGTATTCATGATAATGATATAGTTATAATTCAAAGACAACAAACTGCAAACAATGGCGATATGGTGGTTGCTATGACTGATGACTATGGTGTTACATTAAAAACATTTTATAAAGAAAATGGATATTTCCGTCTTCAACCAGAAAATGATACAATGGCTCCAATAATATTAGATAGTGTTACTATAGTTGGAAAAGCAATTGGATTATATAGAAAAATATAAAAAAGGAATTTTTATAAAATCCCTTTAATCTATATAAACGCTTGCTAAAGAAGCAGTAGCGTATAATAATTACAGGTTAATAAATAACCTGTTTTTATTTTCCAACACTAATAATATATTATTCAAATTAATTTGTATTATTCATTAATAGTATATTTTGGTTTTTAAATTTTGTATAGACTTTTACATTAATTCATATTCTCTTGCTATTATTCTATTATCTGAACAATATTCAATTACATATTTATTTTCTTTTTACACCAGAACCTAATTCTATCATTTTGTTGACTTCAACAAAATGGTCAAACACATTAAAATTACTGTTATCGCAAGATATTATTGTCTTTTCTATTACTCCTAAAAATTTTCTCCACTCTTTGTATTCTAGTGTTTTTTGTAATTCTCTAGCCTACCAATATTCTTTACCACTTTCATCTATATGTTTTATATCTTCAAATATCTTTTCAGTATATTTTTTTATTTACTTCATTTTTTCTCATTTCCATCATTTACGTGTTTTAATACTAAAATTATTTTTTATTATCTTTATTTGTATTTCTCCATTTATATCCGTTCTATATATTTTTGATTTAGATAATATATCTAATACATCCTCTTTTGGATGACCATATCTATTATTTTCACCAACACTAATTAAAGTATATTTAGGTTTAATAGTATTAATAAATTCTTTATTTGAAGATGTATTTGATCCATGATGTCCTACTTTAAAAAAATCTATATTTTTTATATTATGTTTACGAATTATATCAATTTTTCTTTTTTTACCCGCATCACCCATAAACAAAAATTTATAGTTATTTAATTTAAAATATATTACATTTGAATTATCATATATACCTGTATTTAAGAAATATAATTTACTATCGTTTATATTTAACTCTTTTATATCTTTGTAATATTTTATATTTTTTTCTTTTAGTTTTTTTATTAAATCTTTTTCTAGTTCATTATAAGTTCCAAAGTTAAATATTACATTTTCTATATTAAAATTATCAATTAAATTAATGGAACTTCCCATATGATCGTAATCACCATGTGATGACATACGTTTTTGCATACGAATTTGAGTAAAAAAAAAGATTGCAAATTGCAATCCAATTATTTTTCATAAAATTTTAATGTTTTAAATTAATTGTTTCTTGACTACCAATACAATAATAAATTTTTTCTCCATATCCATTTGTTGCTTCTATATCTTTCAATCCTATTAATTCTTCTGAAGTATTAATATTCGGTAATATACATTTTATTACTTGAGCTGTATCAATAATTTCAAAATTACCATTTGTTCTCTTAATAACATTGAAATTGTGATCTTCTTCTTGTCCATTTTCTTTTTTTATTTTACCCCCAACCATATATACTTCATATCCAAGAAAACTTAAAATATTTTGTTCTAAAAATGCATATTCTGTACATGCAGCTAAACCAACTCCTTTTATATCTGATAAATTTAATCTTATATCTCCTATCTCATCTAATTTATCCCAATCAATAGAATTTCTGTATCTTTCCGATTCCTGCCTGTATTTTTCATCTTTTGTATTATAAAAAGCAATATTGTATAAATAAGCTTTACCAAATTCTGTAATATCACCATCAAAGTTAGAACATTTATAATTCATTATAATATATGGCAGATTCTCTCTCAAAAAATATGGTTGATTAGGAAGTTTTTCTTTATAAAAATCATATAATTGTTTATATGGTGAATCTTCATTTATAGAAAAATAATTTCTAATTATTCTCATCATACAGTTTATACTAAATCCTTTTTTATCCATATTATCTCTAATTAAATTAATTATAGTATCATATATTTCTGTATTATCATGATAATAAACAATATCAACTATTCTATTTCCTGTAAAAGAAACATCCATGTTTTTGTTGATAAATCCTTCATGAAAAATAATCACGTCTGTATTATATTCCTTTATTGTTTCATGTTTAGATATACAATAATTATCTGAATTTAAATATTCAATTTGACCTTTTATGATTTCTTCGTTTGTTTTTCCCTGCTTAATTAAATCTCTCAACTCTTCAACGTTTTTAAACATGTTATCACATCCTATAAATATTATATCATATTAATTTATAATTAAGGTAAACAAGTTCCTATTTTCAACTTATTATTTTTAATTTTAAACATAATGCTTCCATCTTGATCAGTTCTATATATTTTTGATTTACTTAAGTTCTCTAATACCTCTTTATTTGGATGACCATACCTATTATTCTTTCCAACAGGTGCTGAGTAGTTAGTACATCAATATGAAAATCGTTAATTAGAAATACAAAAAAGATAGCATAAATTACTATCTTCTATTTTCAATTGCATTTTCCTTTTCTATTTCATATTTTCCTACTACATACATTCTCTTTGTACCAGCCTTTTCATACTGCCTACCGTTCATATAATAGTCATCAAATGATTTAATCACACCGTTATTTACAAAATCCAAGAATTCCTCATTTGTTAAAGTTCCTACAAACGGATAATATGCTCGAACACTTCCGTCTTCTTTATATGATACAATTGGAACACTGTAATCTAGCAAAGCATAGTCATTTTTTCTCTTAACTATATTAAAACAATGTCCCTCTTGTCTATCACCTAAATCAACGCATCCCATACAGTAATATGATTCTGTGCCAAAAATACTTAATACCTGTTGAACCAAGGCTCCTCTTTCCGTACATTGAGCTGCTCCTTTACCTTTTAAATCACCAAGTTTATTATTTTCTAATGCTTTAAAATACTCTTCATCTGTAGTGGTTGTTTGCCATGCAATGTCATTAAATATTGTCTCTCTATCTATTTTACCTGGGAATCCAAAATAACTATTAACAAAATATTCTAGATTATGAATTAATGAAGCTTTGTTATTAATATTATACTTTTTAATAAAGTGTGCAAATTCATAAATAAAATCTGTACTTTCCATTCCGTAATCTTCTATATTTAAATTTGCATATTTTATTCTCGTATTAAGAGGTATAAATCCTTTAAATACACTACAAGATTTTCCATAATCTAGAAAGCCTAATTTTTCAACTTTTTCTGCATTTGCATTTGCTTCATTTATAGCTGTTTCAATAATTGAATCAACATCTTCTTCCTTACACTCCAATATTTTTTTAAATAAGTCCATATTATATCACCAATTATATTATATCATAGATTTTATTTATGGACTACAAGTCTCTATTTTCAATTCGTTATTTTTTATCTTGAACATAATACTGCCATCTAAATCTGTTCTATATATTTTTGAATTTTCTAAGTTTTCTAATACTTCTTTATTTGGATGCCCATACCTATTATTCTTTCCAACACTAATAATGCTGTATTTAGGATTAATCACATTTATAAATTCTTTACTACTACTT
>ERZ773208.539-NODE-539-length-35589-cov-60.235493_pt1 | contig 35589 bp, 21 predicted proteins | sample MGYA00581006_ERZ773208 | MGnify/ENA primary metagenome ERZ773208 (study PRJEB29015, sample SAMEA2737793) | human gut metagenome | biome: human gut; feature: human-associated habitat; material: faeces | place: China | collected 2012 ... | reverse complement strand
AATCAAAGCCGCCGTTTCTTTTTATCTTCTAATGAAATGACGCGGTATCACTGTTGAAATCGGCGGCTAAAGGAGGTAGCCGCCATGAAGCAAAAAGCATATCGACAAAATCCGACAGTTATTGACTTATCAAAAAAAGCCCGCCCACCACCGGGGGAAACTACGCTTATATATATGAACTGTCTAATCATCTGGATACTGCTTACAATGCCTATGCGCCCGTCCGGGCTTTTCGGACGGGCGCATTTTGTACGTTCAAAAAATTTTTGAAGAAATTTCAAAAAATCTTCGGCGTTTTTGAAAAACGCCGTATTGCCCCGCGAAAAGGGGGGAAGCACCACCAACTTTCCAACGAGAAAGGAGGTGAGAATGTGGAACCTAATAGCAGGGAGTTTTACAAACAGTGTGCTTTTCAGAAGTTTTGTAATACGGTATTGCACAATGAAGCTTGCGACACCCATAGAGAACTTCGCAGACACAAGGCAAAGGAAGTGACCTTTTCCGACATGACCTTAGACGAAGCGCGGCAGCTTCATACGTTTGATGAATATTTCAAACGTGAAGCCGCCGAAACCGTCTTTGAGAAAGCCGGGAAGAAAATCACGCCAAAGCTGCTTCTTGAAGCAATCCGTACTTTGCCGGAAGAAAAGCGCAAAGCCATATTGCTGTATTACTTCGAGGGAATGAACGATACCGAGATTGCGGAGCTGTTCAACACGTCGAGAAGCACGATACAGTACAGGCGGACAAGCTCTTTTGAGAAATTAAGAAAATATCTGGAGGAAAATGCTGATGAATGGGACGAATGGTAACGAACCCGGCTACCCGGAAAATGCCCTTGTTCCTTATCCTGTCATTGTGGCAGCGACAAAGGGCGACCCGGACGCCATGAAGATTGTCTTGCAGCATTTCAGCGGCTACATAGCCCGCCTCTCCATGCGGAAGCTGTACGACGAGCGCGGGAACGTCTATTTTGGCGTAGACCACGACATTCGGGAACGGCTGCAAGCAAAACTGATGATGGCTGTCCTCACCTTTAAGGCAGAGGAATAAACCGCAGCGGCGGCGGGACGCTTTCTCTCTCCCCCTTTTCCGTTCCGCTGCTGACGCGGCAGCAAAGCCATTCTGAACCTTGACAAAGAAAGCGGCGCAAGATAACGGCGGCGCAGCATAGGGCAAATCGGATACGTTCCTTTTGCGCCGAGCCATACGGCGGGTGCGCCATGACACTATCCGGGAGGGATTACCCCGCCCGGACAGCCGAGCGACCAACACCGCGCCGGAAAGCAAGTGTAGCGGCTTGCGGGCGACGACAGCGCAGAATATACAATGATACTTCCTTACAGCCACAGTCCGAGCGTTAAGAGCGTCGCAGGCAATGGGTAGGGCGGCATGAGAACCATGCCGGGGTGAAATTCCCATGAGGTTATGCTAATAACCGTCCGATTAAAGCCTTTGTTTTATTGAATAGTGGACTTGCTGCTATTCATAGACTATATTATATGTTTGCGAAAGAAAGGGGGATTTTCTTTGACGCAAAACCAAACGCCCGTTACCACAACGGAGCATAAAATAGGAAAAGTTACTTACCTTGTATGTTCGTCCGCAAGTGAACGCGCAACGGACACACTGGATAAAAAGATAAAAAAACTCATTCGCAAAGACATGGAACTGAACCCCGCAAACGCCCGGAAATAGGGCGTTTCTTCACATTTTATACATGACACAGGCAGCGGTATGTGGTATAATATAGACAGTACAAATACCATGCTTGTCTGTCGTCGGAAAGGAGGACAAAATGTTACAGACAGACAAGATTACCGCTTTATATTGCAGATTGAGCCAGGAAGATATGCAAGCCGGGGAAAGCGAGAGCATACAGAACCAAAAACTGATTTTACAAAAGTATGCTGACGAACACCACTTTTTCAACACGCGCTTTTTCGTAGACGACGGATTTTCCGGCGTGAGCTTTGAGCGTGAGGGGCTTCAAGCCATGCTGCATGAGGTTGAAGCCGGGAACGTGGCGACCGTCATAACAAAAGACCTTTCCCGTCTGGGACGTAATTATCTGAAAACCGGGGAGCTGATAGAGATTGTCTTTCCCGAATATGAAGTGCGCTACATTGCCATTAACGACGGTGTAGACACAGCAAGGGAAGATAACGAGTTTACCCCTCTGCGGAACTGGTTCAACGAGTTTTACGCCCGCGACACCTCAAAGAAAATCCGGGCTGTCAAACAGGCAAAGGCGCAGAAAGGCGAGCGCGTCAACGGCGAAGCTCCTTACGGCTACCTTATCGACCCGGATAACCGCAATCATCTGATACCCGACCCGGAAACGGCGCACGTCGTAAAACAGATTTTTGCAATGTATGTACGGGGCGACCGTATGTGTGAAATCCAGAACTGGCTGCGGGACAATGAAATACTGACCGTCGGGGAACTGCGCTACCGCAGGACAGGGAGCAAACGCCACCCCCGCCCACAGCTCAACGCATGGTACAACTGGCCGGATAAGACGCTGTACGACATTCTGACAAGGAAAGAATATTTAGGGCATACCATAACCGGGAAAACCTACAAGGTATCTTATAAGTCGAAAAAGACGAAAAAGAACCCGGAGGAAAAAAGGTATTTCTTCCCCAACACTCACGAACCTTTGATTGATGAAGAAACCTTTGAACTTGCACAGAAGCGGATTGCCACCCGGCAACGCCCGACAAAGGTTGATGAAATTGACCTGTTTTCCGGGCTGCTCTTTTGCGGGGACTGCGGCTACAAAATGTATGCAGTACGCGGAGCCGGGACGCTTGAACGGAAACACGCCTACACTTGCGGCAACTACCGCAACCGGGCAAGAAATGATATGCTCTGCACTACGCATTATATCCGCAAAAGCGTATTGAAAGAACTTGTCCTTGCAGACTTGCAGCGAGTAACGTCTTATGTGAAAGAGCATGAACAGGAGTTTATCGAAACAGCCAACGAGTGCAGCGCAAAGGCAGTACAAAAGACGCTGACACAGCAGCGGAAAGAGCTTGACAAGGCGCAGAACCGTATTAACGAGCTGAACATCTTATTCCGCAAGCTCTACGAGGACAACGCTTTAGGGAAACTTTCAGATGAACAATTTGCTTTTCTGACTTCCGGCTATGATGAAGAAAAAAAGACGCTGACCCGGAGGATTGCGGAGCTGTCACAGGAAATCGACAACGCCACCGAGCGCAGCGCGGACGTAAAAAGGTTTGTCGCACTGGTACGCAGATACACAGCGATTGAAGAACTGACCTACGAAAACGTCCATGAATTTATTGACCGTATTCTTATTCACGAACTGGATAAGGAAACGAACACCCGCAAAATCGAAATCTTTTATAGCTTTGTCGGCAGAGTTGATACAGGTGACAAGCCTACCGAAAGTATCTCCTATTTCAGACAGATAGGAGCCGACGTAAAGAGTTATGCTATCTAACATACATCAAAAAGAGGTAAGATAACACCCTCTGCAAAAAAGGTATCGTTATCTTACCTCAACAAAATCAACCCCTGAATAACCGTCGTCAATATAAAATCGGCAGTTATGGAATCCGTTATCCAACGCATATTTTTCAAGAAGTGCTTTCTGATTTCTTATGCTGTTTGACTCTCCCTGCAATTCATCTTCCTGTGAAAGGCGGCAGTAAAGTGCTGTAATTAACTGTTGGTTTGAATTTGTGTTCAACATATTTCATTCCTTTCCGAGTGTTATCAACTCTATCAAATCAAACCGAATAGGATTACGACTACACAATATTCCTATTCGGCTTGAATATCCAGACTTTTATTCAGTTTTTTCACCTGAAACAAGATACTTTATTTTATCTGATACGGTATTATGTTTTTGCTCGTCCGCTATAGGAAATATATCCTGCACACAATAAGATGTGTTATCAATTTCAACTACATTCATTTTACATATATGCCTGCGTTTAAAAGCAAGGCTCGTAAGGTTATGTTCTTCTGAAAATGTATTATTGTTTTTCTCCATTAAATGCTCCTTTCTCCAACTACATTTGCATAGTCGGACTGTCATCAATTTCTTCATCTTCATATTCAATATTTTCTTCTTTTGATATTGCACCTGTAATCAATCCGGCGGTAAGTCCAAGTAAAGTACCAATATCACTGCCGTTTTGTTCGGCTACAATTCTCTTTCTGCGTTCTTCTTCATCTTCCGATTCATCATCAATTATCCGAGAAAGTGATTCAGCAAGAGAGTTGATACTGCCGAGGTCAGCACGGTTATTGCTATCCATTTTAAGGTTGTCAGCAGAGTTGACTTCTTTACTTGTGACGCTATTGCCGATTCCAACTCCCGACCTTGTCGCAAGGTATTGTTCAAAAACTCTTCTTGACTCTTCCCAGCCTGTTCGATAGTTTTCGTCATCTGAGTTTGCACCGACCTGATTTCTTTCAGGATCTGTTCCGAAACTTTCTTCAGCTCCGTCTGACAATTCTTCAAGCTTGTTTCCATATACTCCTGTTCGATTTCTAAAATCTGTTTCAGATAATCTGTCATCTGTTCTGCATTTGGAATGTTTGAAATTCGGTTGTATAGCTCCGGCTGAAATGTTATTGCCGTTCTCAACAGATTGAGTTCTTCCTCTTTGACCTGTGACGGAATAGAAATCACTTTCGTTTCTCCTGACAGTAGTTCTATCGCTGTCAGCGAGTTGCTGTTCCTCTGTTTTAGACTTTCCAAAATATTGTTCTTGCCTGTATCTGAATTCATTTTTCATACTTCCTTTCAAATATTTATCGTTGTGCAGTTTAATATCTCTGCATTTCATTTTGTTAGGACATTGATAGGTGATGTATTTCCTGTCGTCTGTCCAAGTCACCGAATAACCCATAATCGACATTGCGTTTATGAAATCTTCCTTGCCTCCGCTTATGTTCATAGCTTTGTCTATGTCATTCATCAGTTTGAATTTCCAACTCTGACCTTTGACTGCCGTGCGGTATTCTCTTGTAGAGATTTTCATACCGTCCTTGCTGTAAGGTTCAAGAGTCGAAAGATTATGCTGTCTGCAAATTTCATCGCTCAATGCCCGTAACGATTTGAGTGTGTTTGGATTCTGACGAAGCTTTTTGCCGTTTTCAAAGCTGACTGAGTTGATTACGAAGTGAGAATGAATATGCTGTGCATCGCAATGTGTTGCAACTAAAACTTCATATCCTGTCCACGCTTTTTCGGCAAACTCTATAGCTATCTCATGAGCTTGTTGCGGAGTGATATTTTCTTCGGGTGAGAAAGACTGAACATACTGATAGAAATTCATACCGTCAGTTTTACCGTATGACTTTTTAGTAGCCATAAACTCTTTGAATGCATTTTCACCGTCACAGTTAATTCCGCTGACAAGTCTTTGATTTGAAATCTCATCATAGACTTTCTTATCCTGACAACAGTAATCAATTACACCTTTCATTGCACTTATGGATTGCTTGGACTCTCGAATATATGTCACGGTCGCCATTACTTATCCTCCGACAGTTTTATGATTGCATCATAGATTTTCCTCTGCATATCAATTACTTCTTCAAAATTATACGAACAAAAAGCACCGCTGTTTATCTTTCGTGTTATCTGATTCAGGTTGTTTCCAATCCTTTTCAGCTCAACAAGCAATGGTTGCAAGTCAATGACTTTGATTTCACTTTTTAATGAAGATTTCAAAATATACTCAGTCAATGTCAGCTGAGCTTTCTTTGACATTTTATAGATTGCAGACTTTTCAGATTGAGTTAATCTGATACTTAAGGTTTGATTTCTCTTACGTTTTTCTATTTTTATGCACCTCCGTGTTAAAGTGGGTCCGGGCTTCCGCCCGACTTTATGCGTTTGGCGGACAGCCGGGCGCTCTGCTTGCCCCGGACAAGTCCGGGAAATGTAGCCCCAACCTCTGCTACTGAAAATAAACTTTCAATTCTGCCGTAAATTCGCCCCAATTGCGATTTTTACTTGAAGACGGGTACTTTCTCGCCCTCTGCAAAATAATCGCACAAATCGGCAACGACGGCGAAACAACTGCCTTGCAACGATAAATGAATAAGAAAACGGTACTCTCGTTGTATCTATCGTCACTTTTTATTACACTATGAATTCACAACAGAAGGATCAAATAAGTAGTACATATTACTGCTGTTAGAATTGTTCCATCTCTTTCTTAACTTCACTTGGACTAACCCAATTTTTTCAAGTGATCTCAAGCATTTGATTACAGTATTCTTTGTCAGATGACACTTCTCGCAAATCATTCTCAGCGATGGAAAACAACTGAGCTTTTCTCTGTCGGCAAACATAAGTAGACAGCAGTAAACTGCAATTGTATTTGCGGGCAAATTAAAATCAAATATTTTATTGCTGACTATAAAGAAATCCTTGTGCTGTACCATTGTATCATTCAAAAATTTTTTCTCCCTTCTTCTTCCTCTGCAGTTGATAATATCTTTACTTGAGTTTTGTTATGTAACTCTTGTTAGTTGTAATAGAAATATTGAACCACCTGATAGAAAATTTAAACTATCCTCCTGTCACTGGTTACAAGCATATTTTCATCACTCTCCTTTGTCCTCTAATATATAAATGTCAAAGTTTTTTAAAATCACAGAAATTCCCGTGACAGAGTAAAATTATTTCTTAGTATATTGTGATATTGCCGGTTCAGTTATATAATACTTTTTAGGTGAGAGAATTGAGCTATATTGAAAGGTACGAAAATAAAATCACAACTATTGATTATTTCGCAGTAGATTTTGATGAAAAGAATATAATTTTAAACAACGAGAAACTACCGCTTGGATATATAAGCAACTGCATTGCCAATCTTCCAAAGAAGTTCGCAACCAATCTACTGATTCACAGCGGTAAGATAAATCGTCATTGGCAGGAACTTAAATTAAACGGTTACAGCAGAAAATTATTTATGGATATATTTGCTGACATAAATAAAATGATTGACTATATGCAATCACTTGAGCCTTTTAAATATTTTGATATTGAAAAATCAAGAACGACTGTTTCAAAATTGTTTGGTAAAGATGCACTTGATGATTACGAGTATCTTTTGAAGCATCTAAAAATCAATTACGGAAGAACAGAAAGAAACGAAATTGCAAGGCTTGAAGAAATAGAGAATAAATCAAAGACCGCTGAAAATGTTTTGAGAGCATATTCATATATCGGCGTTGATACCGCTAACTTCGACACAATGATAATTAACTATGTAGAGAATTTTATAAAAGAAGATTCACGACAGAAAGATAACATTGCTAAATTCACTTGTGAGTTTTTCGAGAACGAAGAAGTACAAATGAACTTAGCAGCAAGCAATCCTGCGGCAATGATAATGGACGGATTCAACCTTAAACCGATTCAATCTGCTGTTCCTACGATAAAAATTGAAAATGGTAAGTACAAAATTATAAGACGAATGTATTTCAGCAGAATGATGGATTTCTTTGTGACGGAGTTTTTTGAGGCACTTTCGCAAGGTCACTACATATGGAAGTGCGGAGTCTGCAACAAATATTTTCTTATGACTACAGCACACAAGCAGCTTTATTGCAGTACGGTAAATAAGGAATACGGTGTGCCTTGTTCCTATGTTGCAAAGCACCCTGAAATTACAAAACGCAAAATGAAAAAGCAGAAAAAATCCGACAGTCCGTATTATGTTCTCTGGAACAGGCGATACAGCTCAATACGCCAAAATAAAAGCCTCGGCAAATACAGTAAAGCTGTATCATCCAAGGCTAAAAAGATTATCGATATGAAATTTGAGCGAGCACAGTTTGATTTTGACTATGCTGAAAATAACTACGAAGACGAAATGAATTTAGAAAAGATTTACGAGGAAGCAATGAAAGAATAGGCGGTGAGCAAATGCAAAATGAAAACCTGCATATGTATCAGTTAGGTTACGAACCAAATAGACTTGATGATTTCAATGATTATTTTATACAGTACCTGAAAACAAACGATAGTAAATATTTTAATGAATTTCTGCATTTCTATGAGCCTATACTTAACAGAAAAGCTGCCGAGTTTATAAAATGCAACCATATTGAAGAATACAGGTTACCTGATTTAAAACAAATTTTTGTTTCTCTACTGTGGGACGAATTGCAAAGATATTCAGCAGACGAAAAACTCCCTCTTCTGCAAATTATGAAATATAAAACTCACAAAGCGTGGTTAGAATATGTTCGTACAGACTGCGGTATTACAAAAATTGAAAGTAAAAACGCACATAACAATCTCCGTAAAGTAACGTCATTGTACTTCAAAATGAAAGATACAAAGCCGTTTGATGAAATTTTAAAAGAAATATCCAAACAACTACATATTTCAGAGAATACTGTCATTGAGTATATAGAAGCAGCGTTAGCAACAAAATATTCTGGAAACAGAGAATCTTTTGAAATAGAGGATATTACCGCATCCGAGGATATTGTCTTTAACAACTACAAATCTAAACAAATAAAAGAAGCTATTCAATCGCTATCCACGATAGAGCGCAAATTGCTTGAACTTACAACAGGAATCAACTTTGACACATTTGAAACAACAGAAAAGCTTTCATACAATAAAACAGCACTTCTGCTCGGTATGACAGAAAGTGCTGTTCAAAAGAAACGCAAGAGAATTTTAAAAAAGCTCAAACAAATGTTGAAAAATAGTTAACATCCTAATTTTTATAAAATAAATACTATTAACTTGTGTATGGTAAATTTTCATAGCCTTGCCATTTTGCAATATGACGAGTAAGAATCATACGATCCTTTGCGTTTACATCACCATCATTGTTTACATCTGCGGCGGTCATATCAATGTTTTCATATCCTATCCACTTTGCAAGATAGCGTGTGAGCGTCATACGGTCTTTTGCATTTACCTGACTATCGGTATTTACATCCCCAATAGAAATATATCCATTAATTGTAATAGGCAACTTATATGTAAAACTGCAATTATTTTCGGTTTCCTTAAAGTTGATTATAATGTTTGTTGTGCCTTTACTTTTTGGTTTTATAATAATTTTTCCGCCATTAATTGATATATCACTTATAATCTCAGCAATGTCAGAATTTTCCACTTCAACTTCAGGAACTACATCGCAAAAGTATAGCCAAAAGGAATAAACGCATTCACTATTAATATCATTAAGCATACTGATATCCCCGATTGCCCACATTTCAGGAATCATTTTATAGGTCCTGACATAAGCATTATAGTCAGCAATCGTTATTGGCATACCGTTATTAATTTTTATACTGTCCTCTATCCAACCGGGAAGAATAGAATTACTGTCGCTGTTAAGTTTTTCTACAAATGAACTGTCAATAAGTTCCGCGTTAGATAACACTGTTGCATTTCCATTGTTAACTCCGGGCTGAATATTTGTAAAACAATTTTTAAATTCACCACGAGATATTGCACTTTTTAAAATATCAGCCTGCGAAATACTACCTACATTATAACAATTGGATATTCCTTCTTCATTTGATCTTGAATGATTTTCCGGTACAATTCCTGCAACCCAAGATGCCTTATTCAACCCAAAACCACCTGTAACCAGCCCGGTATTATAACAATCATATATCCAAGCATAATTATACCCGGCAATTCCACCTACAGAATCTGTTGCCATAGCAATACCTGTATTATTACAAGCACTAATGGTCCCTCCTGTATTATTATTGCCTACAATTCCTCCTGTATCGCTTCCATCTACTGTGCCATAGTTTTTGCATCCGTAAACTAAATTGCTGTTTCTATTACAAATAGCCCCTGTTGAGAACAAATCATAGCCATAAACTAAAGATTTACTGTTGCAAAACATAATTATCCCTTTATTATCATTGGCTACACATCCACCGTATTGAAATGTACCCTGCGATATGTTAAGTGCTTTAATTATACCATTTTCGCCAATATACCCAAACAAGCCACCTGAATTTTCCTCGGGCACATACATATTATAAATGCTGAATCCATTACCATTGAATGTGCCATCAAAACATTTTTGCTCGGTGTTTCCAATTGGTGTCCATTTGTTAACATAAGAAAAAGCATTTTTATTAATATATATATCATTCTTAAGATTTACCGTTTTATTCTTAAATGTATTTCCTTCGTTTACAAGTTGAGCCAATCCTGAAAGCTGCTCAGAAGTAGTAATATCAAAACTTTTTTTACCATCAGAATACCAAGACACATCAGATATTCCGTTCCATGCGTTTTCAGAGCTTTTTATGTTATCATGATTAATATAATATGATCCGCCTGTTGCCAAATCATTTATAAGGTCAAAGTTCACCTTTCCATCAAAAATATTAACAAGAATAATTCTGTTATTATCATAAATCGGCTCACAATCCGACAAATAGGCAAAATTAAGGTTCTTAAGATTGCTAATAACAGCACCTTTTCCATCTACAATAACATATTGAACGGAAGGTCCTTTTGAAGCTGACCACATAACTGCAAATCTATCATCATTTATTTTAACTATTTTAGGATTGCCATAGCCTTCTGCATAAAATGTACTAGAAGCAGTCAGCCATTCACATTCTGAAGTATTTAAAGACTTATTGTAGCTTGATAGAAAAATATTGTTCATTTCATTATTCATAGAAGAGCCCACAACGAGATAATTTGTTGGTGAAATTTCCATACCTGATACCTCTGCATTTGTCACATTATCACCAATGTCACCCGAAATTTTCAATAAAGGTTGAGAACCATAGTAAGACTGCAAATACACTGAACGTTCAGGATATCCATCACTTAAGTCGACATAAACAGGATAATCACCATCGAATTTAACTATTTGCCTAAGCGAATGACTCACATGTTTATAAGGATACATATATTCTGTAGCCCAAAAATCAGACATACAACTATATTCAGTCATATTATCTGTATTAACTTTTATTGTCATATTTGACTGATGCCCATCAAGACGCAATCTACTTGTATATACTACAAGCGAATTGCCGTTCTCCGCTATCGAAACATTTCCAGAATCAAAAGGTCTCTTTGTATAAGTTTCAGCTCCGTTAAGTGATAACCCCACTATTTTTTTAAAATTTTTATCGTATTTAATAATTCTGTATACATCGCCCCCCTTGTCCAAAGATGTATCATAAGATTGACCGCAAACTACATAATTATAATTCTCTCCGCAATAATATCCACCCCATAATGGGAGTTCAAGCTCAATAGTTTGGGTTGATAACAAAGAAAACTTTGAATTATAAGTCATAATATACAATAAATCGCTATACACTACTACTTGATAATTTCCATTTGACAATTTATTTACAAATGAAGTTTTCGGAGTACCGAAAGCTTCAGGAGAATAACTTGACAAAATATTTGAATAATCCTCAGGTAAAACTTCTGAACCCTCCTCCACAACATAAGTCAAAACACTTGCAGAAAAAGGTATTGCAGAAGAAATGCTAAATACTATTGCTATAGAAAGTATAATAGAAATAATCTGTTTTGCTTTCCTTAACATAAATTTCACTCCTTGGTTTTTTATCTTTTGCGGAATAGAAACTAAGAACATGTTAAATTCCTACTCCATATATTTCTTATAAAATTGATAAGGTTTCATATCCCTGCCATTTTGCCAAGTGGCGTGTAAGAATCATACGATCTTTCGCATTGATTGCACCATCATTATTTACATCTGCGGCGGTCATATTAATATCTTCATAACCAGACCACTTAGCAAGGTAACGAGTTAACAGCATACGATCCTTTGCATTGACTAAGCCGTCACCGTTTGCGTCACCGAATGGAACAGTTTCTTCTAATGCTACAAATTTTAATCTGTTATCATTTGCATATTCTTCCACAACTGAATTTTTATAACCGTGGATTGTCAGATTTGGACAATCTTCAAAGACATCATCGTATAAGAAAATACCTTCGTCTGGTATAGTATTTACTAGTATAGTAACGTCTAACAAATTAGTGCATCCGTAAAAAGCATGATACCATAAATAATTAATATCATCGCCAATTAATAATGATTTTAGGTTTGTACAATTTGAAAACGCCTCGCAACCAATTTCCTTAACACTATTTGGAAATGTTACAGATGTGAGACTTGTGCAATTTGCAAAAGCATAATCTTCAATTTCTTCAACATTGTTTCCTATATTTATTGACGCTAAATTTTTGCAACTTGTAAATGCATTCCAATCTATTGTTATAACGCTATCGGAAATAACGACTGAATTTAAATATTGACAAGCTATAAAAGCACCATCTCCTATTTTTGTAACTCCAGAAGGAATTGTATAAGAAATATTTTCTCTGCTTTGCGGATAACAAAGAATTTCTGTTTTATCTTTGTTAAAAAGTATTCCATCAATATCAGAGTAGTTCTTATTATTTTCACTTACTTCTATATTTTTAAGATTATAGCAACTCTCGAAAGCTGTCACCGAACATTCAGAAACATCATCATTTATTACAATTGTTTCTACAGTATCGCTTACAATCATTTGACTTTCCACTACCTGTGAACCATCCGCGATTATTATTTCTTTGATATTGTTACAGCCTTCAAAAGCTCCTACACCAATTCGAGTAATACTGTCTGGGACCGTTATACTAGATAAATTTGAACAGCCTTCAAAAGCTTGAAAATCAATAGTTGAAACACCCTTATTAATTATTACTCTTTCAAGATTTGTGCAATCATAAAATGTATACCCATTTATACTTGTAACACTCTTAGGTATTGTAACATTTACTAGTTTTTTACACTCTTTAAAAGCACCTTTACCCATATAGGTAATACTATCGGGAATACTGCTTTCAAAATTTGAATAAGCAAATGCATAATCTCCGATGCTCGTAGTAAATTCTGGAATTTCTAAATTTTCAACACTTGAATGCATGAAAGCATAGTCACCAATTTTTTTTACACTGTTTGGGATTATAATGCTTGTAATATTATCGCAACCATATAGAAAGCAATTTGGAATAGTTTCAACTTTTTTTCCTATATTAATCGTTTTTAACTCTGTGCACCCATCAAAAGGATGCTCAGGTGAAAAGGAATAACCACCTTCATAAATTTTATCAGAAAATTTTTCACAATTTACCGCATTATAATTTACCGTTGTAAGGGAAGTACAATTTGAAAACGCAAAACTACCTATATATGTTAAACTTTCGGGAATTATTATGTCCGTAAATCTTTTACAGCCAGCAAAAGCATTACTACCTATATATGTTACACTATCTGGTATAGATATATTTTCTAGATTTGTACACTTATCAAAGGCAAAATCTTCTATTGTCGTCATACTGTTTGGAAATGTTATAGATTTTAAATTTGTATAATCACCAAATGCGTCTATTCCAATCGTTTCTACGCCATCCGGTATTGTATATTCTGTTGCTTCAGGTTTTGTAAATTTAACTAATTCTTTTTTATCTTTTGAAAATAAAACACCGTCGACAGATGAGTAATGCTGGTTATTTTCACTCACATCAAATTCAGAAATATTATTAGTATATGAAAATGCCCAGTTTTCTATTTTGTTTACACTATCCCCAAATGTTATTTTCTTAAGCTTTTCACAATTGTATAGCGCATATTGCCCAATAGAGGTTACAGAATTACCTATACAAATATACTGTACCGCGCTATCCGTGAAAGCACTATCTCCAACTGTAGTTACACCATCATCCACCATAACATATTTTGCACCAGTTAATGGTGATTTGTCGTCAGGCAAGGAATAATTATGCATGGCACCCTCTCCATAAATACGAACAAATCCATTTTCGTAACGCTCATAATAAACATTATCACCGCATTTGAGACTATACCAAGGTTCAATATCTTCTTTAAAATTGTACAAATCAATTTGATCAATATTAGTTGGAGCTACATTAATTCCTTGAGCATTTATTGGATTATATAATTCAGGATACTGTAAAGAAGCACTTGGTAACGCTGCCTGATATGATTCTCCTTTTACAACATTTAGATTTTTATAGCTTATTTTTCTTACAACGCTCCCATCCTCTGACATTTCATTAACGATATAATCCATAGTTCCGCTATCATAGCCAACGATTTTCACAGAATAATTCTCATCAAAAAGAAATATATGCTTTTCTTCTCCTGACACAAACATATAAATCTCGTCATATGATGTATCAATTTTATTATCTACTACTCTTCCAACTAAATCGCCGTCAGAATTGTATATAAAAACATCAACAGGGCAATCAACCTCTAAATCCAAATAGTGTTCAGTAGGCGATAACAGCATATTATAAACATTATCCGAAAAAGAGCCTTTTAACAGACCCGCATTTTTTAAAACCTCAACCATTGTTCCCTCTGTAAGATAATTTGCAATTTTATCAAGATCATCGCCAACCGTTTTCTTAAATATTGTTTTTATCTGATTATTAGCAATTTTAGTCAGTTGTTGAGTAAAGGATTCCATATCCGTCAACGAAACCATACCAGTTCCCTGACATTCTATATTATTTTTGTCACTTTTCTTGTACATTTTATAATTTAAATTTCCAAAACCCGCATAAGATGGTTTTTTACCTAAGGAATAATTATTAAGTGTTAATTCAAATTCGATAGTCCGCTTTCCTATGTGCGTCTGAACATTAAAATAAAATTTTGCTTTGGTTTTAAATGTGCTTGTTAAAACACTATCATCTATTCCTAGTTTTTCATAAACTAAATCTTGCAATTTAGTATTCTGCTCACAGTATTCAGAACTTAAAGCAGCAAAAATATCTGCTACCCATACATATAAAACTTCCCTGATATATTTTTGCTGTTCTAATGAAAGATAACCATCAATGTATCCCGAAAAAGTCAATGCATTTTCAGCTGTTTGATCCACGTGCTGTCTGGCGCGGTTCACTGTTTTTCCGTTTTCTGATGTAGTTTGCTGTTTATCCGTTTTTTCTTTAACTATATCTATGCTACCTACTGTAATCTGAGCCGTATCATTTATTTGCTTATTTTCATAACTGACTGTAGTTTCTAAATTCATAATCGAATTTGCACTCTTCAATTTATAGTCATCATTAACATAAACAGTGTAAGATTTGTCGATGCTGGTTCCGGCAGTAATAGAAAAACAACTATTATCGTTTAATTCAGATATATTATCTTTAAACCACCAAAATCCGGTTGAACCAAAATTAAGAGCATCTGAATTTGCTTTTATATTAACCCCATTGCAAATAACGCTCATATTTTTTAGTACGTTTTCAGGAATAAAGCCATAGCTGCCATCAATAATATATGAAATATTTATATTGATTGTAAATTCAGATACATTTAGCTTGCCATTTTTTGCGTATAATGCTTTTGGATTAGTAGTTGCAGTTACATCAACACGGCAAATATCATCTTCCGAATATATTTCCGATACTTTTTCGTCAACAATTTTGCAAACCACACTACAGTCAGGTCGTTCTACTAAATACTTTACTGCCTCATTAAAATCAAAATTATCTGTTGCCTGATACTTTTTACTATCCACTTTTATGTTGTTGGATAATGGGTCTACTGCTTTTAACAATCCAACTACATAATATTCTCCTACTATATTTCCATTGCTATTTTCAGCTGCTCCTACATTAATTGAAAAGCTTGTTAAAACACTTAATATTATAATAATAGATAAGAAAATTGACATAACCTTATTATACTTTTTCATTGTTTTATCCTCCTGTATTTTTATTTCAAAGGCAAGGTTTCATAGTCCTGCCATTTAGCCAGGTGTCTTGTAAGAATCATTCTGTCCTTTGCGTTTACTTCGCCGTCGTTGTTTACATCGGCAACGGATTTATTTATATTTTCATATCCGCTCCACTTTGCGAGATAGCGGGTTAACATCATACGGTCTTTTGCGTTGACTGAGCCATCGCTGTTAATATCACCTATAATCATATTATCCGGAACAGAAACAACATAAATACTGAAATGATTAGTTGTAAAAATCAATCTTTCATCCTTATATTTAGCTTTCATATCAGTGATAGTACCGTCATCTTCGACTCGATGTACCTTTATCATTCCCATTGAAGCTAAAAATTTAAGTTCTTCTGATATTGGTATAGAAACTTCAACATTTTTATCTATCTGCGTTTCATCGCCGTTTTTAATCATAGAAATATTGTATGTAGAGTTAGACACCGAAGCAATTAAATCGTAAACTTTCGGATGTGTATCTTTTATTTTTTGAATCAACTCACTATCAGCATATAATCGAAACACTTTTAGTGCAGTGTCACTGTTAAAATTAGTATCTGTTTTAACTTGTACACCTAAGCAATTTCTCGTACTGCCGCTTTGATTTTGTAAGGTAATAAACCCTGAATTTTTAGAATAAGAAATACTAATTATTTCAGACAAAAGATTTAGCGAGTCTCCAAATGTAAACATTCCTTTTAAGACAACCCCGAATATCCCAGCCATATCTTCAAATACACTTTCTCCGACTGAAAAGCCACAGCTTAATAATGCATCGTTGCAAACATCCTCAAGATTTAGGTTTTGCATATTATAAACTACGGTTTCTCCAAAATTTCCTACTGCTTCACCACCTATTAATGTTTTCTTAAAAGCACCATTAAGCAATTCTTTACTGAATTTGGTCTGATCCTTAAAGCATTCTAACGATACGGCATTCTTGAGAATTTCTTTTGTCATTTTTTGTGCAGGTAAAAATGTATTGTTTAAGTCTATTCCTTTTATGTCTCCATAAAGTCCTTTAAGTTGAAGAATACAATCAAATGCATTAATTGATGAAACAATCGCCGAATTTTCCGTATCATTAGTGATGTTAATATATCCATTTTTAGGAATTGTAACTTTAACAGTTGTTATCTTTGAAGAATTAGTTTTCTGACGATATGTTAATAAATTCCCATTATATATATCGCTTGCTAGATCACAGCAATTATCCCAAACCGTCTCTTTAATGCTACCTGCATTATTTGTCATCTTATCAATAACAACCGCATCTTTTATATCACCGTTTTCGCTATAAATTTCCACTGCACCGAAAATATATTTTGTATTGTATACATCAAAAGATACTGTACATGAATCATCGTTATTTTTCGCATATGAATAATTGTCAATATACATACCGTTTACATTATAAAAATTTGATACATATTTTTCAATTCTTTGTTCTGGTACATTTTCAACTGTAAATGTCATAGAATTACCCTCGTATACAGTAACAGGTACTCTGGTAACATAACCCGTTTTTGAATCGCTAAATGACACATATGTTGTACCGGGAGAGATTGCTTTTGCAACAATAAATCTGCAATTATCATGCAATGAGGTTTCTTCCACTTCCAAAATAGAAGTATCGTATACAGTATATGTCAATTTTGATATATCATCAGATTGAAAGCCATTATTAAACACTCCTGCACCAATTTTGATCAAACTGCCATTACATACACTCAAGTCGGCATAATCGGAATACACTCTAATTCCGTTTAAGCCTTCAGTAACCTGTACCGTCATAGTTGTGGAATTACCATCAGGCATCTGAGCAGTAATATATGCAGTACCAATATTATTGCACTTAATATGCACTTTCGGGTTTTTGCAATATGCATTATAGTCTCCGTCCGATTCCACAACACTGGCTATGTCACTGTCACTGCTTTTATAAATAACATCCCCCGCTGAATAATTATTATATAAAATATACAAATCAGCAACTATACTCTCATTTGCCCTGCAATTCATTTGTGGCTTTCCAAACTGGATTGGTGCCATTACACTAAATTTAATTCCATGGTTATTGGCGTAGCGTTCGGCTTCTGTTCCCGAGAAGCCATATAAAGTGAAACGGTTGAGCCGTTCATAAACACTGTCATAATTCGGAGTATAATATCCAAATGCACAACTGTCTATTTTTTCAATATTGTCTCTCAAATAAACTGACTGTAATGAAGTGCAATTCACAAATGCATATTCACCAACATTCAGTACTGAATCAGGTATATATATTGATCTAATATTGTTGCAGTTCTCAAAAGCCTGCCATCCTATATCTATTATGCTGTCCCCTAAATTTATATTTTTTAGATTTCTGCAAAAGGAAAAAGCATTTCTATTTAGTCTGTTCAAATCTTTTCCCAAATCAACTTCAGTTAAGGATGTGCAATCCGAAAAACAATATTCTCCCAACGACATAACACTATCGCAAATAATAACTGTTTCCAAGTTATTACAATATCTAAATGCAAAATCCTCTATGCGCCTTATATTTGCACCAAAGTTTATATTTCGAAGGTTACTACAAAAGCAAAATGAGTATTCACCTATGTATTTTACTGTATCAGGAATTGTAACAGTATTAATATAATCATTTGATTCAAAAGCATGATTTCCTATCTTTGTAACTGCTTTTGAATTAATTGAATCAGGAATAACTATATCACTTGATTGACCTCTGTATGCAGTTATCTCTACAGAACCATCATCTAATGGCATATAATAGAAATCACCATATTTTTGCATATATTCTGATATTTCCTTTGGTGCAAGTTCTTTATATCCTATTCTGTTATACAACGCATACTCCTCAATTGTTGAATTATAGATGCTATGCAGGTATCTTCCCTTTCCCGAATATGTCGGCAACGCTTTTCCATTAGTATGGTAACCGAAAGCAAATTCACCGATATATGCTACATTCTTCGGTAAATATAAATCAAGTAGATTGTCGCAGTTACAAAATGCTGAATCACCAATATATTTTACCGTATCGGGAATATCTATAGATGTCAAATTAATTGAAGAATTAGAGTCAATATATGAACCTGAATTATCAAAAAAGGCTCCGTCAGCAATTCCCATAATGTTCTTATTAAACTTAATAGTACCGTCTTGCGGAATATCGCCCTTATAAGAATAAACAACCTTTCCTACATAAACAATTCCGTTATTCTGATTACTGTACCATGTTGTTCCTATAAAGGCATTTTGACCAATACAAAACAAACTTTGCGGAGCCTGTATATTTGTAAGATTCTCCTGATTCAAAAATGCAAGATTAGCAATTCCAAAAGTACCATCTTTTATCTTAAAAGTATATTTTTCAGGCATTTCACCTTTATAATTGTATACAAATTTTCCGGCATAAACTACTCCGTCACGCTGTTTATTATACCAACTGGTATTATTAAACGCATTAAACCCTATACTTACGATTGAGTCTGGAAAAATAATTTCAGATAAATTTGTGCAATTGGCAAACGCCCCCCTACCTATTTTTTGTACTCCGTAAGGTATTATTACTTTTTTGAGATTACTATAATTTGCGAAAGCACTCTGATATATATTTTTAATGTTTTCATTTATTTTTATTTCTGTAACACTTTCTAATCCGGATATTCTACTTTCATTTCCATACGGATCAAGCGAAGTTGGTTTTCCTAATCCAACAACTTCATAGCCACCAATTTTTCCTGGAAATGTAACCACCGTAGAGTTACCGGTATACCCCGAAATATATGCTTTTGAATGGTAAATATGGTAACTGAACATATCTCTTTCAATTATTTTCTCATTTTCAGCATAAACAGTAAGGGATAGAATTGAAAACATATTTAAAATTATAGCAAATGTCAGTATAATTGAAATTGTTTTTCTCACTTTTCTTCACTCTCCAATTAACCAGTATACGGTAAAGAAATGTAACCGTTCCATTTTGCAAGGTGGCGTGTAAGAATCATTCTGTCCTTCGCATTGACCTCACCATCTTTATTTACATCTGCAGATGTCATATTAATATTTTCATAGCTCAACCATTTTGCAAGATAGCGGGTTAACATCATTCGGTCTTTGGCTTTTATTTCACCATCACCATTAACATCGCCAGAAGAAATGCCATTCTCGTCTAAAGCAATATATTCAAAACCGTTGTTATTAGCATATTCCTCAGAAGCAGTATTTTTATAACCGCAAATTATAAAACCTTCTATCTTATAAGTATCAGATAAATATCCTAATGCTCTTTGGCCAATATATAAAACACTTTTTGGAATTGTTATGCTAGCCAAATTTTCACAAGCAAGAAATGCTCCATCTCCTATTTCTTTTACTGTATCAGGTAATATAACCCTATTGATATTAGAATTTCCTTCTATCAAAGGATGTGATTGAGCAAAATATGTCGCTATTGAGGTAACTTTGTTTCCATTAATTTCCGAAGGAATTTCAAGCACTGAAGGGTACATCTCTCCATCATATTGATAAATTTGCATTCCATCAAAATCATCTAATCTATAACTATACAAACTGTTTCTAACCTTAACACTGTAATATCTAGGGGCACTTCCTGTAAATCCTGCCTCAACTTCATAATACTCCTTTCCATCAGAAACCATAGCGTTCATATGTCCTGAACCAGCTCCATAATCTTTACTTCCATTTCTTTTCCATGCTTGTAAACCTGCACTTTTTGACATATATATTATAGCGTCTGTTGAAGCCCAACAATCTCCACCTCCTGCAATAATCAACCCTGCATAAGACGAATAACCATCATCGTAATCTCTTTCTGCTACAAATTTAGCGATGATATTAATTTTCTCATATGTGGACATATCGTTTTTTATATTCTTCGACACATAGTCATCCATTATTTTTTCTGCATATACATCAGAATAATCAACTACATCAACTTTAACCTCAAACTCTACATCATCAGCACAGACAATGATTGTACTTTCTCCATACTCAATATCCTTGGTTATTTTTGTCGGTGTTTTGTTAGGTTCCTCAACAGTTGTACCATAATTACCATACCAATAGTATGTATTAATTTTAGGTGTAATTAAACCATTGCTTGATATGTTCACTTTCTCATATCCATCAACATAATAAGATATCTGGTTTGCCCCACTAACAATAAGTTGAAAAGAACTATTAAAATTTGACGGAATACTGATGTATTTTGCAGCCCAATCTTCTATCGCATATATTGTTACATCTGTTGAATTAATACTAATATTCTTTTTTACATCAATTTGTGTTGCATCAGTCATTACACCCGTTGCAGCTCCTGCTATAACGGATGTGTTAATAACCACACTTATAATGATTGTTGCTGAAAACAAAATGCTCAATACTCTTTTTAAATTACATTTCATAAGATTCCCCTCCTGTAAAAGTAATTTATTTATTATTTGGTAAGATTTCATATTCCTGCCATTTTGCTAGATGCCGTGTAAGAATCATTCTGTCCTTTGCGTTGACTTTGCCGTCATAATTCACATCAGAAGCCTGATCATTTATGATTTTTATGCCATTCCATTTTGCAATGTACCGCGTTAATGTCATCCTGTCCTTTGAATTTATCACACCATCATTGTTTATGTCTCCGAATGTATACGAAAGTTTTTTGCTATTGACAATTTCACCTGATTCATCATCAATCATTATGTTATTGACAGTATTCTCAACATTGTTTTCAGAAATATTATCAAATTCATACGATTTAACATTTGCTGCATTTATATATGTATCAGATTTTATCTCTATTGTATTACTATTATCACTCACAGATGTATTTCCGCTTGCTTTACCTGAAACTCGGATAAAATCTTTTTCGCTCTGCGTTTGTAAAGCAATATCAAAATCATAGTTTCTACCCTCAACCGTTACGCTTTTACCATTAATAGTGAATCCATCTGAATAATTTGAACAAATATAAAATCCTCCGGAATATGTTTCGCCGATAATCTCACAGTCATTTTCTAAGTTTGAAAACACAAATTTTGAACTATTATTAACGGTAATATCCCATGAACAAGTATTATCCAAATTGTCCACCAATTTACAATCATATACATTCATATTACCGTTATAGTTGCTTCCATCATATTCAAGATACTCACCTCTATCATTCACCACTTTAAATGTTTTGTATGCAGTAATATTTAATTGAGTGGTATTACTTGCAGAAACAGGCTCACTTCCTTTTACTACCGAAATACTGCTAAAATTTTTTCCACTGTATAATTTATCAATATCATAAACTTCAAGATTAGTCCAAATGTCACTAATCATATATCCAAGCGCTTCACCGTTAGCATCTGTAAATGTAAAAGAGCTATAATCTGAAGATATTTTAAAAATAAAGTACCTTACATTTGGATATGTATTCTCATCATAGATTAAGATTTCATGCTCGTTTGTGCTATCATTATAGTTGTATCCACATACTACAACGCTATGTCCGGACACATCATTGTTATGCTTATAGCTAAATGAAAGTACAAAAGGCTTTTTCTCATTCTGGGAACGTTCAGCATCCTGTTTGAATTTTTTTAGAAAATCTGACAATCTTTTATTGAGACTTTGAGTATGCCATCCGTTCCTTTCAACAGAATAACTTTCAGCACCATTTGCTGTAAGTTGAGTTAACTGATAATATGTAACTAAATCCTTGAATCTTCCTTTATCACTATCGTACATAGAACCTAAGCCCCAATAATTGCTAATCTGTATGCCATTATTCAAAGCTTTAAGATCCAAATTCCCGTTATTTGCATAACACATACTCAAAGCTATTCCATGACACACTCCTCCTGTTTCTCCGGAATACATTTCATCGTGAATTCTGAAAGTACTATCCCAAGTATTTAAACTATCCCAATATAATTTGTGTCTATAATTTTTGTTATTAACATGATAAGTAGTAGCCTTATGCAAATACTGATTTGTATCTTGCTTAAGTTTAAAATAGTTATTATCGCTATAATCATTATAACTAAAACTGCTATAGGAATCTAATAAGGATTCTCTCTTTTGTGAATATGTGTAAGAATCCCAGTCACTCTTTGTAATAAACTTTGATTTTAAATTTGCATCTACACAGTTTTTCAAAATATTTTCATTTATAGTATTATACTCAGCTTCTTCAATGGCATTAAAACCAGAAGAATTACCATAACCAACAGCACCATCGTAATAAGTAAAAATATTTTCGTAAGTAGTGAAATTCACTTCCTTATAATTTGATGAATAATAATAAAAATTCAGAGTGTTATTAGTATAAGTTAATTTGTAATTACCACACCATCTATCTGCAGCAAAACCAGCAGCACAAGTGTTCATTCCTGTAATAAAATATTTATCATATAATTTATTATAATAATATTTTAAGCTATAAACATTTAAGTACTCACCATATTTTTTACCAGTTACCTCATGTATGGAATCATTACTATAGTAATAAATTCTTACAGAATGGTTATCCATTGTACCACCGGCTTCCTGAACAACTAATTCACATTTTCCGTCAAAATCCAAATCTAAAAATTCAAATCCCGCCTGCATTCTTATTGAATTACTTGTTAGAGGTAACCAAGAAGACTCATTGCTGAGCAACTTATTAATAAAATTATTACAATAATCACTTTCACTTGAAGCACTTACTGTTATTACTGACAACATTGTAATTAACACAAGAACAATCACTAATATAATAGCTATTGATTTTTTACTTTTTTTCATTTCTATTCCTCCTCGTAAATTTAATTTCAATTTTCTTTTGTCAATTCAAAAGTTCCCTTATTTTTATCTTTTGACAAAAGTGTTAATTTGTTTTCATCTATAATAAACTCATAAGTCGAATCCTGTGCAGATTCACTTACAAAATCAATTTTTATTTCATCATTATTTATAGTGTAATTAAATTCATATTCTGAGTCTGAAACAGCCATTTTACCGTTTCCTCTGCCGTCAAAAGTATATTTTGTAACGCTGTCCAGTTTCCATATTCCAATTAGTTCATCGGAAGTAACTTCAATCTGACTGCTAATATCCTGATTATTCCTGCAACCGCACGAAAATGCAAAAAATAATACAACCAATGCTAAAACACATACAGATTTAAAATTTGTCAATTTCACAACTTACTCCTCTAATATAAAAGACGGACGATGACAGAAAATCCGCCACCGTCCGCTAATCATTTTTCTAATTCAAGAATAATGTGGTATTATTTTGTAGATTTATTTTTTCTAAAGTAGCCATAAGCATAAACAACCGCTGAACAAAGCATTAATACAACAGCAAGTATAACTGCAATATTGCTATTTCCAGTCTGAACAGTGCCATTATCCGAAGAAATCACTGAAGAAGTTACAGTATCGGATGTTGACGTGCCTTTGTCTGGCTTTGATGTAGCTGATTCCACTGTAGTAGGTTCAGTTGTAACAGGCTTAATAGCCGGAATTTCTTCTGTTTCAAGAACTGTACCACATACTGTACATTCCTTATGCTGACTGCCCTTTTCAGTTTCAGTGGCTTCCTTATCAACTATCCAGTCTGAAGGGGTGTGTGCTGCTTTGATAATTACACTGTCATGGTCTGTAATCTCAACAGATGCCGTAGCATCCTCAAACCACTTTCCGCAGCCGTCACAAACATAGTATGCTTTCTGACCATCCTCTGTACATGTTGCAGCAAAGCCCTCAACTAATGTAAGCTTATGTGTATGTCCGAGTGCAGGAGTGATTACATATCCGCATTCTTTACAAACCTCAGGTTCATACTCTGTTGCAGGACCACTTGAAGTATGCTCTGCAAAATCAAGCTTGTCTTCACAAACTGTGCACGCATGCCAATGTCCTGTTTTATCCGATTTCCATGTGGTTGTATCGTAGTTGTGGTCTGCAAGTTCACCATACTCAAAGGTTTCAGTATCACTTGCCTGTCCACATACAGAACAGCTCTTGAAATAAACAGCTTTTGAAACGCATGTTGCAGGAGTCTTTAAGTATTCGTCAGCAACTTTTTCTGTATACTGATGAGGAGCATATTCGCCGTATTCCTGACCACAAACATCACATACAGCTTTCTTTGTACAAGTAGCTTCGCCACCGTGATGAGCAACTAGCGGAAGTTGTTCAGCTTCTTTTGTTGTTTCAATAGTTGCCTCTGCATCCTTAAAATACTTTCCACAGCCTGCACAGTAGTAATATTCATTATTACCGTTTTCTGTACAGCTGGACTTCTTGGCAGGAATCAACTCTGTTTCGTGGATATGTTTGCCCTCAATCTGAATATTGCCACTTACTAAATCAAAGACAACATTATCCATATCAAAGTTAAGGATATCCTGGTCAAGACTTATGGTTGTAGTGCCTGTCACGGCCTCTTCTGAAACCTCAAAGGTTAATGTTGCAAGAACGCCATTAACTTTAAAGTTCTCCGGAGCGGTATCATTAACCCAGCACAAACCGTAAGGGCTTGTTGTATAATTGTCGCTGTGAGTAACTCCTGACAACAAACCTCCGTCCTTCACCTCTTTGAGCTTAAGTACATCAGCATCGTAATTCACATACAGATTAGCCGATACCAAGCCCGGGTTGTTTGACATCGTGATTGTAACATCAACGGTATCGCCTGCTTTTGCTTCTGTGCTGCTTACAACGATTGACGGTGCGTCTTCCGAATCAGCAAACGCTGTAAAGCATACTGCCTGAGCCATCAGAATACAAACTGCCATAATCACTGCAAATGCAGCTGAAAGTTTTCTCTTCATCAAACTTTCTTCCTTTCTTTAAAATTTATCAAAAGGTAGGGTTTCATAACCCTGCCATTTTGCCAAGTGTCTTGTAAGAACCATACGATCCTTAGCATTCACCTCACCGTCGTTGTTTACATCAGCGGCGGTCATATCTATATTTTCATAGCCTGTCCATTTTGCAAGGTGGCGAGTCAGCATCATTCTGTCCTTTGCATTTACTTCATTGTCATTATTAATGTCACCTAAAACACTCTTTCTCGGCGATGCAACAACATAATTGCTGAAATGCTCAGTATAGAACTTCAAATATCCGTCTTTATACACTGCTTGCATATCAGTCAGTGTATTATCTGACTCAACACGATAAACCTTTGCGTTTTCATCTTTACAAGGAATGCTTACCTCTGCCATTCCCTCATGCTGAACCTTTTTCCCGTTTTTCGACAATGTAATGTCATACACATTCAAAATGCTCTTGTTATTGTCAAATAAGGACTTTATTTTATCAAGATTTTCTTTATCTGAAATCTCTTTTACAACAAGCTCAGCGTCAGCTTTTGCGATAACTCCTATGCCACTGTTATTATCTGTATGGTTATAATTCTTATTGTCCAAATCAATAAATGTAAAACCATTTTCATTTGCATAGGTTTCTGCAGCAGTACCCGACTTACCTAAGATTGTAAAATTATCAACAGTTTCACCTTTTTCAGAGTCATAATAAGAGCAACCATTATATCCAAATGAATATTCGCCAATCCTTTCAACACTGCTCGGAACAGTAACGCATTTTAGGTTGGGGCAGTTAACGAATGCACCTCCACCATAAGAACTTATACTTTTCACACTGTCGGGGATCACTACGTTTGTAAGACTTGTGCAACCGTAAAATGCATACTCACCGATAGATGTAACACTGTCGGGGATTGTTATGCTTGCAAGGCTTGTGCAACCGTCAAATGTTGAATCATCGATAGATGTAACACCGTCGGGGATCACTACGCTTGTAAGGCTTGTGCAACCGGAAAACGCATTCCAGCGAATCTCTGTAACACTGTTTGGAATAGAATAACTTGCAGATGTTTTTCCGGCAGGATATTGTACTAATTCTGTTTTATCTTTATTAAACAATACTCCGTCAACATCGCAATAGCTTTGATTATTGTCAGCAACAGTTATGCTTGCAAGGCTTGTGCAACCGTTAAATGCATAAGCACCAATCGATGTAACACCGTCGGGAATCTCTATGCTTGCAAGGCTTGTGCAATCGAAAAATGCATCCCTACCGATAGATGTAACACCGTCGGGGATCGCTATTTCTTTAAGGTTTGTGCAATAAGAAAAAGCACCATCACCAATCTCTGTAACACTGTTTGGAATAGAATAACTTGCAGATGTTTTTCCGGCAGGATATTGTACTAATTCTGTTTTATCTTTATTAAACAATACTCCGTCAACATCGCAATAGCTTTGATTATTGTCAGCAACAGTTATGCTTGCAAGGCTTGTGCAACCGTGAAATGTATAATCATAGATAGATGTAACACCGTCGGGGATCACTACGCTTGTAAGGCTTGTGCAACCGGAAAATGCATAAGCACCAATCCATGTAACACTGTCGGGGATCACTATTTCTTTAAGGTTTGTGCAACCGTAAAACGCTGAATCGTCAATCTCTGTAACACCGTCGGGGATTGTTATGCTTGTAAGACTTGTGCAACCTTGAAATGTATAATCATAGATAGATGTAACACCGTCGGGGATCACTACGCTTGTAAGGCTTGTGCAACCGGAAAATGCACTATAACCAATCCATGTAACACTGTTGGGAATTACTATTTCTTTAAGGCTTTTGCAACCGGAAAACGCATCCTGGCGAATCTCTGTAACACTGTCGGGGATTTCTATGCTTGAAAGGCTTGTGCAACCGCAAAACGCACCACGTTCAATCACTGTAACACTGTTGGGGATTACTACGTTTGTAAGGCTTGTGCAACCGGAAAATGCAGAATTACCGATAGATGTAACACTGTCGGGGATCACTACGTTTGTAAGGCTTGTGCAATCGTAAAATGTATTCTGACCGATAGACGTAACACTGTCGGGGATTGTTATGCTTGTAAGACTTGTGCAACCGTAAAATGTAGAATCATCGATAGATGTAACACCGTCGGGGATCACTACGCTTGTAAGGCTTGTGCAATCGGAAAATGCATTCCAACCGATAGACGTAACACCGTTAGGGATTGTTATGCTTGTAAGACTTGTGCAATCGGAAAAAGCACCATCACCAATATCTGTAACATTACACCCACCAAGTTGTGATGGAACAGAAACGCTTTCATCTGTTCCGTTATAATCAGTGATTACAGCAATTTCATAGTATTGTTCTGTATCATAATTATATCTTTCTCTAATCTCATACTCAAAATCACCGCTTGTATAAGTTTCACCTACACTTTCACTGTTTGTTTCTACTGCACTTGCTGAAAAAGGCAGAGATGTAAATACACCGAATACAGTTATTATCGCAAGTAAAACTGAAACAATTTTTCTCTTTTTAAACATTAATAATCACCTCATTTTTTTCTTGTGCGTTTGTAATATACAAATACTGCTGCTAATATAATTGCAGCAATAAGGATTACTGCAATTAATATAGACACTGTTTGAACTACTCCTCCCCCTTTATTTGTTGCTGAATCAGATGTTGAAGATTTTTTAGTATTACCAACTAAATCGCTTGTAGATAAAACAGTTGCATCATAATCCTCTGATTTTTCATTTATGTCGCTTGCATCAGAGTCTTTGACTTCAGACTGATTTACGCTTTCATTATTTTTTGATGCTTTATCGGAATCATCGACCGAATTTACATTTGAATCAGAATTCGATGCCTTAGATGTTGTTTCCGGCAAATCACTATCTTTTGACTGTGATGAACTACTGATTTCAACTTTACCGCTTACCAAATCAAAAACAACATTTTCAATATCACAATTCAAAATATCCTGTTCAAGACTGATTGTTGTACTGCCGGGGTTAGCTTCCTTTGAAATTTCAAATGTAAGTGTTGCGAGAACACCAGTGACTTTGAAATTCTCTTTAGACAAATCATTCACCCAACACAATCCATATGGGCTTGTATAATTGTCGCTGTGTGTTACTCCTGAAAGCAAGCCGCCGTCTTTTACTTTTTTTAGAGTAAGTACGCTCTCGTCATATTTTACATAGAGATTAGCCGAAACAAATCCCGGATTATTTGACATTGTTATTGTCACATCCACGGTATCTCCTGCCTCTCCCCGAGCACTGTTTATGACAATGCTCGGGTTTTTAGAAGATACTGCAAAGCATATAAACATATTCATTGATATCAAACTGCAAAAAACCATCGCAAAAGCAAATATGTGAATTATATTTTTATATACCTTATTCATTACTGACTCCGTTTTTTACTTTGTATACGGAAGTGTTTCATATCCACTCCACTTTGCTATATGCCTTGTTAATATCATTCTGTCCTTTGCGTTGACAGCACCGTCGTTATTTAAATCTGCAGCGGTCATATCAATGTTTTCATAGCCTGACCACTTTGCAAGATGACGAGTAAGCATCATACGGTCTTTTGCATTGATTTCGCCATCGCCGTTAGCATCGCCAAAATCAATAATTATAGTCGGATCAATATATTCACATTTTAGTTTGTCATTGTCTTTAGTATTTTGAACATATTGATCAGCTGTTGAACCCTTTGCGCAACAGATAATTGCATCAAGGCTTTTAGTACTCCATTTTTTTGTAACCTCAGAAACAACCGGTATCCTAGGTTCAGTGGTATACCCAATTGCATAATCTTCCAACTTAACATTTGTTCTGTTGATTACAATTCTTTCAGTCCCACTATTGGCAAAAGCAAATGATTTGATTGTCTTTACAGAGTTTGGAACAGTATATTCGCCGCTGCTCTGCTTTGGACAATAGATTAGCTCTGTTTTGTTTTTATTAAACAGTACTCCGTTTTCGCTTGAATAAAACTTATTATTGGGATCAACATTGATTGATGTCAGCGATTCACAACCCAAGAAAGCATAATCACCGATTTGTTCAACGGATGCAGGAATTGTAATTTCTGTGAGTGATGTGCAGCCATTAAAAGCAAGGTCGCCGATTCTTATCAAGCTATTTGGCAAAGAAATAGTTTTGATATTCTCAGTTGCTCCGCAAAAAGCATTAAACAAAGCACCATCTGCAATAGTTTTAGTACCTTCTTTTATGGTAAGATTTTGCGGAGCCGACTCGCCTTTGTTTCTCAGATAGATATGGTCAAGATATACTGAACCGTCGGGCTGAGCATCATACCATTTTGTGCCGTCAAAAGCACAGCTTGAAATTTTGAGAACAGTATCAGGAATTTTAATATCAGATAATTCTTCACAACCACCGAACGCATTATATGCTATTTCTGTAACAGTTTTTCCTGCGTGGAAGTTTCTAATCTTGGAGTATCTAAAACTGCTATCGCCATAGTTTGAAATATTCTCACTCGGTGAATAATTTTTAAGTGGGCAGCCAATAAAAGCACGTTCACCGATTTCAACATTATCGCCTTTAATTTCAAGGTCATTTAGATAGTTACAGTTTTCAAAAGCTTTATAACAAATTTTGGTAATATTTTTTGGTATAAAAACATTATTTAATGCAGTCTTAGCAAATGTGCAGTCCTTAATTTCAGTTAATCCAGAACCTAAATTTATACTTTTTAAATTTTCACATAAATAAAAAGCAGATGCACCAATTGATTTAACATTATCAGGGATGCTAACATTTATTACGGGTGTTTGTTGAAATGTACCCTCTCCGATTGTTCCAACGCTTTTTCCAATTGTTATTGTTTGTACTTTAGATTTTGCAAAAGCATAGTCATCAACCAATTTAACCTTGTCAGGAATTGTAATTTTTGCTAATCCGCTTTCATAAAAAGCACTATCACCAATTGCTTCCAAATTATCAGAAAGTGAAATATCTTTTAGAGAAGTACACTTGGCAAATGCCTCGTTACTGATTTTTGTTACATTGCTCGGCAAAGAAACATTATTAAGAGAAGTACAACCTCTAAATGCACTATATACAATATCTGTTACATTTTTGGAGATATTTACATCTGTAAGATTTTTACAAGCGGCAAAAGCTTTATCGGAAATTTGTGTAACAGAATCAGGCATAGTGTATTTACCGCCCTTTGTTTTATTACATAAAACAACTTTAGTCATATCTACTGTATATGTAACGCCATCAACTGTCTTGTAATATTTTGATTCATCTGCAAAAACTATGTTAATATTGTCAGATTTACTTTCGGTAATTGCATCAATATTACTAACCGATGCAGGTACTGTATGTGATTTAGATTTTCCATTCGGATAAACCACCATAGTATCAACTGCACTATTATATACAACACCTTCTATAGATAAATAATTCTTATTGTTTGAAGAAACATTAATTTCGCTTAAATTATAAAGATGCATAAACATTTTAGCGCTAAGGTATTCAACTCCACTACCGATTGTCAAGGATTGCAATGAACTACAGTCTTCAAATGCGTCCTCGGAAATCGTTTTTACGGAATCAGGAATAGTAATGCTCTTAGTATCATAACGATATCCCAATGAAGTAATACCAATAACCTTTTTTCCTGCTATTTCTTCTGGAATTATGATATCTTCATCTTCAAGCGTACAATTGGTAATATAAATTCCGTCATTTTGTACCACAAAATCAAAACCATAGTCAGGTATAACTTCAGCATAACCTTTTGCGGTTGCTTTTCCCAAGTGCACTATAAATTCGTTTTCTTTACCAATCTGCCAGTCGCCTATTATTGAAATAGTAGGATTATCATCGTAATAATCATCTGGATTTCTTTGCTCAACCCTTCCATCTTTATATGTAACCTTGTATACAAATTTTAATGCATATTCATAATCCCAGCTATTCTCTTTTTCCCTTACAGGGGCAACACTTAGTATTTCAATTGAGGCGTAGGGACTTTCTTTGATATTACAATTAAAAGATGTCTCAAAGCCAAAAGCCTTAGCTACGACTTTGTGAGTGCCAATATCCCATTGGTTTTCATAGCTTTGGTCATTTTCAAAATCAAAAGAATAATAAGTATCTTTATATTCAAAGCCGCCGTAGCTTATATCGCATGATGTTCCATCATTAAATGTTATTGTTCCTCTAACATCAAAATTATTATATTTATACCATTCAACATACTCGTCCTTATCATAATCGTAGTCTTTGGTATAATATCCACTTGTATATTCGACAATGTCAATGTCATTAATTTCTATACTTTTAACAGTAAAAGGCGGTTTAACAATATTAACATTAAAGGTTGTTTTAATTCCCTCAAGCTCGGCAGTAACCTGATGAGAACCAAGTCCCCACTGATTATTTACGCTTTGATCATCCGTAATATTAACATTGTTTGTGTATATCCAAGCATCATCAATATCAACTGTCGAACCGTCTGTTAATGTAGCTGTGCCGACAATTTTGCTACTATAGTCATAATTGTACCATTTAACATACTCGTCCTTATCATAATCGTAGTCTTCAGTATAATATCCATTTGTAAATTGGATAATTTCTATATCGTCAATACTAAAGTTCTTGAAATCTGTTTGTGATGCTGCATTAGTTATCGGGATACTGCTCATCAGCAAACACGCCATTAATGCGATTATTGTTACTAATTTAAAAATCTTTGTTAGTTTGTGATTTTGTCTCATAAAAAAGCCTCCTAAAAACTTTATTGATGAATTTTGCATTTTTCTATAATTTCATCTGCAAAATAATATCCCATATCAACCCGTTTGCAATTCTCGTTGCATAACAAGCCACTATCCGCACAATAGATTGCCTGTTTTATTTCTCTGCATTTCGGGTATTTTACGCTTTCGTCAAGCTTTAACTCTTGCATAATACTTTTGAAAATCTGTGGTGAATAGTTATCTACTAAGCTTCCTCCGTGCCACACAGCACAACTGTACTGCGGAACAAATCCAACAAACCAATGACAGTCATTTGCTATTCCCGTACCTGTTTTTCCGCCAACTTCAATATCATCCATTTTTGCTCCTGCACCCGTTCCGCCACTCTGCACTACACCTTGAAGCAATTCGTTCATAATAAATGCCGTTGGCTCACTAACCACCTGTTTATAATCATTATTTTTTGTGTATATTGTTTTACCGTTGTCATCAATAATTTTAGTTATGGCTTCAGGCTTATAATACTTGCCGCCATTTCCAAAAATCTGATAATATCCTGCCATATCAATCACTGAAACACCATCATAGAGATACCCCATAGCCAAATTACCGATTACCTCGTCTTCATCCTCGTTTGTAGCTTTTTTACTCTCATAATCAAGATTTATATCAAAATTATCTTTTAAAAAACTTATGGAATTATTTACACCGTAATCATCAAGACATTTGACAGCCACCGTGTTAATCGATTCCTTAATTGCCTGATAAACAGTTGTGTTGCTGTTTGTATATGTACCCGTTGCATTTTCAGGCCAATTAACAAGCTCACCATTCTCATCCATAATTTGCTTATAAGGCGAATCCTCATAAACCTTTGACCAATATGCCTTACCGCTTTCTATAGCAGGAGCGTATACGCTTAAAGGCTTCAGGGATGAATACGGTGATAATGTAGTATTAGCGTAATTAATATCTTCGTTTAAATCGGCACTGTAAACAGCACACAACCCTCCGTTTAAATCGGTTAAAGCACATCCAAATGGTGCACTGTCTAGTTCAGAATTCAAATATGACTTTTCAATAGCTTCATAAATCTTTGCGTCAAGACAAGTTTCAATTATGTGGTCTTTTTCAAATAATATTTTATTTGCTTTATCTAAATTACAGTTATTGATCTTGGCGATAGCACTTATTGCTTCCGCAATAACAACTTCAAGATATGGTTTATACAAAGTATCGTTGCTTATTTCACTTTGATTCAATTCTGCTATTATCTGATCGTCTTTATCTTTAACTGATATTTTTCCGCTTGAACATCCACTTAAAGGAATTATCCATAGTAACGCAGTGAATATTAGGCATATTAAAATAATTTTTCTGTACATCAATTCTAACTCTCCAAACTGTTTATATACTTAACTATATCATCAGGCAGATCTGTTTTAGGCTGATCAACAATTTTTCTACCTAGATTACTGAGTTTATCATCAAGTCTATCAAGCCTATCAGCAGTCTTTAAAAGTTGCTGTTCACATACTTCTGTGCTATATTCATCGCCTGCCTGTTTATAGAGTTGAATACCCTGAATAAGCATATAGCAATAATCCTCATATTCGTCATACGAGAACGGAGCAATCTGAAATATCTTATTTTTATAGCTTATCAGGCTTTCAAAATCACCCTGTGAGAATGCATAACGAGCCTTTGCACTGTAGGCTATCTGCACATATTCATTCTGCGAAATTATCCTGTCCGCAATTTCATTTTGAGTGACAATATCATCCTCGGCAATTAGCAAATCAACTTTATTCTGCGTGTTGCCCGGGAACATTGAGTCGGCGGCTTGATTAAAGCCAAAATGCGCAAGTCCCAGCGCAACGGCAAAATACAGTGACAACAGACCAGTGATTACAAAAGAAAATACAAAAACTGCTCCCTTTTTAAGTTCAAGCTGTTTGCCATCGTTATAATTGAGAAATAGCAAAAGTATAAAGAACATTGAGATAAACTGCAAATCAAAGTCAAATAAACAATGCAAAAAAACTGTAAGCAAAATAATCCTTTTACCCGCCGAGTTGCCCTTGCGGAAAAACGATTTTATAATTCCCACTACGAATAATAGGCAAGGAATCCAGCCAACATCAAGCAAAAGCTGTAAAAAGTCATTATGTATGAACATAACCGAATACACACCCGTTTGAATTGATTGCTGAACATAGTAATATCCCATATAGCCCAAACCGAACGGATGCCTTAAAATAACAGGGAATGCATCTGCATAATAAAGCAATCTGCCAACAAAGGTGCTCTCACCAAATGAAATAGTAAAATACCTTGAAAAAATCTCATTGCTTTTAAGCAATGGTAACAGTAAAAGTACTGCAAGTACAAGAGCCGCAAGAACTGTGCAGAGAATAATTTTGTTTTTTCTGCCCTTTCTAAAAAATATAATTAAAACATTTGAAAAAACGGCTAAAATAAATACTGCACGACTACCAGTAAATAACAGAAGTATAATAAGAAGCAGCGCAGAAATTATGTCAATAGGTTTTAGTTTTTCTTTGCTTAATGCAGTAAGCTCGCCCACAAGCAAAAACAGTGCAAAGGTATTTGGATACTGAAAAAATCCCGCCAGTCTGTCGGAAACCGTAAAATAATCTCTTGTTGCAGGAATAAACACAAGCACAAGTGAAAGTACTCCCAATGCAAGTGCTACATAAGGTAACAAAGCTATTAGATGTTCCTTTATTCCTTTATCTTGCATTAACAAAAGCATATACAACAGCACCGGCAGAAATTTGAGAAAACCAACGAATGCCATTCCGGAATCAATGGCATAGAAACAGGAAATCAGATATAACAGCGTAATAACCGCAATAGAAAGACTCGTTATATTTATGTTAACAACCAAATTCCTGTTTTGGGCAATTTTAACAATCAGCAAAACCGAAATTATAGCCGACAAAACACAGCCGACATACTCGTTAAAGCCACCCGATAATACCAACGAAAGCAACAGAATCCACTCCGCCGCATATGTATCTGAAAAGAAATTTTTTATTTTACTCATAATTTTCCTTTTAAAAAAGTCATTTTTGAAACATATTCTTCGTTATTTAATAAACTACAGAAACTAAAATTTCTTTCGCAAAGTATATCACTTTACGAT
>ERZ773208.528-NODE-528-length-35835-cov-12.353633_pt1 | contig 35835 bp, 29 predicted proteins | sample MGYA00581006_ERZ773208 | MGnify/ENA primary metagenome ERZ773208 (study PRJEB29015, sample SAMEA2737793) | human gut metagenome | biome: human gut; feature: human-associated habitat; material: faeces | place: China | collected 2012 ... | reverse complement strand
TGGGGGCACTTTCCTTGCGAGTGTTCTTATAAATGCCGGTATGGCTCCCGAAACCCTGGGGATAAAACCGGATGAAAAGGGAAACTACAGCGAGCTTGATAAGCAGAGACTGGCAAATGCAGCGCTGCTGCTGACGGCGAGCAAAACAAACAAAGCTACCGCAGAAAGACTGCTTGCGGTGTTTACGACCAATGCTGCGGATGAGGGGGAAGAGGAACCGCTGGATGTGAAGGCAATGAGCCTTATTAACCCTGCTGATATGGGCGGAACAATGAGCGATGTTGGGGCAATCTATGCCATTATGACCGCCTTTGCCCATTCCGAGCAAGCGGAGGACTGGGAAAAGACCGTAGATGGCAAAACATACGATGCGATCGGGTATTATGACTATGTCAATCAGCAGATCGCCGCTGCCGCCAATAGCGGAAAAGATGGCGGAGAAAAACTAAGTGATATCCTTGCCGCGCTTGGGCAGCTTGGGGCGTTTGCTCAGGACGAGGGCGGCATGACGCCGCAATTCATGGATTATATCACCGGCACGGAACAGCTGGATGAAAACGCGCAGATCAACAAGGATCTGGACGGCTATATCAACGCGATGCAGGCGCTCAGTCGGAATCAGGACGGTCTGGTCGCCGCCGGCATCCTCGAAGACGGCGCGGACGGCGGAAACATTTCCCCGATCTTAGACAAGCTGTTCGCCCAATAGAAATAAACCGTCCTCCCACACCGGACAGGCGCATGGTAAAAATGACCCCCGTAAGCGATTCATTTGAATCGCTTACGGGGGATTTTATGCGCTGATACGGGAAGAGCGCCGCGCGGAACGCTTAGCCCTCCTCTATGTAGCCGTTTGGATTTTGCACCTGCCAGTTCCAGGAGTCTCTGGCACAGTCCTTATAGTCATATTCCGCCGTCCAGCCAAGGATGTTCTTTGCCTTTTCGACGGCGGCAAAGCTCAGGGGCACGTCGCCCGCGCGCGGGCCGACGATGCGGTAAGGCACCTTCCTGCCCGATGCCTCTTCAAACGCGGACACCAGCTGCAGCACGGTCGTTCCCTTGCCCGTCCCCAGATTGAAAACGTCATATTTGCTGTCCGTTTTTTCAAGATAGTTCAGCGCCGCAATGTGCCCCTTTGCCAGATCGACAACGTGGATGTAGTCGCGGACCCCCGTTCCGTCCGCGGTATCGTATTGATCGCCGTAAACGCTCAGATACGGGAACTGCCCGAGCAGGGTGCGGGTGATGTAGGGGGCAAGGTTGTTGGGGGCCTTCTGACCGCAGTCCTCGCCGATGAGCCCGGAGGGATGTGCGCCGACGGGGTTGAAGTAGCGCAGAGAGGCAAAGCGGAAGTTGTCGCGCTGCCGCGCGAAATCATGCAGGAGCAGCTCGTTGAGATACTTGCTGAACCCATACGGGCAGCAGACCTTGCCGACAACATCGCTCTCGCGGTTCGGCATGGTCTCGGGCGTGCCGTACACCGTTGCCGAGGAGGAGAACACCAGCTTATACACCTGATGCTTTTCCATTGCGTTGAGAAGATGGAAGGTAGACGTCAGGTTGGTGTCGAGATATCTTCCGGGGTCTTCAACGGACTCCGCGACGGATTTTAAGCCCGCAAAGTGGATCACGGCGTCCAGACGGTTCTCCGCAAAGACCTTTTCAAGCGCGGCGCTGTCCAACAGGTCGATCTGATAGAAAGCAGGCCGTTTGTTCGTTATCTTCTGGATGCGGTCGATCACTTCAATCTTAGAATTGCACAGATTGTCTGCAATGACAACGTCATATCCGGCGTTCAGAAGCTCCACCACCGTGTGGCTTCCGATAAAGCCCGTGCCGCCGGTCACCAATATCGTCATGACTTTAATTCCTCTCTCTTCCGTTTGTTTTCTGACTGCTTGCCGCTCAGAGCAGTCCCTTTTGCTCCAGCTTTGCCATATACCAGGACTTTTTGAGGCTCTTTTCGTTGGCGTAGGTATAGACAACGGTATCCACAAGCGTGAGATCGCCGTTGTTGTCCCGGATGAGCGTTTCCATGGCGCGGATGACCTCGTCCATCTTCCCGTCGCACTCCTTTTCCAGGGCGTTCGCCCGGGAAAGATAGCCCTTTGCCATCTTCGCAAGCTGAGTCGTTGTCCGCTTTTCCGCGGGGAGTGCCAAATACTCCGCCTTTGCGTCGGCATACATCGTATCGAGCGCCAGCGTGTACTCCTCGCGCAGGACGTAGACCTTGGCGATGAGCGCCGACAGCTCCTTCTGATAGCTGCTTTCCGCACTTTGTTCGCTCTTCTCGCCCGCAGCCGGCGTGTCGGTCTTCGCGACCGGCGCGTCCGTCTTGCCGCTGCTTTCCGGACGGCTTGCCGGGACAGCGCTCTCCGCATCGGGTTGGGAGGGTTCCCCTCCCCCGCTGCCCGTCAGGCGCTCCATAAGCTGCTCCTGCGTCATCGAGCCGTCGCGCAGCGCCTGACGCTCCTCCTCCGTGACCTCGCGCACCGTGACCTCGCTCGCCGAGCGCACCGCCTCTTCGATCATCTGCTGGTTTTCCTCCAGCTTTTCCTCCAGCTCGGCCGATGTATGCTGCGTCGCGGCATGGATCGCTTTTAAGTTATCGCGCTGCCACCAGAAAAGCCCCGCCAGCGATACCGCCAGCAGTACAAGAATGGTGCAGAGAATGGTTTTACGCCGTTTCAAGCCGTTTCCTCCACTTCTTTGAGGTCCATTTTCCTCATCCACCAGTTCCAACGCCTGTTATGAGACTTCTGCCGTTGCTCGACCGTTGATCTCCTCCGGGGAAGTATATGTCGGGACCATCTCCCGTAGCATGGTGATCAGATCCTGAGGCGGTATGTCGCGGGTGACGGCTTCATCCAGCCGCAGCAGGTCATCCATGATGACGTCCTTTGAAATGTCCTGCTGCTGTTCGATGAAGATCTTCTCATTGCTTGTTTTGGAGAGTGTTTCACTGCGCATCAGCAGCTCCTCATAGAGCTTTTCGCCGGGGCGCAGGCCGATCTCCTGAATGGTGATATCCTTATCCAGCTCCAGTCCGGACAGGCGGATGAGGTTTTCCGCCAGTTCCAGAATCTTCACCGGCTCGCCCATGTCCAGAACGAAGATCTCGCTCCGCTTTGCCATGGCGCCCGCCTCGAGCACCAGCTGGGCAGCCTCAGGAATGGTCATAAAATAGCGGATGATACGCTTGTCCGTGATGGTGACAGGGCCGCCCTCCTGAATCTGCTTTTTGAACAGGGGCACGACAGAGCCATTGGAGCCGAGCACATTGCCAAACCGCACTGCGCAGAATTCTGTGGGGCTGTCCGTCCTGCTTTGCAGGATCATCTCGCAGAAGCGCTTGGTCGCGCCCATGAAGTTGGTGGGATTCACCGCCTTATCCGTGGAGATCATGACAAACTTTTTGACGCCGAACTTCTCCGCCGCCCGCACCACATGATATGTGCCGAAGATGTTATTCTTGATGGCCTCCTCTGGGCATTCCTCCATCAGCGGGACATGCTTGTGGGCCGCCGCATGGAGCACGATGTCAGGGTGATACATCTGAAACAGGCTGTAAACTTTTTCCTTATCTCGCACGGAGGCGATCTCCACCCGCAGGTTCAGCCGATCGCCCCATACACGCCGCAGCTCCTGCTGGATATCATAAGCATTGTTTTCGTAAATATCCAGAATGATGAGCTGCTTGGGCTGATATTTGGCGATCTGACGGCAAAGCTCGCTGCCGATGGAGCCGCCGCCTCCGGTCACAAGAACGGTCTGACCCTGCAAGAAATCCGTCAGGATCGCCGTGTCCAGCTTGATCGGCTCTCTGCCAAGCAGATCTTCCACCTGCACATCCTTCACCGCCGCCATGCTCACCTCGCCGTTCACCAGCTGGTAAATTCCCGGCAGGCTCCGTATACGGCAGCTCGTTTTCTGGCAGATGTTCAGGATCTCTTTCTTATCCTTGGCAGACGCTGCGGGAATGGCAAGGACGATCTGCGTGATCCGCTCCTTTTTGACCATCTCGGGGATCTTCTCCCGCCCGCCGACGATGGGCACGTTCCCGATGTACTTGCCCTGCTTGCTCTTGTCGTCGTCGATGATGCAGCAGACATGGCTTTTTAGCTGCGGCGTGACGGAGATCTCCCGCAGGAGCATCCGCCCCGCCTCGCCCGCGCCGATGAGCATGACGCGCTCGCCCTCCTCCTGCCTTGCCTGACGGGCGGAGCTTGCGAACATCCGCAGAAAGCGGAAGGTGCAGCGCCCGCCCACCAGCAGGAACAGCTGGAACAAAAGCTCCATGAAGAGCACGCTCCTCGGCTGGTGATAGCCGAAAAGCGCCGCCGGTACATGGAACGCGCAATAGGCGAGGACGACGGATATCACCATCTCGGCGACATCATGGGCGCTGACGTAGCGCCAGAGATAGCGGTACATCCGGCGCGGCCAGAAGACCGCCGCCGTGACCAGGAACTGAACGGGCAGAGCACGAAACCACGGCTCAAGATATCCGGAAGGCACCTGCTCAAAGTCGAAGTCGAAGCGCACCAGCAGCGCGAGACCGCCCGCCACAATGATGAAAATGGCGTCCATCAGGAGGAAGAGCACCGTCTGGACGGGCACGCTTTTTTGAATCGTTTTCATACTATGCCCCCATGGATATGCGGTAAAAGGCAGTCCCTCCACTGCCTTTTACCGTACTCTTTTGAATTCTCCGCTCAGCGGAGGGCGACGCCGTCAGACGCCTCGCAGATGTTCTTCCACGCCCAATGGGTCTGGGGGACATCCGGGTACTGGCGGGCATTCTCGTAAGACTGACCTGCCATGCAGCGGCCCAGCAGACGGTTCAGCAGAACGGCCGCCTGCGCGCGGGTGATGTGCTGATTGGGGGCAAACTGACCGTTGCCGACGCCGTTGACCCAGCCGAAGGACGCCGCCGTAGAAATGGCGTCAAACGCCCAGTGGCTGGCGGGCACGTCGGTAAAGGTCTCTCCGCTCGCGGAGACCTGGGTGAAGCGGGCGCAGATGGTGACAAACTCGGCGCGGGTGATGGACTGATTCGGGGCAAACTTGCCGTTGCCGATGCCCTCCACGATGCCAAGAGAGGCAAGGGCATTCACCGCCTCGGCGCACCAGAGCGTGTCGGGGACGTCCGTAAAGGTGGATTTGGAGGAAACCTTCTGCTCCTTCAGCAGGCGGTAGAAGATCTGCGCCACCTGTCCGCGGGTAACGGAGCTTGCGGGATAGAACCTGCCGTCCGCCATGCCCTGCATATAGGAGATATTCTGATCGGTGTTCAGCTGCTTGGAGATGCCGGTCATATCGGGGTCGGCGACCATCACGGCGCGAACGGACACGCTGCTTTCGGGCATGGTGAAGGCGTAGACGCCGTCAGACTGCCTGCGCACGGGAATGTCGTTGCCGCTCACATCCTTGACCGCCAGATCGGAGAGGACATAGCCGTTCGACGCGGCGCTGTCCCGGATGACGGCGGTCTCACCCTTGGACAGGGTATTCTTGTCCGCGCGCAGCGTGTTGTTCGGCACAGGCTCCACAACGATCTTGTGGCCATCGGGAGCGACGGGCGTATTGCCGCTGCTGCCGGAGCCGGTGGTGTAGCCCTTGAGCGTCACGGTCACGGTATAGAGGCGGCCGTTGTCCCGGTAGGTCACGCGGTTGACGCGGTCGACCGTGAGGTTTGCGAAGGTGGAGGAAAGGCTCTTGAGCGTATCCTTGAAGGAGCTGTCCACGCTGTCATAATACTTCTCCACGTAGAGGTTCCACGCGCTCTCGCCCTCCCGGAAGGCCTGGGCGCCCGTGTCCACGATATTTCGCAGACCGGTCCCGGAAAAGACGGTTTCCATTTCGTGGTATGCGCTGTCGACAACGGACGCCAGTTCCGCTGCAAGGGGCGTGTCCATCGTGCCGTAGCGGCTGGAGGAGGCGCTGAGCGTCCGCTCCACGCCGTCGGCATCGGGACCGGTGATGGTCACATCGACATAATAGGTCGTGGCTGCCAGCGCGGTCTGCGGCAGCAGCGTGCCGAGCATCAGCAGCAGCACAAGCATTTTTGCAATGTTTCGTTTCATGTTCATCCTCCAAGTCAATAAATTTATCAGATCACGTTTCCGTATTTCAGACGATTCCCTCAAGATGCAGCGTCTCGCTGTGCAGCCTGCCGGGCAGGGCGCTGTGATGGGTGGCGAATACCGCCGCCGGATACGCGCCCGTCAGCTCTGTCAGCAGCCGTGCCTCCGTATCCTCGTCCAGCGCCGAGGTGATCTCATCCAGCAGCAAAAAACGCGGGGCGGAAAGCATCGCGCGGGCGATGGCAAGGCGCTGGCGCTGTCCCGCCGACAGACCGCCCCCCTCTTCGCTCAGGACGGTTTCAAGGCGGTCGGGCAGGTCGCGGACAAAGCCGCATTGCGCCCGCTCCAACACCTCCCAAAGGGCGGCGTCATCCGCGTCGGGCTTTGCCAGCAGCAGATTTTCCCGAATACTGCCGGAAAAGAGCCAGGGCGTCTGTGGGACATAGCCGAACAGCCCCCGCACGGCAGCGGAGCAAGGGAGCTCCCCCCGCTCGGTTTCAAGGTATACCCGGCCCTGCTGCGGGTGGTACAGCCCCAGAATGAGGCGAAATAGCGTGCTTTTTCCGCTCCCGGATATTCCCGTGAGACAGGTCCAGCGATCGAGCGGAAGACGCGCGGAAAAGTTCCGCAGAACAGGCTGTTCCTCGCCCTCATAGGAAAAGGTGACGTTTTCAAAGACGATGGCGCGAAAGACATCGTCCTCCGCCGCCGCTTGTCCCGGCGCCTCCCCAGGCAGGGAATACAGCTCATCCAGCCGCGCCTCCGCCGCGCGGACGGCTGCCAGCCGGGACTGAACGCCCGACAAGCCCGTGAGCGGGCTTTGGAACATCGCGAGGAGCTGTAAGAGCGCCGCAAGGTCGCCGAAGGAGAGCCTTCCTTCCCGAATGGCGATGCCGCCCCAGACAAGAAGAACGGCGTATCCAAGCTGCAATACGGCGGAAAACCCGGTTCCGACCCCCGTTGAGAAGACGCGCAGGCGCTTGCGCTCGCGCAGCCACTCCTTCTGCCGTCCTTCAAAGCGGCGGACAGCCTCCTCCCCCGCCGTCATGCTGCGCAGAAGCTCCGTATGCTCCAGGATCTCCTGCGTGCAGCCCGTCAGACCTTCCTCCGCCTGACGCACGCGCAGATGCCGCCGCGTCAGATACTTTCGCAGCAGCCGCCCGCCGGCGATCGCCAGCGCGCCCGCGCCTACGACCGCAAAGGCAAGGGGGATATTGACGAAAAACAGCGCGGATGCGGCGCAAAGCAGCCGGATGAGCTGCCCCGCCACCTGGGGGCGGCCGACGACCCGCCATTCGCAGACGGTGTAAGCGTCCTGCGTCAGGCGGCTGAAGACCTGCCCGCTGTGGTAGCGGCTGTATGCCTCCGCATCCTTGCTCAAAAGCGTATCAAGCGTGTCGCGCCGCAGCGATACCGCCGCGCGGTCGACCGTCCTGCCGGAAAGCAGGTCAAGCCCGCCGGCGAGCAGCGGGAGAGCCAGCGCCAGAAACAACAGCACCCAGCCCCACGGACTGCCGCCCTCATCCAGCACCCGGCGGCTCACCAGGGCAAGCGCCGCGATGCCGAACGCCTGCGCGGCGATGCCTGCATACAGCAGCGTGAGCGGCACTTTGTACGCGCCCGCCGCCTTTTTCTTCGACTGACTCATCTCATCTTCTCCCGCGTATCAGTCCCCTCCGTGCCCGCTGAAGGAATCGCAGCAGCCTCAGCAAGGGGCGACGGGCGGGAAAGGTATGGACCCAGAAGCGTTCATAAAACCGGTAGGGCCGGGATCGGTCGGTCTCCTGCCAGTGCCCCTTGCGGCGAAAGGCGGTGACGTACGCAATGATCTGCGCCTCATCGACCTGCTCCCCTTCCCACTGAGCGTCGCCGCAGCAAATGCAGGTCTCTGGCGTACACAGGCGGATGACCCGGTGCAGGATATAGCTGCCGTCCGCCTTCTGATAGAGGGCGATATCGCCCGACTGTGCGCAGCGATCGGGCCGCGCAAGGCGCACCATGTCCCGCCCGCCGACAAGAAGCGGCCACATACTGTTTCCTGTTACCGGAAGGAGCGCTTCTCCGTGCGCGAGCTGCTCATCGAGCAGTTCGCGCAGCTGCGCCATGGGGATCTGCCGGACCTCCATCTTACAGACCGTCCACCGCGCCGACGGGTCTCAGCTTGTCAAGAAAGGCGGCTGCGTCTGCCTCCGCCTGCTCCCGCTCGACCGAATACACGGCGCATAAGGCGTCTCCAAGGCTTTGGAGCGTCTGTTCCCGCGCCAAAAGGTCCCATAAAAATGCGCCGGTCTCGTTTACGGAGATCATCCCCGGAAACGCTTCGGCAGCCGCCCCCAAAGGGACGATGACCGACATATCTGCGACCTGACGCAGGATAAAACTCTCATTTCTTCGCATATTCCCTCTCCTGTTCTGCGCGCGCTGCGGTGAAGATCGCGTCGCTGCGGCAAAGGAGCGTTTCCAGCGCATCCCCCGTCAGACGCTTTTTGGCAACGGCAGCGGCAGGGCCCAGATCGGGTGTGCGCCGCTGTGTGCCGTGACAGTCGGACGCAAGGAAAAAGGATTGCCCCTCCCTCAGCAGCCGAAGGAGTTTCCACCGCTCCATGGGATGCAGCAGGCATCCGGCGCTGAGCTGGATGGGGACGTTCAGGCGATACAATTCCTGTATGTGCTCTTTCTTCTGCCGCCCCAGATACCGCTCCAGATGCGCCAGCACCGGCGTAACGCCGCTCTGCGCCGTCAGCGAGTAAAGCTGGTCGATCATGCTGCCGCTCCAAGGGGTGAAGGGCAGTTCCAGCAGCAAATAACGGCTCGAACCGAGACACAGTGCCTCAAGATCGTCCCAATGGTTCATATTTGGCATCCATGCCACCTCTGCACCCAACACAAGGTCAGGAAAAGGTTCGGCGGTTTTCTCCATCGCTGCGGAAAGATGCTCCCAAGCGGCTTGACGACGCGCGAGAAACTGCTCTATGCTCTCCCTGTCCCGATGAAAATGGGGGGTGAGCGCTACACCCGTAACGCCCTGCGCTGCCTCCATGCGGAGCATTGCAAGACTGGCTGCCGTGTCCGGCGCGCCGTCGTCCATGCGGGGCAGAATATGGGTGTGAAGATCGGTCATGGGATGCTCCGTTCCCCGCTGTCCGGCTTCTCCTGTCCGTATCCGTAACCGTAGCCGTGCCCATAGCTGTAACCGTAGTGGTGGCGCCGATAGCCGTATTTCCGATATCCGTAGTATCCGCTCTCCCGCGGCACTTCATTAAGAACAAAGCCGAGGATCTTGGCATGGGAGCGCTCTAACTGCTCCACCGCGCGCAGGACGCTCCCGCGCTCGGAAAGACCCGCGCGCACCACGAACAGCACGCCGCTGCTCTCAGGCACCAGAACGCAGGCATCCGTCACCAGATTGACGGGAGACGTATCGAGAATGATGTAATCGTAGTTCTTCTGCAAGCTGTCAAGCAGCGCTTTCATGCGGGAGGAACCGAGCAGTTCCGACGGGTTGGGCGGCACGTCGCCGGCAAAAATGACGTCAAGATCCTCAATGCCGGAATCATGGATGGCCTTTCCCAGCAGCTCCGGCTGGATAAGCAGGTTGCTCAGTCCTACCTTTTCCTTCGCGGACAGCAGACGCGCCAGCTTGGGACGGCGCAGGTCACAGTCGATCAGAAGGACGCGCTGCTTCATCTCCGCATAGGAGATGGCAAGGTTGAGTGCGGTGATGCTCTTTCCTTCGGATTGCATGGCGGAGGTCACGATCAGGACCTTGCACGCCGTCTCGTCCGCCAGGGAAAAGGTCACGTTGGTACGCAGGGTCTTGTAGGACTCACGGATGAAAAAATCGCTCTTTTCCGAGAGGATGTTTTTCCGCTCCACTTCCATGATCGCGGCAGTATCCGGCGCGTCGTGCCGCCGAGATCTCCGCAGAAGAGAAAAATGCTTTTTTTTCATGTCGCCTTACCTCTCTCCGCCGTGCTCATCGGCTTTTTGTGCGCTGAGACCCGCCTTTTTCCGCTCATTCTCCGCAAAGGAGGGGATCTGCCCCAGCATGGGCAGGTCGAAAAGCTGCGTCAGGTCTTCCTCATTCTTGATGCGAACGTCCATCAGATACAACAGCGTCACATAGATGACCGCCAGAAGGAGACCTGCCGCACAGCCCAAAAGGGTATTTTTCCGATAGCTTGGGGTATAGCGGCTCGTGGGCACCTTGGCATGGTCGATGATCTTGGTGGAGCTGCCTTCGACGAATTCCTCGATCTCGCCGGGGGCAACGGTCGCCACCGCGTTGGCAATCTTCGCCGCCATCTCCGGATCGGGGTGGGAGATGTATACTGAGAACAGCTCGGTCTCATCCACCTGCGCCGTCGTCATCATGCCGCGGATCTCCGCTGCCGAGTAATCAAGCCTCGCGTTCTTTACCACCTTTTCCAGCACGGTATCGCTGCGGATGATATTGACATAGGTGTTGACGAGCTGCTGGGAGGTCGCGAGGTTGGCCGCGCTGATATAATCCACCTGCTGATTCGCCTTTATATTGTTGACGTAGATGGTGACGTTGGCACGATACAGCGGCGTAATGAAATTGGCGGTGTAGATCAGGGAGATCGCCGCGGCGGCAAGTGCGCACAGCAGGATCAGCCGCCACCGCCTGAGGTAAAGCAGCAGCAGCTTCCAAAGGTCGATTTCCAGAATGTCGCTGGATCGGTTGATGTTGGATTCGTTCATGGTTGTATTTCCCTTTCTGTCTGCGTTTGGACAGATCTTGAGCGGGGCTTTCCGCCCCTTTTGGCGAGAGACCGCCTGAATAGTCTAAAGGCGGCACAAAAAGCCGCAGATCAGTCGGTACTCTTTGTGCCGCTTCCGTCCACTGGCAGCGGGCAGCACGGCGTTTGTGTGCTGCCTCCTGTCAATCGATGGCTTTGGCTTGATCCGGAAACAGTTTCTCCCGGACAAAATAGGCGGCGCTGTCGTCATTCCGGCAAATCAGTCGGAACACGTTCGTCTCCCGCAGGAGACGGTCTGCCGCGGCAAGCAGCCGGTCCATATCTTCCCGATGCAGACGGAAGGGGGTCTGACTCAGCAGCAGAGGTAAAGCCTCCGCCGGAGTGAGCGGCTGTAAAGCGTTTTCCTGCCCCTGAAAGAGGAAACAGATCGCGCGCAGGGGCGCGCTGCGGTTCTGATGCAGCGCCTCCTTACCGCACCATGGCGTGCCGTAGACCTGCCATACACCGCTTTCGCGGCGCAGGGCGGGCTTGTCGTCATTCAGAATGGACGCTCCAAACAGGCGCGTCCATTTTTCCGTGTGGGTGGATTTCCCCGTGCCCGGCGGCGCGGAAAAACACACGGCCTGTCCGCCATATTCCACCGCCGAGGCGTGGAGCATCATCCCCTCGTGGGAGAGAAGCCCCGTTGCAAAGCAGTCGCCTGTGGCGATGTACTCTGCAAGGTCCTCCGTTTCCAGCTCAGGACAGAGCGACAGCGCCTCCGCGCCGCCCACGCGGATGGTGATATCCGCCGCGCCGCCCCAGGCGGAGGTCCGATAGACCTCCGCCTGGGCAGCCGTGCGTCCCTTGGGGGACATTTCTACGATCAGATCAGCGATTCGGTAACGCATCACTTTTTGCAGATCTTTCCGTCCTCGCACCAGTAGGTGCGATTGCTTCCTGTGACGCTGGCAACGGTCCCGAAGGGCTTGTAGCCCCAATTCTTTAAGGCAACCTCGTCCTCAGTCGATATCGTAGCGGCCAGCGCCTCCAGCGGCGCAAGCAGGATCAGTTCGGCAGCCGGAGCGATATAAGTTTTTTTTATTGTTTTCATCATGCTTATTTACTCCGTTTGGATGTTGATACCGAGCCCTTCAAGGAATTTTTTGAGGTTCTCCCGCTGCTTGTCGGTGATTTCTCCGGGGTTCTTCCAAGCGTCCTCGAAGCTCCACGATTTCATTTCGCTATCCTTCGTTCCGTCGTTTTTGAAGGTCGCCTGCGCAGTGGCGGAGAACTTCTTCGTATAGGTATCGGCTTTTGCCTTATCGATATTACATTTCAGGTATGCCTCGAAGAGATAGGCGTCGCCTTCAGTAATAACAGTTGGGTTTTCACTATCTGTCCCATCTTTCAAGGATTCGGGCATCGGACAACTGACTATCTTGGTGGTTGTGCCATCGATATCTGTCAGGGTAAAGCCCAGAGACGTTAGGTAATCCTTTGCGGCTTTGTCGCCTTGGAACTTGCCGATGAAGAACAGCGCGCACTGCGGGGCCGCCAGCTCAAAGCGGTAGCCGGTGACGGAGATGTTGAAATGGTGGAAGGACAGATTCAATGTACCATTTTCTTCCGTCCCCGGAATGGCAACATAGCGATCGTAGGTATCGACATCCCCCACCTTCACGGGCGGGGTCTCGTAGGTCGGGGCGCAGCCCGTCACCTTGCCAACGATCTTGCCGCTCGGGGCGATATACTCCTTGCTCGAGTTGTCCATGCCGTAAAGCTTATAGCCGTTCGTTACCGAGATATCGCCCGTCACCGTGCGGCCGTTCAGGTCGAGATAGAGACTCTTGTTGTTGACGCTGATAGGCTTTTCGGTGGTATCGTGCAGCAGCTTGATGTAGTTCGTCGGAGCGGTGCTGTCGTCCGGCTTGTACGCGTTGACCGCGGCTTCCAGGGTGGAATAGGTGTCCCCCTGCGTGCCGTTGTTGATGATCGCCGCGAAATCCTTCAGCCATTTGCCGCCGTCGCCGCAGGTCGGGCAGGTGCAGTAGGGGATGGTTTGGCCGACGATGGCGTTTGCGGTTTCGGTGTAGGTGTCGTCGGCATTGTGCAGCTTGGCGGCGGTGATAGCTACACCAATATATTCCTTCGAATTTTGGTTGAACTGATAGGTTGTATTACTTGTACCGGGTGCGCCAACTTGAGCATACTTACCAGTTTTTTCACTGGAAGTGATATTGGCACCCGTTGCCGTCGTGTAAACAGCGCCCTCAACTGTCAGCACGCCGTTTACATCGACCTTAGCATCAGCAATCCCTCGGGACCCCTTTCCAGACGGTGAATATCTTACCGGGTGAATTCCAGAAGAATTGCTACCCAATACATAATTCTTACTCCATTCTGTATCATCATAAACATACAAGGACGCGGCAGACGCAACCTTCAGCTCTGCATCTTTGGCAATTAAGACTGTTACCCCCGGCAAAAGAGCTGCGTCTTTTTCGATGGTTGTTGTTCCAGATGTTATTACGATGTCCACATTGTTGTTGATTGGAAGCACGTAGCCTTTAGAGTCGACAGTTACACCCGCGACAGACATAGCAATACTATTGAGAGAAGCCTCGCCAGAGATTGTAAATACCATGCGGTCCTGTGCAGGGATATACCTCTTTGTAAATTGCCCATCTGCTCCAAGTTTAAATAGGCCGTTCGAACCAACAAACGGAATTGTTACGGACTTCGTCCCGACAATGCTGGCCGTTACAGAAATGTAGGTATATTCGTTTGCGCCCGCATTAAGCGTTAGCGCAGCTTCAATATTCTGCACATAATACTGCGTAAACGGGAACACTTTCTGCTTATTATTTACCATGGCTTTCGTTTGTGAACCACCACGCCAGTCTGTAACTTGATAATACTCATAGACATTTGCGCCGGAGTTGGCCGTTATACTGCCGTCGCCAGTTATATAGCCCCATGCATAGAGGTTAGCGCGATTGTTCAGTGTGATGCTGCTGCCCTCCTGCATTTTAATCAGTCCATAGGCTCCGGTTGGCTTGCAGCATTCCTGACCAGAACTGGTAAAGTGTTTTCCGCCAACACTGATTGCGCCACCATTAACGGTAATCGAGGAACCAGCGGCCATGGTAAGCGTTTTATAGGCTTTCTGTGTTTCCGCTACCGTCGTATACGCAGGGGTTGTGGTATACAGCGTTCCCGCCTCATCAAATGGGATCAGCAGTGTAATTCCAGCCGGAATGGTATAGGTACCGCTGATGGAGCCATCCGCAGCCAAGGTAATCTTGGACTGACCGTTTGCCTGTGCATAGGTGACCGCATCGCCCAGATCGTCAAACGGTTGTCCTCCGGTTTCAAAGAGCGCCAGCTCCTTGCTGACGAACCGCGCTGTGATGGTACGGTCACTGTCAAAGTTCAGAGCGGTCTTGTCATCGGTGCTGATATATTTCTCGTTAGAAACATCATACCAGCCCAAGAACTGATAACCATTCGCCGGGGTCGCCACTACCTGATAGGCGGCCGTGGAGCTTTGGGTGTGGGTGTATTCCTCGGTGATGAGTTTTGTGTCTACTGTATAAGTACCGTTTTCAGCAGGCACGAAAGTCGCAGTTGCATTGACTTCGCTTACCAGAACCACGTTGGTAAGGGTGATCTTAGTGGCGTCGCTGGCGCTGCCAGATTCGATGTATACTTTAACGCTCTTGTTTGCCTCCAGTTCCTTGGTAAAACTGGCACCCGAAGAAACCTCTGTATCATCCACCTGAAATTTTCCGCCGTTCGGCTCAATAGAGTAGTCAAAGGAAAGGGTTGCTGTTGTCGACTTCTTATTTGTAATTGTCAGTGTGGATTTATAGTGCGTCGTAGAATTGCAGCTTCCGGTTGTGCTGGTAGCTGCGCCGATAATGCTCGTACCATTGGCCGACCAAGCGGCGTTTGCGTCACCTGTAAAGCTCAAGCCGATGTTTTCATCGGCTAAACCGGTCACGGTTCCGCTGGTCGCCGCCAGCGCCGGCAGCGTCATCGCCGGCAGCATCGTCAGTATTGTGACAAACGTCAGGAGCAGCGACACAAAGCGCCTGCCAATTCGTTTAACCATTCCGTCGTCCTCCAGTTTTTTTCTCTTTCTTTTGTAATTCGCCGTAAATGCTGATGCCGATCCCCAGCGACAGCAGCGCCCAGAGGTGAGAGATGTGCAGAATGCTGTCCGTTCGGTCCGAGAAGCGGAGCGTCTCGGTCACGAAGCGGAAAATGCCGTAGGCGATCATATAGATGGGGTAGATCATGCCCCGCGCGCTGCCTGTCACCACCTTGCGCCACAGCTGCGAGAGCAGGAGGACATAGAAGAGCAGCTCCAGCTCGCGCGTGGGGAAGCGCAGATGCGTCAGCCCCTCGATGGGGATGTGCGCCCCCAGACAGCATCCTGAAATTATGCAGTTCAGGCGGGCGCACATCAGCGTGAATACAAGGCAAACGGTGAACACATCGAATACATCCGCCGCGCTGCGCCCGCTGAGCTTTGCAAACGCCCAGTAGACGAGGGGCATGAAAAACACCGCGCCGAACAGGCTCATATTACCCATCGCGCCCATATCGAACGCCTCAAGCACGGCAAAGACCTTGACGCTGAATAGTCCGATGAAGATATGCCCCGCCGCAAGTGCAAGCGCCGCAAGGCGGTGCTCCAACCGCAGCCGCTCGCGGCAGCGCCACAGCCACCAATAGGTGAACGCGGCGCTGACCGTGAGAAGCACGGCAAGGCTGTGGTCTGACAGCCATGAGCCCAGATCCATCTTTACTTCTTGGAGTTCAGGATGGCCTGCAGCAGGGCAAGCGTCTGGTCGTCGTTGAACGCGTTGGAGCTGGAGGTGTTAAACTCAACGCCATATTTCTTGTGCTCGTTGATGATCTGCAGCGCGCTGAGGTACGCCTGCATGTCCGCCTTGGCGCCCTTGTCCTGGTCGTCGAGATAATTCTTATATTTTTCTTTTTCAGTGTCGCTTGTCATTTGTTCCATGATTTTTTCGAGTTTATCATAGTTAATCGTACCACCTTTGGTGGCTTCGGCATATGCTTTTTGAATCTCAGGGCTGGCATGATTGGAGTTCGCATAGCCGGCCGTTACGCCGAGTGCCAGCGCGAGATTGGGAGCCGTACTTCCGCTAGAGGTGGCGAGATTCAGCGGACTTTGCGGACCGTTTCCATCGCCTTTAAGCGTGTTTAAATAACCGGCTAAGTTATCCGGGGTGTTCATGCCCTGCGCTTCTTTGGCTACATAGAGGACCATTTCGTTGGCGAATTGCGTGCGCTTGGCGGGATCAGCGCGGAGAGCGTCTACATTTTCAGCGCCCACTTTCTTCAGAATCTCTTCCATCTTGTCAGGAGGGATCAGCGCGTTCAGGACGCCCAAATCGCCAGAAGCAGACCACTCGGAAAATGCGTTGGAAATGCCATTGCAGATGTTTGCCAGATCGACCTCGCGACCGTCCAGATTGGACTTTCTGAAATTCTCCAGCAGGGTCTTATGATTTACATCCAGCGTGATCTCCATGGCGGGAAGGATGATCGTTCCGTAAGTGCCGTTCGCGTACTTATCCGTGCGGTACTTCACCGTGTGTGCCCAGTCACCGCCGAAGGCGTTTTTAAGCCACGTCTCAACGACATCCGGGTTGCCGGAAGCGCCGACAGCATCGACCCTCGCGCCTGTCTTGTCGACGATCACGCGGCCCGTTACGCCGGGGTTCTCATACTTGCCGATCTCACCGGCGTAGATGATGTTCTTATACAGGGTCTCGTCCAGACCCTCGTTGGTGCGCTTAATGTACCCGCCGTAGCCCACCGTGCCGATGCCGGCTAAAATGCCGATGATCGCGATGACCACAATAAGCTCTACCAGCGTAAAGCCTGCGCTGCCGCGCAGCTTGTTCCTCACTTGCTTTTTCATGTTGTATCCTCCTCAATATATTTGATTTCTTTTTGAGAATTATATGAACAGATGATTACTCTGTGGTTTCCTTTCCTGTCTTCCAGTTCAGCACGCCGTAGCCCACGATGCGCTTATCGTTCAGATCGTAGCGCTGGACGGCGACCCTGCCGCCGCTATTGCCCTCGATGGTGTAAAGGAAATTCCCTTCCACGCACAGCACCGCGCCGACGTGGTCCGGGTCGGTTCCCCCGTCCCAAATCAAAAAAGACGTAGTCGCCGGGGATGGGCGTTGCGCCGCGGTCGCGCCACTGGCTCTTATCCTTGAATCCCTTCATGCCCTCATCCACGTCTGCGAATTTGGGCGGCGCGCCGTCGATGGAGGTTTTCTGCTGATCGGCTGCCCACGAGAGGAAACAGCCGCACCAGGGAGTGTATTGGTTCCAGCCGGGGTGATTATCGTAGCCGTCGATGTACCATTGGGAGAAGTAAGTGTAATCGCTGCCGCCCTTGATCTCTCCCCTGCTGTCGTACTGTCCGGCAAGCGTCTTTAAAAACTCGAACCGCGCTTTCTTTTCCGCATCGGTCAAATTGGGCTTTTTCAGCTCATCCAGCTTTTCCTTCGCCTCTTCTTTGCCAACGCTGTCACCCTCGATCTCGGTGCGGCAGAAGACGGAGGTGCTGTAGCTGTGCGCCGCGGTCGCGAAGGTGAAGGTCACGAGGCTGCCGTCCAGATCGACCCGCGCGCCGCGCAGGTTGTCGAGCAGCACCTGATCGCCGCTCGCGCCGCTGCGGAGCTTACCGCTGTTGTAGCGCAGCAGCACCGCGCCGGGAGTGCCGTCGGCAGTCTTTCCCTGTAGCTGCCAGCCGTCGGAGAGCGGCTCCACGCGGTAGATCTTGCCGCTGGCGGAGAGATCCTCCAGCGCGGAGAGCACGATGCGCACCGTCTGCTGCTCGCCCGCCTCTTTCTGCGTCGTTTGATGCACCCGCAGTCCGAGCAGCATCAGCGACGCTGCGGCTGCCAGCACGATGGAGCTGACAGCGACGGTCACCAGCAGCTCGACCATGGTAAAGCCGCTGTTGTTTCGTTTCATCCGCTCGCCTCCCCTTCCGCTGTCAAGTGGGTGATGGTGTAGGTGTTGTAGTGGTGCGTCGCCTTGCTGACCTTAGCGGTGTACTTTATGACCTCTTTGGTCGTTCCGTCGGTCTGTGGCTCCTGTTTCTCGATTTTTTTCACTTCGTATTTGAGTTCCATTTTGAGCTTTGTCTCGATGCGAACGGCATCGTTTGCGCGGATAAGGGTAAAGGTGCAGAATTCGACGTCGGTATCGGTGCCATCAGGTGGCAGGGTGCAGCCGCCCGCTAAAGTCTTCAAGTGCTCAACATATGCAGCCTTTGCCTCTGCCTTTGCATCATCTTCCGAGTCGTATTCCGCGGAATCCTGCAAGGAGCTTACGTCCTCCGCCAGCGCCACGAATTTTTCGATCTCGCCCTCCGCCTGATAGAGCTGCCGCGTCTGGCGGATGGAGCGCTCCTGCGCCTGATAATTTTTCAGCGCCGCGGTGCAGACGGACACGGCGACGGCGCACAGCACCAGAACGACGATGAGCACATATACCAGCGCGTAACCGCCGTTGTCTTTTCGGAGCTTCTTCATGCGCCACCGCCTTCCGGCGACACGGCGCGGACATAGGTTTCTACTGTAACGAGCGGTTCCGTGCGCTTATCCGATACCGTGACATGATAATAGGGGTCGCTGTCGTGGTCTTTCTTCGTTTCGATCGTCACCTTGGGGAACTCATCTGCGCGGTAGTTATCGCTTTCCGCCGTGACGCCGTCCTTCATCAGGGTCTCCACGGCGGTACGGACGTTCAAATGGGCTTCCATCACGACCTGGCTGTGGGCGTTGATCCGTCCTGCCAGAATCAGGCTGGAACAGATGGGCGCGGAGATCAGGCCGATGATGGCGATCGCCACGACGACCTCCAGCAGTGAAAAGCCCGCTGTTCTCTCTTTCCCGATCTTTTTCATGCCTTGTCTCTCCCAATGGGTCAGTTGAAAATGTCTGTCTTACCGGTCGCGGGCGGCGTTACGCCCGGTTCCTCATAGGTGTTCTGAGCGGACGGCATCAGATACAGCGTCAGGGTCATCTGCCCGTCCAGCAGCTTCTTTTCGCTGTCGTAGTTGAAGGTGGCATACCGGATGGAGGTAATGCGCTCATCCGTTGCCAGCGCGTGCACCATGTTCTTGAACTCCCGATAGGAGGCGTGATAGTACACCGTCAGGTTCAAGCCCTCAAGGAGTGCGCCATCGCTCAAGGCCTGCATCGGCGTGATCTCACCGAAAGAAAACTCGATGTCGCCGCCGCTCCCGAAGCGCTGAAGGAAAATATCGTGCAGTTTCTGGGTGTAGCCCAGCTCCTTACTGCCGGTCCCCAGCGTTTTTTCCAGATACAGCAGATAGAGGATCTGATCTTCTTCCTTCATATCCGCGGGGAAGTTCTCATAAAGCGCGGCGCGGCTTTCCTCGATCGCGGCCTCTGCCGGCTCAAGCTGATCCTGCACGTCCTTGTACATCTCGTTTTCGACGATGGTGGTTTGCAGCGCGGTGATCTGAGCATTTAACTGATCCCGCTCCATGACGTAAGCTTCACTGCGGGGGCGGTAGCCCAGAACATACACCAGAACGGCGGCCAACAAGAGCAGGACTGACAGGACAGCCTTCCAGTTTCTACCGATCACTTTCACTGGCCCACCTCCACTTTCTCAACCTTGGCGTCGCGGTCCAGACCCTTGCGCGTCTGCTCCGCCTGGATCAAGGACTCGTCATAGGCCAGCACGACCGTCAGGTAATAGCGGTTGTCGGCAGGCTTCTGCGTCTGAGAAGCGCCGGTGTTGAAGATATCCGGGATGCCTGAGCCGCCGGTTTGATTTTTGAGTTGATTCATCAGGATCCACATCAGCAGATCGTTTTCATCCATGCCCGTGTTGCCGGAGGTGCCGGATGTACCGGAGGTCTGCTGATTCTTCCGCAGCAGCGCGTTGACCGCGGCCACAGTGGCGGCATCCCGCTGGAAGGCCGCGCCGCTGTTGATCTCCTTTTGGAGCGCCACGAGATCCAGAGCGGTATTGGCCTCTTTGATCTCGCCCATTTCCTTGGCAAGATGGAGCGCAAGCTTGCCACTCAGCGTCTGATTCTGCCGAATGAGCGCGATCGTTGCGTTGACATTCGTCTTGTTGTCAGTCAGGATATTCAGCAGGTTCGGCAGATATTTGTTCAGCATCACATCGTCGCTCTCATAGAACATGCGGTGCTGATCGGGGCTTTTCCAAATGTCGTCAAAGATCTTGTCGTACAGGATCTGGTCCTTTTCCTCACGGGCGATATCCTCGCGCATCAGCAGGAAAAACTGATACATGGCGGCAGGATCGTTTTGCAGCAGGGACCGGATCGCGTTCTTCTCCTGGGTGGTATTGGAGCGCTTGCGCAGGTCATCCAGCGAGAAGGTCTTTTCCTGCACCGGCCCGTAGACGGCTTGCAGAGCATCCAGCTGGTTGGAGTTCAGGTATTGCAGGCTGAGACGCAGCGCTGCAATATCGACAGACTCAATGCCAGAAGCAGAGGACGTACTGCCGCTGCTGGGCGTGGCAGGCGTGACCGGCGTGCTGACGGAACTGCCCGGCGTACTGGGCGTGGCAGGCGCGACCGTTGTACTGCCGGAACTGTCCGGCGTGCTGGTCGTGCCGCCGCCGGGGAGCAGCCCCTGGATCCCGGAGAGGATGCCGAGGTTATCCGGGGTAATGGTCACGCCGAAACGCTCCATCACATCCGCATAATTTTCCATCTTTGCAATGGTACTGTCATCGGCACCCGCCGCTTTCAGCAGCGGGATCATATTCCGAAGCGTTTTTCCGTCGATGGCAACGCTGCCACCGGAAGCGTTGGAGAACAGCTCATCGAGGGAATAGCCGCCCTCGGTGGGAGGTTCTTCCGTACTGCTTTCCTCGGTACTATCCGTTGTGCTTTCCGTGGTACCATCCGCTGCGCTTTCCTCCGTGCTCGGCACGGGGGACTCCTTCTCCGCTTCCTCGTACAGCGCAGCGATCATTTTGTCCGGGGAGTAGGCTTCCCGCGGGCCGATGGTCAGGTTGGAAACGGTGCTGAGGGTCATGAAGGGCACGTCGCGCAGCGCCACGAGGAAATAAGCGGCGTCCTCCTTGCTCTGGAAGGCGACCTGCGCCGCAAGACACAACTCGGTCGTGCTCAGAGCGGTCACCGTTGACTTCTTGGGGAGCTTTGCCTCCAGCTCGTCCAGCACCAGTTCAAGGTTGTCGTTATATGTCCGAACGGAGTCGAATACGGTGTCCCAGTCGGCGCTGTAAGCGTCGTACATACTCGAATAGTTGTGGTAGTTCTCCGCGCAGCCCGCGTTCTGCTGGGCAAGCGCCGTCAGGCGGTCCTGCTGTGCGCGCAGACCGTCCAGCTCCGTGCTCCACGACAGCTTGGAGGTCAGCAGCAGCAGTACGGACGCCGTCAGCGCCGCGCCGCCAAGGAACACAAGACCGTACTGCCACGCGCGGTTGATGGGTGCGCGCGCGCCGGTGATGTGGTTCAGCTCCGGGTCGCCGAAGTCAAGGGCGGTGAGCGCCGCGCCCTGACAGAGCAGCCACTGCGCGCCGTAGTCGGTCTCCGCCATTTCGACGGGGACATTCAGCAGCGACGCGAGCGCCGGGGCAAGCCCCGCCTCCTTCCCCTGACCGCCGGAAAGCACGGCGCTCGTCAGGCGGGCGCGGCCGGGCATGGCGGAGAAGTAGTCGAGCACGATGCCCGCCTCATTGAGGTCGTCCTGCTGGGAATAGCCCCGTTGCAGCAGGCGCTGCAGCTTGACCTGCCCGTTGTGGACGAAGGTCAGCAGCAACAGCTCGCTCTCGGCGTTGATATAGAGGCAGACGCCGTCGTCCGTATCCGCGGAGGACTTCGCGTGCTTTGGCATGGCAAAGTCCGCGTCCACGGCGGTGGCGTGGCTGTGACCGCAGAAATCGACGGCGGCAACGCTCAGCCCCATGCTGTTGGCAAGGGCATAGTAGCGCTGCAGCATCGCGCGCGGCACCGCCCAGAGCTGCACGCGCAGAAGACGCGCATCCTCGCGCTGCTCGACGCCCACGCTCTCCCACGAAAGCTGATACTCGCCCGGGTCGATGGGGAAATACTCGTCCATGTTCGCCAGCAGCATCTGACCGAGGCGCTGCTGCTTTTTCACCGCGGGGACGGTGACGCTCTCGCTGATGACCTGCGTGGAGCAGAGCGAAAAGACCACCTTACGGCAGCGGCGGAACAGCCCCTGCCGCAGAACCGGCTCCATCGCGTCGTGCAGGGCGTCCAGCCCCACGAGCTGACCGTCCTCGACCGCGTTCGGCGGCGTGGGCAGGATGACCTGCTCGGAAATGGCGTCGCTGCCCAGCGTCATCTGGGCGATGCGGATCTCCCGCTCGGTGATCTGCACCACCAGCGCTCTGCCGCTCAGCCTTTGCTTGCTCATAAGTGTTCCCTCCCGGACTGTGGGAATGGCACAGCCGTCCCGAAGAACGGTTCTGCCCCTCCCACAGGCTCTTGTTTTTCTCTCGCGGGCAGGTCCGCGCCTGCCCTGTTTCTCTCCCGTGTTACAGCCCAAAAAGACCGAGGTACGCCGCGATGAGCCGATCGCCCCATAGCGCCGCGACCCAGATCCCGGCGGCAAGATACGGCCCGAACGCCAGCTTGCGGGGCGCGCCGCGTTTCATGCGGATTGAGTGGATGATCGCACCGGAAACGCTGCCGAGGATCATCGCAAGAAGGATGCGCTGCCAGCCGAGCAGCAAGCCCGCCGCCCCCATCAGCTTCACATCCCCCATGCCAAGGCCGCTGCCGTTCGTCACGAACCACAGCAGGAGGAAAAGAAGGCTCACCGAGAACATGCCGATGAGATACGTTTTCCAGTGCGCGGTATCGCCTGCAAGCTGCACCGCGCCCAGCAGGAAAATCGCAAGGTTCAGCCCGTTGGGGATCTCGAAGGTGCGCCAGTCGATGAGCGCCACGACCGTCAGCAGGGAGAAAAGCAGCGAATACAGCACCGCGCGCAGCGGCTCGGCCTGATACAGCCACGCCGCCAGCAGCCACGCGCCGCCGTTCAGCGCCTCCACCACGGGGTACTGGGCGGAGATCTTCTCCCCGCAGGCGCGGCACTTCCCTCCCTGCATCAGCCAGCTTGCCACGGGAATCAGCTCATACCAGCGCAGACGATGGCCGCAGGCCATGCAGTGCGACGGTGTTTTCACGAACTCCTCTCCACGCGGCAGGCGGAAGATCAGCACGTTGCAGAAGCTGCCGACGCACAGACCCAGCGCCGTCCAGAGCAGCAGCAAAAGACAGGTCATGGGAAATCTCTCCTTTTCGCTCAGGGGTCTCCCCCGCCCGTCCGGGTGATAGGGATACCGGACGGGCAGGGCGTTGTTTCAAATTGCTTGGGGTGATGTAGGGGTGGATTAGCCCTCAGTCTCGGTCTCCGGGAGCAGCTTCCAGCCATCGGTATTCGTCCACTCAGCGGAGGTCTTGCCGCTCTTGAACGTGAAGTTAGTCAGGTCATAATAATCCTTCATAGCGGCGACAGTAACATCAGTAGCCTGGGTAGGAGTTGCACCATAATAAACTGCAATCGAGGCTGTAGTACTAGCCGTCTTTCCCGTAACGACGATCTTCGTAACGTCCTTAAAGTCATCATCCTTGACGTGCTTATCGGTATAAGCGAAGACGGCGGCGGTCTTGATGGCGTCGAGCTGGGTGTAGTCGGCAGCCTGATTGGCCTTCTTGATGTAGCCGGAGTAGGCGGGGACGGCGATGCCGGCGAGGATGCCGAGGATCGCGATGACGACGATCAGCTCAACGAGAGTAAAACCGGACTTGGAACCAAACTTTTTCATAGGAGTTTTCTTCCTTTCTTTGTTTTGCGTCAGATTTTATATCATCGCCATGCGGCACGGGACCCCTATCTCCCACACCAGGGGACATGGCTTGGATATACGGATCTACAGGTATTTGTCGAATGCCTTGGTCATGTTGATCATCGGCAGGTAGATGGCCAGCACGATGATGACCACGAAGACCGCCATGAAGATGATGATGGCGGGCTCCATCAGGTTCAGGAGCTTTTTGGTGGCCTCATCTACTTCTTCATCATAGTAGTCGGCCACTTTGCCCATCATGCTTTGCAGGTCGCCGGTCTCCTCCCCCACGCCGACAAGATTCGACACCATGGGCGGAAAAATACCCGTCCGCACGAGGCTCTCCCGCAGGGGCGTACCCTCGGCGACCAGGGCGCGCGCGTCGCGGATGGCCTCCAGATAGTAGATGTTGCCCATGTTGCTGGCGGCGAGGTCCATGCTGTCCGTCAGCGTCAGGCCGGAGCCGATCAGCACCTCCATGGTGCGGCAGAAAGTGGCGCAGGCGGTCTTGACTGTCAGGTTGCCCACCACGGGCGTCTTGCGGGCGAGCCAGCCGAAAAAGTGCTTGCCCTTGTTCGTCCTGTGAAACAGGATGCCGCCCACGATCAGCGCTGCCAGCACCAGCAGCGGCACCCACCACCAGGACTTGAACCATTCGCAGACCGCCATCACGCCCTGCGTGAGCTTGGGCAGCTCCGCGTCCATATCCTCAAAGGTCTTGAGGAAGTTGGGGATGATCTTCGTCATCATCACGATCAGCACGACGATCATGACCACGATCAGCACGCAGGGGTAGATCATGGCGCTGGTCACCTTGCCCTTGGTGCGCTTGCTGCGTTCGAAATAAAGCTCCATCTGGCGGAAAGATTCCTCCAGATTGCCGGAGGCCTCGCCCGCTGACACCATATTCACCAGAATGGCGGGGAAGATCTTGGGATGGCGGCGCATGGAAGTAGCAAGCGATTCGCCCTTTTCCACGTCCGCCTGCATTTCGCGGATGGCGGCGCGGAGCTTTTTATTGCTCGTCTGCTGCCCCAGCATGGCGAGCACGGAGGCAACGGAAACGCCCGCGCGCAGGATGGAGACGAACTGACGGCAGAACACCGCCATGTCCTTCGCCTTGGGGTTGCCGAGGAACGGGATCTCGATATCGCGGTTGAGGGTGGTCTGCTCCTTAATGTCTAAAATCGTATAACCGGCGCCGCGAAGGGAGCTTTTCGCGGTCTCGATGGACGACGCATCCAGAGAGGAGCGGACGCGCTTTCCGTTTCGGTTGATCGCCGTATAGTTGAATCCGGGCATGGAGCCGCCCTCCTTTCTCAGGTCTGCCGCCCTGTCTTGAATTTATCAGGCTCGTTGGCGGCGGCGAGGGCAGTCTCCAGCGAAATCACGCGACGGTCGACAAGATCCTCCAGCGCGTCGTCCAAAAGCTGCATCCCGTACCGCTTGCCGGTCTGGATGGCGCTGACGATCTGGAAGGTCTTGCTTTGCAGGATCATGCTGCGAATGGCGGGGGTGACGATCATGATCTCGAATACCGCCGTGCGGCCGCCGCCGATCTTCGGCAGGAGGGTCTGGCCCACGGCACACTCCAGCACGTCCGCCAACTGGATGCGGATCTGGTTCTGCTGCTCGGCGGGGAAAGAGTCGATGATACGGTCGATGGTGTTGGCGGCGCCCTTGGTGTGCAGCGTGCCGAACACCAGATGGCCCGTTTCGGCGGCTGTGATGGCGGTGGAGATGGTCTCCAGATCGCGCATCTCGCCGACTAAGATCACGTCGGGGTCCTGACGCAGCGCAGCGCGAAGTCCCGCGGCAAAGCTGCTGGTATCAGCGCCCACCTCGCGCTGGTTGATGATACATTGATCGCTCGTGTGCAGGTATTCGATCGGCTCCTCCAGCGTGATGATGTGGCGGCGCTCGGTGTGGTTGATGTGGTCGAGCAGCGCCGCCAGAGTGGAGCTTTTGCCCGAGCCGGTGGGGCCGGTGACGAGCACCAGTCCGCGGGGTTTATCCGCCTGCGCCACCACCACGGGCGGCAGGCCCAATTCCTCGGCGGTGGCAATGCGCAGCGGCAGCAGGCGAAGCGCAAGCGAGGTCATGCCCCGCTGACGGAACACGTTACAGCGCATACGCACCAAATCGTGATAGGTCACGGCGAAGTCCGCCTCGCCCATTTCATGAAATTCCTTGAGAAGTCCGGGCGTGATCAGCTCCTGCACATAGGCGGTGGTATCCGCCTCGGTCAGCGGGACCTCCCCAAAGTTGGTCAGCTCGCCGTCCAGTCGAAAAACGGGGGGCTCCCCCACCGTGAGATGAATGTCGGAGGCGTTGCGCTCCAGCGCGTCATGAATGAGTGTTCCCAGGTCGATCATGCGCCGTCCTCCAAAGGATGAGTTTCTTCCGCCACATTTTCAACGCTGATGCGCTGCATCTCGCTGATGGAGGTCGTTCCCTCCAGCACAAGGCGGCGGGCGCTTTCGCGGAGGGTGTGCATCCCCTCGGCGATGGCAGTCTCCCGCAGCGCGCCCGTGTCGCAGCGGTGGGAGATCATCGTGCGCATACGGGGCGTGATCTCCATGATCTCGTAAATGCCGATCCGGTCGAAATATCCGGTACCGGCGCAGCGCTGGCAGCCCACCGGCTCGTAAACCTCGGCGCTGTCCTTCTCCTTCGGCGTCAGTCCCAGATATTCCAACTCATGCTCTAAAAGAACGTGCCGCCGCTTGCAGTTGGGGCAAAGACGGCGCACAAGGCGCTGGGCGATGATGCCGGTCAGCGCGTCGGCGATGAGGTAGCTTTCCACGCCCATGTCCAGCAGGCGCGTGACGCTGCTGGCGGTGTCGTTGGTATGCAGCGTACTCACCACAAGGTGACCCGTGATGGACGCCTGCACCGCGATGGACGCCGTTTCCCGGTCGCGGATCTCGCCGATCATGATAATGTCGGGGTCCTGACGCAAAATGGAACGCAGGGCGTTGCCAAAGGTCAGGTTGGCCTTGGGATTCACCTGCACCTGATTCACGCCGTCCACGTTCGCCTCCACGGGGTCCTCCACCGTGACGATGTTCACCATGTCGCTGTTAAGCTCGTTCAATGCGGTGTAAAGCGTGGTGGATTTACCCGAACCGGTAGGTCCGGTGACCAGCACGATCCCGTTGGGATGGCGCAGGATCTCGTCGAATTTTTCCAGTTCCGACCCCGTCAGGCCAAGGGCGCGCTTGCTGCGGCGCAGCGCCTTTTTCTGCGTCAGTCGCATCACGCACTTTTCGCCATAGACCGTGGGGAGCGTGGAAACACGCACATCGTATTCCCGGCGGTCCACCAGGATGGAAAAGCGGCCGTCCTGCGGTCTGCGCTTTTCGGAAATGTCCAGATTGCTGAGGATCTTAATGCGCGCGATGATGGCGGGCAGCAGCTGCAGGTCGTAAGTGGCGGTGGTGTACAGCACGCCGTCCACTCGGCAGCGGACCCGGACCTTGTCCGGTCCGGACTCCACGTGGATATCGGAAGCGCGTTGGCGCACCGCCTGTTCCACAAGGGAGTTCACCAGCACCACCACGGGGGAGGCGTTGACATCCTCCTGAAAGACCTGATCTTCCAGAGAGGCGCTCTCCCGCTCGTTGGTCTGGGTGTAAAGCTCGGCAGCCTCCTGCATCTCCTCGCTGCCATAGCAGCGGTCGATGGTCACGAGAATGTCGGATGTTGTCGCCAAAAATGGCTTAATGCGACACTTGCTGGCAATGGCGACCATGTCGCGCCCCTTCATGTTCATGGGCTCGTTCATGGCGACATACAGCGTGCCGCTGTCCTCCGGATCAAACTGGAAGGGCATCATTGTATATGTACGCAGGATATCCGGGCGAACCGCCTGTCGGACATCCATGGGGATAGTCATTTCGTAAAGGTGCACCACGGGGGTGCGGGTCAGCGAGGACAGGGCTTCGATGACCTGTTCCTCGGGCAGGATGGCGCGCTCTAAGATCAGCTCGCGGATGGACTTGTTCGTTTCCTCCTGAGCACGACGCAGCTCGTCCGCCTGTTCCGCGGTCAAAAGCTGCTGTTCCAGCAGGTATCGCAGGAGCTTTTCGTTCATGCGCGCCCTCCTTTCTCTTGTTTTTCGGGGCAGAAATTATTTTTGAATCAGTGCTTTTCAAAAGTGTGAGACGACAGACCCGCCAGGCTCTCAAACGCGAATGAGCCGCTGACGCGCCTAACGTCTCTTTTTTTATGCTCCCCCTCCCCCGGCGGGGCGGAATTGCCCCGCCGGGAAGAGGTGGTCCGAATCATTGCTTTGTCTTACGCTGTCAAATTACTTGACGTTGATGATGAGGTTCGCGCTGGCGCTGCGGGTGTTGTAGTTGACCGTCACCTTCTGACCGGCAGGGTCAGCGAAGCTGCCGATGCTCAGATCGCCGAACTTCGCGATGAGGTTCGCAAGCTCGGTCACAGCCTCGAGAGAGGTCTTGGCATTGCCAAGCGCCGTGAGGTCGTTCTCCGTCAGCGTCACACCGTTGAGGGTGATGCTCGCGCTGTCGGGCAGCAGGTTCTGCGCCTTGGCAACGATCTTGCCGAGGTACTGCGCAACATAAGTGTCGCCCTTGCTGCCGACGATGTCCTTCATGGTCTGGCTCTTGAGCGCGTCAGCAAGCTGGGTCGCAGTCTTGGTCTGGATGCCATTGGCGGCATCGAACTTCAGGCTGTTGAGCAGATCGATCTTCTTCTGATACTCCGCCTTTTCAGCAGAGCCGTCATTCAGGATCGAAGACACATCGATCGCGGCAAGCTTATCATTCAGCTTTTCGGCAAGCTTTGCCTTGCCCTCGTCCTTGATGGTGGGCTTCAGGTTATCCAGCGCAGAAGCATTGGCGGCCTTCTCAGTATCGAAGGTGAGACCCATCTGCACGAGCGCGCTGTAGATCAGGTAATTCTTCAGACCGGGGTTCTTCGCCAGCAGATCCTTCAGCGTGGCGGAGGAATTCAGCGCAGTGTCAAGCTCCTTGGTCGCAGTGTCAACGATCTCCTGCTTGAGGGCATCGCTGAAGGGCTTCCCGCCCTTACCGGAGAGCGTAATCGTGGCGCCAAAGCCTCCCTTGGTAACATGAGCCTTAATCTCGGGTTGAGCAAGCAGGAAGTTGATGTCAGCGACCGACTGGATATCCAGCGTTACGCCGGCAGGCTCGAAGGTGACCGCATCAAACCCCTTAACAAGATCCTTCGCATCTTTCAGCGTACCGCTGTTGTTCGCCTTATCGACGATCCACGCCTCGTTGATCTTCTTCTCCGTCAGCTTCTCGCTGATCTGGTTCTCGATCAGAGCGTTCACATCGAGCGCGTCGATGTCCTTCTCGATCAGCGGCCACACGGCGTTGATGAGGGCGGTGTTGTCAAGACCCTTGAGGGTGCCGCCGCCGGTGGCAGAGTTAACGAACGTCGTCCAGTTGGTCTCGACCCACTTGTCTGCCTCTGCAAGAAGAGCTGCCTTGAGCGCGTCCTCGGTGGCGTTAGTCAGGGTGATATCGTATTTCTTCAGAGACGTCTCGATCTCCGCATAGATCTCGGGGAGACGCGTCTCCATTTCCTCCTTGACCTTGGCGACGACCTTATCCTTGGTGCCGTCGGTATAGGCGAACTGCGCGGCGATCTGGTCGAGGCCGTCGTTATAAGCCTTCTGGACGTCCTTGCTGATGTTGAGACGCAGATAGTTCTCATCGCCCTCGTACTTGTACTCGAGCAGACCGTTGCTGTTGAGCGTCGGCGTCACGACGAGCTTATAGTGGTAGGTGTAAGCGTCGGTCTTCGCCTTGATGTCCGCGTTGGCAGAGTGATCAAAGTTGACCTTCAGGTCGATATTGAACTCGAACTTGTCGGTGTAGGAGGTGCCCTGCGCCTTCATCTGCTTGTAGATCTCCTTGGAGATGGCAGTGCCAAGTTCCTTGACGATCTTGGACTTGGCGGCGGAGAGAGAGGCGCTGCTTTCGCCGACCTGAACGGTGGCGTAGGTCTTGCCGTTGAACACAACGTCCACATTGCCGCAGACATAGTTGCCCTTGCCGTCGTGGAAGTTCGCCCACAGGCTCTTGCCCTCGGTCTTGAGCTTATCGACGACCTGCGCCTTGATCTCGCTCAGGGACTTGTTGGTCAGCACGATGCCGGTCTCGGACTCGACAGCGTTCTTAACACTGGTCAGGAAACCGTCGATATCGTCGGGAGTGGGCTTGCTCGTGGTGCCGGTGATGATCGCGTTGGCAAGCTTGTTCGCCTGCTCGATGGCGGAGACGACCTGGCCGTCCTTCACCTCGAGAGCGACGTTCCAGGTGACCTCGCGCTCGGTCTTGTTGTCGCCGGAGGTGAAGTTTGCCTTCACGTCCTCGACCTTGACCATGTCGTTGACAATGTTCTTGACCTGCTGGAGCTGTGCATCCGTCAGGTACTTGTTGTCCTTGTTGACCGTTTCAACGGCGCTGACAACGGCGCTCTTCATGTCGCTGAATCTGTCGTTGACCTGCTTGACGGACTTGAGAACGGCATTGCCGATCAGGTCATCGGAAACGACCACGGGAGCCTTCGCCTCCCAGACCGCGTACAGGGTGATAATGGGATAGTTAGCGGTCAGCGTGATGGTGCTGTTCGCGGGGTACGTCGCAGCCGTGGCGGTCTTTTCCGTCGCCCAGCCCAGGAAGTTGTAGCCGTCGCGGGTGGCGGTAGCGGTCACGGGGAAGCTGTAAGTGGTGCTCGTCGTCGTCTGGGTGACGGGGGACGCACCGATCAGCGTGCCGCCGTTGGCGTCAAAATACAGGGCATAGGTGTAGGCAGTCACCGGGGGATTCACCGGGGGGGTCACCGTGCCGCCGGGATTAACGCTCGGGGTGTTATCCGGCTTCGCGTTCTGCACGAGGTAAGACATACGGTAGATCACCGCTGCCACCTGCGCACGGGTGGACAGTTCGTTGGGACGGAACGTGCCATCCTCAAAGCCGTTGACCAAGCCGTGACGCTGGCACTGCTTGACCGCGGCGAGCGCATACGCGGGGATCGCATTCTCATCGACCATGACGGAGACAGAACCGGTCTCGGGCAGAGTCACCTTCCATGCCTTCTTATAGAGGGCGAGGTAACGCTCGATCATGGTGCACATCTGCGCACGGGTGATGGGATCGTTAGGGGCAAACTTGCCGTTGCCCACACCATCCACGATTCTGTTGGCAGCCGCCCAGTTGATGGCATCGGTGTACCACTCGCCGGGAGCCACATCGGTGAATGCGCTCTGGCTGCGATCACCCTTTGCACCGTCGAAACGGAACAGGACCGTGACGAACATCGCACGGGTCATGTTGTCCGCGGGGGCGAAGGTCTTGTCCGCGACGCCGTTGAAGTAACCCTTCGACGTCACATAGTCTACGAACTGGTAGTACCAGTCGGATCTGCTGACGTCCGTGAAATCGTCAGCTTTTTCCGCCAGCGCTGTGGGCACCAGGGAAAAGACGATGCACAATGCCAGCAGAGCACTCAAGATACGCTGCTTTTTCATCTTCTTAACCACTCCTTTTTTTTACTGATGATCTTCGAGTACCGCAAAAGGGTGTCAGCGTTTCCGCCCCAAGCGCTGCTCGCAGCATCCAAAACCTGTCCCTGTCCGGGCGTGCGGATAGGCGCACGTACTGACAGTAATACAGTCTACATAAAGTCTATCAGATATTTTCTCTTTTTGCAAGCGGTTCTTGCTTTTTTTTCTATATCCTTCCAGGGGTCTTACATTCGAAAATTAATCGCCGCGAATTGCTCGGACAAGTCTCACGTGAGACCGCCCTATCCTTCTTCAAAACAGGAGAACGCCGGATAGTAGCGCAGCGGGATGGGCTGTCCGAGCGCGGCGGAGCGATTCTTGAGGATCTTGAGCTCCAGCTCGCGGGGGTCCTTGCGCTTTTCCTCGTCAATGTTGAAGCCGGGCCGCCCCGCCCCGCGCGCCTGAAGTCCCAGCAGCACGTCGGCGGAGTAGTCGATGCCGCCGGATTCCTTGAAGGCGTTCATGGAGACTTCCAGATTATAATTCTCGCGGTTGAAGGAGGAAATAGCGAGGATCGTCAGCCCGTGCTGGCGCGAGAGCTTTTTCAGCGCGCAGACGATGCGGTCAAGGTTCTGCTTGTCCGTGAAATGGACGTCCACCGGGGCGATGATCTGGAGATAGTCGATGAGCACCACCGGCTTTTGTCCGGTCTCGGCTATGTGGCGCGCGACCTCCGCGCGGATGTAGTCCAGCCCCGTTTCGTGGTCGCCCTCGCGGAAATAGAGGTGCTTTGCATAGGAGGCGTAGCGCGTCTGCGCCAGCTCCAGATGCGCGAGATCCTGCGCACTGTAGCCCGCCCAGCGCCTGCCGTCTAAAACACCGCGCGCGGTCTTGGCAAGGCGGCGGCGCGCGGAGGTGTCGAGCAGGAAGGATTCGCGGGAAACGGAACGAGCCATCAGCTCCCATGTCATCATTTCAAGGGAGAAAATGAGAACGTCGCGCCCCTGCATGGCAAGCTGATCGGCGATCTGCATACAAAAGGCGGTCTTGCCCAGCGAGCTGACCGCGCCGATCACATAAAGTCCGTCGTAAAGTCCGCCGTCCAGCGTCTGATCCAGCCCTTCAAAGCCGGTTTTGAGCGCGGGGCGCTTTGCCTGCGCCTCGATATAAGCGCGGAATGCCTCCATCTGCCCCGCGGCGGAGGTCTCGGCATAGGGGGGCGGCTGCTGCGCCTGCCGATCCTCGACCGCCTGCGCCAGAAATCGCGCCGCGCCCTCGCGGTCGGCGCAGAGAAATTCGTTCAGATCCTTGCCGGTGGGAACGCCCGGACAGCGGTACAGCCAGGGGAATTCCTCCGCGAGGGCGGCTGCCCACGCTTTGCCCGCCGCGTCGTTGTCCGTCAGCAGCAGGATGGGGGCGGGTCGATCCAGTCCGCGCAGCAGAGCCGCCGCCTTTTCGCGGTTGCCCGCGCCGTTCAGCGCGGCTGCCCGATAGCCCAGCTCCTCTGCCGAGAGCGCGTCAAAGGCGCCTTCCAAAAGGAAGACCGGCTCTTCCCCGCCCGCAGTCAGCAGCTCCGGCTGGAAGAGGGGCGAAGGCTGTCCTTTTTCGTTGAGATAGCGCTTTTCCGCGACGGCGCGGCGCACGCAGCGCCCGTTTTCGCATGGCAGCACCACGCAGTCATGCTCAGGGTCGTAGCCAAGGCGGAATCTCGTCACCGTGGCGTCGGAAAGCCCGCGTTTGGCAAAATAATCGGTTTTTCGGCGGTGAGAAAAGCAGCTTTCGGGGTAGGAGGCGGGCAGCGTTTCCCTGCTCAGGCGGTCAGCGGGGCGCGCCTCTCCCGCGTCGCCGCGCCCGTAGCGCTTGCTCGCAAGCGCCAGAGCGTCGTGCGGCGAGGTGAGGTTTTCGTCGATTGCCAGCAGATCGAAGAGATCATAGTCCGCGCCGCAGGCAAAGCAGTGTACTTTCTGCCGCTTTGCGTCGTATCCCATGGAGGGATCGCGGTCGAGATGCTTTGGATTCAGGCAGCGAAAGCGCTTTTGCGGGTCAATACCCCGGTCGTAGAGATAGTCAACGATGCGGGGGCGCAGGTCGTTAAAGGTGTCCGGCATAGGATCGCCTCCTTTTCTTGTCGTTATTATAGCATAAGACCCCGCGGAGGAGCGATTCCCGCGAGGTCTGTAAGATATCTTAAGATATCAATAAGGGGATTTTCGGTAAAAAAAGAAAATCCGAAAAAAATTAGATGAAACAAATATAAAAGTATGATTCGACAGAAAATATCTGTATAAAAGTTTGAAAAACATGGAAAAATGGCTTGGGTGATTTTGGGTCCCCTGCACGACTTGAGGTCGCCTTTGCACGAAATGAAGTCGTCTTAGCACGGCTCGAAGTCGGAATTGGACAGGCTGTGACCCTCGTTTTTTCCACAGGATGGGCACAGACGGTGGAGAACTTCCGTGAAAAGCAGGCGTTTTGGTGGGAAAATCGGACTTTTGTCGTCAAATTTCCGTTTTTTGTGGATATCTTTTCCACGGATGCTTTGATCTTCGATCTGTATTTTGGAAGTAATTCGAAGAATTCAGACGTGGTTTCGTGCAGTTGCTGAGGGGTCACTGCGTGCTCTGGGGCGGCTTTTTAGCGGGCTTTTTCTTCGCCTCGATCTGCTTGACCGTCTTGTTTTTTTCGATTTGCTGGATGTAGCTCTGCATGGTGGCATCAATGCCGACGTTCATCTTGCCGCCGAGGAAGGTATTGATGTCGTCATAGTCGAAATCCATGTGGATCGAGCCGCCCGAGACGTCCTCGATCTCCTCCACCGCCTTATTGAACGGGCGGATGATCGCCTCGTCATAGTTGCGGTTTTTGACGTCCTCCTTGGTCGGCAGGCCGATGTAGTGGATGATGTCCTGAATTTTTACGCGGAAGCTACCGTCGTCATCGACGGGCGCTTTCCGCGCGCGGTAGAAGAGATAAAACGCCATGCGGTAGGCATTTTCGCTCAGGTGTCCCATCCAGTCGGGGATCAGCTGGTAATACTGGGTCAGGAAGTGGCGCACGTTCTCGGCGAAGGAAATGCGCACCTCGCCGGTGTACTTTTTGATGGATGCCTCGGTCGCCAGATGGGTGATATAAAAGGATTCAAAATACTTTTTGAAGGATTCCGCGGTGATCTTCATGCCTGTGATGGACTGCATATCCTTCTTGATCTGGCGGTAGGCGGCGTCTCTGGAGCGGAGCCCCGCCCAGTCCATATATTCCTCGATAGTAAAGCTCGCGGTGCTGTTGCGCCAGTTGTCGCTGTTGCCGCGCATCAGGGTGTAGATCAGCAGGCGGTGCGCCGTCCAGGAGAGATTTTTCGTGTATTCCGCGACGGCCTCAAAGATGATGGTCATTTCGTAATCCTTGTTGCGGTAGCGGATGTTCTGGTTGCCGTAGGCGTCAGGCTCGGAATAGGTCACGGTGATGCCGTTGGAGGAGGGATGAAATTCCCTGCCGCGCTTCATATTCGCCCAGACGCCGCAGATGAAATAGGTGGCGGGGCTGTTGCCCAGCACATCGTATTCCTGCACCCTCGCGGTGACGGTCTTATCAAAAATATCCAGCAGCGTGGCGGCGAACGTGACGGTCTCCGACGCGCCGATGGTCACCGCCTCTGCCACCGCCTCCGGCGAAGACAGATCGTGTGTCTGAAGATAACTGTCCATCAGGGGGTAAATGTCGCCGAAGTCAAAGACGTTCATCTGATTTTTGAACTTTCTGGGGTGCTCTTTTTCCAGCGGCTTCAGCTTATTGTATGTATCCAGCATCTCCTGAAACTGTTCGGTCTCCAGAAAACGCAGGGGGGTGTCCTTCAATTGCTCTGCCGGTTCGGGGAACTGGGACATGGTGCGACCCTCCTTTTGGGAAAAGATTGCTTTTTTAGAAGCTTAGTATAGCATAAGTTGAAAAAAAGGGAAAGAAAAAGTTTTTTTCGCGAATCGCGAGGAAAATATTCTCATCGCTCGGACAGGTCTCACGTGAGACCTGTCCGAGCGGCGCGTTATTTGTCCGTCAGCAGCGGCTGCCGTTGATGATCTTTCGGATTTGGCGCTCGCTAAGGCGGAATTGGGCCGCGAGACTTCGGTAGTTAGAGCCATTAAACATGGTGCGAATGTCCCGATCGCGGGCGCCGCGCTCCAGCGATTCCCGCTTGGGAACGTACAGCGTTTGTCCGCCGCACAGCAGCGTCAGGTGGACGAACGCCTCCATACCGATGGCGTCCACGATGTCTCGGTACTCCTCCGGGATATCGTCCGTGCGGATGTGACGGGCAGGGGGGATGCAAGTGGTAGACATAACATTTTTCTCCTCTCTGAAATCAGGTGTGAAACAGGACGAGTTCCTAAGTCTCACGTGTGACTTGTCCGGCTTTGTCCAAAGAACTGTTTCTACCATTCAGCGCCGCCGAGGGAGGCGTTGTATCCTTCGGTCAAACAGAGCGGAAAATTGATTCCTTTTCGCGAGAGAATATCGCTTGTAAAAAACCTGCTAAAAAGTCAAGCCCTAATTAAAAGAAAAGTTATCGGCAGAAAAAGAGTATAGCAAAGCAGAGGCGGCAAAACGGAACACTTGGCCGCCTCAA
>ERZ773208.527-NODE-527-length-35842-cov-8.853606_pt1 | contig 35842 bp, 30 predicted proteins | sample MGYA00581006_ERZ773208 | MGnify/ENA primary metagenome ERZ773208 (study PRJEB29015, sample SAMEA2737793) | human gut metagenome | biome: human gut; feature: human-associated habitat; material: faeces | place: China | collected 2012 ... | reverse complement strand
ATATAAACACCTTCCTTCTTTATTTTTTCTGAGGTCCTCATATATTATTTACTCCATCTACATACCAAATTCCCCTAAAAAATAGAAGAAAATTGATATTTCTATCAATTTTCCATATTAAAATCATCTAAAAAATCATCTATAGTCATAATCTTATCATCTATTTCTTTTAATGATACATCTTTTTTTGGAATACTTTCTACTTCTTCTTCCTCTTCTAACACTTCAAGTTCTTCTTTTGATATTAATTCTTTTACTTCAAATACATCTAATACTTTTTTCTTAGATATAGATGATCCTGTTGAATATCTATCATTTATTGATATTTCTGCGCTTCTTATATAATTAATATCAGAACTTGTCATAAACCCTAATTTACTCTTACCGTTTATTACAAAAGTTTTAACTATTTTATATGGATTAGTTTTAACTTCTCTAATTAATAATAATCCTCTTCTAGCTCTTGATGATTTTTCCATTTCTTCTAATTTTATTCTTTTAGCAGTTCCTTTATTTGTAAATACTGCGATATATTCATCATTTTTATTAAATAAGCATCCTGATACTACTATATCATCTTTTAAATTAATAGACTTAACACCTGATGCTTTTATTCCAGAAATAGGAACTTCTTCTATATCATACCACAATCCATAACCATTTTCTGTTGAAATTAAGACTTCTTTATTTTTAGAATTAATAGCGTTTACTACTTCATCATCATCTTTTAATTTAATACATGTTACTGCCTTTGAATATCTTTGAAGTTTAAACTCTGATAAATTAGTTCTTTTTATCATACCATTTTTAGTAAATATAGTAATAATATCACTTGTTTCAAAATTAGTTACTGGTATGCATCCAATTATTTTTTCTTCTGATTTTATAGTTCTAATATTACTTATATGTTTTCCTAAATCCTTCCATTTTGCATCTGGAATTTCATGAACTGGAACATATAAATAATTACCTAAATTAGTAAATAAAAGTACTGTATCTAATGTATTTAGTTCATATAAACCAAGTACATAATCATTATCTTTTAATAAAGTATCTTCATTCTTACTAGATTGATAACTTCTACTTGATACTCTTTTTATGTATCCTTCTTTTGTTATAACTACTATTACATCTTCTTTTTGAATCATATCTATTGCATCTATTTTTATTTCAGATACTTCATCTTTAATAACTGTTTTTCTTTCTGTAGCATATTCTTTCTTTATATCTAATAATTCTTTTTTCATTTGTTTAAATAATACCTTTTCATTAGATAAAACTGAGTTTAAGAATTCAATAATCTGTTCTAATTTTGCTCTTTCTTCTTCTAGAGCTACTACATCTGTATTAGTTAAACGATATAATTTCATATCTACTATTGCAGTTGCTTGTTCTATAGTAAACTCAAATTCTTTTACTAAGTTATTTATAGCATCTATTCTATTATTACTTTTTCTAATGCAGGCAATTACTTCATCTAATATACTCATTGCTTTTAAATAACCATCTACTATATGCATTCTTGCTTTAGCATGTTCTAAATCAAATTTACTTTTTCTTATTGTAACTTCTTTTTGATGAGCAATATATGCATCAATTATATCAACAAGTCCAACAAGTTTTGGTCTTCTATTAACAATAGCAATCATATTAAAGCTATATGATATTTGCATATCTGTATTTTTAAGTAAATAATTTAAGATAAGTTCACTATTAGCGTCTTTCTTTAAATCAATTGCAATTCTAAGATCTCCTCTTGCTGTTTCATCTCTAGCATCTACTATTCCATCTATTTTCTTTTCTATTCTAATATCATTTATTTTCTTAACTAAATTTGCTTTATTTACTTCATATGGAATTTCTGTAATAAGTATTTGATGAACTCCCTTTTCCTTTATGATTTCATATTTACATTTTACATTTATTTTTCCTTTACCAGTTCTATATGCTTCTTCTATATTTTTCTTTCCTTCAATTGTTCCACCTGTTGGAAAGTCTGGCCCTTTTACTATATTAAATATTTCTTCAAAAGAACATTTTGGTTTATCTATTCTATAAACTGTTGCATCTATTACTTCACCTAAATTATGTGTTGGTATATTAGTTGCATATCCAGCACTTATTCCTGTTGAACCATTTACAAGTAAATTAGGAAACTTACAAGGAAGTACTGTTGGTTCTACTCTTGTATCATCATAGTTAGGAGCCATATTAACAGTTCCTTTTTCTATATCTTTAAGTAGTTCACCTGCTATTTTAGATAATCTTGCTTCTGTATAACGCATAGCAGCTGCTGAATCACCATCCATAGATCCATTATTACCATGCATATCAATATATGGAGTCATCATTTTCCAATCTTGACTCATTCTAACCATTGCATCATATATAGATGAATCACCATGTGGATGATAATTACCCATTATTTCTCCGACTGCTTTGGCACTTTTTCTATATTTTTTATCATATGTATTTTTACTTTCATACATTCCATAAAGTATTCTTCTTTGAACAGGTTTAAGACCATCTCTTACATCAGGAAGGGCTCTATCTTGAATTATTTCTTTAGCATATGATGCGAATCTATCACCCATTATTTCTTCAAGGGCATAATCATGTATTCTTTGTATTACTTCTTTTGTTTCATCATTTTTCTTTTTCATTTAAAGCACCTCCTATATCTTATAATCATCTTCCAAAGAAAATTCTACATTTTCTTCTATCCATTCTTTTCTAGGATCAACGTTATCACCCATAAGTACTGATACTCTTTTTTCTGCAAGAGCAGCATCAGTTATCTTAACTCTAATTAATAATCTATGTTCTGGATCCATTGTTGTTTCCCATAACTGTTCAGCATCCATTTCACCAAGACCTTTGTATCTTTGTGTATCAATTGGTTTTCTATTTTTTGTATATTCTTTTAATTCTTCATCATTATAAGCATACACTACTTCATTTTTAGCAAACTCTATTTTATAAAGTGGTGGTGTTGCGATATAAAGTCTTCCTTCTTCTATAAGTGGTCTCATATATCTATAGAAGAATGTTATTAAAAGAACTTGTATATGTGATCCATCAACATCGGCATCGGTCATTATTATTACTTTATCATAATTACAATCTTTAATATCGAAGTCTGTTCCAACACCTGCACCTATTGTATAAATAAGTGTATTAATTTCTGCATTTTTATATGCTTCTTCTATTTTTGCTTTTTCTGTATTAAGTACTTTACCACGAAGAGGTAATATTGCTTGATATCTTCTATCTCTTCCTGTTTTAGCAGAACCTCCTGCTGAATCACCCTCTACTATAAATAACTCATTTTTAGATGAATCTTTCTTTTGTGCAGGAGCAAGTTTATCACTAATATTTTTTTCTTTTTTTGTTCCACTTGCTTTTCTAGCAGCTTCTCTTGCCTTTCTAGCAGCTTCTCTTGCAGCTTTTCCTTTTAATGCTTTATTTAATATTGTAACTGCTACTTCTTTATTTTCTTCTAAATAAAATCCAAATTTTTCAGAAACTACGTTTTCTACTACAGTTTTAGCAAGTGGTGTACCTAGTTTACCTTTTGTTTGTCCTTCAAACTGAAGTAATGCTTCTGGAATTCTAAGCGATATAACTGCGGTTAAACCTTCTCTTACGTCAGGACCTTCTAAGTTTTTATCTTTTGCTTTTAAATATCCATTATTTCTAGCATATTCATTAAATACTTTTGTTAATGCTGTTTTAAATCCTACTTCGTGTGAACCACCATCGCTTGTTTTGACATTATTAACAAATGAAATAATGTTTTCATTATATGTATCTGTATACTGCATTGCGATTTCTACTTCAATTTTATCTTTTTCTCCAGTAAAATGTAATACATTATGAAGTGTATTTTTTCCTTCATTCATATATTCTGCGAATGATTTAATACCATTTTCATAATGATATTTTACTTCTTTTTTATCTTCTTCATCTATTACTTCTACTGAAAGACCTTTTAGTAAGAAGGCAGATTCTTGCATTCTTTCACATATAGTTGTAAATGAGAAGTTTGTAGTAGAAAATATTTTATCATCTGGCATAAATCTAACAGTAGTACCAGTTTTATTAGTAGGACCAACCTTTCTTAAAGGACTATCTACTTCTCCACCATTTTTAAAACTGATTGTATATTCTGCCCCATCTCTTTTAGATGTTACTATCATCCATTTTGAAAGTGCATTTACAACGGAAGCACCTACACCATGAAGTCCACCAGATACTTTATAGTTTCCTTCTTCAAATTTACCACCAGCATGAAGTATTGTATAAATTACTTCTACTGTACTTTTACCTGATTCATGCTTTCCAACAGGAACACCACGTCCATCATCTGAAACACTAACTGAACCATCCGAATGAAGAATTATCTTAATATTTTTACCATATCCATTCATTACTTCATCTATTGAATTATCTACTATTTCCCATACAAGATGGTGAAGTCCTCTTTTATCTGTTGAACCAATATACATACCTGGTCTTTTTCTTACTGCTTCAAGACCCTCTAGTATTTTAATTGATTTTTCATTATATTCTGCCATAAATAAAACTCCTTTACTTTTCACTATAAGTGATTATAACACATTTTTTCCTTTAAATTCAAGGTATTTTACATTTTGTTTATGTAAAGAAAAAAGCTATATAAATAGCTTAATTTAATTCTGATAATATTGCTGGTAAAATTTGTTTCTTTCTTGAAACAAGTCCATCAACATAATATCCTTGTTTTATATCATCTAATTTATAAATACTTTCTAAAACACTCTTAGCATTTTCTGTAAATATTAAATATGATCCATTTTTAAGTATATCAGTAATAGCAATTATTATAAATTTATATCCTTCTTTATTATTTATTTCTTCTAATTTTTTTATATAAGTATCAAGTTCATCAAATATTCTATCAACATCTAGTGTAAATACTTGACCTATAGCCATTTTTTCATCACCAATTGGGAATGATTTAAAATCACTCTTAATTACTTCTTCTTTTGTTAATCCTTCTAAAGATGTTCCTGCTTTAAACATATCAAGTGCATATTTTTCATAATCAACACCTGCGATTAAAGATAAATCTTCAGCAACTTTTTTATCTATTTCAGTAGTTGTTGGGCTTTGTAAGCATAATGTATCAGATAATAATCCAGAAAGCATTATTCCAGCAATTTCCTTTGGAATTTCTACATTATTTTCTTTATACATAAAGTAAACTATTGTATTAGTAGATCCTACTGTCATATTTCTAAAATTAATTGGATTTGTTGTATTAATGTTACCAATTTTATGGTGGTCAACAATTTCTAATATATTTGCTTCATCTAAACCTATTACACTTTGTTCTTTTTCTTGATGATCTACAAGCATAACTTTTTTATTATTTTTATTTATTATTTCTGTAATTCTTATTAATCCTAAACATACACCATCATTATTTAAAATTGGATAGTTGTTATGTTTTAATTTTTTAGTTGCTTCAACAAAATCAGTATAGTAATCATTTTCTCTAAATATTTTAGATGTATCTTCTACAAGTAATGTTCCGATTTTATTTGATAAACAAATTAATTTAGATGTATGAAATGAATCTATATTTGTTTTTATTACATTAACTTTATTATTTTCAGCAAGTTTTAAATTTTCTTCTGTTATTTTTTCTGGTCCTGTTACTACAATTAATTTTACATTATCATCAATTGCTTTTTTTATAATATCTTGTCTATCCCCAACTATTAAAATGCTGTTAGAGTTTAAATTTACATTACTTGTAAATGTATCACTATCATATGATGCAACAAGTACATTACCTTTTATTTCATCATCAAATTTTAGTACTTCTTCACCACTAACAGTTTCAAGTATATTACTATAATTTGAATCTATTTTATCAAAGTCATTACTAATTAATTTTTTAGCAATATCTTTAATTGTTATTATTCCTTTGTATTTATTTCCATCTGTTACAACTGGAGTACCTGTTACTCCTTTTTCTGTTAAGAATTTATAAACATAATCTATTGATTTATTTTCATCAACAAATAATCCTTTATGATAATCCAAATCTTTTAATTGTAATTTAACATCATTTAAATATTTTGGTTCTTTAATACCAAATTTATCTAGTACATATTTTGTTTCTTTATTAATATGACCAAGTACTCTTGGTTCTGTATCCATTCCTAATTTATTTTTTAAATGTGATAAACTTATTGCAGATGTAACTGCATCTGTATCTGGACTTTGATGCCCGAATATATATATTTTTTCCACTAATATACCTCCTCTAAACATATACTATTTTATTACTTTTTTTACTATTTTTCAATCATTTTATTCTTATATGTGTAAATATAAGCCATATCATTATTCATACTAGGATTGCTTTTGTATTCAACTTTATCAAATGAAGTATCTTTTTCTCTGTCAGAATAAAAGCACTGAATTTTACCATTATCCTTTAGAATATTTCTAAATGACTCTAATATTAATTTTTCTCTTTTTTTAATTTCTTCTTCATTCATATTTGTTATATTATGTGATAAATATATAAAATCATATAATTCTTTTACTTTACTTTCTATTTTTTCATCTTTTGAATAAATAAACTTCACATTTTTTTCTTTTATATTATTTGAAAGATCTATATAACCATTACATAAAGCATATCTAACTAAAGTTGATAATTCATCAAAATTATATTTATCCTTTTCTATCATTTTAGACATTCTAATTCTTTTACCAGGATATTTTTTATATAATTCGTCAAAAAAATACCTAGTTTTATCGTCTAAATCATTTCTTATAGATTTATATATATCATAATTAAATGTATAACTATACTTTCCATGATTAATCATAAAATAACTAAAATATTCTTTTCTACTAAGATTTAATGAAGCAATTTTTAACTTCATAAAATATTCATCAAATCTATTATCACTAAATGCTGTAACATTCCCACCATATGATAATATATCAAATATTTCATCAGAAGAATTAATTTTACATATTATATTTTTACCTTTTAATTTTACTTTCTTAAATGATTTTAATGATTGATCTGAAAATAATTTTACTTTTCTATATCCAGTTTTTTCATAAACATTTCCTTCTATAAAATCACGAGCAACAGCAATATCTTTTTCTACTTGCATAAAAAACTCTCCTTTTTTTATTTTCGGAGAGTTATTATATCATAAAAACTAATATTATTCACTATATTTTGATGTTATATTTAAATATTCTTCTAGTGTTTTACCTATATTATATACTTTTTCTGCAAGTTCCTTACCTAGATATCTTACATGCCATGGTTCATATTTATAACCTGTTATTTCTTCTTTACCTTTTGGATACCTTATTATAAATCCATATTTATAGCAATTTTTTTCTATCCATATTGCTTCAGGAGTACCTTCAAATGATGAATCTATTATATTTAAGTCCATTGCAAGTCCTGTTTGATGTTCAGAATGTCCTGGTCTTGCTGAATATGTATCTGCTTTTGCTTTACCATCTTTTAAAACATAACTATTATATAAGTTCGTTTGAAGCGAATATGATCTATAACCAGACGCAATCCATAATTTTATATTATCATTTTTAGCAACATTTTGCATTTCATCAAATGCATTTTTAACATCCACTGAAAGTGATCCAGGATCATAGTCCCTTGGCAAAGAATATGTTTTATTAACAATAAGTATTCCATTTACATATGTTAAACCATCTATATTTTTTATTTCTGGTTCATTATTTGAAGTATTGTCTTCTTTTACATCATTATTTTCTTTTACTTTTTCTTTTTTCTTTGCATCTACTTTTATTACAATAGATTTTATTAATTTTTGTGTCTTATGTTTTATAGTTATTTTTGAAATACCATCTTTTTTAGCAATTATATTACCTTTTTTATCTTTCATGAATATATCACCTATTTTAGTATATTCATATTCTTTTAAAGTTGCATTCTCTGGTTCATATGTTACATTTAATTTTATAGTATCTCCAGTTTCTGCCTTTAAATCTTGTATATTCATTTTAGTTACACTTATATAAGTTACAAAATATCTTTTATATTTTTTATTTTGAGAAATAGTTATATTTTTACTTGCTTTATTTTTTAATTTAATAGTCTCAACATTACCCTCTTTTGTAACTCCATATATATCAACATATTTATTTTTTAGTAAATAATTTGGTAAAGATATATTAAATTTATCAGAGTTTTTAATTATATTACTATTTTCTATTACAAATGACTTATCATTACTATAATTTTTATAAGCTAATTTTTTGTTAGATTTTTCTATTTTTAAACTCATATTTTTACTTATATTTTTGCTTGGTAAAATAACATAAGCATTTTTATATTGTATTTTTAAATTTAAATTATTTTCTTTTATATAGCTTATTGTCTTATTATATAATTTTAATTTACTATATTTCTTTTTTATTACAACTGTATTATTTTTGGCGTTTGGAAGATTATTATATATACTACCGTTATATATAACATATGGTATAAAGTTCGCTAAAAAGATTATTAAAGCAAAAACAACTAATACCATAATTATTCTATCTACTCTAAGTTTTCTTTTTTTCTTTCTTTTTTTACTCATAAGCATTTACCTTCAGTAATATTATAGCATAATTTAAAAAATAAATGTAAACTATAATATGATAATTGTAAATTTATTTACAAAAAAAGAACTAATTATAGTTCTACATTATGATATACTTCTTGAACATCTTCTACATCATCAAGCATAGATAAAAGTTTATTAAACATTTCAAGTTCTTCGCCTTCTAATTTTACCTTATCAAGTGGAAGCATACTTATTTCATCAATTTCAAATTCTATATCATTTTTTGCTTTTCTTAAAGCTTCTTTTATTTTATGTAAATCTTTTGGATCACCATAAATAATAGTTAAATCATTATCTGTTTCAATATCTTTAATATCTACATCATCCATTAAGCAAGCATCTAATGCTTCTTCTTCACTCATATCTTTAAATCCAACTACTGATAAATTTTCATAAAAATGTGATACTGAATTTTCTACACCTAATTTACTTTTGCATTTAGTAAATGCTGCTCTTACAAGACCTACAGTTCTATTTACATTATCTGTTAAGCAATCAACTATTAAAGTAGATGCTCCTGGACCAAATCCTTCATATCTACAAGATGTATAACTTTCATCAGCACCATTATTAACTTTATCAATTGCTCTATTAATTATATCTGCTGGTACTTGACTCTTTTTAGCCTTTTCTACTAATCTTTTTAAACTTGCATTAGCATCAATACTTGTTCCACCTTGTTTAGCTGCTAAATAAATTTCTTTTGCGAAATTTGAATACAATTTTGCTTTAGCTGCTCCTGTTTTTTGAATTGATGCTTTTCTAACTTCATATGCTCTTCCCATATTAACACTCCTTTTTTTACTTATTATATTTTACTATAATGTGCTTTAAAAAACAACCACAAACATAATTTACTTGTAAAGTTTTTTCACTCAAATGAAAAAAAGTACTATTTTTTAGTATTTTTTTCATTTTCTATTTTTTTATTTATAAATTCTTTAGCACTTTCTAAAGATTTTAATTCTAAATCAAAATCTATCTTTTTGTTTATTTCTTTTAGTCCTTTATTTTTTAATGCTAAATTAATTAAATATTCAGTAAGCCATGGATTTTTTACAAGTACTGGACCAAGTGCATTTGTAAATAATAAATTTTTATTTCTAGCTCCTTCAGTTCTTCCATTATTACCATAACCATATATTATTTTTCCAAACTCTTTTGCCTTATTTAAAGTAATATCTATCATTTGTATTTGTGATGACATTATTTCCATTTTTTCAAATTTATAATATAAATCATCACCAAGTACCATACTTCTTTCTTTTACATCCATATCAAGAAGATTTAATCCATTAAAGGAACTACCATCTAATCTATCTATATTATGCGCAAATAAAGCTCCTGTTGTACCTGTTACAAATATTATTTTATTATTTTTTATATATTCTTTTATTTTATCTATATCATTTTCTAATCTTTCTTTTACCTTTTCAATATGTTTTAATTCACCAGCATTAAAAAGTAAAATATCATAGTTTTCATAATTTATATTTGAATCTATATCATCTATCCTATCAATATTTAGTTTAACACCCATTTTTTTACTTACAAGTTCAAATGCTTTTGCATTACCTCTTTCACCGTGTAAATTAAGTATATCAGGATACATCCACGCTACATTTACTATATTACTCATTGTTATCACCTTTTTTAAAGAATTCTTTTATTTTTTTATATGGTTTCATACCTGTTATTATATAGATATTATCTGTTTTTAATTTATCTAAATCCTCAAATATTAAATCAAAGTCATCTTCTACATCATATACTTTAATTTTATTTTCTTTTGCTCCTGCATATATCATTCTATTTGCTGTATCATATGCAACTGTCTTTGAAAAGCATACATATTCTTCTACTAAATCACTAACACATTTCTTAAAGTCACAATCAAAGAAATAAAATGTATTTGTATATGCTGGTGGGAAATCTTTTATCTCATATAATCCCATAAATATTGCTTTTTTAGTATTATCTCTAGCAATTGTATCTAATGCATTTTGCATTGTTTCTGGATTTTCTTGTTTTATTCTTAGGTAATGAATAGTCTTACCCTTATAATGATAAACTTCTCTTCTATCTGCTGGGTTTTTAAATGTTTCAAAACCTTTTTGAATATCTTCATAACCTATATTATATTTTTTACATATTGCGATTGCTAGTGCATAGTTATACACATAAAATGGATTCATATATGTTACTTTATAGGTATTTCCTGCACATCTAAATGTATGATTTTCAAAATCTATTTCTCTTACTGTAGTATTTGCTTTTTTAACACTTTTATAATCACAATTAGTACAATGAAATTTACCTATATTTTCTATATTATAATATTCATAATTAATTTTATGGCTGCATTTAGGACATGCTAGTGTAACAGTATAGAAGTCATCTTTTGTAAATGTCTTTGAATTTTTTTCCATACTATAATATACAACTTTACCTACATAGTCTTCTAATGATCTACTTCTTGGTTCTTCATTATTAACAAATAATGTAACATCTTTATTTACCGCACCTTTAAACATTTGATAAATAAAATCTGGATCACCATTTCTTTGTACTTGGTCTTTTTGTAAGTTTGTTATACATAAGTTTTTAGCAGGTAATACTTTAAATATATTTCTTAGACTTCTTTCATCTATTTCTAGTATTAAAAATTCTTTATTAAATTTACCAAAAAGGCTTGAATTTTTAATAAGTGTTGTTGCAACACCACTCATCATATTTGCGCCTTCTGTATTAGTCGCAACCTCTTTACCTGCCATTTTAACTGTATGACTAACAAGATTAGTTGTTGTTGATTTACCATTTGTTCCTGTTATAAATATAACCTTATCATAATCAATATTTCTAAAATATTTAACAAAATTCTTTTGTAATTTAACTGCTACTTTACCAGAAATCATTGTTCCTGATTTATGAAATATTTTACATAAAACATTACCAAATTTTCCTATCCAAAGTACTAAAATAAAACATAATCTTTTCATAAATAACCACCCTTTACTTATAAACCCTTTTTACATTCTCATTTATATATACTGGTCTATAATAGAAACATATATCATCATCTTCTTTATAATCTAAGCCTGTAATATCTATAACTACATCATGCATTCCTATTTGACCAATTACATTTATAATTTTTCCATCTATATTAAGAGTCATATTATCACCTTTTATTAATGACTTTAATGATAATAGAGCATTTTTTAATCTACTTTTAAACTTAAATCTTTGAGTAATAAGTTCAAGCCCTACACCATCATAATAACCAGTCTCTAATATTCCTATCTTCATATCTTTTTTCGCAATATAAGAATTAGCATATCCAACATAATCACCTTTTTTAATATTTCTTACTTTTGTTAATTTTGTATGAAATAATCCAATCTTTTTTAAATCTGTTTTTATTCCTGTTGCGCATCCAGAAAATGCTGATCCTACTCTTGCTGCATTTAAATGTTTATCTTTATATTTAAAGAATCCTGATGAATTACATATATGTTTATATTTGAATGTAATTTTTTCTTTTTCTATCTTTTCTATTACATTAATAAGTCTTTCATATTGAATATTACTAAATGAATTATCACTCGCAAGTGAATTTGAAAAATGTGAATAAATTCCTTCGAATATTATATTTTCATTTTCTTTTATCATATTTATTATTTCTTTATAATTTCTATAATCAAATCCATATCTAGATAATCCTGTATCTATTTTTATATGTGCATATACTTTTTTGTTTAACTTTTTAGATATTTCATTTACTAGTCCTGCACCCTTTACTGAATCTATAGTTAATGTAATATCATTTTTTATAAGATTACTTAATATTTCTTCATTTATATATGGCGTAAGTAACAATATTTTTTCTTTTATATTTTTTCTTAAATTAGTGGCTTCAGTAGATGACGCTACCGCAAAGTTATTTATACCATTATCTATAAGTACTTTAGTAAATTCATTTACTCCAAGACCATATGCATTTCCTTTTACTACTGCAAAAATAGTATAATTTTCTTCTTTCTCATAATTTTTTATTATATTTATATTGTGTACTAAATCATTTTTATTTATTATAAGTTCGTTCATGTAAACCTCCTATTTATAAAATTTTAATTTAACAAGTAAATTATATATTTTTTCTCCCTTAGGAAGCATTAATATTTCATCTTTACTAAGTATTTTAAGTGCGAATACTGAAATTAAATAAACTACCGCACCAATCATAATATTAATAATTGTAAGAATACTGTTTCTTATAACTCCATTAAATAAATAATTTATGAAGAATATTACGGCGCCCATTATTAAACCTGCAAGTAATGGTTTTACAATATGTTTTACAGGTTCAAATTTAACTTTAATATTTCTTTTCATTGTTATATATACAATCATAAATACTACAAATTGACATATAAATGAGCTTATTACCGCACCATATATATTTATATTTGGATTAGTTATTAAAACTAAGTTAAGTCCTATCTTAATTACACATCCTATTAAAAGCGCAAGTGCTGGTGTATACATTTTTCCAAGTCCAAATAATGAACCTTGTATTGTATGATTTATACCAACAAATACCATAGTTACAGCTGCTATTTGAAGGATATGTGCACCATCTGATGCATTTGGATAAAGCATTTTTAATATTGGATCTGCAAGTACTATAAATCCAATCGCACATGGTATTAAAATAAGTAATGATGAACTTATTGAAAATGATATTTTTTTAGATGCAGACTTAAAATCTTTTTTAGATATAGCTGCTGTTATTTCAGGTATTAATGCTGAATAAAATGATAAATTTACAGCAAGTGGAAGATTTACAAGTGTATCAACTTTAGATAAGATACCTGTTAATCTCATTGCTTCTTTTTCTAGAAGTATTTTACTTTTTAGTATTCCAGAATATGCAATCTGTATACAATTACTAACTGTTACAGTATCAATAAAACTTGTAACAACACTTATTACAGAACCTACTGTTAAAGGAATAGCAGTTGCAATTATCATTTTAACCATTTTTTTATTTTCTTCTTTTGTTGTTATAACTACATCATCTGACTCTTCTCTCCACTCTTTAATATTCTTTTTATAGAATACAATTAAGTATGAGAATGAAATTAGTATTGCAAGTGTTGTTGATAAATTACCACCTGCAGCCATTATATATGGTTCTTTTCCTATTAATGCATAAACAAATGTTATTGTAAGAACACAGTTAAAGAATTGTTCTAATGCTTGTGAAACACTTGATGCCTTCATTGTTCCAAGTCCTGCAAAATAACCTCTTATAACTGCTGATACACATACAAAGAATATTGCTGGAGATAAAACTTTTAATACATAAGATACATCTGGAACATTTAATATTTTTGATGATACAAAATTTGCAGATAAAAGTAAAAGTAATGATGCTATAAAACCAATTATTCCAAATACTACCATAGATACTTTAAATACTCTATGTGCTTCATTATATTTACCTTTAGCAACTTTATTAGATACTAGTTTTGATACAGCACCTGGAATACCTTGAGATGATATTATTAAAAGTACTGCATATACCTGATATCCTGCAGAGTAATAACCATTACCTACATCACCAAATCCTTTTACATTTGTAATTGCAAGTCTATATATAAGACCTAATAATTTTATTAAAACTTGCGAAAACATTAACATTAATACATTTTTCGCAAATGTATTTTTTTTCTTCTTTTCTTTCAACTTGATACCTACTTTCTTTAATAATTATATAACAATATCTTAAATCAAACAAGTATAAATAACCTATATTTACTTTGAATATAATTAAATATGAAAGAAAATACTAATAAAAAAGAAGAAGCATTTCTTCTTGACCTACAATTAATATCATCTTCTATTTTTATAATCGCATCAATTGTGTCCCTTTTAATTACATATAATGAAAAATTAACTATAACAAATAGAAAGAAATTATTTACAAACAAAGAAGCTTTAAATATTTCTTTTTATAATAGAATTGTAATACTAGTTGTAGTTGTTACTAGTTTGTATGTTGGTTATAAAAATTATATAAATGAAAAAAATAATACAGTTGCAAAATATAAAAGTTCACTTCTTTTAAGTACAAATGTATTAACTCTTATAAGCGCAATAGTTATACTTTTTGTTTCATATTTAAATAAAAATGAACAAAGTCTAACAGTATCTGATATAGAAAATCCTCTTATTTAATTGTAACATAAAAAAAATTATATGTTACAATGAATACAGGCAAGAAATCTTGCATAAAATAAAAAAGGGAACATTCAGTTTACCATGTTCAATGTCTATTCCAATAAATGGTGAGACATTTAATTTCTTATGAAATTAAGTGTCATTTTTTTATTACAATAATCATAATGATTAAGAGTAGTAAAATGATAGAAATATATCTAAGGACTTTTATTTGAAAAATTCTTTTTTTTCATTTCAAATAAAAAAGAAGTAATTTTTTTACTTCTTACTTACTATATTAGTACCATTTACATTATTATAATTTTCTGCACTTTTATTTATTAACATATTACCTACTAAGAAAATTAAAATCATAAATAATAATATTAAAAACATATCTAATATAAATTTTTTTAAGCTAAATTTTTTATTTTTCTTTTTTAATTTTTTTTCATTACTTTTAATTATACCAAGTACTTTTTCATCAAAAAGTATTCCACAATGAGGACATATAGCAGCATCTTTAGAAATTGGATAACCACATTCAGGGCAATTGCTATCAATTAGTAAATCATCTACTATTTCATTTTCTTTTATTACTTCTTGTTTTACTTCTACTTTTTCTTCTTTATCTAAATATACAATTACATCTTGATTTGTTGTATCTAAAGTACCTGTAATTTTATCATCTTTAAATACTGGGTTTAATATTTTTAATATTAACTCATTTTTACTAATAGTTTGTTCTTGTTCATTCTTTGAAATACTAATTACTTTATTTGATACCTTTTGTTCTTTTGTCTTTTTTTCTTTTACATTTTTTTCTCTAATATTTTCAGAATCATCCATTTTAAATAGAAGAATAGTTTTCTTTATAAACACTACAAATAATCCTACAAATAATGATATAAGTCCTATTATTAAATATAATTTTAAACTATTTTGCATACTTTCTGTTACTGTTAAATTTTTAAATTTAATTCTAATTGCATAAACAAAGTATAATGCAAATGAACTTATTGATACCGCAAATGGTAACCATAATATATACTTAACTACCTTTTTCATATAAATTTCCCCTTCTTTTTTGTGCTATATAATACCAAAAGGTTTTATATTTGTCAATTTTTTTCAAAGAAAAAATACCAAAGCGGTATTATTTATTTCTTGCATCGAATTTTTTTCTTTCTTCAGTATTAAGAATTCTTTTTCTCATTCTAAAGTTTACTGGTGTTACTTCAACTAGTTCATCAGTATTTATATATTCTAGAGCATATTCTAGAGTTATAGGTCTTGTTTTCTTAAGTACTACAGTGTGATCTTTACCTGCACTTCTTGTATTTGTTAAGTTTTTACCTTTAACAACATTTACTGCAAGGTCATTTTCTCTATTATTTTCACCAACAATCATACCTTCATATACATCTACACCTGGTTCAACAAACATAACTCCTCTATCTTCTAATGCACCAAGTGCATAAGCAGTTGTTTTACCATTTTCCATAGAAACCAAAACGCCTAAACTTCTTTCACCAACTTCAGCATCTGCTTTTGGTAAATATTCTCTAAATGTATGGTTAAGTATTCCATAACCTTTTGTCATTGTCATAAAGTCTGTTGTAAATCCAATTAAACCTCTTGATGGAACTATATAATTTAATTTAACTAATCCTGGTAAATTAGTCATACTTTCCATTGTTCCGCCTCTTTTACCTAAAGCTTCAATAACTGGTCCAACATTTTCTTCTGGTACTTCTATTTGTACATCTTCATATGGTTCACAAATTTTACCATCAACTTCTCTTAATATTACTTCTGGTTTTGATACTTGAAGTTCAAATCCTTCTCTTCTCATATTTTCAATTAATATTGATAAATGAAGTTCTCCTCTACCAGAAACTATCCAACTTTCTGAATCATTTGGTTCAATTTTTAATGATACATCACTTTCAGATTGTTTTCTAAGTCTTTCTTCTATTTTAGAAGCAGTAACAAATTTACCTTCTTTACCTGCGAATGGTGATGAATTAACTCCAAAAGTCATTTGAAGTGTTGGTTCGTCTATTCTTAAATGTGGAAGTGCTTCTTCCTTGCCTTCTGTGCATATTGTTTCTCCAACTTCTAAATCTGGAAGACCAGCAATAGCAACTATATCTCCTGCTTTTGCTTCTTGTACTTCTATTCTTTTAAGACCTAAATAACCATATATTTTTTGTATTCTAAACTTTTTAATACTTCCATCTAATCTAACACATGATACCATTTCATTTAATTTCATTGTTCCACGTGCTATTCTACCTACACCAATTCTACCTACATAATCATTATAATCTAATAATGCTGGTTGGAATTGAAGTGGACTTTCGCTATCCATACATGGTTCTGGTACTTCATTTATAATTAAATTAAATATGTTATCCATTGTTTTTTCTTGTGTACTTACATCAGGATCCATACTAGATGTTCCATTAATTGCGGATGTATATACAACTGGGAATTCTAATTGTTCTTCATTAGCATCAAGTTCTATTAATAATTCTAATATTTCATCAATTACTTCTGCAGGTCTAGCAGCTGGTTTATCTATTTTATTTACAACAACTATTGGTTTTAAACCTGCTTCCATTGCTTTTTTAAGTACGAACTTAGTTTGTGGCATAACACCTTCATAAGCATCTACTACTAAAAGTACACCATCAACCATATGCATAATTCTTTCTACTTCACCACCAAAGTCAGCATGACCTGGAGTATCTAGAATATTAATTCTATAATCTTTATAGTTGATTGCGGTTGGTTTAGCAAGTATAGTTATTCCTCTTTCTCTTTCAATATCATTTGAGTCCATTGCTCTTTCATTTACTTCTTCATTATCTCTAAATGTACCAGATTGTTTTAATAATTGATCTACAAGCGTTGTTTTACCATGGTCAACGTGCGCAATTATTGCTATGTTTCTTATTTTCATTTTACTTCACTCCTCGTTTTTAACCTCTGCTATTATATCATATTTTTTTAAAAATACAAATATCTTTATAAGTTATATAAATAAATTTGTCACAACTATTACATTTTTTATAGATTTTTTTGTAAAAATAGTTATAATAATATACAAATTATTAATCAGGTGAGTTTATGGATAAGAAAAATTTAGAAGAAATAAAGAAATGCATTTTAAATAAAGATTACATAACAGATGAAATGTATATTGACTATATTATAAATGAAGTAATTAATAGAGATTTAATAGAATATATAAAAGAAGTAGAATTTGATGATGATAAAATATGTGAATTTAATAATCAAGAAAAATTAATAACTATTAATCCAAATGAAATATTATATGAAAATGGAATAAAAGGAATACCAGACTTAGTAAATGTTATAAGTAGGAAAGAACAAAGAACTGGCAAATTAAAAGATAAAAATAATTATAATTTATACAATTATTTTGTTATTAATCACGAAATAGAACATGCAAGTCAAGTAAAATTATTAAATACACTTGATCCAGATGAACATTTAAATGAACCATATGTTATATGGAGATATTTATTACTTTTGAAAGATATATTATTAGAAAATAATTCTATTATTTATTTTAATGATATGCCATATAATACCTATCATGATTATTATATAAGTGAATATGATGCAAATATAAATTCATATATAAACGCACTTAATTTTATTAATAGCCTTGATTTAAAGGAAATAAATAAAAATATTGAAAAATTTAATATGATAATTGCTAAAAATTTATTATATTTATATAGAGACATAGAAAATAAAAGAAAATTTAGTCCCCCAAGTAAAAATTTTATAAAATTACATAATCATATAAGAAAATTATTAAAAAATAGAAATATATATAATCCAGAGAATTTTTTTGATATATATAAGGGTATAGAAAAACCAAGCTCACAAATTGAAAGACTTAAACTTGGTTTTCAAATTAGTAAAGATACATATAAATATTTAACATTAGTTTCTAAAGAAAAACATAAGACTTTAAATTTATTTAATGATATTATGAATATTTAATTATTAACTCCATGATGAATTTCACTTGTATAATCATTTATATTAGAAAATGTATATCCCATATCTAAGGCATCTTTTATAATACCATCTAAGGCATCTTTAGTAGAAACTTTTATATCATGCATTAAAACCATATTAGTACTATAATTATGGTTTTTTAATGCACTAATAACATTATTATATACACCCTCTTTATCTGCTCCTGCAGCATCGCCAGAATCTATATTCCAGTCATAATACTTATATCCATCTTCTGTTACTTTTTGTGTAAGTCTTGTCATAATACCTTTATTAAATCTGCTTATTGTATTACTAGATCCCCCAGGAAAACGAATATATTTACTTTTATAACCAGTTAATTCTTCCACTTTATTACTAATAGAATTTAAATCATTAAAATAATTTTCTTCAGACGAATAAATAGTATTGTATCTATGTGTGCATGTATGAAGTCCTAATGTATGACCTTTCTCAATTATCTTTTTAGCATATTTATCTAGACTACCAGAACATGTAACAAAAAATGTTGCTTTTACATCGTATTTATCAAGTATATTTAATATATCTTCTGTATAATTTGATGGTCCATCATCAAAAGTTAAATAAATTACTTTGCCTGTTACTTTTTTAGTATAATCTTGATTTTGTTCTTTTGCTTCTCTTTCTTTCTCTGCTTCTTTCTCATTTATAACTTTTTCTAAAGATTCTTTTTTTTCGTTTAACGACTTATAACTATCTTCTAGTTTTTCTCCCCTTTTTGTTTCATTAGCAATTTCCATTTTTAATTTATTATTTTCTTTTTTTAAATTTTCATATGTGCTCTTTTGTTTTTCATATACTTTTATTTTACTATCATATAATTTATAAAAATTAAATAAGCAAAATAATAAGAAACAAAATGATATAAAAAGTAATACCAAAATTATTATTTTTTTATTTTTCATAAGTTTTTACCCTATTTTCAAGTTCACCAATATATTTATTTATATTGTCTTGTACTTTTTGCTTACTATCATTTTTTTCTTTTATTTCATTTAATTTATTTGTATTACTTTTTATTTCTTCTTTTGTACTTTTTATTTTTGGATTTACATAATCACTTAAAACATCATATTTATTATCACATATTTTAGTTAAAATAAATGTTATTACGCCAAACACCATAAAAGCAACTATTAATGATATAGCGATTTTCTTTTTCATAATTACACCCTCTAATAATTATTCATTTAAATATTTAGTTAATTTACTTGCTACAACTTTATAACCTATCTTATTAAGATGAAGTCCATCTACTGTATAAATTCTTTTCATATTACCATTTTTATCTGTTAAATTATCATACATATTTATATATGTACATTTATTATTATTGCATATTTTTTCTATTTTATTATTTAAATCTTTAATATTATCATTTGTTCTTGTTTCTACTATTTCTTTATTTAATGAATTATTAACTGGATAAATTGACTCTAAATATATTTTTGTATTACTATTTTTTTCATATATTTTATTAATTATTTCTTCAATATTATTTTTTATTCCATCATTATCAAGTCCACTATAGACTAAATCATTTGTTCCAATAAGTATAAATACTTTTGTTGGATTATATACAAATACTCTATTTTCCATATTATCTAATATATCTTTGGTCATATTACCTGCAATCCCACTATTATATACATTATAATTAGGAAAATATTTATCTAAATCACATCTACTTGTTATAGAATCACCTAAAAATACTATTGATTCTTTATTATAAGTATATCTCTCTAATCTTTCTAATCTTGAATTTAATTTTATTATTTCTTGTTCATTAACACATAAAAGTATCCCAACAAGTAACATAAATGAAGCCCCTATAAAAATTACTAACGATTTTAAATTTTTCATATTACCATCTCTCCTACACTATAATAATTATAGCATTAAAAAATAAGATTTAAAATATTAAATCTTATTTATGCATATATTTCTTTAATTCTTTTGTTATTACTTCATAACCCTCATCAGACATATGAAGTCCTTCATTTGTATATTCTAATTTTAAATTACCATCTTTATCTTCTAATAAACTATACATATCCAAATATGTACAATTTTTATCATTACAATATTTTTTTAATTCAGAATTAATTTTTTTAATTGAAGTATTATTTCTAATACTTACCATTGATTTAGATATTTTTTTATCATCTGTATTATTGACTGGATAAATTGATTCCAAATATATTTTTGCATTAGGTAGATTTTTATTAAGTTTTTCCACTATCTCTTTTATATTATTTACTGTTTCATCTTCTTTTTTATTATGTATGTAATCATTTGTTCCAATAAGTAAAAAAATAGTAGAAGGATTATATACATAAGCACGTTTTTGTAAATCATCTAATATATCACTTGTTTGATTACCACTTATTCCACTATTAACAACTTTATATTCTTCATAATATTTGTCTAAATCATAGTAATCCGTTATAGAATCACCTAAAAATAAATAGTTAGTATAATTTTTATTAATTTTTCTTAAATCAGTTATTGAATCACTTAAATTCTTTTTTTCATTGTTTAAATTATTAATGGTCTCACTTTTTCTTATTGATAGTAATGATAATGAGAATATTATTGTAATCAAAATAAAATATAGAAATAAATCCATGTTACTCTTTTTATTTTTCTTTTTACTCTTCTCCATTCTAATAATATTATTTATATCATTTATTTCAGAAAATTCTATACATAATTTATTTATATCTCTAGATAATTTATTATTCTTAGAATCTAAGACCATAATAATTCTTTTGCAATAATTAACATATTTTTTATAATCATTTATATCAAAAATTAATACCATTTCAGACTTTATTGCATAATCAGCTAATTCTCTTTCATCGGTAGTATTAATTATTTTTACATTGTCTTTTGCATAATTAATATAATTACAATTAACAACTATATCGCCATTATTTTTATTTAATAAATCAATTATTTTTTTACAATATAATTCATTTTTATTACTCAAATCTATAAAAATCATAATTTCACCTACCAACAGATTATATAATAACAACTTAATTTTATTAATTCAATATAATTAACAATATTTTACATTTTTTTTATATTATTTTCTATTTTTTATTTGATATTTGTATGTTATAATGTTTATATATAATCATAGTTCAGGGGGAAAAATTATGACAAAAGAAAGAACAGAACGAAATTCTAATTTCGAATTAATGCGAATAACATCAATGTTTATGATAGTTATTTGGCATTTTATATTTCATTCAGGCATATTAACAAAAACAAGTGGGATACTTAATCTATTTTTATATTTTATTTTTATAACAACATCAATTCATGTAAATTCATTTGTACTTGTATCAGGATATTTTCAATATAATAAAATTTTTAAATCTAAGAAAATAGTTTCATTAATAACAACAACATGGTTTTATAAACTAATATACGCGATTGTTTTTTCAGTAACAGGAATTGTTACTATAACAAAAACAGAAATGCTATTTTTCATACAACCATTTAATTTTAATTATGGATTTGGAGAATTCTATTGGTTTATTAATATGTATATATTCTTATATTTGATATCACCATTTATAAATAAATTAATTGAAACATTATCACAAAAGCAACATAAAACATTAATAATTATATTATTTATTACTTTATCAATTGTTCCTATTTTTACATTGAATTCTACATTAGGATTAAGCAATAATGGATATACCCTTGCAAATTTTATAATGATATATATAATTGGTGCTTATTTTGGAAAGTATAAATTAAAAGATAATTATCATTTTAAAAATTACTCAAAAAATAAATACCAATTAATCATAATTATATTTTTTATAATTTCCATATTTATGTCGTTTATGGCAAAAATTTTATCAGATTACTTTTCATGCTACAATAATGAATTATTGAAGTATATTACAGAAATCTTTTCCAAAAATCTCACTAATTATGCATCACCACTAATATTAATAGAAAGTATTTTATATCTTTTGTTCTTCGAGACACTTAATATTAAAAATAAATTTATAAATAAGTTGGCAAGTTTGACATTCGGTATTTACTTGGTTCATGAAAATAATTTTGTTTTTGAAAGATTATATAAACATCTACCAATAGAAATAAATGGCATCATATATCCAAATGTAATTATAAAAATGTTGTTATATTCAATAATTATATTTATAGTATCAGCAATTATTGAATACATTAGGCAATTAATTTCAAAGTTAATTACTAAAACAAAAATATATAAAAAATTTATAAATAAAATTGAAAATTATATTAAAATATTTTAAAAGGACCAAATTAATTTTGATCCTTTTTTGTATTAACTAAGAATAATTCAAATAATTGTCTATGTTTTTTAGCAACTACTTCTAGTATTATTCCACAAGTAAACATTATAAGAGAAACCATTAGCATAAATCCTGAGAATATTAATGTTGGGAATCTTTCTACTAAACCTGTTTTAAAATAATCATGAAATACTGGAATACCAAATATTATAGATACTATAAGAAATAATAAACTTATAAGTCCAAAGAAAATCATTGGTTTATATTCTTTAAATAATCTTGCAATTGTTTTTAAAACCTTAAATCCATCACTATATGTATTAAGTTTTGATACTGATCCTGCTGGTCTATCTCTATACTCAACTGGCAATTCTTCTACATACATATTTTTATCAAGTGCATGAATAGTCATTTCATTTTCTATTTCAAAACCTTTTGATAGTACTGGGAATGTTTTTACAAACTCATAGCTAAATGCTCTATAACCAGTCATTATATCATTTATATGTCCTTTAAATAGAGAATTAATAAGCCATCTAACAAGTCTATTTCCTACATTATGAAATGGTCTTTTATTTTCTGTAAAATATGTTGATGATAATCTATCACCTACTACCATGTCAACACCCTTATTTAATACAAAATCACACATTTCTCTAGCATTTTCTTTAGGATATGTATCATCTCCATCAATCATAAGATAACAATCAGCATCTATGTCTTTAAACATACTTCTGATTACATTACCCTTTCCTTGACGATATTCATATTTTACTATTGCTCCTGCTTTTCTTGCTATTTCATCTGTACCATCAGTACTATTATTATCATAAACATAAATATCTGCTTCTGGCAACACTTCTTTATAATCTTTTACTACTTTTTCAATTGTTTTTGATTCATTATAACATGGAATCAATACTGCTATTTTTTTACTATCTTTCTTCATTCTTCTACTCCTTAAATATAATCCTTAATAATTATAACATATTTCTATCAAATATCAATCTTTACTTTTAAAATTTATATATGGAATAAGCATAAGTAATGGTAAACAAGTAAACGCTCCGTAAACATATCTAAATTCTGCATATACTGGTGATGCAGCCATCATAGTAAGCCATATACCAAATATTGGAACATATATGTATAATACTTTTTTACCTACTTTTTTAATCGCTAATATTGCAAAAACTAAAATTAACCAAAAACACAAACCAATACTCCATTCAATATTTAATATTGGTATTCCTCTTTTTTCTATATCAAATAAAAAATATTGAACTTGATTACCAAGTTTAGGATCATTCTTTAATCCATAATCATTTTCAATAATACCATAACATACACTTCCATATGATACTCCGGGATACCAATATCCTAATGTACTAATAGAATAAGCTTCAAGCGCTATTGTCGGATATCTTTTTATTAATCCTAACCATAGTTTTAGATATTCACCCTTATTTCCATCAAATACATTTGAATTATAATATGAATTAAATTTTATACCATCAGAAATAATTGGATTATATGCCTTTTTCATTTCATTTAATGGCATAAGTTTATTTAAAGTTTCTTTTTCTTTTTTAGTGAAATTTGCATCTTTATATGCCATTCTACCAATTTGTTGCAAAGGTATTCCTATATACTCTGATGAAGATGACTTAGTAATATTTAAAACTTCAAAAACAGGTCCTTTTATAGTATAATAAACACCAAATACAATAACAAATGCTGGTATAAATATTTTATAATATTTTCTAAAGAAAATAAATGTTGCAATTGCTAGTAAAAAATACATATAAATGGCATTATTTCTAAAGAATACACAAAATATAGATACAATAATAAAACTTATTAATTGTTTAAAATTCAATTTGTTATTCTTTTGTTTTTCTATTATTTTTACAAGTTCCATAGTAAGAAGTAATAGTAATCCAGAAAAGATAACATCTTTCCACATTACAATACTATAATAACCATGCATTGGTAAAATAGCATAATATGCAAGAATTACAAATAATATTTTATCTTTTACTTTTCTATTATGTAAAAACACAATTAATGAAGAAAATATTGAAGCCATAACAATCATTTGTGTTAATGTTACTGCTGCTACGCTAATTGTCATATTATTAGTAATTCCAAATACTATTTTATATGGAATAGCAATAAACAGTATATGTATTATTGGATGATGATCAGATGCATTAGCAAAATTATTTATAACAGTTGTTAATTCTGATATTGAATCTGGAGATAAATTACCCGGATAAAAACTTAAAAAATAAGGCATCCAACATAATATAATTATAAAGAAACATACAATAAATATAAATTTCTTACTTTTAAATATACTTTTTTCATTTTTTATTGAATAAGAATATAATTTAGGCATTACATTTGTAAACATAATATATAATAAATTAAATATTCCAACTATATATATAAAGTTTCTAAATGTAAAAAATGTTCTAAAAATACTAACTTCTGCATTATATTTTAATTCATTAACTATTGACCCAAATATTATTATAAAAGAAAATAATATAGATAAAAATATATTTTCTTTTTTCATAATTTTATTGTTAATATCTGTTTTACAAAAAAATAGTACTAATACAAGAAATATAAACCATGACACAACGTCATAAGTTTTTAATACTCCTAGCAAACATATTGAACCATATGTTATTACTGCCATTAATATATTAAGTATTTTAGTATTTTTTAAAATTTGTTTTAATCTTTCCATATTATCACCACTATAGAAATTATATAATAAAACATAATTATTCGCAAGAAATATTTATTTACTTTTTAAGAATATAAACACTATTATTAGAATAAGATTCTTCTTTTAATCCTAAATTCTTTTTTATTTTTTTAGTTGAAATTCCTTCCATTCTTGGTAAATAAACAACTTCACATATATCTCTTAAGCATTCAAGATTTTCATTATTTTCCCAGTCCGAATCCATAACAACTACATCTACTTTATAGTCAATAACATCATTTATTTTTCGTTTCCGATTATTTTCAGGTATTACTAAATCAACATATCTAATTGCTTCAAGCATCTTTTTTCTAGTTTCATAATTATGATATGCTTTCTTACCTTTTATTTCATTAAATTCATCTGTTGATACTGCAACTATTAAATAATCTCCTAGTTCTTTTGCTCTTCTAAGTATTTCAATATGTCCAAAATGTAACAAATCAAATGTTCCATATGTTAAAACTCTTTTCATAAAATCTTCATTTTCATAATACATTTAACGATATTATATATAAAATTCATATAATTATAAAGTGTATCAAATATATAAAAACTCCATTTATTTCAAAATGGAGTTATAATCTTATTCTTCTACATAATTCTTATCAAAGGCTAAGAAGAAATATAAAGGAATAGTTAATACTAGTATATAAATATATCTTAACGTAAATGCAAGTGGTGTTGCAACTAATATAGATAAATATGTTAACAACGCAGGCACAAATACAAGTAAATATTTATATTTCTTTTTAAATAATACCAAGTTAAAGAATACTAATGTTACTACAAAGAATATTGCAGAACTAATTGCAGTTTTTGGTTTCAATATATTTCTTATTGAACTACCAGTTGCATCTTTTATAAAATCACTTTGAATATATCCTGGATCCCTCTTTTCAAGACCTGGCCACATTTCTTCTTGCGTATATCCATAAAAAATTGATTTGTTCATATCCCAATATCCAACAGTATTATATAAATAAGCAACAACATATTCTTTTGGATTTTGTAAAAAAACCTTAAACCATACTTTGAAATATTCCTTTTTATTTTCCTCAATAAATTTTTCACTAAAGCCTGTATTACCCCATTTTATATTATCAATATCTAAAGGTGTATAGTGTTCTTTAATAGATTCAAGTGGTATAACTTTTCCTATAAATTCTTTCTGATAATCTGTTAAATTACCATCAACATAAACAACATAACATAGTTGTTGATCTAATATACCTAAATTTTCATTAAATGGTCCATTTAAATTATATTTATTATAAATAGGACCTTGAACAATAAATGTTGCAACAATAGTTATTGCAGATGATATTACAAACTTTTTAGCATTTTTAAATATTTCTTTTCTATATTGTAAAATTATGATAAACGTTGTAAGTACAACAATATATTTTCCATTGTTTCTTAGAAACATTACTAATAATGATAATATACAATAATATATTGTTGATTTAACATTTTTTAAATTTTTACCATCACATTTTACAATATCATAGATAAAAATTATATACATAAGTAATGCTAAAGAAAATGGTACGTCTTTCCATAAAGATACAACATATAATGGAATAAGTTCAAATAAACCAAAATATAAAATTGTTAAAACAATATATTTAATTGATATTTTATTTTTATATAATTTAAATACAAGATATGCAAGTACAAGTGCCATTACTATTTCTTGAACAACAGTAAATATTTTAAGACCAATTAATTTATTACCAAATATGCTTCCTATTTGTAAAAATAATTTAATAACGAGAGTATACAAAATTGGATTATGGTTAGTTATTCCAACTTCACCAGTTGCTTGATTAATCGCAGCAATTGTATCTGCATATACACCACCTGGGAAATAAGACAATATATATGGAAGCCATAATACAATTAATGACGCAAATATAATTACAAATACTTTCCAATCTTTAATTTTATGACTTTTATCAGAATAAATTCTATTTTCTAATTTTACAGCCAAATATTCAAGTAAAGTAAATATTAAATATATAATCACAAAAGAGACCACTACAATTAATATTTTACTTGGTTCAAAGCTTTTAAAATATGTATCTTTAAGTTTTGAATTTATATCACCATTAAATACTAACAAATTATCTAACATAATTGTTATAGAAATAAGTAATGCTAATAATATTTTAAAAAATACATATATCTTGTTATCTTTATTTTTTAGAATGATATTTTTTATTTTATCCATTTTTTTACCTCTATTCTTATAATTAAAGTAGATTTTTTTCTCTACTTCATTTTTTTCTTATAATATGACGAATTTTTTCTAAAAATTTCCATGTTCTTGATGAATAAATATTATCAAGTTCATTTTTCTTATTATATACGTCATCTTTCAACTTTCTAAGTTCTAAGTCCAACATTTCATTTTCTCTTTCAAGTCTATCACAATTTTTTGTAATTCTATCTAGTTTATCTTTTAAATTTAAATTTTCACCATATAATTCTATTAGTTTTGAATCTGCAGTTTTCTTTTTCTTATCAAAAAACTTTTGTATATTATTATCTTTAAATAAATAATCAGCAACATTTTTTGAACAATTTTCAATATTTTTGCCAAAATTCATATCAACATAATTTTTTCTTTCTTCTTTATAATAATCTTTATTATTCAAAAGTTTTTTTACTTCACCTTCAAATTCATTTAATCCTTTTATAAATGGTCCTGGACTCCAAAATTTTATATTATCAAATGTAATTCCTCTATTCTTTTTATATAATTCAATATCATTATCTAAAAAACAAACTGGTCTATCTAATATTACAAAATCCGAAAAGGCTGACGAATAATCTGCAACAATTAAATCTATACCATTTATTACTTCTGTTAGCGTTACAAGATTTTTTGTCATAATAGAATCATCTAATACAACTATATTTTTCATATTAGTTATATTCTTTTTATTTGTTTCATAAGGATGATATTTTATTATTAAAAGATAATTATTGTCTTCAAGATACTTTTCTAATTCTTCTTCATTATACTTTTCAAGATTTAATATATTATCTGAAAAAGCACCATCGTTTTCTCTTCCAAGACCATTTCTAAATGTTGGCAAATAAATAAGAACCTTATTATATGATGCAGTGTCAATACCACATTTTTTTAAATTACTTTTCCCATCTGATATATGAATATAATCAGTTCTTGGTGTACCAAGAGGCAATATTCTATCAAAATCAATATCAAATGTGCAATGATATATAATTGACCATAAATCATATGTACTTATTGCACAATCAATGTTTTCTTTCATTAATTCTAAAAATTTTTTATCTTGAACCGCTAATTGATTTTCACTTAATAAGTGCCCAAATCTTTTACCAGAATTACCATGACCTAAATATATATATATTTGATTAGGCTTTTTCATTTCTAATAATTCATCATGTGTAAAAAATACTATATCTATTTTATCAAATAATTTTTTAAATTCATCACTACCATTAATATAACAATCAATACCAGCAGATTTTAACAATTCATAATTGCTTTCATCATTTATAAGGTAATATAAGTTATATTTCTTATAATTTTCTTTCATATATTCATATATTGCTTTTGCATTTCCAGAATAATCAGGGTGACTTGCAAAAAGTATATTATATTTTTTCATATTATCACCTTAACAACATTATTTCTTTTTTATTATTTTTCTTTTTACTCTTCTAGCAAAATCAAAGAACTTAAATGTTGGTTTTGCAAGTGATCCCATATGATGTCTAACAAACCATATAGCAACTTTTTCATCAATTGCAGTCCATGATGCATCAAAATGATGAATAATACAAGTATTTTCACTATACTGTTCATCTAATCCATCATAACTTTTTGGATTAAAATAATCTCTAGAATAAATATGAATATCATCTTCTAAAACTTGATTTTCTGATTTTTTTTCTAATCCTAATTTTTCAAAATAATTTGTTAAGACTTTAGGACTTGTTATACTATATAAATCATTTGGATTAAATTTAGCCTTCTTATATACATCTAAAATCTTTTTTATATGTTTATTTTTTGCTTTTTTAACACCAATCATTGCTGTAGCTAAATAATCATCTGATTCTCTTCCAAGCCATATTTCATTTTCTAATATATTATCTAAGTTTTTTTTAACTTCAATATCTGTATCAAAATATATACCACCATAATTGTATAATGCATATAATCTTGCAACATCTGATACAAATGCCCATTTTTTATTTTCATATGCGTCTTTTACAAATTCACAAAAGTTGACATCAAAATTTGATTCATTCCATTCAACAATCTCATAATCTGGTAAATATTTTTTCCAAGTTTTCATATATTTTTTTAATTTTCTTGGAAGTTTATTTCCACCAAACCAACAATAATGTATATACTTACCATTTTTATTCACTATACGCACCTCCAAAAATAGCTTTTATTAATTTTTTTAAGCATCCATACACTCTTCTAAAATAATTTAAAAATCTTCTCTTTTTAAATAAACCTATACTCTTTTTAACATTACCTTGATATAATAAGTTAAATAATTGGAATTCAAATATTCTTTGATTTTTTGTTAACATATCGGGTAATTCTTCAACACTTTTTATACTTTCATGAATTTCATTAAGCATATACCTGTTATTTTCTATATAAGATTCAACTAATGATTTTATCTTTCCTTTATTTTTTCTAAGAGAATGATCAAAAACATCAATTATTCTTAAAAAATAAAACTCACAAACTAATTCTTTATAGTTTTTATATTTTAATTTATTATTTTCAAATACATCATTTATATTTTCACATATTTTAAAATAAGCTTCATCCAACTTATTAGTTCCAACAATAGATGTTTTACGTTGGAGATAAATATAATAAGGATTTGGGATATATTTAATATTCTTTGCTTCCATAAGCAAGAATGGTGTTACAGCAACATCTTCATATTGTTTTCCAACTGGAAATTCATATTTGTATAAATTTTTTTTTATTATTTTATTGCATGATGATCCTTGCATAGCACCATGAACAAACTTAGACACTTTTGAATCTAAACAATCCTCTCTTGCTGCACGTATTATATGATTATACTTTGGATCATCTTCATAATCAGTATATAAATCATAAATTACCATATCATTTTTATCTAAATATTCTCTTGCATCTCTATAGAAATTCTTGTTAATTCTATCATCAGAATCAACTACACTAATAAATTTTCCTCTAGATCTTTTTATTCCAACATTTTTAGTATCTGCAAGTCCTTTATTTTCTTTATAAATATAAACTGTGTTATTTTTATAAACTTCATTTTTTAAATTACTTACATAATCTTTTATTATTTTTTCTGAATCATCCGTTGATCCATCATTTACAATTATAACCTCACAATCATTATCAATAGCAGCATATATTGAATCTAAACATTTTACTAAATATTTTGATGTATTATATACTGGTACAATAATCGAAATAAGTATATCATTATTTTTGTCATTCTTTTTTGCCATATTTATTCTTCCCTACTTTCCCATTTGCGATTTATAATATTCATCACATATTTCTTTAGTATCACCCATTTTTACAACTTGTCCATGATCAAGCCAAACAACTTTGTTGCATAAATCTTTTATTGATTCAAGGGAATGTGAAACATATAAAACAGTTGTTCCACCTTTAATCATTTCCATCATTTTATTTTTACTTTTTTCTTGGAATCTTAAATCTCCAACAGATAAAATTTCATCTACTATAAGTATTTCAGGATCTACTATAGTTGCGATAGAAAATGCAAGTTTAGCAGTCATACCTGAAGAAAAGTTTTTTACAGGAACATCTAGAAAATCCTTTAGCTCTGAAAATTCAACTATTTCATCAAACTTACTATCCAAAAACTTTTTAGAATAACCAAGAATCGCACCATTCAAATAAATATTTTCTCTTGCTGTTAAATTTTGATCAAATCCTGCACCAAGTTCAATCATAGGAGAAATAACACCATCTACTTCTACTTTCCCAGATGTAGGCTTCATAACTCCACTTACAACTTTTAAAAGTGTACTCTTACCTGCACCATTACTACCAATTAATCCTACAACATCACCTTTATTAACGCTAAAAGTAACATTTTTTAAAGCCCAAAAATATTCTGTTTTTTTCTTTTTTGTCTTTGTAAATAAATTTATAAATGCTTGTTTTATAGAAAAATCTTTTTCTATATCCATATTAAATTTCATTGAAACGTTTTTAATTCTTATCATTTTCTATCACCTACCTAAATATAATATATAAATTTATCCTGTTTTTTTCTAAATACATGTGAACCAATTAATAACATTCCAGCACCGAATAAAGTTATTATTCCAAGTGTCTTTAAAGTTGGCATTTGTTCATATACAACAACTGTTCTTGTTGCAGTTAAAAATTGATACATTGGATTTAAATTCATTAAAGCCTGTAGTTTAGCAGGTAATATTTCTATACTATAAAATACTGGAGTTAAATAGTTCCATATTGTAAGTACTATACCATATATATGAAATATATCTCTTAAGAAAACTGAAACACATGATAACAATAATCCCATTCCTATTGTAAACATAAGCATACATAAGAATATATATGGAAGTATTAAATAATACACATTAATGTGACATGTATAATCACCAAGTCCAAAATATGATAATAAAATTATACCTAACCATGGAATTAATGTTAATAAAAAATCAATTCCAACAAATAAACATTTTGAAATTGGAAATACATACTTTGGTATATAAATTTTATTAATTAAACTAAAATTTTCAACAACAGAGGTCATAGCCATATTTGAAGCTTGACTAAAATAGTTCCATAAAACTATACCTGTCATTAAATATACTAAATAGTTTATACCTTCCACTTTAAACTTAAACATTTGTGAGAATACTATTGCCATTACTGTCATCATAAGTATTGGATTTAATAAACTCCATAAAACACCTAATACAGATCTTTTATACTTTACTTTAAAATCTCTTGATATTAATTGTGACATCAAAAACCAATATCTTTTAAAATTTGAAATTATTCCTTTTACTCTTGTCATAAAACACCTCTTTACATTATTTCACATAAAAATTATAACATATATATGCTACAATTCAAACAAAACTTAACAAAGTTATAATTATTAATTTTTCTTTTTTTCTAAAAATAATTTTCTAGTTATAAAGTTATAACACATAACAACTGCAGTTGCTACTATCTTTGAAATCATATAATATATTCCAAATTCTTTGTCCATAATCCACATAATAAGTTCATTTATTCCAAGACCTATTACACTTAAAATTATAAATACTATAAGTTCTTTTGTCTTACTATTTTTTTCTTTATCAACATCAAAAACCCATTTTACACTTGCTATATAATTAAATATAACTGAAACAGTAAATGAAATAGCTGCCGATATTAGTGCTGGCACTTTAAATACTTCTGTTAAAAATACCATTAATCCATAATCAATTACAAATGCTATTCCACCTACTACTCCGAATTTTAATATTTGATTTATTAACTTTTTCATTACTTTTCCTCCTACCATAAAAAATTATACAATACTTTTACTAAAAAATAAAGGTAAGTATAATTAAAAATATCGTAAATTGTCTTTAAATGTAATATTTTTTTTGATATAATCATTATAGTTATTATGATAAGGGAGGTAAACATAATAATAAGCGCCAGACCATTAAATTGGTGACGAGGATTGATAGTTATCGAAATTTCGGCGGATTCTATCACGGATGAAGTTTTATTCGTTAGATATATAACAAAAAATAAAATTAAGATTATAACAAAATATATATCACAAACAAAATTACAAAAAGAAAGTGAGACAATAAAAATGTGTGGAATTGTTGGATATATAGGAAAGAATAAAAAGGCAAAAGATGCTGTTATAAAAGGTCTTGAAAGACTTGAATATAGGGGTTATGACTCATCTGGTATTGCATATGTAAATGATAATGAAGTTGTTATTCAGAAAGAAAAAGGCAGAATTAAAAATTTAAAAGATGGAATAAATTTTGATGAGAAAAGTAATATTGCTATTGGGCATACTAGATGGGCAACTCATGGTGAACCTAATAAAAAGAATTCTCATCCACATAAAAGCGGAAAAATTACTATTGTTCATAACGGAATAATAGAAAATTATATAGAACTTAGAAAAAAATTAGAAAGTTTAGGATATGAATTTAAATCTGATACTGATACAGAAACTGCTTCTGCTCTTTTAGATTATTTATATAAAGAAACAGGAAATATGGTAGATGCAATTAAAAGATTTAAAGAAGAAGCAAAAGGATCATATGCTCTTGGAGTTATATGTGATGATGAACTTGACAAATTATATGCAGTTAAGAAAAATAGTCCTTTAATTATAGGTACAGGAAATGATGAAAATTATATAGCATCTGACGTACCTGCTATACTTGATTTTACAAATAAATATATTGTTCTTGAAGATGGTGAATTTGCCGTTCTAGAAAGTAACAATATAGATGTATATGATAAAAATAATAATATTGTAAAAAAAGATATTAAAGAATTTGAAGGAAGCGCTAAAGATATAGATAAAAATGGTTATGAAAAATATATGGAAAAAGAAATCCATGAACAACCAGAAGTAACTAAAAAAATGATGAATGAATATATTGATGATGATAGCAAAGATGTTATTAAAGGTATGCCTGACTTATCAAAATATAAAAATGTTACTATTGTTGCTTGTGGAAGCGCTATGCATGCTGGTTTAATTGGTAAACATTTAATTGAAGAATATGGTAATATACCAGTAAATGTTGAAATTGCTAGTGAATTTAGATATAAAAAATTATTTATTGATAAGGATACGTTAGTAATTGCTATATCACAATCTGGTGAAACTGCTGATACATTAGAAGCTGTTAAAATTGCAAATAAAAAAGGATGCGATACACTAGGTATTGTAAATGTTAATGGAAGCTCTATTGCAAGAGAAACATCTAAAGTATTATATACAAAAGCCGGTCCTGAAATTGCAGTTGCAACTACAAAAGCTTATTCAGCACAAGTTACTCTTCTTTCATTCCTTGCTTATAGTTTAGCTAAGAAAAGTAAAGATAAAGAAGTATTAAACGAAGTAAGTACATTCTTAAGTGATTTAAATAGATTACCAATATTAATGCAAGAAATACTTAATAATAAAGATGAATATAAAAGTTTAGCAGACAAAATATATGATAAAGATAATATATTCTTTATCGGTCGTGGTATAGATGAAGCATTATGTATGGAAGGATCATTAAAACTAAAAGAAATTTCTTATATACATAGTGAAGCATATGCTGCTGGAGAACTTAAACATGGTACTATTTCTTTAATTGAAGATGGTACTCCTGTATTTGGTATTGTTACTGATAAAAAAATTGCTGATAAAACTATTAGTAATTTAAAAGAAGTTAAATCAAGAGGTGCAAATGTAATATATGTTACTACAAATAGTTTAAATAAAGATGGTGACTTCTATGATGAAAAAGTTATTATTCCAGATACTAACCCACTATTACAACCACTTCTTACAATATTACCACTTCAATTAACTGCATATTATGTTGCTAAAAACAAAAATTGTGATATTGATAAACCAAAGAATTTAGCAAAATCTGTTACAGTAGAATAATTAATAAAAAAATCTATAAAAATTTTTATAGATTTTTTTATA
>ERZ773208.498-NODE-498-length-37104-cov-10.156307_pt1 | contig 37104 bp, 30 predicted proteins | sample MGYA00581006_ERZ773208 | MGnify/ENA primary metagenome ERZ773208 (study PRJEB29015, sample SAMEA2737793) | human gut metagenome | biome: human gut; feature: human-associated habitat; material: faeces | place: China | collected 2012 ... | reverse complement strand
TAACATTGTATGCACAATGGAAAGCAAATACAAATACAAAGTATGTTGTAAAACATTATAAACAAAAGTTAGATGGTACGTATCCAAGTGAAGCAGATGATACAGACGAATTAACTGGTACAACAGACTCAAGCATGTCACCAGCAGTAAAAAATTATGCTGGATTTACATCACCAAGTGTTCAAACAGTAACAATAGCAGCAGATGGAAGTACAGTAGTAACATATAAATACACAAGAAATAAATATATATTTACACTAGGAAGTACTACAGGAATAACAACAACAGGAAGTACAGCTAGCGGAAGTTATTACTACGGAAGTACAATAACGTTAAAAGCAACAGAAAGTGCAGGATATACATTTAATGGATGGACAAGTAGTAATACAAATTTAGTAGCAAATCAAACAAATTCAAGTGCAACATTTACAATGCCAGCAGGAAATATAACAATGACACCAAGTGTAACAGCAAAATCACTAACATTTAATGATCAAAGTAAAGCAGTAACATATAATAAAACAACAGATCAAAGTGTAAGTATATCAGCAGCAACAGGAGGGTCAGGAAGTTATAGTTATTCAATAACAAGTGGAAATGCAGATAATTACTTTAGTATAAGCGGAACAACAATAACAGTAAAAGCAGGAACACCAGCAAATACATATACAATAAAAGTAAGAGCAACCGATACAAAGAGCAAAGCAATAAAAGATGCAACAATAACAATAATAATAAATAAAATAAACTTGTCAGGATCAGTAATAATAGAAGGAACAAATACTTGGGGACAAAAATTAACAGCAAAAGTAACAAATACAAATGGTGCAAATTTTACATATCAATGGTATTTTGTAGCAACAAATACAACAAGTGGAGGAACAAAAATAGCAAATGCAACATCAAGTGAATATACAATAGATAAATCTTTAGTAGGAAAATATATATATGTAGTAGTAAGTGCAAGTAAAGCAAATTATAATACAGCAGAATGGAAAGATATAACAGATACAGATACAAATAAAACACTTACAGTAGCAAAACAAAGTTTGAGTGTAACAGTAACACCATATAGTGGGAAATATGATGGTAAAGAACACTATGCAACAATAAAAGTAAATAGTGGATCATGGAATGGACAAACAATAGTATCAGGAATAGGTACAAGTTATGGAAATACAGTAACAAGTACAGGAGTAACAGGAACAACATATAATTTATTACCATCAAGAACAGATGCAAGCACAGCAGCACAAACAATATACTATAAGGTAACAGGTGGAACATATTATAAAGATTCTACAGGTTCAACAACAATAAAAATAGAAAAAGTAGATAATATAGTAAAAGTAGAAGCTGTAAAAAATCTAGAATATGGAAGTACAGCAGCATTAGTAACAGTAAAAGATGCACAAGGATCAATGTACTATTCAGTAGGAACAGAATTAACAAGTTCAAATTATAGTACATCAGGAAGTACAACAATACCAACAGCATATAACAGAAATGCGACAACATATAGGGTATATTATTATAATAAAGGAAATACAAATTATAATGAAAAAGCAGGATATGTGGATGTTGTAATAGGAAAGAAAACTAATCCAATAACAGTAAAAGGAAATACAAATGCTTATGGAACAAAAGGAAATTTAGTAACAGTATCAGGAGCTCAAGGAACTGTATACTATTCAGTAGATAAAGAATTAACAAGTTCAAACTATAGTACAGTTGGAAAAACAGATGTTCCAACATCAGAAGGTTTGAGTGGAGGAACACATAAAGTATATTATTATGTGACAGGAAATGATAACTATAAGAGTGCAATAGGAAATGTAGAATCAGTAATTAAACCAGTTACAAATCCAACAACATTTACAAAAAAATATATAAAATATGGAACAACAGAAGAATTAACTACTATAAATAATAAACAAGGAACAATATATTATTCAATAGGAACACAGTTAACAAGTTCAAACTATAGTACAGCAGGAAGTACAGGAGTTCCAACAGGATATGATTCAAGTATAAATACATATAGAAATGTAGGGACATATACAATATATTATTACATACCAGCAACATCAAATTATAATGAAAAAACTGGTAGTGTAGATGGAGTAATATCAAAAGCAAACGCAGTAAATCCTAAATTAACATCATATGAGGGAAAATTTGATGGACAACCACATACAATTAAAGTAGAAGGTGGATCAGGAGGAACAATAAAATATAGAACAAGTACAAGTGATGATTATAGTGAAACACTTCCAACAAGAACCGATGCAGGAACAACAACAGTATATGTAAAAGTAATTGGAGATGCAAATCATAATTCATCAAGTGAAATATCAGCAAAAATAACAATAACTGCAGCAGACTTTCCAGATGGTAGTGGATCAGTAACAATAACAGGAACAAATACTTGGGGACAAACATTAACAGCAAATGTAATAAATACAGAAAATGCAACTCTTACATATCAATGGTATTCAACAGATAATACAACAGCAACAGGAGGAACAGCAATAGCAAATGCAACAAGAAGTACATATACAATAGATAAATCATTTGTTGGTAAAAAAATATATGTAGTAGTAACAGCAAAGAAAACAAATTATAATACAGCAGAATGGAAAGATATAACAGATTCAAATAATAAAACTGCAGAAGTAGCAAAACAAGATTTGAGTGTAACAGCAACACCTTATAATGGTTCATATAATGGTACAGCACATAATGCAACAATAAAGGTAAATAGTGTATCATGGGATGGACAAACAATAGTATCAGGAACAAGTACAAGTTATGGAAATACAGTAACAAGTGAAGGTGTAAAAGCAACGGCATATAATTTGTTACCATCAAAAACAGATGCAGGAACATATCCAATATATTATAAAGTAACAGGAGGACATTACTATAATGATCTTGCAGGTGAAACAACTGTAAAAATAAATACTGTAAATTTAGCAAAACCAACAAATATAAAAATATCAACAGCAGGTATAGTAACTTGGGATGCAGTATCAAATGCAGTATCATATCAAATAAGCATGGATGGTACAAACTATGAGACAGCAAAATCAGGAGTAGATTATTTAAGTAAAATAACTAAAACAACAGGAGTAAGAACAGTATATGTAAAAGCAATTGGAAATAATAACTATGTAACAAGTAGTGCAGGGACAGCAAGTACTATAGTATATACAGTTAATTTTGCAAGTAATTCGGCAACAATGGGAACAGTAGATACAAGTAGTTATAATATTATAAATGGAACAACATACACAAATAATTCTAATAAATTATTGTTAAGTGGAATAACAACAGGAACAACAACAAAAACATTAAAAACTATAACAGCAACATCAAAAACTAATTATATTTTCTCTAGTTGGTCTTCAACAAGTGGAACAATTAATTCGAATAATAAAACAATAACAGCTAATTTTGATGGAGCAGAATATACACTTACACTAAATGCAAATGGTGGAAATAGTGGAACAACTGCTATATATGAAAGATATAGTAAAGGTATATACTTAGATAGTGGTACTAATAGTAAACAAATGACAACAAGCGCAAATCCAATAACAAAACCATCAAAAAGTGCATATACTATAAGCTATAATGCTAATGGGACAGGAGTTACAGTATCAAATGCATCATTTACACCAGTATTTAACGGGTACTATACTTCTACTTCTTCTAGCAATCAGATGATAAGTAGTAATGGATATATAACAAGTAATCTAACAAATACGAAATATACAGTTAATACAACATTGTATGCACAATGGAATCATAATTATATATTATCGACAATTTCAAAAAAAGGTCATACTTGCTCTTGGAATACTAAATCAGATGGAACAGGTACTAAGTATAATTCAGGTGCAACAGCATCTATTACTGCTAATACTACTTTATATGCTATATGTACAGCAAATACATACAAAGTAACATTCAATCCTAATGGAGGTACAGTTTCTACTACTTCTAAATCCGTTACTTTTGGTCAAAAATATGGCAAGGATAGCACATTACCAACACCAACAAGAGCAGATTCAACAGATTCTGCATCGGGTAAAACTATTTCCTATGTATTTGAAGGTTGGTATACTGCTGCTAATGGTGGTACTAAAGTTACTGATGAAACAGTAGTTAATACAGCATCTGACCATTCTATATATGCTCACTGGATCAGTAAACCTATCATTACTGGTGGTTCTGCTGATTGGTTTAAAGGTCATGTTGCAATAGGAATTTCTACTATTAAAGAATCTGTAAGTGATACTTCTGATGTAACTTATGAGTATTATATATCTACAAGTAATGAATCACAAATTGGTGGTGAATGGAAAAATAATGGTAGTGCTAATATGATTAGTCTAACATTTAGTGAGTCAGGAGTTCGTTATATATTTTTTAGAGCCATTAGTTCAGCAGGAGTTTATAGTGATATTTCTAATTATCAAACTTTAAAAATTGACGCTGATAAACCAACTCTTTCTGTAACAGGAAATCCAACATCTTGGGTTACTACAGATGTTACATTAAAAGTGTCTGCAAGTGATTCAACTTCAGGTTTAAAGAATGTTACAGTGAATGGTAAAGCATTATCATTGTCAAGTGGTATAGTAAATTATACTGTATCAACTAATGGAACATATACATTTGTTGCTACTGATATAGCTGGTAATACAACAACACAATCAGTTGTTGTCAGCAAGATTGATAAAGTTACTCCTACTGCCCCTGTTTTAACAGGCGGATCTGATTCAGACACAAGTTCGTGTGTAACTATTCAAATAGGAAAGGCAGGAACAACAGGACCTAGTGGAATTCAAAAATATGAAGCTGAATTAGAAAATATGCTTAATGGTGCTTATATTCATAGAAGCTATAATCAAATAGCTTATAAAGATAATGGTTATTGGCAAACGACAGGAACTGATCCATATGTAGCATTTGATGACATAGGTAACGCTTATATGACTCATGCAAGAGTAAGTATTGCGTCTCCTACACCAGTCGCTATGAATTTACAAGTATTTTATTGGACTGCGGGTTCAAGTCCTACAGGAGCAAATTCAAAAACAGTAAATGTACCTGCAGGAACATCTGGTTATGTTGATGTTGATATTCCAGATGGTACATATGATGGTTTAAGATTTGATTTTGGTAATACAGCTAATGTTACATATCAATTTCAATTCTGGGGATATGTTCAAAAATATAGTAGACCTGATGAACAAGGAAATTATAGTACTGTAGTATGTAATAGAGGTTTAAATAGAGTTCGTTATAGAACACTTGCTAACAATGGATTAATATCTAATTGGTCTGATTATGATACAAATAATAAAAGTCATGCTTTTATAAGCAATGAGTCAGTTTTAGATACTCAGTCTAATTTAAGATATTCAACATTATCTAAAGCTATTAATGTATTAGCTGGTCAAGGAGGTTCACAACATTTACGTTTACTTAGGGATATTTCAAATGAAAGTGTATCAATACAAGGATATAAAAATTATTCGCTAAATATGATGGGATTTAGTATAAACAGTAGTCAGATTGTAAATAATGGCCAAATATCATTGTCTAGTGGTACACTAGATAATTCATCGAGTGAGACTGAAACAATTGTTTCATATGGTCAATTAAGTATAAGTAGTTGTACAATAAAATCCAAGTCAAAGGCTGCTGTGAGTGTTGGAGACGGAAATGTAAGCATTGAAGGTTCAAAAATATCATCAACTAATGCAAGAGCACTTTACGCTGGAGGTGGAACAATAACAATTACGAATACAAATATTTCTTCTACTAACTCACATGCTATAAATCAAAAAGGAGGTACTTTAAATTATTCATCTGGTACAATAACAGCATATGGTGATTCAAATGGATTGAATCAAGACGGTGGTTCATTCATTATTGGAAAAGGTGCTTCTATTATAACAAGGAGTGGCTCTGCAATAAATTCTACTGGATTAATAACTGTAAATGGTGCAACACTTCAAACTAGTGACGCAAACGGTATAAATATGAATAGTGGAACAGTAACAATAAATAGTGGTTCTATTACTGCAGGATCTTCCGCAATAAGAGTAAAAGGAACAGTAAATGTAAATGGTGGCGAAATATTTTCAACAGGAGGTAATGGAATCATTGGTGAAAGCGATGGAACAATTAATATAAAAGGTGGAACAATAACATCAACATCAAACTCAGGTGTATATTCAGCGGGGGCATTCAATATGTCTGGTGGATCTGTACAAACAAACACAGCTGGTAAAAATGGTGTATATATTTACTCAGGAACAGCGACAATGTCAGGTGGAGGTGTACAAAGTGTTACTAATGGCAGTAGTTGTGGTGGAGCATTTACACTAGCATCTACAAGTAAAAATGGATTTACAATGACTGGAGGTACAATTGCTGGATGTGTAGGAATAAATTATCAATCAGGAGCAACAGGAAAAATTGCTATATCTGGTTCTGCAGCCGTTAGTGGTGCGCATACTGGTATAAAAATTAATAGTACTACATCAAAAATATTAACTATTGGTACATCTGGTAGTACAAGTACAAATCCTAAGATTGCTTCAGAAGGAGATTATTATGCAGTAGACTTGGGAAGTTCAAGCCGTTCATTTACAATGTATAGTGGACAATTGATTTCTTCAAAAAGCGGAGTATTTAGAGGAAAACGTGCTGGATCATGTGCAAGCGGTAAGAAATGGACAGTGACATCATCTAAAGCATATTGTAAATAAATTACTAAAACTCTAGAATTTTTGATGAGAACAACTATAAAATAGTTGTTCTTTTTTTTGCTATAAAACAAAATTGATAGGAGTAGATTTAGATAATAAGGGAAAAAGTATATCGAATAAACTAGAACAAAAAGTATTAAGAGAATTATTAAATTATAATTTAAGTATTAAATATATAGTAAAATAAAATATCAAGTTATACAGTAAGAAAAATATTAGAAAATGTGATAAGCAAATATGCAAAACAAGTAAAGAATTTACCAAAAGTAATACCTTTTGATGAATTTCAATATATACGAAAATATTTAGATAGATATATTACTAGATAGAAAAAAAGAGAGCCTAATACAATATTTTACACATTGTAATAATAGACCCTCAGTGAAATTCGTCATATCAGATATGTACGAATCATATCTACTAGTACATCAAATAATGTTCCCAAATGCAAAGTACGTAGTAGATAATTCCATTATACACGATATATAATGGATGTACTAGATAAAGTAAGAATAAAATTGCAAAAAGAATATGGACGTTTCCAAAACTTATTGCACATTATTTATGCACTTTCAATAAAAATCTACGTGGAAAAATTATTTCGAAAAAAATTATTTTTAATACTTTACTTTTTTTCTATTTGTGGTGTCATTTGTATGCGAGGTGTTTATGAGAACATATAAAAGTAATTTGTATTTAGGTTTTATGGATACTAATTTAAAAAAATATAATGGAAAAATTGCAAGAGTTTGTAATGGAAGATATTTTAGTGTTTTTATGAAAATTAATGATAATGATTACTTTGATTTAGAAAATGATAAATTATATTCTGAAGCTAATATTTTTATCGTTGAAAAAATTTATAATGAGGATGAGTTAAGTGAAAAAGAACTTAATAAATATTTAACATTCTATTTAAAATAAAAAAGGGCTGAATTTTATTTTTCAGTCCATTTTCATTTCAAATAAAATATCTCTAAGTTCTGTAGCTCTTTCGAAATCTAATTCTTTAGCAGCCTCCATCATTTCTTTTTCTATTTTTTCCATCATCTTTTGTTTATCTTTTTTATTATATGCTTTACTAATTTCTTTATTTTTACTAGTATCTGTGTTTTTAATTACATCTCTTATTTCTTTCTTTATAGTAGTTGGTGTAATATTATGTTCTTTATTATAATTGGTTTGAATAGTTCTTCTTCTTTCTGTTTCTTTAATAGCTTTTTCCATTGCTTCGCTAATAGTATCAGCATACATTATTACGTGTCCACTAGAGTTTCTAGCAGCTCTTCCTATAGTTTGTATTAAACTTCTCTCACTTCTTAAGAAACCTTGTTTATCAGCATCTAGTATTGCGATAAGTGATACTTCTGGTATATCTATTCCTTCTCTTAAAAGGTTAACACCTACTATGGCATCATATTTACCAAGTCTTAAATCACGAACTATTTCCATTCTTTCTAAAGTTTTAATTTCATTATGAAGGAATGCAACTTTTATATTCGCACCTTTTAAATAATTAGTAAGTTCTTCACTCATTCTAATTGTTAAAGTAGTAACAAGTGTTCTTTCATTCTTTTCTATTCTATTTTGTATTTGTTCTATTAAGTCATCAATTTGATTTTGTGATGGTTTTACTTCAATAGTTGGATCAAGTAAACCAGTAGGTCTTATTATTTGTTCTGCAAACTTATTATGTACTTTTTCTAGTTCATAATCTCCAGGAGTTGCGGATACATATATAACTTCATTAATTTTTTTCTCAAATTCATCAAATTTTAAAGGTCTATTATCAAGTGCACTTGGAAGTCTAAAACCATATTCAACAAGGACACTTTTTCTCATTCTATCTCCGTTATACATTGCGCGAACTTGTGGAAGAGTAACGTGTGATTCATCAATAACCATTAAATAATCATCAGGAAAGAAATCAAGCAAGGTAGTAGGAGTTTCTCCTTCTTTTCTAAATGCTAAATGTCTACTATAATTTTCTATACCTTTACAAAAACCAGTTTCTTCCATCATTTCAATATCATAATTTGTTCTTTGTTCTAGTCTTTGTAGCTCTAATAGTTTATTATTTGCTTTAAAGTATGCGAGTCTTTCTCTTAGTTCTTCTTTTATATTTTTAACCGCTAATTTTAATTTATCTTCACTTGTAACAAAGTGTGATGCTGCAAATATTGTTATTGTTTGTTTTTGAGAGATAACTGCACCAGTTGTAGTATCAAATTCAATTAATTTTTCAACTTCATCACCAAACAAATCTATTCTGTATGCAGTAGTTCTAGAATAGGCAGGTACTACTTCAATAGTGTCACCTTTAGTTCTAAATGTTCCACGAACTAAATCCATATTATTTCTTTCATAAAGCATCTCAACTAATTTTTCAAGTATTTGATCTCTATCAATTATATCTCCAACTTTTAGCGATAATGTTTTATTTTCATATTCTTCTTTTTCACCTAAACCATATATACATGAAACAGAAGCAACTACTATTACATCATCTCTAGAAATAAGTGCGCTAGTTGCGCTATGTCTAAGTTCATCTATTTCATCATTAATAGATGCATCTTTTTCAATAAATGTATCACTTGATGGAACATAAGCTTCTGGTTGATAATAATCATAGTAAGATACAAAGTATTCAACACGGTTTTCAGGGAACAACTCTTTTAATTCCGAGTATAATTGACCTGCAAGAGTCTTATTATGAGCTAAAACTAACGTTGGTTTATTAACTTTTGCAATAACATTTGCGATTGTAAAAGTTTTACCAGTACCTGTAGCACCTAGTAAAACCTGGTATTTCTCATGATTGTTAATTCCATCTACTAATTCTTTTATAGCCTCAGGTTGATCACCACTTGGCTTATAATTGCTTACTAATTTAAACATAGGACCTCCTTATTATGACAATTGTCAGCCAGAAAATTCGTGGCCAAATCCAAAAAATTCGTGGCTAAACCAGAATTTTGGTGGTCGATTTTTGGCAAAAATGCCCTGGCCACGAATTTCGGCCACAAATTGACTAAATAATACTAGATAACACTAAATAAAATTAGCGATTCTCTAATAACATATTTTAACACTTATTTTATAAGAAAACAATAAAATTTAGGTATATCATTTTTACTAATTATTTAAGTGAATTTATATTTCGTTTGATTTGTGGTCAACAAAAAAAATCGTGTCCAAATTTAGTGAAAAATTTTACTTTGTCATGTATAAGAACATGGCAGATAGAAAGGAGGGAAGTGAATGAATGATTGTGTAGTAATTGCTGTTGCTAATCAGAAAGGTGGAGTTGGTAAAACTACAACAACATTTAGTTTAGGTGTTGCTTTATCTAAACTTGGAAAGAAAGTTCTTTTAGTTGATGCAGATCCTCAAGCTGATTTAACAACTTGTATGGGATTTTATAATCAGTATGATATTCCAATAACAATTTCAGAATTGATGGAATATTCTATAAGTGATAAACCTATTAATTCTAGAGAGGCTATATTACATCATACAGAAAAAGTTGATTTAATACCATCAAATCTTAATTTTTCTACTATTGGAATGAAATTAATAAATGCAATGAGTAGAGAACATACTATGAAAAGATGTTTATCAGATTTAAAAAGAGATTATGATTATATAATAATTGATTGTATGCCATCGTTAGGTATGATAACAGTAAATGCATTAACATGTGCTGATGAAGTAGTTATACCTGTTCAATCTCACTATTTAGCTGCAAAAGGTATGGGAAACCTATTAAATACAATATCGAGTGTTAAAAGGCATTTAAACCCTAATTTACAGGTAGATGGTGTTCTTTTAACTCTAGTAGATTCTAGAACTAATTTGTCTAAAGAAACAAGAAAAGAATTAAATATGAATTATGGTAGTTTTATTAATATATTTGATACGCAAATCCCAATTGCAATTAAAACTGCTGAATCTTCTTCTCAAGGGAAAAGCATATTTAGTTATGACAAGACAAATAAGGTTGCAGAAGCATATTTTTCATTTGCTAAGGAATTGTTAAATAATGAAAGAAATAAAACAAAAAATGCAGTTGCCAGAGATAACTATAGATAATTTTTTTACAAGTCAAGATGAAATGGTAAATCAATATATTGATCCAAAGTATGAAGAATATACAGCTAGTGTTGTCAATGAAATTGTGAAATTAATTCCAAATGATTTATATATTTCTCAAGATAATAAGAAAATATTTATAAAAGATTAATTTTATTGCTTGTTAACAAATAATTAATAAAATTGAAAAAAAGAATTGACATATTGGAAAAATATGGTAATATATATATCAAAATTATTTATCAACTTTGAATTAACCTTTTAGTGTTTTGGAGGAGGAGGAACCTGTTTTTGGTTTCCCCTTTTTTTATATATGTGGTGGAGGTATATTAAATGAAAAAAGTATATAAAATTATTGATATTAATATAGAAAAAATATGGGGTTCAAAGAAAATTGAAAATAAGAATATTGGAGAAGTTGTTAAATTTGAAGTTAATGAAAACCAATCCAATAATATAGTAGATAATCAAGGAACAAAATATAATTTATATAAATTGTATTCTAGTAATCAAAGAAAAAATTTTTTTGGTAAAAAATATTTAAATGAAGATGTTATTCCGTTTATGATAAAATATATATATTCTAAAAAGAAACTTTCTTTGCAGGTACACCCAAAAGAAAAAAAAGAAACATGGTTGTTTTTGAAAAATAATTCTAAAATATTGATTGGTTTAAAAAATAATTTGAAAACTAATCAAATAAGCACAGATTATCTTTTGTCAAATACAAATATTGTTAATTGTAATAAATATGATTTTGCAATTGTTGATCCTGGTACAATTCATTCGATATTAGAAGATAATTGTGTATGTGAAATTCAAAACAATTATGATGTTACATATAGATATTATGATTGGGATAATAATAGAGAGTTGACACAAAAAGAGTTTGTTGAAAATGCAAGATTTAAGAAATTTAATATGGGAAAAAATATAAAGAGAAAATTTAAAAAATATAAAAGTCAAAAGTTTAAAATAACTAAACTTGAAATAAAGCAAATAAAAACATTAAAAACAACAAATCATTTTGAAATATTAATTGTTCTAGAAGGTAAAGGTAACCTAATTGTAAATGACGAGAAATTGGAACTTAATCAAAATGATACATATTTTATATTACCAAATGCTAAATGTACAATCTTAGGATCTTTAAAAATATTAGTAATTTATTAGGAGTGGATATAATGATTGATTTACATATACATACTACATATTCAGATGGAAATAAAACACCCAATGAAATTATAGAAATGGCTATCGAAAAAAATATTGATACAATTTCATTTTGTGATCACAATTCAATAAAAGCATATGATGCCGTTTCAACTTCAAAAAGCATTAAAATAATAAATGGAATAGAATTTTATGCATTAAAAGAAAATGTTTCAGGAACATTTCATATGTTAGCATATGATTATTTAATTAATAATGAATTTAATGAGTTAATGTCTTATTTTGAAGAAAAGCGAAAAGAAAGTATGGAAGTCAAATTAAAAAAAACATATACAAAATTTGGCATTAATATAGACATTGATGACTTAAACCAAGATTGGTTATGTAATAAAAGTTTAAGTGAATTTTTATTACAATTGTATGATAAAGAAAAGGTAAAAGAAATTGTTGATTATGTTCGAAGCTTAAAAATTAAAACTGATAGAAAAATAGATTATAAAAATTTAATAGAAATAATTAGAAATGCAAATGGTATCCCAGTATTAGCACATCCTAAAAGTATTGTATGCGATAATTTTGATGATTTTATTAAAGATTTAGTGAAATGTGGTATTATGGGAATTGAGGTATATCATTCATCACATGATTTAAAAGATATAAAAAAATTTCTAGAAATCTCAAAAAAATATAATTTGTTAGTTAGTGGTGGAAGCGATTATCATGGGTACCATCATAAAAATTCACTTGGTGAAGATGTTCTTTTAGGTAATTGTAATTTTGATAAAGGAATAGATGATGTAAGTATATTAAGATATATAAGGAGCAGAAAATGATATATAAATTAGCGAAGGATAAATATGGTATAAATGTCGCTGTATATGGTTTATGTGCTGAAGATGAAGAAAAATTATCGAATCAATTATCTCCTTTTATTGTAAAAAGTAATAATAATTTCACCCATAAAATTATAGTGACTGAAGGAATACAAAATTATTTTACATTGTATGACAATGTATTATATGTTACATATATTAATAAAAATTATATGTTTAAAGTAGTAAGGCAAGCAATTAGAGATATCATTTATTACAATTATTTAGAAAGTGGATACATAAAAATTCATGGTGCTTCGGTAAGAAAAAATGATGATACATATGTTATTATTGGCCCAAATGGCGTTGGTAAAACTAGTCTAGCACTCGGATTATGTGAATATTGCAATTATTCTTTAATAGATGGAGATTTAGTACTTATTAATGGGTTACAAATTTTAGGTTGGCAAACTGCAATTGGTTTGAGAAAAGAAACAGCAAAGATATTGAATTTTAATTATAACGAAGGCAGTGAATTGACTTGGTATTGGCCAATAAATTTGTTAGATAAAGGATATAATTTTTCTTATGATGGTAAATTAAAAAAAATAATTTATCCGAAATTTGATTTTAAAATAAATACTCCGGATTTTAGAATTATAGAAGGTAAAAATAAAAGAGATACAATTATTAATAATATACATTATTCTGAAATTAATAAAGAAAATTATTGGAATAAACCTAATATTGATATTAACTCTATGAAAGAAAAATTTATTAAAAATAATGATATAATGGATGTGACGATGATAGAATATGTGTCGAGTGGTTTAAATTCAGACAATATAAAAAAATTAGATAAAATATTAAGGAGGAGATAACTAATATGTATGTAGATTTTCATATTCATACTACTTATTCAGATGGTGGGAAAAGTTTTACTCAAATATTAGATGAATGTATTCAGAAAAATATTAAATGTATATCAATAACAGATCATAATACTTATGAGTCTTGTAAATTAAAAATACAACAAGAAAAAGTCAAAATTATTAATGGTATGGAAATAGACGTAAAATATAAAAAGTATTTATTTCATATGTTATTATATAATTTCGATTTAAATTCCAAATTACTTAAAGAATTTTATGTAAAAAATAGAAAACATGAAATATACAATTTTAACAAAAATATTAACATTCTAAAAAAAACACATAATATTACAATTGATAAGAATATAAAAAGAAAATTTATCAAAGAAAATAATTATTTTGACAGAGTAAGATTAAATAATCTTCTTGTTGAAAGTGGTTATTGTAAAACTCCTCAAGATGCATTTCATAAATATACAAAAAAATTGGATAACACAAAAAGAATGAGTATAAGTATGGAAACTTTATTTAAAATTGCTAGTGATTCAAATGCGATAGTATCCTTTGCTCATCCGTTTAGGTATGGTATAAGTATGGATGAAATAGAAAGAGTAATTCTTGAATTAAAGGAAAAATATGGGCTGAGAGTGATTGAAGCAATTAATAATCATCAAACTGTTTATCAAGAAAAAAAATTAATAAAATTTTGTGAAGAAAATGACTTATTAATAAGTGCAGGTTCTGATTCTCATTACAAATTAGGAATGACTCCTACTGAGTTTGTAGGTAGTGTTCACGGAAAAAAAATATGTGAAAGGAATATAACTTTTTTAAAGTTATTAAAAAAATAATATGGAAGAAATATTAGAAAAATTATATAAGTATTTTAATAAATCAGAAGTAGAAAATTTACTGGTGAATTTTAAAAACAAACAAAGAGCAAACATAATCAATAACAAGTTTTTTGCAAAAATCGGAAAAAATATTGATAAATTATTCTTTGATAATCTTATTAAAGAAAGAGAAATCTATATAAACAATTCTGAAAATCAACATTTACCAAAAATGATAGATTCTTATAATGATAATAACTATTGTTTAATTATTTTAGAACGAATAAATGGACAAACAATAGGAAAAAAGAGAAATGAATTTAATTTAAAATTAAATCAAAACCAAAGGAAAAATATAATAAATTCAGTATTAAATATAAAAAAAATTACTATAAATGGTAATTTGGATAATAGTTATAATAGAAAAGAAAGATTAGAAAAGTATTTAGAAGCATCTAAAATTTTTATATCAAAAATTACTTATAATAAAATTAATAAAATAAAAGATATTATTATTAATGAGAAATACGATAGAGTTGTATCACATAGTGATTTAATAAGTACTAATATAATAATGGATGGTGACAGAATTTTTTTTATAGATTGGGAATTTATATCATATAAACCACAGTTTTATGATTTAATATATTTTTTGCTTTTTTCAAAAGTAAATAATTCTATAGATATTTTATATAAGTATAATTTTGATGTTGATATACAAGAAACACTTAAAGATGGAATAATATTATGCTTAAAAGAAATTCAAAACAATGCAAAATTAATTGGAAAAATAGATGAAAAAATAATTAATAAAAATATTGATAGATGGAAAAAAGAACTAAATAATATTTTAAGGAGGTTTTGATTATGAAGAAGATATTAATAGTTTCGCCATTTTATAATGGGCTGTTCAGATATACTAGACCATTATATGAGCAGTTACTGAATAGTTATGGAGATAAATATGAATTTAAACATATTGGAAATCCACATATGACATTTGATTTAAAAGAAATTGAAGAAACATCTAATAAACTTGCAGATGAAATTGTTGAATATCAACCGGATATTATTCATTATAATTATGGAACATATGATATTGAACAATTATTACCATATTTAGTTGAAAAAAGAGGATATAAATGTGTTAATATTTTAACTTATCATTCTTTACAGTTAGATATATTTAAAAAAATAAAAGTTGATTTATATGATAAGATTGTTAATGAATATATGGGAAAAATGGATGGATATGTATTTTTTACAAATTATGCAAAGGATATTTTTTATGAAAAATATCCTGAAAGTAGCAAAAAATATATAATTGCATTTCATCCAGCTACACATTTGGATACACATTTATCTGAAGAGCAAAAAAGAAAATATGATAAGGAATTTAATATTTCAAGAAAAAAGAAAATTGCAACTTTACTTGGTTATCCATCACATTGGAAGGATACAAGACCTGTTGTAGAACTTGTTAAAGAATTTCCAGATGTTGATTTTATTGTAGCTGGTCCATGGTGGAAAGAAAAATTTATAAAAGAAAATATAAATATAGATTTGAATGAATTTCCTAATTTAAATATAATAAATAAAGAATTGGATGTTAATGAATTTAATTATATGATGGATTTGGGAGTTGGATTATTTCCATATAAATATTACAGATCATTTCAGGGAAGTGGATTATTACCAAATTATTTATATAGGGGAATAAATACTTTAGTTAATAATTTTGAACCATTGAAGGAATATAAGAAAAATTGTATTGATTTTTACAATAGTGATGAATTAATAAAGGAATTTAAAAATATTCTTAATAATCCTACAATTAATAAAAATTATGAATTCAGTTACAATGAGCATGCAAATAAAATAGAAAAATTATATGAGGTGTTTTAATTATGAAGATAATGTTTGTACATAAAGATATAAATCAAGATGTTAATGCAGGTGGTATTAATACAGTATATTTGAAGCATATAGAACAATTACAGGATGAAAATGATATATATGTAATAACGTCACGTGATGGGGAATGGAATTTAAAGGCTAAAAGGTTTATTGTTAGTTCTGATAAACAGAAAAGAAAAAATGAAATGGAAAAAATAATAGAAGAAGTACAACCTGATATTATCGATGTTTTTAGCTGGGGTGCAGAATTGTTGGATTTTGTGAAAAAAGAGCATAATTCTAAAGTTATTATGAGAGCAGATATTCCAATGCGTTATTATGATAGAGAACCGATAGATGAAGAAATGGCTAAATATTGTGATAAAGTTATTAGTATAAGTAATTGGTGTGATTTTGAATGGTCTTCAATTTTTGGCTCAAAAACAACAGTTATACCGCATGCAACTGATATGGTTAAGTCAAAAGAAATTAACAAAAAAAAGAATACGGTTGTGTGGGTGGGTAAATCTACATATATAAAGGGATTTGATTTGCTGTTTAAATTGCCAGATGAATTTTTTAAAAAATATAGTTTGACAATTGTATGTGCACCTACGAAATTTAATAATCCTGTTTTATTTCAAAAATTAAAAGATAGGGGAGTAATTTTTAAAGAAAATTTAAGCAATGAAGATTATCGAAAACTTCTTTTAGAAAGTGAGTATGTTTTAAGTACTGCAAGAAAAGAGGGATTTTGTATAGCAGTGTTAGAAGCAATGAGATTAGGTTGTATTCCAGTTATTCCATATTGGATCGGAGGTACTACAGATTTTGTTAATAACGAAAATGGAATTATATATAGTAATTTTAATGAGTGTTTTGAAAAAATGAATAAATTAACGAAAGAGGATAAAATAACAAAAATAAATAATGCTATTAAGCAAACAGATATTTATAATTGGAAATATGTTGTTGAGCTTTCAAAAAAAATATATGAGGAATTATATAATGAATGTTAGTATAATTGTTTTGACTTATAATTCATCTGAACATTTGAAACAATGCATTGATTCAATTTTAAAAAACATGTCATCAAATGATGAATTAATCATTATTGATAATAAATCTACTGATTCTACACAGAAATTGTTAATTCAATATTCAAAAAAATGTAATGTATATTTTTGCAATAAAAATGTTGGAATATGTGAAGGAAGAAATTTAGGGGCTAAATTAGCAAAAAATGATGTCTTAGCCTTTGTTGATTCTGATATTGTTTTAAATAATGGTGCATTAGATTATGCTAAAAAAAGTTATATTAAAAATAATGTAAAAGCGTTAGTTGGCTCATTTGCTGAATATGGAGAAGGATATAATTGGTTTGTTGAGATGAGAAGAGAATTGTTTTCTACAAAAAGAAAAAAGAATTTTAATAATAAGATAACATTAAAAAATTTTACTTGTTTTTGTGGAGGATTATGTTTTATAGAAAAGTTAACTTTTATAAAATATGGAGGCTACGATATTACTTTTAGTGGATATCCTTCTGAAGATATAAATCTAGAATTATTAATGTTAAGAGATAATGTCAATATAATATTTGAAAAGAATTTTAGAGGAAACCATCTAAAGTCTAAGATGGAATTCACTTCACTATCAAGTAAGTTTAAAAAAAATGGAATTGCAATTTCAAAATTGATAAAATCTTCTATAAAAAACAATTATAAAATTCCATTTAATAGTGGATGGCCATATTTACCATATATTGCACCATTAGAAATATTATTTTTAATTTTGTCATATATGAATCCTTATTTTTTATTTCTTTCACTATTATTGATTTTCTCAAGAATAATAATTGTATTTGCTAAAAGCGAAAGAAAAATAATATATAATATAAAATTTATTTTTGTAAGATTCTATCTAGACATAATAATGTTTATATCAATAATTAAAGGATTTATTAATTCCGCATGTAATATAGATAAATTATTAGATTATCAATATAAAAAAATAGAAAGGTAGTTTTATATGAAATGTGCACTCATTCTAGCAGGTGGTAAAGGCTCAAGACTTTATCCAATTTCTACGGTAGAAAAACCCAAACAATTTTTAAAAATGAAAAAAAATAAGACTTTATTAGAATTAACATATAATAGAGTATCAAAATTTATTAATAGTGAAAATATCTATATTGTTCTTCCAAAAGAATATATTCATTTTGTTTTTGAATTATTACCAGATTTTAACAAGAAAAACATAATTGTTGAGCCAATGCAAAAAAACACAGCCCCTTGTATATTATATTCAGCATTAATAATTGATAAGATTAACCCTAATTCAGATATATACATATTTCCGGCCGATCACTATATAGAAAATTTAGATTTATTCATAGAAGATATGAATACAGGATATTCTAATTTAAAAAAGAATAATTTCATTGTTTTTGGTATAAAGCCATTTGAACCGTCTACAAGATTTGGTTATATTAAATTTGATAGCAATAAGAAAATTGATAATGTAATAGAATTTAAAGAAAAACCATCTTTTAATGTCGCTCTTGAATATTATAATTCTGGAAAATATTATTGGAATTCAGGAATTATTCTTTGTAATGTAAAATATATTTTAAAGTTATTTAAAAAGTATTTAACAAAAGATTATAGTTTGTTGACAAACAATTTTTCAAATTATGAAAATTGTACAAACATTTCAATTGATTATGCTATTCTTGAAAATTTAGATTGTATAAATGTAGTAAAATGTAATTTTGTTTGGGATGATGTGGGAGTTTTAGAATCTTTTGAAAAATATACAGATAATTTAGAATTGTTAAAAATTATTGATAAGGAAAAATCAAAATCTAATGATAAAATTAATAAAAGCATTAAATTGTGAGTCAAAATAACTAAAAAAATATAATGCATAAGGAGGAAAAAATGAAAAAAAGAACATTTGAATTGTATTCTGAAATGAATACTACTAAAGAAATACTAGAAAATTTAAAATCAAAAACTAAAATTTATTCAAAAATTATGGAATCATTACTTATTCTAGGTAATTTCAATGGTAATGTTGAAGTTGAAATATATGATATAAAAAATATGGATGAAAAAAGAGAAATAAGATTATGTTGTACAGATTTAGATGATAACATCTTTATATTTTTTGCAGAATCATTTAATAAAAATGATTCTTTGAAAATTACAAAAGAGTCAAATTCGAAAATATCAGAGTATGATATTAGTCTTTCAAAAAAATTTGATCTTTCAAATGAAAATATCGATTTTACCAAAACTGGTCGAAAATTTGATTTTAAATATGGTAGACTAATTTGTGGTAGTGATTTTTATAGTTTATTTCTTAAAGATAATATAGGATATCAAATAATATGTGATTACAACTATGATATTTCTAATGATTTAATAAAGAAATTAAACAAGTTACCTAATACACCAAAACTAAATGATTTTATTAATATTTTTGATGGTTGTTTAAAAGAAAAAGATGATATTATTTCATATGCAGCAATTTCATCATTTCAAAAATTTAGAAGAATTGATTATTGTATTATAGGAGATTCAAAAGAAAATCAAAATAAAAGATATGAATATCACATTTAAATCTTTTGAAAAAAGTAATAAATTGAAGGAATGTTTATGAAAATATCAGTAGCAGGAACAGGTTATGTTGGTTTATCTCTAGCAACATTACTTAGTCAAAATAATGAGGTATATGCACTTGATGTTATACCAGAAAAAGTAGAGATGATAAATAATAGGATTAGTCCTATACAAGATGAATATATTGAAAAATATTTTAAAGAAAAAAAATTAAACTTAAAAGCAACTTTAGATTATAAAGAAGCGTTTGAAGGTGCTAGATTTGTTATAATTAGTACACCAACAAATTATGATGAAGAAAAGAACTTTTTTGATACATCTTCTGTAGAAGATATTATTAAGAAAGTAATGTCTATGAATGATGATAATATTGTTATGGTTGTTAAAAGTACAATACCAGTTGGATTTATAAATAATATGAAAGAAAAATATAATATTAATAATATTATGTTTAGTCCTGAATTTTTAAGAGAGGGAAAAGCTTTATATGATAATTTGTATCCATCTAGAATAATTGTTGGTGAAAAAAGTGAAAGAGCAGAAGAATTTGCTGGATTATTAAAAGGTGCATGTTTAAAAGAAGATGTAGTAGTTAAATATATGAATTCTACTGAAGCAGAAGCAGTTAAATTATTTGCTAATACATATTTAGCACTTAGGGTATCATATTTTAATGAACTTGATACTTATGCAGAATTAAAAGAATTAAATACAAAAGATATAATAGATGGAGTATGTTTAGATCCTAGAATAGGTAATCATTATAATAACCCAAGTTTTGGTTATGGGGGTTACTGTCTTCCTAAAGATAGTAAGCAGTTAAAAGCTAATTATAAAGATGTACCAGAAAATTTAATAAGTGCGATAGTTGAAAGTAATAAAACAAGAAAAGATCATATTGCGGAAGAAATTATAAAGAAAAATCCTAAAATTGTTGGTATATATAGATTAACAATGAAAAGTGGTTCAGATAATTTTAGAGCAAGTGCTATTCAAGGTGTTATGAAAAGAATTAAAGCAAAAGGTATAGAAGTAGTAGTTTATGAACCAACACTAAAAGAAGATAATTTCTTTAATAGTAGAGTTATAAAAGATTTAGATGAATTTAAAAATATATCTGATGTTATATTAGTTAATAGAAATGATAATATTTTAGATGATATAAAAGACAAAATATATACAAGAGATTTATTTAATATTGATTAGATAGTAATTTGACACCTGTAGTTGAAATGTATTATAGTTGATTAACTATAATTCCATAGTTTGTTGTTTTAATAAAGGTAAAAAACAACAAAATGATAATAATTGTTCCAAAATAAGCTATAGAATAATTAAATATATGATAATAATATACCTATATTTTTACTTTCTGATACTTATGTGTTTATTAGTTCTAAAAATATAAATTATTATGGTATAATTTTGATGAGGTGTAAAAATGAAAATAGAAGAAGAGATAAAACAAATAAAAGAAAGAAATAAGAGAGTAGAATTAGATAAAAAGTGGGAAACAAGTATGATAAGAAGAATATTTATTATGATATTAACTTATATAGTTGTTATTATATATTCATATTTAGTTAGAAATTATGATAATATTTTCTTAAGTTCATTAGTACCAGTAATTGGTTTTACATTATCTACTTTATCATTAAAAGTCATTAGAAAAGTATGGGAAAGATTTATAAAATAGTGCTTTATTCACTATTTTTTTCATTTTATGATACAATTTTTAAAAGGAGTAGTGTTATGAGAAATAGAGCAGGTGGATATGTTGAAATAGGTGAAACGAGTGAAGAAGCAATAAAGATGGAATTAATGGAAGAAATCAATTTGGATTTTAATATTGATTCCTTCGCTGGAATTACTGAAAATTTTTTTGTAAATATACGTGGAGAAAAAACTTATGGATTAAATTTTTATTACAAAGTAAGTTTGAAAGATTCGGATGATATAAGTAAAATAGATTATGAAAAAGTAGAAAATGATAAAGAAGGGATAATTTATCATCATCTTAAGTGGATAGATATAAAAGAATTAAATAAAATTAAACTATTACCACTTGTTATACGTGATGATATTATTAGTAATGTAAAGAATTTTCATAATATTATAAAATAGTAAGTAAATAAAATTTATAATTATACTTATTTTAACTTTCAAAAAATTAGATAACTATATATTTTCTCTTTTAATTATATTTTGTATAATATAGTAATAGGAGCAGAAAATGAAAAAGATTACTTTTGATACAATTTATAATAAGTTAGTCAAATTAAATAAGCATAATGCAGTAAAATTTAAAGAAGAAAAATTACTTGATGAAATGTTACATAAGGATGAAGATTATTTAAAGTTTCATAATCATATTAAATTAAATAATGATATTAAAGTAGAAGAAAAAGTGTATGGTAATATCTCATATGGTATATATATGTATAAAATATGTACTAAATTAAATAATTATTATGTAGCAAGTATGGTGATTACAAAAATAGATGTTGATGGTGAGTTTACTTTAGATAATATATTATCTATTAAAAGTAAAGATGAAGAAAAGGTAACAAATAGATATAATTATTTACAATTTCTTTTAAATAATTATACAGAAGAAAAATTACTAGAACTAGTTGATTCTGAAGTAAATAAATTAAAAAAACAAAAATAATCATAAAAAAGCAATTAAAAACAAATCAAAACATATAAAAACATCAAATTGCTTGAATATCTCCAGTCAAGTGTTATAATGATTAAAATGAAATAATTATGGAATGTGAAAACAATCATTTTATTTCATTTTTTTTAGGCATAAAAAAGATAAAAAATGCTTGACATTATAAAAAAAGTGCTAAAATAAATAACAAATTTTTTGGAATTGATTTCCAAGTTGTTATATAGAAGAAGCAGTATCATTTCTATATTAGTTTGATATGCTTCTTCTTTTTTTATAATAGGGGTGAGGTTATGTTATCGATATTATATCGAAGTAATATGTTGATTTATTATAATAATAAACCTTGTCTTTTACGCACTAAAAAATTTAAAAATAATAAATAGAATATTATAGGTGAACAAAAAAATGTCATTCAAATTTTTAATTTTTTTATTTGGTTTTGGACTTACAGTAATTGGTTTATCATATATAATAATATATTTAAATTTATTAAGTATTGGGTATAATTTTTTTGAATATGTTAACTTTATTATTAGACGTATAGAATGTTTAAATTTTATTTTTGGAGTAATTTTTATGATTGTAAGTTCATTTATAGGAGGAAAAAACAATGAATTATATTTATGATATTACACTTAATTTTAATAAAAATAATCTTTATGAATTTTATGAATGGAAAGAAGAAGATGACGCTGAATTTATTTTAAAAATACCAATGTTTAAGGTAAGTACTGAAGATATAGTTAATATTAAGTATGGGGATATTATCGTTAATAAGAATTTTTTAAAACAAATTGAAGATAAAACAGAAGTGTATGCACCGAGTTCTGTAAATATAATTAGATATGCGTGTATATTTTCTAGTGAAGAATCTAGTATTGCAGTGGAATTTGACGCTAGTGGATTAAGTTATATGAAAAGTAATTTAAGTATTGATGAAGAAGATGAAGTGATAGAATGCGCTAAACTTATAAAGTATACTATTTTGGATTACAAATTAAAATCTAAAAAAAGTATAAATGTTGTGTCTTCTACAAGATATGAAAGAGAAATGAGTAAATATTTGGTTAAATCATTAGAAAAAATGAATAAAAATAATGAAAGTTCTAAGTTAAAATATATATTTTATGAGATATATAATGAGAAATGTGATGATATAGAAAAGGTATATAGTAAGCTTATAAATATAACTAAAAATAATGATAATAAATTTATTAAACTTAAAAATTTGATTGGACTTATTGAAAACAAGAAAATTATGAGCAATAACTCATAATTTTTTTTAAATTTATTGATTTTCTCCTAAAAAAATGGTTTAATTAGTATATATAGAATAATATGGAGGGATCATATGGATACTATAAAAAAAATTATGTTTAAATATAAAATAATTATTGGGATTTTGGTATTTTTAATAATATCTTTTGGCATATATTTATTTGTTTCTGCTGAAAATGATATTTATGCTAATCAAATTGAGGTAAATAAATCAAGTGTTACTATCAAAGATGGAACAGAACCATTCGATTTGGATAATAACCCTGGAAATGATTCTTCTATTAATAATAAAATTGTTAGAAACTTTGATTCAATTAAGTATAATATTTCTTATAATTTAGGATATAAGAGTAATTCAACACTAGCGGATGAGGAAAAAACAACTGAAATAAGCAGAACTGTTATGATTGATGTATTACTTCCAAAAAATGTTGGTGCGGATGTAAAAGAAGGAGATACATCTAATTCAGAAGGATATATTGATAAAACATTTATAACAATTGATAAAGTTGAATATACATATTATAAATTTGAAGTACAAGGTGTTGTACATGCATTAGATAGTAGTTCAAACAAAGCAAGTATAACAATTGATAAAATTAATATGAAAAATGATTCAAAAATTTTACCAATAATTAGAATAAGAGAAAAAACAGATGAAAATTATTCAGACTATAATAATGGTTCAACAATAGGTAATACTTTAGAATTATCAGAAGTAAAGGTATCTGCGAAAGATAATTATAACGTTAAATTATATAATGGTATAGTAAAAGGAAAAGAATCAGGTAATGCAACTTTACCTATAGGTATAGCAGTATATATTCCTTCAAGTACTAATAAAGGAATAAAAGGTGTTCAAATACCAGATACATTATCATTTAATATTTCTATTGTGCCTAATCCAAACGATTCAAGTATAGTAGGGTTACCAACAATAGATAAATATATAAAGAAAGATGGTAGTGATGTAATTATTTCAAATTTGCCATATTCATATAAGAATAATGGTACAGTAGGCATAAAAGCTGTAGAAGGCGAAAGTAATATGTATACATTAACATATTCAGGATTAACTTATCATGATGGTGTTATAAATATAGGAACAGATGATAATCAAAATAATGTTAATTATATATCTACAAATGCATTAGTTGTTAATACAACTAGAAATACATCAAAATCTAATATTACATATACAATATCGGCAATTGGTCTTCCAAACACTGATATTTCAACAGGTAATAGTATTACAATGCTTGATAATTATACTGCATTTGTTGGTGATTACTCAACAAAGGTAGACTTCATAGATTTAAAAAATATTGAAAGTTCATCTTCATCAGAACCAGCAACAACAAAACCAAATTCAGCAGTTTATAATTATAACGAAGAGTTTTATATTCAAAATAAAATTGATTATGGTACTATAGGTGATGATTTACCTAATGGACTTACAAACTATCTTAAAATAGATAATACCGCAATTAAATTACTTGATGTTTCTAATTTATCTGAACAAGATAAAGATTATTATATTGAATTTAGTAATCAAAAAAATAAACCAAATTATACACTTCAGTATGCAGTTGGTGAGTGGAATTCAAATTACTTTATAGTAAAATCTAATGCACCAAGTTATTGTCCAACAGATTTATCAAAAGTATCAAAAGAACAACTTATGAATTTATATGGAGGACCTTGTATTAGTGAAAACTCGTCCGTTAAATGGTATGATTCATTATCAGATGCAGGAGATGAAAATGAGGAAAATCTAAATAAAATAATTGCAGTAAAATTAAATATTACTGATAAATATGAAACAGGATTATCTACAATTTTAAGATTTAAGGCAAAAGTACAAGATAATACTTCATTAATTGGAAATACATATCAAGTTGTAGCAAGAGGAATGACAGAATTTAATGATGAAGAGTTTTATATGTATGATCCATCTGATAAAAATCAAATTCCTGTAAATTTATCAAAACAATCAGCCGATATAAGTTATAGTAAGACTGTATATAATAATTCTACTCTTACAGTTACTCAAAGCGAAAATCCTACAGGTAAATTTGGTAATAGTATAATAGTATCAAGTGCTAAGGCATCTATAAAAGAAATTACTGTTTTAGATAGTAATGGTTCATCAAGAGGTACATATTATGTAGGATCTAGTGATCCACTAAAGATAGATGTAAAACCTACAATATATAAATCAGATATGGATGCAACTATTGATAGTGCGACTATAGATGTATATCTTCCAAATTCATTAGTAATTAGTCCTCAAGTAGGAGATAAAATGTATTCATCTACAAGAAATGATACATTAACAGAAAATGGAACAACAAATAATTATACAGTTTATACATATACATATACTTCTGATGATATAAAACATGATAATAATTCTCCATCAGGAACAATTCCAACACTTGAAATACATGCAAATATTGGTATGAATACTGTAACAGATTCAAACGATTCGGGACTAGAAGCAAAAGTATATTCAAGAATATATGGTACAGTTTTACCGGGTAATTCTGAAACTTCTATAGCTATTAATACTCCAGAAAAATTTAGAGTTGCAGTAACACGTTTTAATATAAAAAATAACAATGCAATTGGAACACTTGGAGCAAGTAGTCCAACATATATTGATCCAAACGGAAGCTATACATATAACATGAAAGCTGCTAACATAACAGAAGATAATGCAAAATTAGAAATGCTATATATATTACCATTCAATGGTGATGGTGTTTCAAATACAAATGGTTCAACATTTGATGGAACACTTGGAAGTTCTATTGTAGGAACATTACCTCAAGGTTACACAGTATACTATGCTACAGATGATTCTAAAACAATACTTAGTAATGAAATTACATCGACTTCTTCAGTAGATTGGCATGAATGGACAAATTATAATACATCAGTTACTGGAATAACTGCTATTAAAGTAGTATCATCTTCTGAAATAAAAAAAGGTAATTATTTCTTAGATGGTAATGGATTAACAGTTAAAATTACAACTAGTGGAAATAAAGAAGGAAGTACATATTATAATATTTTCTATATGTTACATAAAAATAGTTCACTATGTAATGATTATAACGAAAACGAAGAATGTTCAAATTCAGAAGGATTAAAAATATATAACTCAAATGTTTCAACTACATCGGTATATAATAGAAGCATTTCTGGATTAGTATTCCAAGATGATGATTATGATGGATTTAGTACATATGATGAACCAAAGTTATCAGATGTAATTGTTGAATTATATAAAACAGATGCAACAGTTTCAGATCCTAAAAAACCATTAGATGTAGTAAGCGATAATGATAAAAAGGTTGCTGAAACAGTAACAAATTCAAGAGGCAATTATAGATTTAGTGGATTAACATCAGGTAATTATTATGTTAAATATACATTTGATTGTGATAAATACACTGCTACAGAAAAAAATAAACAAGATCCAACATTAGGTGATATGTCTGAAAGTGATTCAGATGCCGTAATGCAATCAGGAACTTGTAGTGCTGTTTCAAATATTTTGACTTTAAATAATGAGGAAGTTAATATTACACATATTGATTTAGGATTAAGAGTAAGACAAATCTTTGATATTTCATTAAATAAATATATAACAAATGTTAAGGTAAATTCAAATAAGGGAACTCAGTCATATGATTATAATAACGCTAAACAAGTAAAAATTGATGTTAAAAACTTACGAAATACAACATTCCAAGTAAGTTACTTAATAGAAATAGAAAATACAAAATATTTCCCTGGAACAATTGGCAGTATTATTGAAACTATACCAGAAGGTATGACATTTAACCCAAATCTTCCACAAAATAATGGTTGGTATGAAAGTGATGGTTACTTGTATTATTCTAATTTAAGTTCAACACTATTAATGCCAGGAGAAAAACATTATATAACTATTGTTTTAGATTTATCAACAAATAGTGGTGGGGATTATGTAAACTTTATTGCGGCTATGGATTTAAAAGTAAAATCTATTGTAAATAGTTTTGTAGAGTTACCAGAAGAAACAACTATTGATGAAAGTACAAAGGTAGGTGAATAATATGAGAAAAAGTTTAAAGGCATTTGGAATATTTATATTATTCTTACTAATTATGTTACCAATTAAAAATGTTTCAGCTTGGCAATATACAAGAAAAGTAGTTCAACTAAGTAACTTTACAGATGCCAGTCTTGGTTACTACCAATTAAGTAAATCTATACAATATGAATTTAGAGGTAGATTTTGGTTTCATCAAATAAGTAATAATGGTAAATATTACCATGGATATTGCTTACATGCTGGTAAAAGTGTTCATAATGGTGCAACAGTTACAATGTATTCTGGCTTTGCTAAATTAATTAGTCAAGAAACTGGTAAAACATTAACTGATTCTCAACAAGAACTTTTAAAAAATATTGTTGCTAGTGGTTATCAAAATGGTGAGAAAAAAATTGAGGGTTCAATAGTTAATCCGTCAAGTTCAATGGATACAACTTGTAAAAGTAGAAGTGCATGTCAAAATGTTTTAGTAACACAAATACTTGTATGGGAAGTAATGGAATATGCAAGAACTAATTATAACTATAATCCAAATAATTTATCTAATAATACATATAAATTTGTCAGCAGTGATTCAGCGTTAAAAAGCAAGTATGAAAAAATACTAGATACTGCAAAAAATTTATCAGATCCTGGAAAAGTACCAGCTGCGTTTGGACAAACATATACATTAAAATGGTCTGATTCAAAAAATCGTTATGAATCAGGCTTAATAGATGTTGGTGATTATAATCTAGATAAATTACCAGATGGTGTAAAGTGGTCCAAAGAAAGTGGAAAGATTAGATTATATACAACAAGTGAAATTTCAAAAGCAAAAGAAGTTTCATTTAAAATGGTAAAAGGTTCTACATCATCAGAAAGCTTATCTTTTAGATGGTTTAGATTTTCTCAACCAGGTCAAGATGTACTTATGGGAGATTATAAAAGAGAATTTACACAAAAACTAAAGGTTATAACTGAATCAGGACCATTTAAAATATATAAGAGGGATAATGACACAAAAGAATATTTAAAAGGTGCACAATTTAAAATATATAAATGTTCATCAATATCAAAGTGTTCAACTAAAGCTTCTTATACAGCAGATTTAACACAAGATTATAAATCAGAAAAGTTTGAATTAAAAAAATCAGGTTTATATTTATTTACTGAAACAAAAACTCCTGATGGATATGCTACTATGGAAGATTTCTTTATTAAATTTAAAATTCAAAATGATAATACTGTAACTGCTAGTATGTTACAGTCAACAACATCATCAAGCTCATCAAGTGATTTAAGAACATCTATAGTAAAAATTTCAAAAGCTGATCCATCATGTTTACATATAGTTGTGTACAATGAATCGAAAAAAATTTCTATAAAGAAAGTAGATGGTGAAACTAATAAAGCTATTAATGGTGCTACATTTAAAATTAAAGATAAACAAGGGAATTATTTAAAATTTAATAAAGTTAATGATAGTTATATGTATTCATCAACTGGAAAGATAGATACATTATATGATGCTTCAAAAAGTTCTTATACTATAAGTGCTTTACCAACAGGTAAGTATTATGTAGAAGAAACAAATGTTCCTTATCCATATATTTTATCTGGTACTCAAAAAGAAAGACAAACCGCATTTAAAATTGATTCAAAAAATTATTTAACAGTATATAACTATACTAAAAAGAAATATGAAAAATCACCAGATGCATCTATAACAATAAAAAACTATAAGACAAAAGTAGAATTAGTAAAAAAAGGTAAGAAAAATGCTAAATTACCATATGTAGAATTTGAATTATATAATAGTGATAAAACAAAACAAATTACTGTAACTAAAACTGGTGATGGTATTTATACTTATCCTGAAAATGGTACAGGTACACCAATAAAACTTATTACTGGTTCTTTTGGTAAAATTACAATATATAATTTACCAGTCGGAAAATATAATATAAAAGAAGTAAAAGCAGCAGATGGTTATTTGATAGATCCATCAGTTGAATGGAAGGAAATAACTGTAGAAGTAACAAGGGATGGTCAAACAAGTCCTATAGGTTTATTTGAATGGCCAAATACACAAGGTGAATTCTGTTTCTATAAAATGGATGAAGATGGAAATTATATAAATGATGGTAAATTTAAAATTCAATCATATGATGGAAAAACAGGAAAATATAATGATGTTGCTTTAAATTATGATTCAAATGATAAAATGTATTCTATAGATGAACAAGGGAAGAGTAATTTATATGTATTTTCACCAATAGAAAATGGAGAAACATGTTTCAAAGATGTTAAAACAAAAGGAAAATACAGAGTAGTTGAAATAGAAGCTCCAGCAGGATTTAAATTATCAAGTGCAAGTGAATCAAAGGCTGAGTTTACTGTAAATTCTGATGGATATGTTTTAGGTAACACTACAATAATAAATAAGAAAGATGAAACTGGCGAAGGTTCAGAATCTCAAGCAGAATTAATAATAAATATTTCAACAGGACAAACTGTTGTAAAATATGGTTTAATTATTTCTGTTATTGCAGTAGCAATCATTGGATTATTAATTTTAAACAAAAAAATGAGTAAAAAATAATTACTCATTTTTTTTATTTTTTTGAATAAAAATTTTAATTCTAATCAAAATATAAAAAGAAGGAGGATTTATATGAAAAAAATATTTTTAGCATTATTTGTAATTCTTTTATCTGCATGTACATTAGGCGCTGCTACTACACCAAAACAAAAGGTATCAGAATTTTTAGATAAATATAAAAATGAAAATTCTGATATTATAGAAGAATTAGTTGATACAATTAAAACTGATATTAAAGTAGCAGATCATCAAGAAAGATATAAAACTCTTATGACAAAACAATATAAGAATATGAAATATGAGATTAAAGATGAAATAATAGAGGATGATAATGCTGTTGTAGAAGCAGAAATAACAGTATATGATTATGGATCAGCTATTAGAAAAGCAAATGAATATTTAAATTCACATCCAGATGAATTTAAAAAAGAAGATAAAACAACTGCTAAAGAAGAAGATACTGTAACTACTAATGAAAAATCAGATGGTGCAAGTGTTACTAATACTGATTATGATGAAGATAAATTTATGGAATATAAAATATCTGAAATGGAAAAAGTAACTGATACAGTAAAATATACTATTGAATTTACTTTAACAAAAGTAAATGGTGAATGGCAATTAGATCAATTAAGCAATAGTGATATTGAAAAATTACATGGAATATATACTTCATAAGACTATTTATAGTCTTTTTTTCATATAGTTTATTAGAGGTATAAATATGAAGAAATTTATAGTTTTTTTAATTACATTTTTTATAGGTTTAAATACTTGTTTTGCTATATCAGTACCAAGTAATAATGCTATACTTATTGATCAGGATTCTGGTAGAATATTGTTTTCTAAAAATATTAATGAAAAACATTTAATTGCGAGTACTACAAAAATAATGACGGCAGTACTTGCAATAGAATCTGGTAAACTAGATGATATGGTTACTATTAATGAAAGTATATTAAAATCACATGGTTCTGGTATATATATTAAAGAAGGGGAAAAAATAAGTCTTAGAAATTTAGTATATGGACTACTTCTTAGAAGTGGAAATGATGCTGCGCTTGCTATTGAAGATTATTTAGGTGGTCATGATAAATTTGTTAATAAAATGAATGAAAAAGCAGGAGAAATAGGTATGAAAAACACTGTATTTAATAATCCATCTGGTCTTGATGATGATGAGACTGGAAATTATTCAACTTGCTATGATATGGCACTTTTAATGAAATATGCAAATAATTTATATGATTTTAAGGAAATAGATAGTACTAAAAAAATAATGGTTGAGACAAATGCAAATGTATATTCTTGGACCAATAAAAATAAGTTATTATTTTCATATAAATATGCAACAGGTGGTAAAACAGGTTATACAGTAAAAGCTAAAAGAACACTCGTAACAAGTGCAACAAAAAGGAATGTTAATTTAATTGCGGTTACATTTAATGATAGAGATGATTTTAATACACATAAAAAATTATATGAATATGGGTTTGCAAATTACAGTAATTATTTAATTATAAATAAGGATAAAATAAGGATAAAGTCTAAAAAATATAAAAATTTATATGTAAAGAGTAATTATTATTATCTAATGCAAAATAATGAAAGAGATAATATTAATACTACTGTAATTATGTATAATAAAAAAGATAAAACAGATGGTTCAGTTGGTTATATTGAAGTATTCTATAAAAATAATAGTGTTCATAAAGAACCAATATATGTAAAATAAAAGTTATTCCAGTGTACTGTAATAACTTTTTCTGTGTAACATTTGCTAATTTTATCTATTCATGGTATACTTTTTTAGCGAGGAGGAATTCTTATGGTTAGATTACAGAAAGCAATTGCGGATTCAGGTTTTTGTTCTAGAAGAAAAGCAGAAGAATATATAGTAAAGGGAAAAGTATTTGTTAATGGTGAGAAAATTACTGAATTAGGATCAAAAGTAGAAGGTAATGAAGAAATTATTGTAGACGGAAATGCTATATCAAAGCAAGATAAAGAGTATTATATTTTATATAAACCAAGAGGAGTAATATCATCTACAAAAGATGATAAAGGAAGAAAAACAGTAGTAGATTTCTTTAGTTCAAATAAAAGACTTTATCCAGTTGGAAGACTTGATTATGATACAACAGGTATTATACTTTTAACTAATGATGGTGAATTTGCTAATATGATGCTTCATCCAAAAAATAAAATTCCTAAAGTTTATATTGCAAAACTAGAAGGAATTATAGATGGTTATTCAATTAAAAAAATAAAAAGTGGAATAGTAATAGATGGTATAAAATGTATTCCTGATAGAGTAAAATTAAAAAGTGCTGATAAAAAGAGTAATACATGTATTGTTGAAATAACTATTCATGATGGAAGAAATCATGAGGTTAAAAGAATATTTGAAAGTGCCGGATATAATGTTATTAAATTAAAAAGGGAGTCAATCGCATTTTTAACACTTCAAGGTTTATCATCTGGTGAATTTAGAAAACTTACTATAAAAGAAGTAAAACAATTATATGCATATACTAATGACATAAAACGTAAATAAGTTTTATGTTTTTTTATTTAGTAAGTGTTGTTCCTGGATAATAATGAGATAAAATATCTTTATAGCTATATCCAGCATTTGCCATACCGTTTGCGCCATATTGACTCATACCTACACCATGACCATATCCTCTAGTTGTAATATTTGCATTATTATCACTAATACTAATATCGAAATCAGCACTTCTAAGACCCAATAGTTCTCTTACTTTTTTACCAGAAAAACTATTTCCATTGATATTAATTTCTTTTATGTTACCTCCATCTGTATAACTAAGAATACTTATTACAGAATCATTATTTAAACTTAATCCAAGTTTATTTGATATTGTATCAAGTGGCATACTTATTGTTCTTAAATAACTTGATGCATTTTTATCATATTCTGATGATACAGAAATAAGATATGGATAATAATTTCCAAATACATCAAGCGATGATTCTGTCTTACCATTATTTGTAGAGTGATATAATGCTTCAATATAATTTCCATTGTAGCTTAAATATTCTCCATTTGTATTTTCCACAGCATATTTAATTTTATTATAATATGTATTAAAACTATTTCCCCATTTGTTTTTCATTTGATCTATGTCAATATAACTTTGAGTACTTACTGTATCTGTTAATTTTTTACCACTTTTTTTTGCTTTTAATGCATATGTTCTAGCAAGTACACTTTGTGCCTTTAATGCTTCTAAATTAAATGAGGCAGGCATCTCAGATGATACAACTCCTATTAAATAATTAGTCATATTAAGGTTAATTACGCTTCCATTTGACTTATAAACAGTAATTTCTGACACACTAGAATTAGTTGTATTATCAGAACTTGTGCTTTCTACAATTCTTGACTCTTTGTTTACAGAATTTTCTACATTTTTACTAATATCTTGACTAATATTGACATTTTCTTTGACTTCTTTTACATCGTTATTTACTATTATATTGTCATCTGCTTTTTCTTCATTATCATAATGCGAAATATATGGTATACTTATATCAATATTTGGAACATATTTCATAGATACTTCATTATTAAAATTATTATTTGTTAGTATAATACTTCCAATTATTACTCCAGAACAAGTAAGAACAATTTTATTAAAATTTATTTTTAAACTATTTAAAAATTTCTTTAGTTCTTTTTTAAAATTTGTTTTAGTATTTTTAAAGTTCCCAAAGTCATAATTAATATTTAAATCTATATAAAGTGTTTCATTTTTTACTATATAACTATCAAACATATTTATCACCATTACTAATTTGAACACTTTTTTCTTTTAAATACTTGTTATTTAACAAATTATATGTTATATTAATAGAGTAATTTTTATGGCGGAATTGGTGAAGTGGTTAACACGGCAGATTGTGGCTCTGTTATGCAAGGGTTCGACTCCCTTATTTCGCCCCATTAATGAAATAAATCCTTTTTAAGGATTTTATTTTTATATTAAAAGGAGAATTATGAAAAATTTATTAATTGCGGGAGTCGCTAAATCAGGTAAATCAACAATATGTGAGAAAATTTGTGAAGAGGAAAAATATAACCACATTCCATTTGATTATATAACTGCCTCTATGAAAAGAAATTATCCAGAATGGGGAGTAAAAAGTGATGTAATAATTAATAATACAAGTAAAATATTATGTACACTTTTTAAAACAATAACGGATATTATTAATGATACTGATGAAAAGTTTATTATTGATTGTGCTCATATATATCCACATGATATAGTAAATAAATTAGATTTAAATAAATGGAAAATAATTTTTGTAGGGTATCCTAATATTGATGTGGATGAAAAAGTTAAGAATATTAGAAAATATGATATTAATGGATGGACTACAAAAAAGAGTAATGATGAGTTAAAGGCAATAATAAATAAACTAAAAGATATAAGTAATATTATTAAACAAGAATGTGACAAGTATAATTTTACATTTATAGATACAAGTAATAACTTTGAATATGTTATAAATAATATATCTTTATAAAAAATAATTAACTTATGTTATAATTATTAAAAATAGAGGTGATTATTTAATGGAGATAACAAAAAAAGTTATAATTGATTCTTTTAAAGAACTTGCTAGTAAAAAGAATGTATCTGATATAACAGTAAAAGAAATAACTGATAAATGTGGACTTAAAAGACAAACATTTTATAATCATTTTAAGGATAAATATGATTTAATAAAATGGATATATTTAAATGAAGTTATTTTAAAAATAGAAAATGATGATGATTGGACAGAAAAATATAAAGAAATATTTAAGTATTTTATTGAGAATAAACAGATGGTATTAAATATTTATAATTGTGAAGCACAAAATTATTTAATTCATTTTATATTAAGGCAGTCAAAACCTATAATTGAAAAAGTAATTAATGAAAAAAGTAAAAATACAAATATTAAAGAAGAAGATAAAGATTTTTTATGCTTATTTTATTCAGGGGCGCTCGGTGCATTAATTATTAACTGGATAGAACTTGGCATGCATGATGATATAGATATATTAGTAAATAAAGTAAAAATATTATTAGATGGTAATATAAATAATTACATAAATATGACAAAATGTGGCAAGTGTCAAAGATAATGACACTTGTTTTTTTATGCATTTTAAAATTTATATTATAGATTTTATAATTGAATTGTAGGGTAAAAGGATGTGGTACAAAATATATTGAATAAATATTTAAATATTTTACATTATATAAAAGAAAGGAAGATAAAAAATGAAAAATAAAGAATTAGAAGAAAAATTAAATAAAATAAATGATGAGTTAAATAAAATAAATGAAAAATTAAAAGACTCAACAGATACTATGGTTATAAAAGGCATGTATGCTAAAGATGAATTAGATGATAAAATTGAAGAAACTAAAAAAAATCTTGATGAAGCAAAGGAAGAATTAAATAAGAAAAAAATTGATACTAAAAAAGTTTTTTCAAAACATTTAAGTAAAATTGAAGATAGTATTAATGAAGCAAAAGAAAAATTAGAAGATAAAAAAGAAGCAAGAGACAAAGAAAAATTAGAAAAGTATATTGATAATAGACTTGAATATACATCTGATTGTATTACTCTTGCATTAACTCTTGCGAGTGAAGCAAAATTATCGTTTTTAGAAGCATTAGAAGCACAAGCAGAGTTAGATGAAAAATAAAAAAGTAAAAGTTCTTACAGTTGTAAGAGTTTTTTTATGCTATAATATTTTTAGGAGAAATAGTTATGAAAAAGGAAAAAATAGATGCAAAAAAAGCAGTAACAACAGAACTTAGTGAATTTAAAAAATTTATATCAAGAGGTAACGTAGTTGATATGGCTGTTGGTGTTATCGTAGGTGGTGCTTTTGGTAAAATAGTAACAAGTCTTGTTAATGATATATTAATGCCTATAATAGGAGTATTACTTGGAGGACTTGATTTTACAGCACTTACAATTAGAATAAATGCTGCAGTTATTCATTATGGTTCATTTATTCAATCAATTGTTGACTTTCTAATTGTAGCTTTCTGTATATTTATTATGGTTAGATTATTTGAAAGATTTAAACATGAAGAAAAGAAAGAAGAAGTTAAAGTAAAATCTAATGAAGAGGTATTATTAGAAGAAATTAGAGATATATTAAAAAATAAATAGTATATAAAAACTGTAAGAAAAATTGTTCTTACAGTTCTTTTTTTAGTTTATTTAAATTTTCTATTGATAAACCTGTTGCCTTTGATATGTCTCCAAGTGGCATATTCATTGATAATAAATTTTTAGCAATACTTACTTTTTCTTGAGATACACCTTT
>ERZ773208.494-NODE-494-length-37316-cov-6.682993_pt1 | contig 37316 bp, 33 predicted proteins | sample MGYA00581006_ERZ773208 | MGnify/ENA primary metagenome ERZ773208 (study PRJEB29015, sample SAMEA2737793) | human gut metagenome | biome: human gut; feature: human-associated habitat; material: faeces | place: China | collected 2012 ... | reverse complement strand
ACAGCAGCAGATGCTGTAGTCATCTCCCCATACCGGACGCATAACATCATCGTTCTCGTACTGGATGGAGCTTGTTGTTACAGAAATCAGGGATGCGAACTTCTTAAAGTTCTCTGGCAGTCTTGAAGAATAAAGAACTGTCAGGTTCGGCTCTGGTGAAGGTCCCATGTTGTTCAGTGTGTGGAGGAAACGGTAGTCAGTCTTTGTTACCATAGAACGTCCGTCCTGTCCAAGTCCAGCAACCTCAAGTGTAGCCCATGTCGGGTCTCCTGAGAACAGCTGGTTGTAAGATGGGATTCTTGCGAATTTAACCATACGGAATTTCATTACCATGTGGTCGATGATCTCCTGAGCTTCCTTCTCTGTAAGTGTTCCATTCTTAAGATCTCTGTCAATATAGATATCAAGGAATGTAGATACACGTCCTACGGACATAGCAGCACCATTCTGTGTCTTGATAGCTGCAAGGTATCCGAAGTATAACCACTGAACAGCTTCCTTCGCATTTGAAGCTGGCTTAGAAATATCATAGCCGTATGACTGAGCCATAACCTTCATCTCCTGAAGACGTCTGATCTGCTCTGTCAACTCTTCTCTCTGACGGATAATATCATCATACATATTACCATCGCCACAGTTAGCCTTATCTTCCTGCTTCCAAGCGATCAGCTGATCAATACCGTAAAGAGCGACTCTTCTGTAATCACCAACGATACGACCACGACCATAAGTATCTGGCAAACCTGTTACGATATGTGTATGACGAGCTGCCATCATCTCTGGTGTATAAGCATCAAATACTGCCTGATTGTGTGTCTTGTGATAATCTGTAAAGATCTTGTGGAAGTTCTCGTTTGGCTTGTATCCGTACATCTCGAGTGCTTCCTCAGCCATCTTGATACCACCATAAGGCATAAATGCTCTCTTAAGTGGCTCGTCTGTCTGAAGACCTACGATCTGCTCAAGATCCTTTGTCTCTGGATCAATGTAACCAGGACCATATGCTGTAATGCTGGATACAACATCTGCGTCCTCCTTCAATACACCACCGTTGTCTCTCTCTGCCTTCTGAAGAGCCTGAAGCTTATCCCAGAGCTTGTTCGTAGCATCTGTTGGTCCTGCAAGGAAGCTCTCGTCTCCATCATAAGGTGTGTAGTTGTTCTGGATGAAGTCTCTTACGTTGCACTCTTCCTTCCAGAGTCTACCTGTGAATGATTCCCATTCCTGGTTCTGTAACATAATAGTTTCTCCTTTCAAATTATTTATATTATGTTTTATATTAGATGTAATATAAACTCTGACTGTATTATACAAAATGTTTCAAATAAAATCAATAATCCCTATCATTTTTATTGTTTTTCTTTTCGTACATTCAGCCGTCTATCCGCTCAATTTTAAAGACATTCAGCGTATCGACATCCGGGCATGCGAAAACAGCGGTGCCCTTCTCCTGTCCCGGTATCTCGCCGCCATAGCGCAGGATATCCACATATGGAAATGCGACATGCATCGCCATCGGGCAGAGCTTTCCACGCTCCGTATCAAAATCATAAGAATCACCGATCTTATGTCCTCTGTGACAGCCCTTTTCGCCCTTCTGGTCGATCAGTGTAATCCGGATCTTCGGTCTTGCCATCAGTCAAGCACCTCCATACAGGTTTCCAGCGGAATTCCCTTATATTTATCCACGTTATCTGCATTTTGGCCGATCATGCTCTTCACGGCATCCATCGCCTCTGCGGTTGCCGTCTGCAGATCCTTGCCACTCATAAGCTTTCCGATAAATACGGCGGAGAAAATATCTCCCGTTCCCGGGAAATGTACTGGAATTTCTTCGAAATCAACCTTAAAATATTCTTCCTTCTTGTGGTCATATCCGACAACCGATCTGCAATCTGTGCCCGCGATCTTCGCACTTGTGATCACAATCGATTTCGCACCGAATGCACGAAGCTTGTCGATCATCGTATGATACTCTTCCTCTGTCACGCCATCTTCCTTATATGGAAGCTCGGTCAGATATGCCGCCTCAGTATAGTTCGGTACGATATAGTCCGCAGCCGAAATCAGCTCACGCATCAAATCAATCGTCTCCTCTGTGATTCCGTTATAGAGCTTTCCCTCATCTCCCATAATCGGATCTGTGAAGATCGTCACACCTTTTTCCGCCCGTGCCTTACAGAACTCGGTCACAAGCTCGGTCTGCTCCTTCGACACGATAAATCCGGTTGAGATTGCATCGAATTCAAATCCAAGCTGTTCCCAGACAGCGATTGCATTTTTCATGTAATCAGTTGTATCCAGGATGTCGAACTTGCCATAATCAAGTGTGTTCGATACGATTGCTGTCGGCAGGTTAAATACCTCGTATTTCATATGGGAAAGCACTGGAATCATCGCAGATAACGCAACCTTTCCATAGCCAGCCATATCGTTGATCAAAAGTAATTTCTTGCTCATTTTGTGTCTCCTTTTTCTAACCTTTATGCCAATTCGCATTTCATCATAGCATATTTTTTGTCAGAAAAAAACACAAAAAAAATCAACTGATTTTCTTCCATTTCATGGATGAAAGCAATGGTTTGTAGTACATGCGGCTCGCAATAACGGCCTCACCATTGTCCATCATAATCTTCCCGCGGCTGCCTGAAATCGAAGCAATACTTGAGATTCTGTCTGTATTTACAAGCATGGATTTGGATGCCCGGGTAAAATCATACGAATTCACCTTCTCTTCAATCTGGTAAAGGCGATTCTTTATCTCATAAATTTCCTGTTCCGTATAGGCAAACACTTTCTCTCCTACCGCCTCAAAATACAGGATTTCATCCGTTGAAATCCGATATAATTCTCTATGTTCTCCATATCCTGTGATTTTGTTTGCATCGCCCATTTCTTTCACCCGTCTTTATCCTTTCTTCTATCCGTGGAAATCTCCCGTCTTCCAATTCACTGCCACATATGGCACGATCTTCCCGTCGATTTTCACATAGACCTGATAGACATCATTTCCGATATATTCGTAATGATCCGGCACCACACCATACTCCTCATACAGCGTCTTCTCGAACTCTTCCTTCCACGAATCATCGGATGGCTCGCCTTCCTGTGACTGGGATTCCGTCGTCTTAGCTTCTGTCGCAGCGGGTTCCGTCTTCCCTGTATTCGAACCTTCTGACTGTAATGTGCTGTCCGGGGTATTGCTCTCCGTAACAGATTCGGTCGTAGTTTCATTTTCGGTGGTTGTCGTAACTTCCGTTGCTGCTTCCGTTGTAGTCACCGTCTCGCTGCTCACCTGGATGATATCGGTCGTATTATTATCACTCACATTGCTGCATCCCGCCAAAGCCACTACCATTGCCGTACATAAAATCCATGCTTTCTTTCTCATAGTTCTTTCCTTCTTTCGGTTGTATTATAACGATTGATATAAAAAGAAAATAGGCTTTTTTTCTATCTAAATGTGTCAATTCTTCAGATATTTTCCGATTTTCTTTTTATAACCTGCATCATACATCCGGCATGCATCATTTCTGCATCAATACTGTTACAATTTTATTTCTTTTCATAACCAGGTTCCATCCAGAAACGTGCGCCGCAAGACGCACTAAAAAATGACGTTATCCAAAGTAATGGATAACGCCATTTTGACTATCGATAGTTTCTATTTTGAGAGAAATGTTTTTGTTGTATTTGTAACAGCTCCCTTGTAATTATCCGAAGGTGCCTGTTCACCTTTTTTCACAAGCACAACCTGAATTCCTTCGATTCTTTTATGCTGACCAGTTGTGCCAGACATCTCTCCATTTTTGGCCCACTTCATCCAGCCGTATGTCTGTGAATGCACACGATAATAAATATCATAATGCTCTGCCATCTCACCATAAAGCTCAATCTGAATTGCCTCTAATCTCTTTGCATTTCCCGTTGTCCCGCAAAACTCACCATCTTTCTTCCATGTTGCAGATTTATTTGGATCGGCCTGCCATCCGATTGTCTGCACATGTGCATTGTAACAGATACCGCCTGTATAATCCTTGTTTTTAAGTTCAAGTTTCAAAGACTCTAATCGCTTTGCTTTACCTGTTGTTCCGGAAATATCTCCGTCATTCTTCCAGTTCTGCCATCCATATGTCTGAAGATGTGAACGATACTGAACATGTGCCCGATCTGAGCCTTCAACTGTTGCAGCTGTTGCAGCTGCACTTGCCATATAAGCTTTCTTTTCTGATGCTGTTACACCTTCGAACTTGTCTGGTACGCTTTCACCCTTCTTGACAACTACTACCTGGATTGCTTCAAGTCTCTTCGCGAGTCCTGCTGTACCGGCAGCCTCACCATTTTTTGCCCAATTCATCCAGCCATAGCCCTGTGCATGAACGCGGTAATATACATCGTATTTATCCCTGTCTGCACCTGTCAACTGAATCTTGATTGCCTCAAGTCTCTTCGCTTCACATGTTGTTCCGCTGATTTCACCATTTGATGACCAGTTTAACCAACCATATCCTTGGCAGTGTGTTGTATACTGAATGCCAAGATCTTCATTTCCCTCTACAGAAATTTTAATCGCTTCTAATCTCTTTGCCTTTCCTGTTGTTCCTGCCACTGCTCCATTCTTCGCTGCACTTTTATTCCATCCATAACTCTGTATATGTGTAGAATAAGATACTGTTACAGGCTTCACAATTGGGTTTTGTGGTGTCGGATTCTCTGGTGTCGGATTCTCTGGTGTCGGATTCTCCGGTGTCGGATTCTCCGGTGTCGGATTCTCTACCTCAACCAAAGAAATATTGTCAATTACAATTCTGTGCTGATCAGTAATCTGACCACCTACATTTCCCAAACAGATGCTGAGGAATGCCTGTGCGTCTGTCTCTTCTGTCATTATAAATTCTTCAGTAAACTTCTGATATTCACTTGTAAGTGTTACAATTCCATCATTTGCATCTTGATCATCGCTGTGCTCAGAGTATACCGGCCATCCAAGAGCCTCTCCCCCCTGCATTACAACTCTGATTTTTCTATCAATGGATGACTTAGCCTCATATGATAATTTATACTTCTTTCCTTTTTCCAGCAATACATTGTTCTGTTTAATCTGTATTCTCCAGTCATCCGCACCTGTATTATCTACAGTCACATCCAATGCATTATTTTCTTTTAAACTGTCAACAACAACAGTTGCTTTTGCTGCGCTGTCTACATATACTTCATATCCTGAAAGACTATCATTGAATGATCCGTTCTTAATCTTTGCATCTTCTACCATTTTTACATTATCGAGAGAGATTGCACCTTCGATTTTCAATGAAACTGTCTTGTCTGTAAACTTTGCTGTTGCAGGAATCTTTACAACATAATCTTTCTTTTCATTTCCTGCTTCAACATTTACTTTATATGTGTTTCCGCCAACAGTTGCAACGACAGTTGCTCCATTTTGCGCATACGCATCAAAGCTCAATGCATATGCTGTTCCTTCCTTAAATGCAAGATCTGACTGACTGATTGTTACACTTTTTCCTTCTGTGACCAATCTTCTTCCATCTGAAAGACCTGTTACCTTAATATCTGCACCTTCTGGTGTTATATCCCAATATCCAAGATGGTTTTTACCTTCCTGGAAAGATCCATTATAGATACAGCTTCCATTTGCAAGAATTGTCTTTTCTTCCTTTGCATTCGGATCTGGCTCCGCAGTCTTCCTAACAACTACGTTCTTAAGAACGATATCGCCTGAACCTGCATTACCCATATTAAACTCTAAACGTCCATTCACATCGGAATCTGCCTTCATTACGAACTGTGTGCTGAAGTGCTTCATCTCCGTTGTAAGCTCTGGAACCAGGGTTTTCATATATGACTGGTATCCACGGTCTGGAGCCTTAACATCTACATTCATCTTACGATTCTCAGATGCTTGTGCATCAAAACTTACTTCATAAGTTGCACCCTTTTCAAAAGGAACATTTGCCTGTACTAACTGTACACTGTAATCAACAGTACCTGCTTTTTCTGTCTTGATAACCATAGAGTTATCTTTGATTTCTGCTGTTGCAGCACCATCCAAAGCAGTTATGAATTTCCAATTTGTATCATCTGTCAAATCCTCTGCCTCTGCAAATGTGCTGTTCTTAATATAGTTTCCGCTTTCGTCTGGCTCGTTTGTAGGCTCAAACTTAACTTCTGGACGTGTTACATTCTCATCATAAGAATCTTTCTGATAGACTCTTACATAATCAACAACAAACGGATTGTTAACAAAACTTGTTTCCTCGTTTGGATTTCCTACCCATGAACCACCAACTGCGAGGTTCAAAATAATGTAAAAAGGTTGATCGAAAGGTGCTGGATATGTAAGTGTTCCCTGTCCTTCTGTTGTGGAATGCCAGTTGCTTTCCTCATGATACTTTATTCCATCTACATACCATGTAATCTTGCCTGGTTCCCAATCACATGTAAATGTGTGGAAATCATCGGAGAACGACTTCTCACCATCTTTGATTGTATAGGTTCCCTGACTTTCTGCATGTGGATTTCCGTAATGTATGGTTCCGTACAACTTATTTGTATCCTGCCCCATAACTTCCATACAATCAATCTCACCGCATCTTGGCCACTGACCATATACATTCTCATCGTTAGCCATTAACCAGAATGCCGGAAGGTATCCCTGTCCATTTGGAACCTTTGCCCTTACTTCAAACCTACCATAGGTAAATGTCTTTAAGTTCTGTGTAGAGATACGACCAGATGTATAAGATTTCTTGACCTTTGTTCCAGCAGTTGCATTGTCACCAAATGCATTTGCCGGAAGCATGTTTGCAGTTGTTTCCACCAAACTAATATCGGAAATTGTTACTACAGATGCATCTGGAATCGATGTATCTCCAGTCTTACGCCCTAAAGAGAAATATAAAGTTGCTGTATCATATCCCTCTTCTGCGTATACGTCGATAGATACTGATTCTTCTTTTTCCGCTTGCAATGATTGTGTTTTTGCTCCATATGAGATATAATTATTTTCTTCATCACCCTGCACACCCGTTTCAATTGTACGAGCAACATCCGATTTTACTTTGTAGCTTAATGTGTAATGCTTTTTTGCTGCCAACTTAACAGTTTGTTTAAGTTGTACATGCCATAAGTCATTACCAGGATTGGTAATCGTATAAGTAATAGCCCCATCAGCAACAGAGCTCTGCGCAGATGCGTCAAAACCATTACTTCCCCAGTTTGCAATTGTTTCAGTCCAATCGTCCATACCGGAACTGAAATCAGCGTTTGACAACAAATTCTGTCCATCAGTTGTAGATGTTGTCTCAACTTTTTCAACAGGAATGATATTCAGATAACCATCTTGTACCTTGATGTTTTCATCAGAATCTACATACTCCTGAAGCTCCCCGTTTACCCAGCCTTTCTCATGCTTTTCGACATTCCAAACCTTACGATCCAATTGATCGCCGTTAAAATCATCCTCAAATACCAGTTTGTACCCTTCATTGTCTTTGTCTGCTTCATCACTCAGACTTTCGTTTTCTTCTACAAGATCACTTTGTTCTGCCTGTACCTGAGTCGGTTCTTCCGCTGATGCCCGAATTGGAGTCATCGTAAGAGCTACACTCATTGCCAGTGCAAGAGGAATTGCTTTTCTCAGCTTTCTCATAAAAAAATCTCCCTTCATTTTTTGATATGTTAATCATACTCAAAAGCAAAGGAAGATTATGTTTAAATAATGTCATAAGTGTTATATTCATGACATCTTATTGATTTTGTCTGTTATTCATTTATTCTTTCTGAATTATTTGTACATTTTTACTAATTCTGTTTTAATTCCCACTCCGTGCGGAAACACCTCCTACGATAGCGGTTCGGCGTCTCTCCAACCCGTTTTTGAAATGTCTGAATAAAATGGCTCTCATTTGAAAAACCAAGATAATAGGTTATTTCTCCAATTGAATATTCCGAAAAACGAAGCAGATTCTTTGCCTTGTCAATTTTCAGGTTCAAAATATACTGACTGAACGAGATTCCCATTTCTTTTTTAAACAATCTTGAAAGATAGCTTTCAGATAATCTGAGATATTCAGCCACTTCACGAATTGTAATCCGGTAATGAGTATGACTGTAAATATAATCCAGACATAAAACCACCTGCTTGGAAAGTACCTGACTGTTTTTTATTTCATGCATATGTTTACAAAAATCCAGACACATCACATCATGCAGCTTCGATATCTGTTCGATTGTCTTGCATTTATCCATCTCCAAAATATAGAAATCACTTAAATTATATGCTTTTTCCTGTTCCAGCCCTTCGTGCACACAAAAACGTGTAATAAGCGCTACGGTTACAACATAATGATATCGGATATTGCGAAGCGCATCCGTAGACAACACGCCCATGCCCTCCGGGTTTGTAAATGCCTGTTCGTTACAATTTTCCTGAACTAATTCTATTTCGCCATTTGCAATTGCTGAATAGAAATCCAGTTCACATTCGATTCCACGATGTACCTCCAGCATCTCATGACTGACAAATTCACTCCGATGCCATTTTTTTGTTAAATCCATATATCAGACTCCCTATCGATATGCATTTCCTATCTTTATATCAATTGTCTTTTATCTGCACCCATTTGTCAATCTTATTTTATCGTGAACTGGTAAGTTATAAGAAAGTGCACCTTTCATCCACGCCTTATAACTTATCGGTCCCATACTGAATCTTATACTGAAGCTCCTACAAAAAATCTCTACGATACTGCGACGGTGTACTGCCCTCCGTCTTCTTGAATACCTTGGTAAACACCCGGTAATCGGCATAGCCGCACCGCTCAGAAATCTCCGCAATGGATAACTGTGTCGAGACGAGCAGCTTCTTCGCACGCTCCATACGGATTGTCGTCAGATAAGCAAGGAAATTCACACCGATCTCATTCTTGAAGAGCTGGCTGATATACTGTGCGCTCAGATGAAATGTTTCCGCGAGAACATTCAAGCTGATCTCTTCTGCCAGATGCTCCTGCATATACCGTACAATTCCAACAATCGTTGACGCTTCACTGCCGGGTGTCACATTCTTCGTCTGTTTCTCGAATATCGATATCTTCAAATGATCGATCGTGTTCCCGAATTCTTCATAGTCGACCGGTTTCAGGATGTAGTCCGTGATCTGCAGCCGCAATGCTTCCCTGCAATAAGAAAAATCATCGTATCCCGATACAACGATGAATGCCATATCCGGGTATTTCAGGCGGCTGGTCTGGATGACCTTCAGGCCGTTCATAATCGGGATGTTGATATCCATGATCACGATATCCGGTACCATGCTGTCGATTACCCCAAGCGCCTCGACGCCATCCGCTGCCTCGCCCACGACTTCACAGTCATGTGCGCCCCAGTCAAATAATTTCTTGAATCCCTCACGTATCATAATCTCGTCGTCGACTAATACGACGCGTAATTTCCTCATGATGCTTCCTCCTTATTTATCGGCAATAGCAACCGCGCTGTCACACCTCCCGCGCTGTTTTCCTCATAGGATAGTCCATATTTTCTGCCGCACAGATATTTGATCCGCTTCTGCACATTCAGGATCCCGATACTGTTTCCATCCAGCTTCGCCTCCTGCTTGTTGTAGTGCAGTAACATCTTGTCAATCTGCGCTTTCATACCCTCTTCAAATCCGCTGCCACTGTCTTTGATGCAGATCTCCATATCTGCGCCTGCGCGTTTTACGGATATCTCGATTTCGCCCCGGTATCCGCGGTTCTTCATTCCATGCAGCAGACTGTTCTCCACCAGCGGCTGTAAGATAAAGTTCGGTACCTGCACTGCCCCTAAGTCCGGATCGATATCATAATCGCAGAAGAGCTCCGGATACCGGTAGCACATCAGCTCCATATATGCTTCCACAAGTTCGAGCTCATCATCAAGCGTGACCATCGAACGGTCGACCTTGACGCTCAGCCGGAAGAAATCCACAAGCCGCATCAGAAGCTTTGCAACCTTCTTATCCCCGTCCAACTCCGCCTGAATTCGAATCGTATCAAGCGTATTATACAAGAAATGCGGATTCACCTGACTTTTCAGATAGAGCATCGACATCTTCTGTTCCGTAAGCTCCGCACGCAGCGCATCCGGATTCTCCAAGGTCAGATAGAATGCGAGCGTCATAAGCGTGATTCCCATTCCACTGATCAGCCATGTATGGTGCAATCCCTGCAGGAAGCAGATTGTGAACTCAAATATAAGTGCCATTCCGATGGCGAATTTCTTCTTATTGTCCATCCGCTTCCAGTTTGCAAGCAGCAGCCATGAACAAAGTATAAGATACACCGCCACACTGACATAGCTTACATATGCATAAAGTCCCGCCGAATAATTTCCATCCGGTGTCTCGGTGTAAGTAATCGGGAGTATCATCGCCCCGACTTCTGAAATCACAAGAAATATCCGTGCCGGCAGATCCAGTGTCCGCTTCTTCCCGGTCTCTTCTTCCACCAGTATCGCAATATACTGATAGAAAAAGAACAGAACTAACGCCATCGTACCGACAAACAGCCGGTGTAAAACATCGTTCAGAACAAGCGGTACCTGAGCAAGATGGTTTACCGTATAGATCGTCGCCGCATCGAACATCAGATGCACGATCACCACGATCAAAAGTACCGAAAATGTCTTATGTAACGCGGTCTGTCTCCGCCTCGCCGAGAAATAGATTCCTGCCACAAACGCCAGAATCAATATCAGCGCAATCTCCATTCGAATCATAGATTATTCTCCTTCGCATTTATGCTCATTTACAGGAAAGTCACCGGACACCGCCCGGTGACTTCACACGCATAAACATGTTTCCTGTATCGCACAATTAACTATTATTATTTTTACATATTATTATATCGGATACTAGGGGATTTTTATAGGGGAATGTGTCGATTTTATAGGTGAGTTTTTACTTCCCAATGCAAGGTTATATCCTTGTTCCGCACCTGCACCAAATAGTATAACTTTATCTATATTTGTTTTCCTTCCTCACTTTATATTCTCTATAAGACACAAAAACTCCCTGAAGTTGTTCAAAACCTCAGAGAGTTTTTGCTACTCAACATAGAAAACTATTTCATTCTTTCCCTGTGCAGCTTTTTTCTTATCTCAAATTATTCGTTTCCCTTGTTGTATCTCCTTCAACATTTTATTTGCTTCTGCATCTAATTCAGTAACGGACATTTTCCGATACTGTTCTGGAATTACAAATTCATCATTTTCCATTATCATAATCCATTACCTCCTACAGAATAAAAATCCCTAAAACAAAAACCGCAGCCATCCAAGCAGATACCGTACAACAAATACTCTACGGCGGCGTTTCGGTGTGAGTGCGATTGGCTCCACATGATATGGATTCGCATACTGTCCGTCAGCAAGCACCTGTCGTGCGCCCTGTTCATATTTCATCATGGCTGATTCCAACTGGGCGTTGATCTCCTTGCTTCGAATTACGAGCATCAGTTCTGTGTCCAGATAGACACTGCGCATATCCATATTGAACGAACCGATGATGGATATATCATCGTCGATCAAAATGCTCTTTCCATGATACGAATATCCTCCTTCATACTCCCAGATTGTAACACCGGTACTACTGATCCTGTCCCGGTTTTTCTGGTAATCTGCGGAACCAAACGGGTTGCCGTTATTCGCGACAGAGTTTGTCATAACCGTAAATTCCGGTACATTTGCGGCAACATCCGACCATGTGTCATACATCATGTCATTGCAGATGATGTACGGTGTGTGTATCTTTACACGCTTCTTCGCCTGCTTCATCAGGACGCCCATCTCATACCATGCTGTCGGCTCCTTCGCCCCGGTATGGATTGGATTCGAGATCAACATGATCTTGTCAGTTACAACCGTATCCTTCTCAAAGTCCGTGTCTGTGATTGTATCTTTTTGTGCATCGTAATAAGTGGCAAATGCCGTCTGCACATCTTCCTTCGCCTGCTTGACGGATTTCCGGTCGGCAAGTTTCTCTTTGTCATGGAAATATTTACAATCCTTCTGACTCCAGATCGTCTCAAAATAAACAAGCAACTGGTTCACGGAACTATCTGCCTGCGGATTCTCACAGACGACCAGCACATCTCGGTCGTAATTCTTATGTCCCGGGAATTCACCAAGGAAATAATTGTACGTGTTTCGTCCGCCAAGGATGTATGTTTTCCCATCTGCGATCAGATATTTGTCATGCATCCGCCCCATCATCTCCCAGGGTTTTAACGGATTCGCGCGGTTATACACCTTAATCTCGATATTCGGATGCGACGACATTGCATAGAAATATGCATTTCCTTCCATCGCCGTCCAGCTCTCGAATCCATCCACCAGGATACGGATGTGCACATTCCGCTCCGCTGCCCGAAGCAAAGCGCCCATCATGATCTGTCCGCTGTCATCATCGTGAAATGCGAACGTAGATAAGATGATTTCTTCCTTCGCCTGTTCAATCAGGCGGACACGCTGCAATAACGCATCCCCATTTTCTTCAATGATACATGCGCGTTCTTCAACTGTTGCATCTGTATAGATATCTTCGGGATGCAGGCTCTGCTTCGTCTCTTCCGAGAGCTCCGGCTGCTTCTTGTATGCAGCAAATATTCCAATCATTTCATATAGCAGAATGACCACGATTGCGCCAACGACGCAACCGATCACTCTAAGCACTCGATGTTTCCTCATTGATTATCTGTTTTTCGCCTTTGTCTTGATCTCTTCCTCAATCTTCGCAACAAATTCATCCAGACCAACAACAGTTGTATCTGCCTGACCATGCAATCTGTAAGATACGGTGTTATTTTCAACCTCGTTGAAGCCAAGAACCAGAAGATATGGAACCTTCTCCACCTGACCTTCACGCATACGGTAGCCAAGCTTCTCTGCTCTGTCGTCTAATTCTACACGGACATTCTTCGCATCCAGCGCATCCACAACCTTGTGTGCGTATGCCATCAGTTCTTCGTTGTCTGTCTTAACCGGCATAACCTTTACCTGAACCGGTGCTAACCATGTTGGAAGGTTACCCTTTGTCTCCTCCAGAATGTATGCCATGAAACGATCCAGCGAACCAAGGATTGCTCTGTGCAATACAACCGGTGTCTTCTTCTCGCCATCTTTGTCAATATAAGTAAGCTGAAACTTCGCAGGCAGACAGAAGTCAAGCTGACAGGTAGAAAGTGTATATTCATTTCCGACAGCCGGCTTTACATTTACATCAAGCTTCGGTCCGTAGAATGCTGCCTCGCCGATTTCCTCTGTATACTCGATGCCAAGGTCATTCAATACCTTACGAAGTGCATCCTCGGCTGTGTTCCACATCTCATCATCATCGTGGTATTTTACCTTGTTCTCCGGATCACGCAGAGACAGCACGCAACGATAATCTGTGATACCGAAATCCTTGTATGTGCTGAAGATCAGGTCTACAACCTTTGAGAACTCATCCTCGATCTGCTCCGGTGTCACGAACAAATGCGCATCGTTCTGACAGAAATGTCTGCCTCGCTCGATACCCTTCAAAGTACCACTCGCCTCGAAACGGAAGTCATGTGCGATCTCACCAATACGGATTGGGAGGTCTTTATAAGAATGCATACGGTTTGCATAAATCATCATATGATGTGGACAGTTCATTGGACGAAGAACGAAAGACTCACCCTCTACGTCCATGGCCGGGAACATGTTTTCCTTGTAGTGATCCCAGTGACCGGATGTCTTGTACAGATTCACCGTACCAACACATGGTGTCATAACGTGCAGGTAGCCAAGCTTACGCTCCTTATCCTTGATGTAGTTCTCCAGCTCCTGCCAGATCGTATACCCCTTCGGAAGGAACATCGGAAGTCCACGTCCAACGAGATCGTCTACCATGAACAGCTGCATATCCTTACCGATCTTTCTGTGGTCTCTCTCCTTTGCCTCTTCGAGAAGCTTCAGATGTGCCTCCAGCTCTTCTGCTGTTGGGAAGCAGACACCGTAAATTCTCTGCAATACCTTATTGTTGTTGTCGCCCTTCCAGTAAGCGCCTGAGTGACGGAGCAGCTTGAAGTTACGGCAGAGCTTTACATTGTCTACGTGAGGACCACGGCAGAGGTCTGTAAAGTCGCCCTGCTCATAGCAGGAAATTGTTCCATCTTCCAAATTGGAGATCAGATCCAACTTGTACTCATCATCCTTGAACATCTCCAGAGCCTCTTCCTTGGAAATCTCCTTACGGATGATCTTCTTGCCTGACTTTGCAACCTTCTTCATTTCCTTCTCGATGGCTGCGATATCCTCATCACGGATTACATCATCGCCAAGGTCTACATCATAGTAGAAGCCTTCTGCAACGACTGGTCCTACCCAGAACTTTGCCTGTGGGTACAGGTGCTTGATTGCCTGCGCCATCAGATGGGCACAGGAGTGGTTCAATGTTTTTAACTGCTCGTCTTCTTTGAAGTTTACCATTTCTTATTCTCCTTTTTCCATTATTGCGAAACAACCCTACTGTATGGGAGCCACATATGAATTGTATTCTACGCAGACACGCTCTCGCTCGGTTCAGCACGCAGTGGTACTAAATTCACGACAAACAAGTTTGCCGTTCATTAAGTACCAGCGTGCTTCAACGGTCTGCTTAAGAACTACAATTCATATGTGTCTCAATCTACTTTACGAAGTTGTTTCGCAAAATACCAAAAAGCACCCTTGAGATACAATGCCTTAACCTTGTACCTAAGGGTGCTTTCACACGGTTCCACCTTAGTGTTTCACTTCATTTGGCTTTAACGCATGCCTTACGGTGACGCTTCAACAACCGGTCATCCGGTCATCTTCTACGCACAGCTCGGGAATGGTTTTCATACATTTCTTCCATAAACGGCTTCCAGCTTATGTCGTTCTCTCTGGATGGTGCCCATGCACTACTCTTTCCGTCAACGCTTTTTCCTATATACATGGGTATTATACCACAGGATTTTTGTTTGACAACCCGATTTTTGAATAAATTTAGATTCTCCGGTTCATACTTTCGTAAGAATCTATTTTCAAAGGAGTACAATCATGTCAGAAATGTTTTGTTTTCAATGTCAGCAGACCGCAGGCAACAAAGCCTGTGTGACAACCGGTGTCTGCGGCAAACAGCCAGAAACCTCTAATCTGCAAGACGAGCTCGTATGCGAGCTGATCCAGCTGGCTGAGGCAGCTACGAAGGAGCAGAATTTCACGTCCGAATCCTGCCGTCTGATCATCGACGGACTTTTCACAACCTTGACCAATGTGAATTTTGATAACGATGCGATCCGGGATTTTATCCATCGTGTCATTGCGGAGCGGGAACGCATCGGTTCCACACCTGTTCCGGTTATCTCTCTGTGGGATGGTGCAAACGATATCGTATCGCTTCGCTCCACCCTGCTCTTCGGACTGAAGGGTATGTCCGCCTACGCGCATCACGCCCGCAACTTAAGCTATGAGAACGAGGACGTCAACCGATGGTTTTACAAGGGCTTATGCGAGGTCAATCGGGAACACACTGTGGAAGAATGGATTGCCCTGATCATGGAATTTGGGCAGGTTAATTTCAAATGTATGGAATTGCTTGACACAGCAAATACAAAATCCTTCGGCACTCCGGAACCGCGACGCGTACACACCGACATCCGGAAGGGACCATTTATCGTCGTGTCCGGTCATGACCTAAAAGATATGGCAGAACTGCTCGCACAGACAGAAGGAACCGGTATCAATGTCTACACACACTGCGAGATGCTTCCGGCACATGGCTATCCGGAGCTTGCGAAATATAAGCATCTTGCCGGGAATTTCGGAACCAGCTGGCAGAGTCAACAGACGGAATTCGAGAATATCCCTGCCCCTGTGCTTTTCACAACAAACTGTCTGATGCCGCCGCGTCCAAGCTACGCTGACCGCATTTACACGACATCCGTTGTCGGTTATGCCGGAATGAAGCACATCACCGGAGATAAAGACGGACACAAGAATTTCAGCGAATTGATTGCACACGCCAAACGCTTAGGCGGTTATGAGCACGACCACAGCATGAGCGGTATTAACGGCGGTCATATTGTAACGACCGGTTTTGCACATGGTGCAGTTTTATCCCACGCAGACAAAATCATAGCCGCCATCAAGAGCGGTGCGATCAAACACATCTTTCTTGTCGGCGGCTGTGACGGTGCCCATCCGGGACGAAATTATTATACGGAATTTGTAAAGCAGACACCAATGGATTCCCTCGTCCTGACACTCGCCTGCGGTAAATACCGTTTTAACGATATCGACCTTGGGGAGATCGACGGGATTCCACGTATCTTAGACATGGGGCAATGCAACGATTCTTACAGTGCCATCAAGGTTGCCCTCGCACTTGCAGATGCATTTTCGTGCAGCATCAACGAGCTTCCGCTTACCCTCGTCTTATCGTGGTACGAACAGAAGGCTGTCTGCATCCTGCTCACCCTGCTTTCCCTCGGTGTCAAAAAGATATACCTTGGCCCGACGCTCCCGGCATTCATGTCCGAGACCGTTGTCAAGTTCTTAGTTGATACCTACCAGCTCCAGCCACTTACGGCGCCGGAGCAGGATATGGATACGATTTTCGGCAGAGGTTAGATTGCCGGATTACTCTACCCCTTTTAATACTTCGATCATGTCAAGCTTCTTGATCCGCTTTGCGAACAGGAAGCTGACAAGAACGGAGATGATCAACACAAAGATACCGGATAAAATATAATCCATCGCCGGAACCTTCAGCATATAGTCGTCTTTTTCCCTGTGTCACTCATACATGTATCCTCCATCTCTTTTTTTCTTTTACTACGCCAAAAATCGGCGATAGTTAGTTTTTGCTAACCATCGCCGATTATAGCACCATTTTTAATATATGAAAAGTTATTCATATGATAATATTTATCAGAATTTGGAAAAATCCACTTTCTTTACAGCCTGACACTTACCTCAAATACCGCATACTCCACGTTCAGCTCCAGCTTTCCCCGATGCAGCTTCACGATCTCTTTTACAATGGATAGTCCCAGCCCATGTCCGCCTGTCCGTTTCCGGTCTTCCTCCTTGGCATATGGTTTTAGAAGCTTCTTCGCGTCCTCTGTCGTAAGCGTTCCCGTGTAAGTATTCCGGATCTGGTATATGCCATTTCCAATGTTGATTTCAATCTGTCCGTCTTCTTCTCCGTGCAGGATGGCATTTTGCAGCAGATTATCGATCATCTGCCGGAGCATCGCCTCATTTCCACGCATCTGCCCCTCGCCTGTCACGGAAATATGCTGTCCCTGTGCCTCCGCAAGCTCCTTATATTTTCCGATCAATGCATCCGTCTGTGCGCGCATATCGACCTCTGTCTTTCTGCCAACCCTGCCTGTCTGGCTGAGCTTCGAGAATCCAAGCGACTGCTCGATCATACGATTCATGTCCGCGATATTCTTAAGCATCTCCTCCGCATAATATTCCCGTTTCTCCGTATGTACATTTTCTTTCAGATTCTCAGCCATACCGGATAATATCATCAGCGGACTTTTCAGATCATGCGCCATTGCATTCGTGAGATTCCGCTGATAATCTTCAAGCTCGTACCTTGCCTTAAGCCGCACGTAGGTAAACCGCGACCATAGGAAGCTGATAAGCAGGATTGCAAGGGACAGGCAGATTACGAACTTCTGTACAAAGCCACGATTTGCCTGAAGGAAATCATAGTTATATGCCAGCACAACCGTGTATTCCGGATTCCCATTATTCAGATCACTCACTTCTATCACATTATATCGCGCACGTGTCTTTGCGAAGTATCCCCGCTCTGCTGTCACACCGGCACCTTTTAACTGTTTGTCATCCTTGTAATCATCATACACATCATATGCAAACTGCAGAAGTTCCGAAATCTCCGCCGACCGCATTCCAAGAACCGGGTACCAGCGTGTTCCCTCTCTCGTCCATCTGTCATAGGTCTCCTGTACCATTTTCATGCCTTCTACATGTTCCGGTGTAAAATCATAGGTTTTTACCACTTTCCCTTGCTCTAAACAAGAAATGGTACTGAAATAAAACTGTCGTTTCTCTTCATCTACATATAGATCTCCGAATTCCATTCGTTCTCCATTTTCGATGTCGCCATAGATAAAATAGTCGTTATAATCCTGAAGGAATTCATCCGACAGTTCCTGTGCACATGTATAATACGACTGGTATAGATTTATCGTATGGTTTTTCTCGTCTCCTACCGGCTCATACCGGTCACAGTACAGATAAAACCGTGGATTGCTGTCGGTTAGGAGTTCTCCATTTTCATTATAGATCGCCGCTGCCGCTGCAGATACGCCATACGCGCCCATCAATCTGCTCGGAATCATACGGTACATATACGCGCCCATCTGATCATCGAACTCTTTTCCGGGTCTCATTCCCATCGCAGTCAGTTCTTCATACCGCCTCTCAATGTAAGTCTGTATGATTTCCTGACTTTGATTCATTTCAAATTCCGCGTTATCCTCCGTATCCTGCACCACGGTCCTAAAATACCATGCACCACCCATTCCAAGAATCAGAAACACAAGGACAAACCGCTCCAGCCACACCTGCCAGAACTTCTTCCGTTTCAGATACCAGTGATTCTTCCGGCTTTGCCGCGCATCTCTTCGCTCTGCACGTTTTTGTCTTCGGACTGCCCGTCTTTTTTTATTTGCTTCAAAATCCGGTAAGATTGTAAACTTCATATGCATCCCTCCACCTTCTTATCTGCGCTTGTTTTGCCCGAACACACGTCAGATAAAATACTAACTATAATTTTTCTGTTTTCACATGGCTACGCATCCGATATTTTATAGCCCCTGCCTACCACCGTCTGTATCCGTTTTCCTTCCTCGCCAAGCGCATTCCGAAGCTTCTTGATCTGGTTATCCACCACACGGTCGACGCCGATGTAATCATATCCCCAGATGTGGTTTAACAGGGCGTCCCGCGACCACACGATATTTTTATGCTCCATCAGGAACCGAAGAATCTCATACTGCTTATTCTGCAGCTGTACTTCCCGCTCATTCACAAATACCTGACAGCTCTGCTTGTCCATCCGGATTGCGCCACAGGTAATCGTCTCCTTTTTATTCTCCTGTTTTGTCCGCCGCAGGATGGCAAGTATCTTCGCATACAGTGTCGCCAGCGAAAATGGTTTCACGATATAATCGTCGCAGCCAAGTCCGTAGCCCCAGAGTATATCCTCCTCACTTCCCTTCGCAGTCAGGAATACGATTGGAACCATATCTTTTTTCCGTATCATCCGGCAAAGTGTAAATCCGTCGATATCCGGAAGCATCACATCGAGCATGATCAGGTCAAATGTCTGGCGTTCGAGTGCGCCCTCGCAGGCTCTTCCGTCCTCGGCGAGTGTCAGGCGCATCGTGTCTTTTCCCTTCTCGTCCATGTAATCTGCGATGACTTCCCGGATGGATTTGTCGTCCTCCACCAACAGAATCTGGTACATACTGTTCTCCCCTTTACTTCGTGGTGAAACTGGTTAGCATTCTATATATAGATTCAGATTGATTCATACGATATACAATGTATTGAAGCTAAGAAGTTCTATATGTTCTGATCTACATTTTGTAATATACGCCACCGCCGCCAATTCGCCATCCATGGCTCAGTGGCGGCTTGTTTGAACATCGTGTTCAAACATGGCTGCTATAATTCACAGAACATCAAGAACTTCTAAACTTCAAACATATCGTATATCTTTATGAATCAATCTGGATCTATATAATATTACTTCTAACCAGTTTCGTTAATTTCATTTTCTATATCATATATGACACATGTGTCTTTCATATATACTATAACAAAAAAATGCACAGGCATCTAATTTTTTGATGTCTGTGCATTGTATGCTTCTTTATTTACACTTCAATTTAACTTATGACAACACCTTCGACAGGAATTCTTTGAGTCTCGGATTCTTTGGATTCCCGAAGAACTCTTCCGGTGTGCCGGATTCCAAGATCTGACCATCGTCGATAAAGAGGACTTTGTTTGCAACTTCCTTTGCAAATCCCATCTCGTGGGTAACGATGATCATCGTCATGCCTTCCTTCGCAACTGCCTTCATCAAATCCAATACCTCGCCTACCATCTCCGGATCAAGCGCAGAGGTTGGCTCATCGAACAGGATCACATCCGGGTTCATTGCAAGTGCACGCACGATTGCCACACGCTGCTTCTGTCCGCCGGAAAGTGTAGACGGATATACGTCTGCCTTGTCTAACAGTCCGATTCTCTTCAGCAGATCTTCTGCTTTTTCTTTCGCTTCCGCTACGATCTTTGCCTTGGTCGTTGTGATTTCGATTTTCTCCTGCTTCTCCTTGCGGAACAGGTTTGTAAGCGGAAGGAACCGGTTGTGGCGTTTCGCCTTCTTCAGATCCTGGCACTGTACATAGACCGGTGCAAGCATGATGTTCTGGATGACGGTCTTGTTATTGTACAGATTAAAATGCTGGAACACCATTCCCATACGGCGGCGGTGGATATTGATATCAACCTTTGGATCTGCAATATCAACACCATTGAAGATGATCTGTCCGCCTGTTGGATCTTCCATACAGTTCAGGCAGCGCAAAAATGTACTCTTACCGGAGCCGGAAGGACCGATGACAACCATAATGTCGCCCTTGTCCACAGTGACGTTGATGCCTTTCAAGACTTCATTGTCACCAAAATGTTTTTCAAGATCAATGACTTCTATCACTCTTTCTCAGGCTCCTTTCCATCATTTTAATTCCAAAGCTGATCAGCAGGACAAGCACGATGTAGATGATTGCCATAACCAGATATGGAATCATGAACTCGTAGCTGTTGCTTCCGATGAAGTTGAATGCCACATATAGATCTGAAGCACCGACAAAGCTGACTACGGAAGTTTCCTTGATCAACGATATAAATTCATTTCCAAGTGTTGGCAGGATATTCTTGACTGCCTGTGGAATGACGATCTTGCGCATAGTTGTCGCAAAGCTCAAGCCCATCGCACGTCCACCTTCCATCTGTCCCGGATCTACGGAGAGGATACCGCTTCGCATGATCTCGGAGATGTATGCACCACTGTTTAAGCCAAATACCATAATAGATACCTGTACGCCTGTCATATGTGCATCCATCAGAGGCAGCAATACATAATAAAATACCAACAACTGTACAACCATAGGAGTTCCACGGAACAATCCGACGTAAAACCGGCAGATGGCATCTAAGACACGCGGCAGACGCTTATACTTCGGAATCACACGCACCGTCGCGATCAAGGTACCGATCACAACACCGATGACGAGACCGATCACAGCGATAATCAGCGTATTCTTCAAGCCCTCTAATACTTTTACATACCCACGGTTATTGATGAATATTTCTATGAATTTGTCTATTTTAGTTCCTATATTTCCCATGAAATATCCTTTCGTTCCTCAAATTACTGCATCTTATTGATAGATGATGTAATGCTCTCAGCAGGAGCGGAATCGATGATTACGTAATTGATGTTTCCATTTAACAGATCCTGTACTGCAAGGGAACCATTCTTGTAACCCTTAGACTCCATCTTCAGTCCCGGGAATCCCCAGTCGTCATCACCTTCACAGTAGAACTGACCGGTTGTACCGTTCTGGAAACCGATCTTTAAGTCAGAACCCTTTGCCTCAAGAATCTTGTTTACATCGTCGGCTGTCTTGCAGGCATCGAACTCTGTATCTGTAGACAATGTGATAAGCTTCTGTGATGCGCTGTAATATGGATCAGAGAATGCTACATACTCTTCACGGTCCGGCTTGATTGTAAGACCTGCCATGGCAACATCACACTTGTGCTGGCCAACAGAGAGACATACGGCATCGAAATCCATGTTCTGGATTACAAGCTCCTTGCCAAGCTTATCTGCAAGTGCCTTTGCAATCTCCATATCAATACCAACATAGTTCTCACCATCCATATACTCAAATGGCTCAAATGCAGCGTTTGTTGCTACTACCAACTGATCCTTGCTCTCGTCATAAGCTGCTGACTTCACAGGAACCGGAGTACCATCACCAAAATAACGGTTGCAGATCTCGTCAAATGTTCCATCAGACTTCATGTCTTTAACGAACTGATTTACTTCCTTTAATAAATCCGGCTGATCCTTATCTACACCGAATGCATACTGCTCATCGGTCAGATCTACCTCGATAACCTTGGCTGTCTTCTTTGCAGAATCGCTCTTTCCGCCACATCCTGTCAGTGCTGCCATGCACATAACTGCAGACAATGTAATTGCTACTAACTTCTTAAGTTTCATAATATTTTACTTCCTTTCTTCACATTTACGATTTAATATAGCATCCTGCGACAAAAAATGCAACGAAAGACGCGTTTTTTTTGCAATACAATACATTTTTATGTATAAAAAGCTTATTTTTTTCTAATTTTATGCATAACAAGCATTGACCTTACAATTGTTGTAGGGTTTAATATAGGATGCGGGGTTGAAAAAGACTTCGCAGGAGGCTTTATTTACTATGGAAAAAAATCTGACAACCGGAAGCGTATTCAAGACGATTTTATATTTTGCGCTTCCATATCTTTTTTCTTATTTTTTACAGACATTATATGGTATGGCGGATCTGTTCATCATCGGACAGTTCAACGGAACCGAAAGTACGACCGCTGTTGCAAACGGCAGTCAGGTCATGCACATGCTGACCGTCATGATCGTCGGTCTGGCGATGGGATCTACCGTCATGATCGGGCGTGCCGTCGGTGCCAGGCATAAGGATAAAATTGCAAAAACAGTCGGAAACTCCGTAACCTTATTCATGGGACTTTCCGTCATATTGACGATTGTTCTGTTGTTGCTTGTAAGACCGATCGTGTTACTGATTCAGACACCGGCCGAAGCAATCGAGGGTTCGATCCGGTACCTGACAATCTGCTTTATCGGAATTCCGTTTATTACAGCTTATAATATCATCGCTTCCATCTTCCGTGGTATGGGCGACTCGAAAAGTCCGATGTATTTTATCGCGATTGCCTGCGCGGCAAATATCGCGCTCGACTATGTATTTATGGGAGTTCTCCATATGGGTGCTGCCGGAGCCGCACTTGGCACGACACTCGCTCAGACACTGAGTGTCATGATTTCTTTGCTCATGACAAAGAAAAAGAAGCTTGGCATCAAGCTTTGCAAACAGGATTTCATCCCAAGCCGTGCTGTGCTCGGCGAGATCTTAAAAATCGGTATCCCGGTTGCGATTCAGGATGGCTGTATCCAGATTGCATTTATCATTATCACCGTTATTGCAAACAGCCGTGGCTTAAATGATGCCGCTGCCGTCGGTATCGTCGAAAAAGTGATCAGCGCACTCTTCATCGTGCCATCTTCGATGCTTGCAACCGTCTCTGCACTTGCCGCACAAAATATCGGTGCCGGCAAGCATGACCGTGCATCGAAGACGCTGAAATATGCCATTCTGATTACATTTACCTATGGGATAATCGTTGCAATCATCGGGGAACTGATTACCGCAGGTATCGTCGGCATCTTCACGAAGGACGCCGCGGTTGTCGTGCTTGGTTCACAATACCTGCGTGGCTATATCGTCGACTGTGCATTAGCCGGTATCCATTTCTGCTTCAGCGGATACTTCTGTGCATACGGCAAATCCTATATCGGATTCATCCACAATATGATTGCGATCATCTGCCTGCGTGTACCGGGTTCGTATCTGGCCTCGAAGTTCTTCGCAGATACATTGTTCCCGATGGGGCTTGCGGCGCCTGCCGGATCCATGCTTTCGGTTATTATCTGCGTGGGTACATTTGTATGGATGAAGAAACACGGGCGCCTTGGAGACAGTCAGATACAAGATGCATCCTAGTACATATACAGTCCCGCAGAGACATGCTGCGTTTCGATTAACGATTGTCAAATGCACCGCATAATGCGTGCATTTTCCTCGTTGCCATAAAAAATCCGGAGAATTCATTTACATGAACGCTCCGGATTTTTGTTTTAAGATTTTTATTTTGTTAGAAACTCATCTTCACATCCTGACGCTTTGCTTCCTCTGCCTCGAAGAATGGTTTCTTTACCGCATGCATGTTGTTCGCTACAATGCTGCTCGGGAATACAACAAGCTTCGTATTGTACGTGTTGACATTCGCATTGTACAATCTGCGGGCTGCCTGCAAATGCTCTTCCACATCGGCAATCGTCTTCTGCAGCTCCATGAAGTTGTTGCTGGATTTTAACTCCGGATAATTCTCAGCGAGAATGTTGATATCCTTCGTAAGCTGTTCCATCTTCTGATTGGCTGCATTCTTCTCTGCCATCGTCATGCCGCTTCGAAGCTTGACAAGCTCTGTCAGAACTGTCTTCTCATGTGCCTGATATCCCTTTACGACATCAAGCATCTTCGTAAGCACATCGTAACGCTTCGTGAGTGCCACATCGATTCCGGACTCTGCTTCCTCCACCTTAAGCTGTGACCGCTTGATTCCATTCGATGTTGATATGTACCAGATCACGATACAGACCAAAAGTACAATAATCACTGTAATAATTGCTTCCATAATTTGCTCTCCTCTCTTTTTCATAGAAATTACATTGTTTGATTATAAAAATGCTACTGTGCATCTGTAATCCGCAGCCGGTGTATGATATCCATAATCACAGCACAATCATTTTTGATCTTATTGATTTCATCCACATAGACGAATGGCTTCTTGATATCACCATCAAATGCATTTCCAGTTGTATTGACTGCCACATATAGCTTGCTACCCAGATACCGCAGGGCTACATTTCCCGCACGCCGGTACAGGTCTGTCACACATTCCATCGTCTGTGGAGTAAGCACATAAAACGCATCGACCGGATAGGTTGCCAACACCTTGAACTCCCGGTTGAACGCTTCGCTCTCCAGCTTCACATTCTCGTGATGAAATCCATTCAGATTGCCATAATACTGGAAATTCTTCGACCGGATACCAACAGAACGTATATCGGATTTCTGCAAATCAAAAACGAATACCCGTCCTTTGAAATACGTCGTTGTATGCCGGTTCTTTCCGCTTCCCGTCACATTCTTAATCGTGACATCCGCCTGATCAAAGGAGACACCTTCATATGCTCCGTGGATCAGATCTTCGGAATCAAAACGATTTCCAAGCTTCAACAGTCCCATCTGCTCGACATTCTGTCTCGTAAATCCGCACTCCCAGTTCACCTGAACATCCGAGAATGTCTTGTTCAATATTGAAACAACAAATGCATTCTTGTAGATCATCTGATATTCCTTGTTGATCTTTGACATCCTGCCGGATGCATAAATGGTTCCAACGGGTACCGCAAACATCAATACCGCAACTACTGTGCCCGCCATCGCCCCCATTCCCGGTGCCCCTATATAGGCTATCACCAGCAATACAACTGGAGCTGCGAATAAATACATCGCCTGTCTGTACTTCTTATGCAAACCATCGAGCTGATTCACAATCTGCATCGTATCCACGCGTTCACCCCCTCTGTCAAGTTAAATTGAGTGTATCATGAATCTACAAAAATAGCTATATATTTTACAATTTTTAACTGATTCGACTTTCCTCATCCTCCACTGTCACGAAAATCGGCTCGTGGTGCATCGCCGGAAGCAGCACATGTAACAGATCGTCCATCTTCAGGCGCAGACTGCTCGTATTGATACATGGATGACAGCCTACATATTCATCCTGCACCAGATCCTTATCCATCAGAAGCTGTACGTGATTTTCCGTATCATTTATCAGCCCAAGCACACTCACGGAGCCCGGCGTGATATCCAGGTATTCTTCCATATAAGCATCCTTCGCGAAGGAAAGTCTCGCCACGCCTAACTGCTTCGAGATATCCTTCGTCTTGAACTTCTTATGTCCCGGCAGCATCAGCAGATAAAAGTTCGTCTCCTGGCGATTGCACAGGAACAGGTTCTTGCAGATTGTCGCCTCCAACGCCTTGTCAATCTCCTCGCAAACCTCCATCGTCATCGCTGCTTCGTGGTCGATCCGCTCATACCATACATGGTTTGCATCCAAAAAATCATAGGTTCGTATTTCCTTTGCCAGCCTGCCTGTCTCATCGGCCGGTCTGCCTGTTTGTCGTGTCATGTTCGTATCTCTTTTCTATTATTTGTAGTAAAAAACTTGCTTTCAGTATAGACATTTATTCAAAAATCGTCAATCTGGATTCCAACATTTCCAATCATTTACGCTATAAAAAAGCACCCGCAAATGCGGATGCTTTGAAACACCATTTCTCCCGTAACTGTTATATATAAATGATTTTTATTTGCTCTTTATCATCGCCGCAACTGCCCAAGCCGCATTGATCAGGCACCAGCCTGACCAGATTGCAAGATCTGAGAAGCTTCCGAAACCGGTAAATCCTACCAGTGCTGCCAGACCGAACAGAACAATCAAAGCGATATTTCCGCCCTTCTTCTCCGAATTTCTCGTTGCCACGGATACGATTCCGCCTGCAAGCATCAGGATTGCTACCAATACGCCTGCGGAGCCGGATGTCTCGCCATTTGCTTCGAGCGAATTGGCAACGCCCGCTGCACATGACTGAAATGTTACGATGACGAATAAAATCATGGATAAAATGCCGGACACTAATTTCCAAGTTTTCATGAACCTCTTCCTCCTTTTCTTGTGGTATTACCCCCGCGCATTGCCCGGTGGCAGTTTATCGAAAACATCCTAACGATTCTCTTCGTTTATGACATTTTCTTCTTTTGTATCCCCACAAGTATTATCCCATAAATTATCCGGCTTCGTTGCCCCCGCAGCAGTGGCAAATTTATTCTCTAATCCTGCACTCCGCTTGTCCGAAGCGGCTGCAAGCCTTTTTGATTGAGCAGATCATTTACGTCCAGGATGCTTCCCGGCCGCTCATTGAACGCGATCATCAGGAGTGCATCTCTCGGGACCTTCGCATATAATTCCGGCATCTCGTATTTTTTAAGTGCACGCTGCGTCTCCGCCAGACTGAATTTCGCCGCATAGCAGATTCGCAGGATCACATCTCTCTGCCGCGTACGTTTCTCCCCAGACAGCAGCTTATAGCCATATCGCTCCGGAATATCTGCCTGCAGGAACACATACTGCTGGGTGAGCTTCTTTTCCTGTAGCAGGTTCTTCACATAGATAGAAAATGCTTCCGAATTATCGTTTACACTTTCTTTATTCTCCGTGCAATATTTCTCAAAGTCCGAGAGATGTGTCTTCCCTAAGACCTCATTTAATTCCTTTGTATTTTTCTCCTTCATCTCATCCTCCAATCTGTTATAATAAATCCATCAGATTACCGATTACCAAAGTTGCACTAACCAGCCCGGATAATTGATTGACGAAGTATAATCAATAACCCTGCTCTATAGAAAGGATATACGCATATGGATCTCGATCAGCGCCTCGCTATTTCGTATTATAAACCAATAGCCGCCATAAATGAACCGCATCATGTATACTTAGTCCAGCACCAGGAGACAAAAAAGATTGCCATCAAAAAGGTGCTTGATGTCTATAATTCCGCTGTCTATGCCGAGTTATACCGCAATCCGGTCGCAGGTACACCGCAGATCATAAACTATTACGAAGAAGCGGGACAGCTTACTGTCATCGAAGAATATATCTCCGGAACTTCCCTGCAGGATAAGATCAGCCACGCAGACATAGCTCCAAGCGATATGCTTCAATACACGCTTGACCTGTGTGCGATTCTTGAACAGCTGCATCTGCATAATCCGGCTATCATCCACCGGGATGTGAAACCATCGAATGTTATCATCACCCGTTATAACCGTGCTGTGCTGCTCGACTTCAACGCTGCCAAATACCATACAGCGGCGAAAGATTCTGATACAATCCTGCTTGGTACACAGGGCTATGCCGCCCCGGAACAATACGGCTTTGGACAATCTTCCCCGCAGACAGATATTTATTCTATGGGGATTCTTCTGAAAGAAATGGCGGAAGCATCGCATTGTCAGAATCCGTATATCGATGCAATTATTACCAAATGCACGCAGATGAATCCGGCGGAGCGGTATCAAAGCATCGGAGAACTGCGTCAGGCTTTATTGGCAAATAGGGGAATCTTCCCTTATACACACGCCGGGCAAGCCTGCACCGGAGATTTATCCGGTCTGCCTTCCAATCGTTCAAATGCTCAAACACAGAACGATTCTGTTACGACCGCAAGACATATGCAGTTTGCCCCTCCCGGTTTCCGTTCCAAAACACCTTGGAAGATGGCGATTGCACTGCTTACCTATATATTCCTGGCATGGTTTTGCTTATCCATGAAAGTAAACAATACCTTCGGAGCGGCACTGTGGGTGGAGCGTGTATTTGCACTTATTATGATGCTTTTTATCGTAGCTTCGATCTTCGACTATCTCCATGTACGACAGCTCATGCCTCTGTGCCAACACGAGAAAAAAGCGCTGCGCATATTCGGTGTGGTTGTGTTAGACATCCTCGTTGTATTCGGATTGATCGTCGTCATGGCGATCGTGCAATCGTTTTGTCCGAATTCATAACTTGCCGGATATAGAGTATCATGTTTTGAACATAAAAAATGCCACCGTGAAGGTGGTATTTTTATTTCATCTTTATTATTTATTTGTCTTTTTTGTCATATAAATATCTTAAAAATGAAGTTCAGTCAGGAATTTCGCATGTTCAGTCAATAATCCCCCTTTTTTATAATATCTATTGTATACTACATCCAGATTTCAAAGGCACAAAAAATCACACATCCCACGAAATCAAAAAACGAAACTGACGCATATTCTCCCCTCTTCTCAAAGTTCAAATGCGGGTTCCCGCTCCGCCTGTTCCCCAGGCTTCGCCGCGTGCAGTTTCGGAATTAACAACTTCTATTTTGTTTCTTTCATCTATGTTACATTTCTGAATTTTCACAATACATTGCCGCCGACTCCGAACGGAAATCGACGGCAATTCTTTTTACCACATAGAAAATGTATTTCAAACACTACTCCATATTCAAATACGTTTTTATTTCCCCAATAATCACTTTTATGACGAATAATTTCTAACTTGGATATTTTTCTTCCCATATCTCTCGAAAAAACATCTTTATTTACATAATTCTTATTAAAATAGGCAATCACATCCTTGTGCTTTTTGAACGCAACTGTCTGCTGATTCCAAATCATCAATAGCCTGTGCCAATTTATTCCGTGCTATATCTTCAAAACTTCCTGTATCTTTTTCCATTAAAGTATAACCCCCTCCTGATCCACATTCTTGTAAAACATATATGCGTTTTTCCAATATTCAAACTGGTCTATATTTTTTACAATTGGCATAATTTCTGTTCCATATTTACAATTAAAATCATAGGTTAGATCATCCACCTTATTTTCATATTCAACCAAGCTATCATCCAAGTCATTCACAAGAATCATAATGTCTATATCCGAATCCTGACGAAAATCTCCACGAGCATATGATCCATACAAAATTATTTTTACCAAATGCTCTCGTCCTAGTTTATCAATCTCTTCTTTGTATAACTCTAATAAATCCTTAATCTTGTTCGGCATATACTCACCCCCATTCTTATTTTTAGTATATCCATTTATTTTCTAATCGTCAATCTGTATTATAACATTCTTAATAGCACTTTTTGACTCAAAATCCCCCTTCTCTCCCAAATTCATTTTTGTTATTATGCTGTCTTTTTTGTCATATAATTATCTCAAAAATGAAGTTCAGTCAGGAATTTCGCATGTTCAGTCAAAAATCCCCCTTTTTTAGAATTTCTATTGTATACTACATCCAGATTTCAAAGGCACAAAAAATCACACATCCCACGAAATCAAAAAACGAAACTGACGCATATTCTCCCCTCTTCTCAAAGTTCAAATGCGGGTTCCCGCTCCGCCTGTTCCCCAGGCTTCGCCGCGTGCAGTTTCGGAATTAACAACTTCTATTTTGTTTCTTTCATCTATGTTACATTTCTGAATTTTCACAATACATTGCCGCCGGCTCCAAACGGGAACCGGTGGCAATTCTTTTTACCATACAGAAAACACAATTCCTGCAAGCGGTGACAGTGCGATCATAATCACGGAGAATGTAAAAGATTCCATTGATATCAGCGTTGCCCGCTGCTCAGACGGAAACATTTCCTGTAAGATAGCATCTGTGCGAACCTGAAGTGCATCATCACTGCATGCCGCTACAAATCCACCCAGCGTCATAAGCACCGCGATACCTGTATGTTCAATCAATACGCCACATAAAACGAGCACAGACGTTACCGCAAACACCCAGCGATACCGTAAGTTCTTACACCACAAGATCAGCTTGGCTCCAAGGATTCCTCCCATCTCCATGATGAAAAGAGAGCTTCCTAGTGCCGAATCCGGCATACCTGTCTGCGGCAGCTTTGCCTGCAAGAAAAACAGCAATACAATATCAACCGCGCCGACAAAGGAATTACATATCATCAGAAACACTGCCCGTTTCGCCTTTTTTAGAAAGCGCAGACTCTCCACAAAACATACCCTGAGTTCCTTCCATACCGACTGTAACACCTCCTGTTTTCGATCTGTACCTGTGTGATCCAAACGAATCTCTCGTAGCGACAACAACACTCCAATCTGAATGCAAGTCACCAGGACATCCGATGCATACGCAATCTTATATCCGACAAAAAGTGCAAAGCCCGCACACAATGTAGAAATACCATTGCAAAGCCGATACAGAATCAACTGATTGGCTGCGTAGCGCTCATATCGTGCCTCCTCACCAACCAGTTTCAGTGAATCATACGCAAGCGCATCCCCAGATCCCGAAGAAAAATTATAGCTGACTGCAAAACATGCGATTGCTGCACACACCATCGTCAGATTCTTTGAGCAAATCATGCAGATGCTTCCAATCACTCGCATAATACTGCTCACAACAAGCATCTGCTTTCGTCCAAATACATCCGCAAAAACACCAGATGGTATCTCAAACGTCAAACTGAAAATATGAAACACCGTCTCTGCAATTCCGATTTCGACCAGACTGTATCCTCTCGCAGCAAGAATTGCGACCCACGCGCCCGTCAATGACAGATTGCCTAAAATGGACGCCATGTACAACTTCGATATTTGTTTTTTAATTTTAAACATAAAAAATCTCCTTAACTTATATTTGATCGTTAAGGAGATAATGTACCTTGATTTACATAGAATGGTTCTGATAATCAGACTTTATTCCTGAAAAAAGGCGCACTATCCCCGTAAGGAGCGAAAATGTAACCTTTTTTCAATTGCAATGTCGTCATCTTCCAGAACATTGATTGCTTCCTTTTTATCGTATTGGTTTTATTCTATGTTACATAACAAAATCTGTCAAGGAATTTTTACACCATTTCGTCTATGTATGAACCATTTCATCTATGTATTTTTATACCATTTCATCTATGAGCGTGATTGCCTCTTGAATCATCTTATCACAGTGTTCTTTCTTGTTGCCACCCCTCGCCGCATTTGCACGAAGCAGATCCACACAGTTCACCATGCCATCATGATTCTCCGCAATCTTCCTGCGGAATTCATTTACCTTCGCCGGATTCTCAACACCCTTGGCACCAAGCACCATCAAACCACCTGTGATTGCGCCACAGACACCGCCGCATTTCATACCACCACCGAAATTACAGCCAAGTCCTGCCGCCATTTCTTCTGAAATCCCCATATCCTCTGCGTAACAACGCATAATCGTCTGGGAACAGTTGCTTACCATTGGAGTTTCGTTTCGAAGCTCCATTGCTTTTTCTATATGTTTATTCATCGCAAACCTCCATATTTAACACACTTGCATGTCTTCTATCTCTCAGCAACAACCTGAAAAATGTAAAATTTCAAATAATAACTCTCATCTGCCGCCCACAAGATCGGATGATCCGGTGCCTGCTGCCGGAATTCCACCTGACGAAGACGCTTGTGCACGCTGTTTGCAGCCTGACCGATTACCTTCGTGAACAATTCCTGTGTCATGAAATGGGAGCAGGAGCAGGTTGCAAAATACCCGCCGTTTTTCACGAGCTGCAAGCCTTTTCGGTTGATCTCACGGTAGCCTTTGATTGCATTCTTGGTTGCTTCGCGTGACTTGGTAAACGCCGGTGGATCTAAGATTACGACATCAAACTGCTCACCTGCTTCAGCAAGCTTTGGAAGCTCGTCCAATACATTTGCCTCTTTAAAATGTACAGTCTTCTCCAAATGATTGAGCTTCGCATTTTCTCTCGCCTGCTCCACAGCAAACTCTGAAATATCAAGTCCTAACACATCACTCGCTCCGGCATAACCGCAATTTAATGCAAAGGTTCCCATATGTGTAAAGCAGTCAAGCACACGCAACGGTGTCTCCTGCTCTCCTCTGGTCAGACCTTTAATCAGTCTCTGCATCGCAAGCCGGTTGTATTTCTGGTCAAGGAAGAATCCTGTCTTCTGTCCATTTGCCACATCGACCTTATAATGCACGCCGTTCTCCACGATCTCGACAACCGGATCAAACTCCGCACCGATGCATCCTTTATATGGAGCAAGTCCTTCCTTCTTACGCACCTTCGCGTCACTGCGCTCATATACGCCACGGATTTTGACACCATCCTGCGCCATAATCTCTTTCAGCAAATCCACGATCTGTTCCTTATATAAATCAATACCAAGTGCGAGGGATTCCACAACCAACACATCCGAGAACCGATCAACCACAAGCCCCGGCAGGAAATCCGCTTCCCCGAAAATCACACGACAACAGGTAAGATCATCGCCCTGCATCACAGCTTTTCTGTATTCCCAAGCATTCTTCACCCGCATACGAAGGAATGCTTCGTCGATTTCCTGTTCCGCATCTCGAGTCAGCATCCGCACAGTAATCTTTGATTTGCGGTTAATGAATCCGCGTCCCATCGGATATCCATCGAAATCACGCACGATGACAATATCACCATCTTCCACGCTTCCCATCACACTCTCTATCTCGTTGTCGAAGATCCACAGTCCACCCGCCTTGATGGTACGACCTTCTCCCTTTCGTAAATTCACGACTGCTTTCGGTTCCACTTGTATTTCCTCCTGATTTTATTCCAAGAATTATCGATTATTGTTTTCTTGTGTTTCATATGTACCTTGGTTGTTTTCTTGTTTGTTTCTATTTCTTTCCTATGGTATCACAGAGTGATTTGTTTCTCAATCCATACTTTCTTTTTCTCTATCTGCTTCCTATTGGAGTAATTTCCTGATTCCGGACTTTTTTACCCAACCCGCTTGCTTCTCTACCTCTTCCTATTGGAGTATTTTCCCGATTCCGGACTTTTTTACCCAACCCGCTTGCTTCCCTCACTCTTCCCATTGGAGCAATTCCCCGATTCCGGACTTTTTTACCCAACCAGCTTGCTTCCCTCACTCTTCCCATTGGAGCAATTTCCCGTTTCCGGACTTTTTTACCCAACTAGCTCTCTTCTCTACCTCCTCCCATTAGAGTTTTTTCCCTATTCTAAACTTTTTTACCCAACCAGCCACCCACAAATGAGAAAATTTCCCAACAGCTCAAAAATCCTGCATAAATAGTTTGTTTTGGCTAACTTTTTGTATTATAATAACCACGGTAATTAACCAAACACATAAAACATCCATCAAAGCAAGCGAAAATACGCTTGACAAACCTGTATTACACGTTTATTTTATATATGAACATATATTCATATGTTTTCACGTATGAGAATAGAAAAAGGTTAATGCATTTGGGAGTTTTATATTCACTGCCTATCACGTAATCGCAAAACACGAGCATTATGGTAGGTAAGAGTTGTAGATTATCACATGTTCTTAAGCAGACCATTGTAGCACATCAGCACTTAACGAACAGAGTAACAATTCGCAGAATTGGTGCTTTGTGAGTTTAGTGTCTGCTATGTGCGGAAGTGAGCGCGAGCGAGTCTGCGTAGAAATGTGATAATCTGCAACTCGCTACCATCACCTGCATTCGTGTTTTGCTTCACGATTCGCAGTCACATAAAAGGAGGAAAATCATGTTCTTACAAATCAACAATCTTGAAAAGTTCTATGGTGAAAAAGACAACCGTGTACAAGTCTTAAAAGGACTTTCTACCGGTATTGAGAAAGGCGAGATCTGCGTCCTGCTCGGGCCATCCGGTTCCGGTAAGTCTACCCTGTTGAACATCATCGGTGGCATCGAAAGCTATGATAAGGGAGAGATCATCATCAACGGTGCTGCCATGTCTGCCATGAACGAAAAGCAGACGACTCTCTACCGACGTGAACACTTAGGTTACGTATTCCAGTTCTATAACCTGATTCCGAACCTGACCGTCAAGGAGAATATCGAGGTCGGCGCTTACCTCGGAAGCAACCCGCTTGATGTCGATGACCTGCTTCATACACTTGGACTTTGGGAGCATAAGGATAAGATTCCAAGCCAGCTTTCCGGCGGTCAGCAGCAGCGTACATCCATCGGTCGTGCCATCGTCAAGAATCCGGATCTGCTGCTCTGCGATGAGCCAACCGGCGCCCTTGATTACAATACCTCCAAGGATATTCTGAAATTGATTGAAGACGTCAACCGGAAATACGGAAATACCATCATCATCGTTACGCACAACGATGCCATCAAACTCATGGCTGACCGTGTGATCAAGCTCCGCGACGGTATGATCCGGAAAGAATATACAAACGAAACAAAGACACCGGCGATGGAATTAGATTGGTAGGTGAATGCATATGGCTGATAAAACAATCAAAAATCCACTGCGTAAACGCATCCTTCGGGATATCAGAAAAGAAAAAGGAAAATACATATCCATCTTTTTGTTTCTGACATTTATGATTTCAATCGTCAGTGGTATGCTGGTTACTTCCCTGAGCATGATGCACACCTACGACGATGGTATCGAGACATATAAATTGGAGGATGGACATTTCTCTACAAACAGTGAAATCTCTGTCGCTGACCTGCAGAAAATCGCTGACCAGACAGATTCAGGCACAGCAAAAGCAACCATCTACAAACAGTACTTCTATAATTTTGATTACACCTTTGAAGGTAACAGCAATTATTCCATCCGTCTCTACGAAAACCGTGAGGCGTTGAATACATATTCAGTCTTTGAAGGGCACGCACCGGAGAAGGACGGAGAACTTGCCATCGACCGCCTCTTTGCAGAAAACAACAATCTCAAAATCGGTGACACCCTCACCTTTGACGGAAAGGATTTAACAATCTGCGGAACAGTTGCTGTCCCGGATTATAGCTGTCTGTTCGAGAATAACTCTGATTCGATGTTCAGCGCAACGACATTTACCACGGGGTTTGTCACTGCTGATTATTTCAAGGAATTCTCCGAAAGCAAGCTTACCTACAGCTTTGCTTATCATTTCTCGGACAGAAGTCTTGATGACCGAGCTTCTTATGACGCAAGCACAAACCTGATGAATACATTGTCCAAACAGCTCGCTCCACAGGGAAATTATCTGACTGATTTTTTGATGCGTCAGAACAATAAAGCGATCTCATTTACAAGGGAAGATATGGATGGCGATACAAACAGCACGATCATGATGCTCTATATCATGATCGCACTACTTGCATTCATCTTCGCACTTATGACTTTCAGCACGATTGAAGCGGAAGCCGGTGCCATCGGAACCCTGCGTGCATCCGGATATACAAAAGGCGAAATCATCCGGCATTACATGGCTGCACCCACGTATGTATTCCTTGCAGCCGCAGTGATCGGAAATATCGGCGGTTACACTTGTTTTCGTAAATTCATGGAGGACATGTATTACCATTCCTACTCTCTGCCTGTATTCAAGGTTGTCTGGAATGCAAACGCCTTTCTACTTACGACCGTGATTCCGATTGCAATCCTGTTAGTGATCAACTACCTTGCGCTTCGATCAATGCTTGGATTGTCACCGCTTAACTTCCTGCGGCATGATCTGTCAAAACGTAAGAAAAAGCATGTGACAAAGCTTCCGAACTTCAAGTTTTTGACAAGATTCCGGATTCGTACAATCCTGCAGAACCGCTCCAACTATATCACGATGGCGATTGGTATCCTGATGGCAAATATCCTGTTTATCTTCTCTGCCAGCATGCTTCCAATCTTAAATGACCAGACAGACAATGTGCTTGACCACCTGATTGCAAACTATCAATATACACTCAAAGCACCGGTAGAGCTAGACGATTCATCTGCTGAAAAATACTGTCTGACTGCGCTTGCGGATGATGACGGAAAAGAAGTGCTTGTATATGGAATCGCAGATAATTCAAAGTATCTGACACAGGTTTCTATGCCTACGGAAAAAGGGGATATAATCATCTCAAAATCGTTCATGAAACTGAACAATTATAAAGTGGGCGATACGATTAAAATAGTAGAAAAATATGGCGATAAAGAATATTCTTTCCGGATTGCCGGCAGCTTCAATTACCCGGCGGCCTTCTCCGTATTTATGAGCATTGATAATTACAATGACACATTCGGGAAGGATGCGGATTATTTCACAGGCTATTTCTCTGACAAAGCGCTGGATGATTTAGATGACAGTTTCATCTACAGTACGATGGGACCTTCGGACTATTCAAAGTTAAGTGATCAGATGAATGATTCGATGGGACGTATGATGCCTCTGATGAAATATCTTTCCCTTATTATCTTCGTCATCGTTATCTACCTGCTCTCTAAGATTGTGTTGGAGAAAAATGCGGAATCGATTTCCCTGACGAAGATTCTCGGTTACAACAACAGAGAAATCGGAAAAATCTACATTATTTCAACCGCGATAGCTGTCCTTGTCAGTGTAGCAATCAGTCTGCCGCTTTCAACAGTCATCCTGAAGACAATGATTGTCTATCTCTTCCGGACTTTTGATATCTGGCTGGAAAATGTTCATATCGGAACATCTATCTATGTTCAGGTTGTGATCTGGGATATTGTATGTTACGGATTATTAAGTTTCCTGCAATATAAGAAGATCCGGAAGATTCCTATGGAAGAGGCACTGAAAAACCGGGAGTAATGCTACTTCACGAAAAATATACAGATAAAAACACCCAACTGTTTCTGTGATATGTACCCAGAATTCTGGACACATATTTATGAACTAGGTTGAACACATGGA
>ERZ773208.483-NODE-483-length-37642-cov-4.959853_pt1 | contig 37642 bp, 34 predicted proteins | sample MGYA00581006_ERZ773208 | MGnify/ENA primary metagenome ERZ773208 (study PRJEB29015, sample SAMEA2737793) | human gut metagenome | biome: human gut; feature: human-associated habitat; material: faeces | place: China | collected 2012 ... | reverse complement strand
GAGATGGTCAAGGATGGTTCGGCGTACTGCATTGTATTCTGTAAGGTGCTAAAGAGGGACGTCGCAAGATTTGAGGAAGCTCTAGAACGACTTAAAGATAAAATGCTCTTACTGGGACATAAAGATTATCCTGCCGCCTGTGGTGAAATTGCAAAGATGATTGAAGAAGACACGAAAGCGAGGATGAGAAAATGAAGCAATATGTAACGCTTGATAAAAGAAGTAAGAAAGCGCAGAGGGAATATTATGCTAAGCAGCGAACAACATGGGGAGAACTGAATCCGGTCACAAGATCAGTTCCGAGTGGAAAGACTTACAACAGAAAAAAGGAAAAGCAGAGAATCGGTGTTGAATTCAGAAATGGATTTGATGCCGATTTTTTGCGAAGTTTAGTGTTGTTCATACATTTTAGGATTAACGAAAGGAGCGAATAATCATGAAGAGATATAAGTTTTGAGAGCCAGGGTAGGGGGTATTGTCACTGGTTCAAGCACAATAGTGTAATTTCGAGCAAAAAGCCAAAACAGAATTGATATTTTGCTCGAAATAATGTATACTTTGAGCAGAATAGGAAATTCTAGTTTCAAAGGAGATGTGGGGGTTATGAAATCTAGTGAACAATTTGCAATTGAATGGAATCGTTCAAAACGTGCAATCAATGATTTGTGCAATAAAGGAAAAATCCCAGGTGCTATAAAAGAAGGAAGAAAGTGGCTTATTCCGGATGACGCAGTAAGACCTGTTGATAAGAGAGTTTCTTCAGGGAAGTACGCAAAGAAGAAGGCTGCGAATAATAAGTCATTACCTATTGGTATTTCTGATTATGTCAGAGCACAGGCAGATTATTACTATGTAGATAAGACTTTGCTTATAAAGGAATTCCTTGATCAGAAGCCACTGGTTTCTTTGTTTACAAGGCCGAGACGTTTCGGAAAGACATTGAACATGGATATGCTCAGAGTTTTTTTTGAGATTTCAGAGGAGGATACAAGTAAATATTTCGAGAATAAAGCAATCTGGAGATGCGGTGAAGAATATCGCAGACAGCAGGGACAGTATCCAGTTGTATTCCTTACTTTCAAAGATGTTAAGTTTGATTCCTGGAAAGCAACTCTTGATAAGATTAAAGATCTTTTGCAGGAGGAGTTTGGAAGACATCAGGAGATTGCGGATAGTGATAGACTTGCAGAGTATGAAAAGACCTATTTTGCGAAAATCATAAATGGCGAGGCCTCAGAAGTTGACTTGACTGTATCATTAGCAAAGTTATCTCAGATGCTTACAAAACATTATGGTAAAGCGCCAATCATTATTATTGATGAATATGACACACCGATTCAAGAAGGTTATTCCAAGGATTTTTATGATGAAATAATTGGATTCATGAGAAATTTCTTCTCTGGAGCATTTAAGGATAATAAGAATCTAACTTATGGATTTCTAACTGGTATTCTTCGGATTGATCAGGAGAGCATCTTTAGTGGCCTGAATAATTTAACAGTGAATTCTGTGATGGATGAAAAGTATGATCAGTTCTTTGGATTTACTGCTTCAGAAGTCAGAGATATGCTGGAGTATTATGGTGCCCTGGATAAAGAAGCAGAGCTGAAGGATTGGTATGACGGATATTTATTTGGATCTACAGAGATCTATAATCCGTGGTCAGTAATCAATTATATTTCTAAAGGCTGCATCCCGCAGGCCTATTGGGTAAATACCGGAAAAAATGAAATTCTGGAAGATGTCCTTAAGGTGGCAACGGATGATATTACTGAAAGACTTTATTCTTTGCTACAAGGCGAAAGAGTTATTGCCCAAATTGATCAGAATGTTGTTTATAGATCTCTTTCAGAGGATCCGGCAAATATTTACAGTTTACTGTTAGTAGCTGGCTATTTGAAAACACCAAAGAAAGAATTGCAGGCAGATGGTTCTTATCTGTGCGAGGTATCCATTCCGAACAGAGAGATTGCAGCCGTATATAAGAGTGAAATATTATCGCACCTGTTACAGATTGGAGCTATCACAAGAACGACCGCCAATAAGATTGCAGAAAGTCTTTATGCAAATGATTATAAGAAACTGCAGAAAGCAATTGCTGAATATATGGATAAATCCATCAGCTTCTATGATGCTGGCGCAGAAGGATTTTATCATGGATTAGTTCTTGGTTTGATCGCTTTGATGGATAATCAGTATAAGATTAAGTCAAACAGAGAGTCCGGGGATGGACGATATGATATTAGTCTATTCCCAAGAGAAGGTAGATATCCTGGAATCATTATGGAACTTAAGTGGAAAAAGGACTTGAGTGCAGATGAGCTTTCAGGGCTTGCAGATGAAGCGTTAATTCAGATTGATGAGAAGAGATATGACGCTGAAATGAAAGAAGATGGCATTCAGGATATTTTGAAATTTGGAATTGCATTTTCTGGAAAGAAGGTAAGTGTCAAAACAAAATAAGATTAAGCATCGTTTTGGAGACGAAAAAGGTGCGATGCACAGTATAAAAGAAGGGAAAATAACGGTATGGGAATGACTTTATCTATGGAGGAAAAGGTGCAGACAGCAGCTGAGGCGGTGATCCATGCACCGGCAGCTGACGAAACGGTAACGGGCAGGATAGTGCATGTAGAGGATTTTGATCCGCTGTTTGCCATGTCCGAGGAGGATTGTGTCGAAGGGGTTATAAAACGTGAAATGCAGCGCGCCGGGATCACGGAAGAACAGAATCTGATCCCGGAGGATATGCTGCGCAGAAAAAATATACTGAATGCCGTTTTGGCGGTTCTGCTATTCGTATACATATCTCTGTTTTTCTTTCATTTTCCGATGAAAACCTATGTGATCGGACTTATCATCCTGGTGGTATATGCATTTTTGACCAGCCGTTATCAGCTGATAAAATATTTGAAAAAGGAGATCAGATCCAGATCCCAGGAGAAAATCTCGAATATTGTCATGAATGTGAAGGCATCCATGGTGCCGGATTACAGCAAAAAGTTAAAATGGGCTCTCATGGCGGTGGCTGTGGCAGGCTCACTGCTGTTGTTCAGTAAGCCCAGGATCTTCTATGAGCAGGCAGATGACGGATATTATGTGCGGTTTTATGTCTATGGTCTGACGAATATGACTACGGCGACCATCCCCGATACTTATCAGGGGGAGAAGGTAGTGGGCCTGCGCGGCAACACCTTTTCCAATATGCCCTTTTTATCAGAGGTAACGCTGCCGGACAGCATTACAGAGATCCGCGGGCAGGCATTTAAAAACTGCAGAAGCCTGGAACGTGTCACATTGCCGGAGCATCTGACGTATCTGGGCGGGGAAGCATTTTACCATTGCAGCAGCCTGGAGGAGATAAATCTTCCGACGGGACTGACGGAGATCCGCGGCAACACCTTTGAAGAATGTAGCAGCCTGTTGCGCATAGAGATCCCGGATAACGTGACCAGGATCGGCGGACACGCGTTTTATGGAAATACCAGTCTGGAAGAGGTGGTGATCTCCCCGGACAGCAGGTTGCAGCAGATCGGGTCTTCCGCTTTCCGGTGCTGTGATTCTCTGCGGGAGATCACACTGCCCCGGGGCGTATCTGTCAATGAACGTGCTTTCAAGGAGACACCTGTAAGGATCGATTACTATGAATACTAAATTTATTCATTTGTTATATGTGCCGACCATGGCATGCAATATGCAGTGCCGGTACTGTTATCTGGAGGATCACACCGTAGATACCCTGCGGGGCGGAGATTGCCTGGAGACCCTGCAATATGCCATCACGAAATTCCGTGAAGCGGATGTGGTACCCTTTAATATTTCCCTGCACGGCGGCGAAGTGACCACTTTACCAAAGCAGGAATTCCACGACCTGATCCAATATATCAGCAGTTACTATCAGAAAAACCGTGAACTCATCACGGATGCCGGCTTCCGGGTGGGGCATCCCCACATCAAGACGAATCTGTACGGACTGGACAGACATATCGAGACCATCCGTGAGTTCAATGTGTCCATATCGGGCAGCCTGGATCTGCCTCTTTCCCTGCATGAAAAATACAGGGTGACGAAAGGCGGAGAGGGCACACTGGAACGGATACTGGATAATATCCGACTGCTGGAGGAGATCCCTGACAAGAAAAAAGTATCTGCCACGATCTTTCGGGAGCATTTCGAACAGCTGGATCAGATCATCGAGGATATCAGATTCCTGGACCGTAACACATGCCTGGATATGAATGATTTTAATTTTATGATAGGGTTTGACTACAATTCCTGTGGCCTGCTGCATCACATGAGTGAAGAGGAACAGCTGATCTTTTACCGGCGGATGCACGAGGCTTTTGACGGGACCAATCTGGATGCCGGGGTCAACGGTGCATGGTTCGATGAGTTCGGACCGGAATACTGCACCAACTGCGATAATTGCGGAGAGAAATTTTTCCTGTTGGAGCGTAACGGAGACATCTATTCCTGTGTCAGAGGTCAGAAGAACGAAGATTTTTACTATGGCAATATCTACCGTGACACGGTGGACACCATTTTGAAAACCGCTGCACGCAAGATCTTCCAAAACCATAACAGACAACCGTTTCCCGAGGAATGTGCGAGGTGCGCTTACCTGTATCTGTGCAAAACGGGCTGTCCTTTTGTAAAAAACGTATATGGCTCCGGCAAAAGCTACACCTGCCTGCTGCAACAGCAGATGTACCGGGACCGCGGCTATGCCCCGGATGCTTCTGCTGACGAGACTGCATATGAATATGTGACGAAGATGCGCCTCGAGGAGCCGGAAAAGTATCTGCCTGCCAAGACATCCGCAGAATATCCTGCACTGGAACAGATCATTGCACAAGATGCGAAGTTACAATATATCTATGACAGCGGTGTGTTCGAGCTGGACGTGGATGGAACCAGATATCCGCTGATCTCCCAAATCCTTAGGAAGTCCAGGGAGATCCTATATCTGACACCCCTCAGTACGGTAAAGCTGCGTATGAAAAAGCATATGTTGCAGGAGGAATGCGATTATCCGGAGAACAACGCATTGTACCTGATGCTGTTGTCCGGAGATCTCGTGACTTACGGTGATGAAGGGAGAACAAAGCAGCGGCACATTGCCACGCATCAGATTTATAAAGGAGTGCTGGACCATTCCGGGGATAACGAAGAAGAATGGTATGTATATGATATTTCCGGGCTCCTGCGCGAATATGCAAAGGAATATGCCACGGGCAGCCCGAACAATCTGTTGTGCACCACTACGGAGCTGAGAGACTGCCATTACCGGAAGCAGGAAAATAATGCCTATTACCATATACAGGCCATCAATCTCCCCTTTCAGAACATTGAATTTTATTATCTGACACTGGAGCAAAAGAATGACAAGGAGGCTTTCCATGAATTTTGAACCGCAGACCTATGAAGAACTGATCCGCATGAAGCGTTGTGTGGAACTGACAAAATATTATGAGGTGACAGAGGAGGAGCTTTGGGAGATCTATCATTTCCTGGAGCAGGAGCCGGAGGCTTTCATCAAGGGAGGCAGACAGAATCTGTCCCTCATCATCGGACAGAATACCGCAAAAACCCAGAAGGTGATCATGGCGAACTGCACCGACAGCAGCATTGACGGAATCCTGTTGTCACGGACGGAATTCAAAGTGTTCCCCCATTACACACCATCCTCAGGCTCCGGCAGCAGCGGTGGTTCCTCTTCCAACAACAATAATAACAATAACAACAATAATAACAACAATAACAGATAGGACACGAAAGCAATGGCATTCATATCCGAAACACTTCAAATGCGCAGGCTTACAGAAAGCGGCGTCAATATCAAGACTACTTACATCGTCGATGGCACCCTGAGGTACCGGTCCACAGACGCAAACCAACAGGATGATGTGCACAGTGGTATCCGCTGCCGCAAAGAGTATTTCCGGCAGGGAAAATTGCTCCATACAGAGAAAATCTTCGATTCCCGCATGGAGTATACCTATGTATCCGGAATGGATGAAGAGGCACAGCATACCTGTGAGAACTGCGGCTTTACCGGCAAAGTAAAGGAATTTGTGAACGGCTGTCCCTGCTGTGATGCGGCCTCCAACATTGACTACGCAGACAAGGAGCTGGGCAGCAAGCATCATTATGACCTGGTATTGCAAAGCCCGGTCTACCGGATCGTCACGGGAGTGGTAGACTACGTCGTATCCTTCCTGCTATGCAGCCTGTGGATCATAAATACCTCCAGGACCTTCAATGGCTATGATGTGGGCAAAATCTTTATCTACAGCACAATTCTGGCGATGATCCTCTATTACTTTTTCTACCTGTGCGATGCTTATGCGGTATTGGGGCCTGTCAGACGATACAAAGAAAAACAGAACCGTCAGCAGCAGGAATTCTGGACCGCCACCGGCATCGACAAAAAGCGGTTCTATAATAACCTGAACTACGAAGCCGGCAGACGCTACTATTCCCGACCGGATGTCATTGATTACGACATTATGGACTATACCGGGCTGCAGGAGCATGTGGAGAATGGCATACTGTGCGTGGATGTGGAGTTACAGGTCAGACTGGTGTATCTGCGAGGTGGTCGGATCACATCCGCATATCAGAAGGATACCTTCTCCCTCAGCCACAACGACAGAGTCATGACCCTGGACAGCGGGATCCACGTGATCAAATGCTCCAAATGCGACGCCAATATCGATGTGACCAAAGGCGTGTGTGAATATTGCGGAACCGAGATCGACAGCCTGCAGGAATGGAAGCGGATAAAAAAATAATCCTCATAAAATGTGATAAAATACAAAAAGATGGCTCATGAAATGTGAAAAACGGATCAAAGCATATCTGAAAAGTCTGGATTAATGAAAAGGAGCGTGAAACATGAAAATATGGTTAGATGATCTCCGCCCCGCACCGTGGGGATATGAGAGCGCCAGATCCGTGAATGAAGCCAAGACACTGATCCGGGAGGCGGAGAGAAATGGCATCGAGGTCGAGGTGCTGGATCTCGACCATGACCTGGGAGATTTTGCAAATCAGGGCGGCGATGCCATCAAACTGCTGGACTGGCTGGCGGAGCGGGAGACCTTTTATCCCGTGGAGATCCATACCGCGAACCCCGTGGGCAGAGCGAATATGGAGAGCGTGCTGGCGAGGTACTGGGGAGAGGAGTACTGGTAGAAAACTTGATGACCGGTGGCAACTTCTCGTTGAATGCCATGCCGGGAGTGTATCAGCTGTAATAAGCTGTGTCCTGACTTTGCGGATGCACCATGCCCAATAGAACACAAGGCGCCTTATGTGTGCAATAACTGCCCCAAGTCCATCAGCTGTCTGTTTGATAAGTACCTGTATAACGCTGATTATGCCCATAAGGAGTACTGTGAAACGCTTAGGAAATCCAGACAGGGAATAGACATGACCAGAGATGAACTGGCAGCATTGGACAGTCTTGTGAGCCCGCTGATCAGGAAAGGACAGCCCCTGGCACATATCCTGGCGCATCATGCAGAAGAGATTCCCTGTGGGGAACGAACGCTTTATAAGTATATCAGTGCCGGCTATCTGACCGCAAGAAATCTGGATATGCGGAGAACGGTAAGATATCGAAAAAGAGTGAGAATCGTTCCAACTCCAAAAATCAGCTATCGTAAAAAAGAAGGACATCATTATTCAGACTAAAATGAAGAATACCGTAGCTACTTTTGACTGGTTGGAAGAGACGTTGGGAAGTGAAATGTTTCGGGAACTGTTTCCTGTAATACTGACAGATAATGGATGTGAGTTTGCAGATCCTGAGTTGTTTGAAAAAGGACATGACGGAAAGAAGCGTACCAGACTGTTTTATTGTGAATCGAGACATTCTGAGCAAAAGGGAGAACTGGAAAAGAATCATGAGTACATAAGATATGTACTGCCAAAGGGAAGTTCGTTTGATGGATTGAACCAGGAGCAGGTGTTACGTATGGTAAATCACATCAATAATACAACAAGGCCTAAACTTCATGGTTCGACACCCATGAAGAAGGCCCTGAAGTCATTTGACAAAAATGCAATGGAAAAGCTTGGACTGGAGATCATCCCACCCGATGAAATCTGTCTGAAGCCTGAACTATTGAAATAAATAAAACAGGCAGGAGGATACAGAAAAGAATAAACAGTTGATGGCAACCAGAAGTTACTCGTGCAAAAGACTTTTGGAGGCTTCTTTTAGTGTATCCTAAAATCCATTCATTTTTAATTATTATAGGTCAGAAAGGGATGAAAAACAACCTGAAAATGGCGAGAAACAGGGCAAAGCAGAAGTTAGTCGTGCAATTCTTTTTCTGAAGCGTGGCAGTAGAAGTTACTAATGCAATCAACTCAATAGAGTCTCCCTAAAGTTTTTTGTAAGATTTTGTCATTTATTGTCATATATTAAGTAGAGGCATATTGATAAAATTATACAAAGGCAGGGAAAAGTTATGATAAGTTCTAAAACATATTGTTTGAAACTAACAATACTTATTGCAAATGTGGTTAGTGTAGTTATTGCAATAATTCCTAATATAAACGAGTTGGATGCGGTGAATCAAACAATTCTTAGCATAATCGTAATCATGATAGAAATTGCTTTAATTATAATAGGTAAGGTGCATGAAAATAATGTGGATAAGGATTTTTTAGGAAGATCAAAACAAGAAGTTATAGAGGAAATTAAGCCGGCTAAGTATAGCCAGTTAGAAGAAGCGCGGGCTGAACTACGATCTGGAATAAAAATAATGCTGGCATGTGCAATCATTTATGGGATAATTATTTTTTTCATAAAAATTATTAATTTGCAGTGGGCATTAGTTGGAGGCCTGGTAATGATAATAGCATATATTTATGCTGACTATGTTCCACATTCTCAAAAATATGCTGAAAATTATGACAAATTATTTATTGTGGAGAATGAAAAGCCCAGTGCCTTACGGGGACTGGGAAGAATCTATTTGGAGGAGTACCAGAAAACACGGTTTCGCAAAAAGGATAAATACTATAAGGAGATGGCTCAGTTACTGCCGTATGATGGCTCTGTCGCAGATCCTAAAGAAACTAAAATTTTTCTGAAATGCATATTTGGTAATAAGGTAGCTTCCACGAATAACACATTGGCTATTATTGGTTATGTGATGCTTGCAATCAATATTCTAACCGTTGTTCCTGATCTATATGATTTTATAGCTGAATTTTTTATTTATTTGACAATAACTAATGCTAAAACGACAATTAGTATGTGCGCTACCATTATTTTCATGATAGTCTCTGTTTGTCAATTATATGAATATTATAGTGAATGCTATGGCGTAAAAAGGATAGTTCAGGCCATTGACAGCAATAGTCTTGCGGAGATGCTATCCGTGTATAGCGATATAGAAAAGGGTCACAATGGTAGTTTATACAGAATTAGGGGATCTTTTGACTATTCTCAGAATTATATAGAACAGCATAATACTATTAAGGGATGCCCAATGAAATATAGAATGAAATTTCCTGATAAATATTATGCAAATATTAGTAGATATAATGCTACATATTTATTAAGTATTGCAATACTTTTTCTTGTTTTATCAAACTATACAAGTTTTAGTTCCCGATTGATAGCTGCCATGAGTATAGTGGTTTGTATTGGTTATGTCGTGGGAAAATATATTTTTCTTCCACAAATAGGGCGGCGAAGAATTCAACGTATTTGTGAGGAATTAGGTAAGTTGAACAGTGATTTATGAAAGATAAATTCTACATATCAAAAGTTATTACATAGTATGACATGGGAGGATGAATTAGTGGAAAACGAAAGATATTTATTTGTTACTTCGGACGATAATGTTAGTAGAATAATAGATTTCATATGGCCTGTATATAAAGAAATATTTGGTATAGAAAAAATGTACGGGAAGCAATGCATAATCTATAACGATGCAGAATTGAAACATGTGGATACGGAATTAGGAACAGACTCCGCAAAAATAAAATTAGCTTTGAAAGAACCATGTATGTGGAATGAAATGATATTTCAATTAGCATATGAAATGTGCTATTGCATATTACAGGAGTATAAAAGACAGTGGAAGAAAGAACGGTTTTTATCTTGGTATGAGGAGACCGTATGCGACGCTTTTTCATGTTATATATTAAAATATTCTATGGAAAATTGGAATAAATGTGATCTGAGTAATATTAATCCGGAGTATTCCAAATATATTGATGAATATCTTCAAATGAAAATGAAGGAAGAAGGAACGGAACAACAAGAAAATATAAATAAATTATATGATATTTTTTGTGACAATCCTAAGGCGGTCAATAGTTTAGAAAAATATTATGATTATATAAACGAGGATAATAGTTCTCTCGATGTACAGCGCTTGAATAAAGACATTGGTATTTCTATACCAGAAACGTTAAGTAAAAATGAATCGTTAGAAGAGTCTCTGCCGCATTATATGTATGAGATATGCAAGAAATATTGGAATGAAAAATTTTCGCAATTTAGTGCCTGCGTGGCGATTGTTTTTTCTATGGCTTTATGGATCATCAAAGGCATTTGGTATACCTATATGGCAGGAAGATTTTCTGTTTATAAAATAGATAAATGCTATATTGATATGAATAATGACAGTGTATTTTTGCAAACGATACAATTGATAGCTTATTTAACAATAGGTATATTCAGTAACTATGTTTTTTATAAGATTTTGAAAACAAAAAAGAAAAAAGTTCGAAATATTGTTATATTTGTAGCGATAGAAGTAGTAATACTCTTTTTTATTGCTTTTGTGAGCAATGACTTTACAGTTGAGCAACTTTATTCTCAACTTACACCTGGGTTAGTAGTAACTGTTTTAATACTGTATATTATCGTGGTAGTATTAATAAATTCATTTGCAATAAATCTTGTACATTCAGAACGTAAAAAGGAAAAGATTACAAGAACGCAAAAACAAAATATTAGTAGGAAGAATCAGATTAAGGATCTTATAGTTGCTTTTACAATTACTTTAGCTATTGGCTTTGGTTATACATATTGGATTGCTGAAACAGCGGAACAACATAGAGAGGATTACAAAATATTAGAACTTACTAATACAGATGAAGAGGATATGATGTTGTATGCGGTTGTATATGAAACGCAAGATAGTTATATAGTTGTAGAAACACAAATAAAGAATGGAAAATTAGATTTGAATCGGAAGGCACAGAAAATTATAGAGAAAGAAGGACAAACTGTGTATTACATAAATAATATATATGATGTAAATGTAAGTGAACAATAGCTCTTACTGAGTAAAAAGTATTTAAGCTTGGATACTTGCAGTTGATGAAAGTTGAATTTTGTTTGCGTCTGGCAACGGTTTTGGCAAATGAACTAAACATGATTTTAGGAGAAAACAGGATGACGTTGTATCAACAATTACGAAGTGAAATGGAAAATCATAGAGGATTTTGGAATTATTATGACATGAAGTTTGAAGATGTTTTTCAAAATGAAGGAGCCGCGAGTGATTTTATATATAATTATTTTCAAAGAGGCTCTAAATTATATACACTAGATACTTGGATAAATTCCCAGAATGAACATTTGGAAATCAGAAATGTACATACAGTCAATGTTTTTTTCATAGGAGCTTTTTTACAGAGAACAATAGATGAGGATATTGCGATTGGGTCGGAAGTATCTTTATGCTATCCTTTTTCGTATATATGGTATCTATTATGTTTAGCACATGATTTGGGATATGTGTATGAAAATTATTCCGAAGTGTATTTAGAATTGCCTTCTCAAAAGGATTATTATAATTACAATTGTAATGCAATGCATTTCTGGAAATTTCTTACAAGGAAAATATGGTATCAAGACCATGGCATTGATATTGCATACATACATCCATCGTTTGGAGTTAGGAGCAAAGTGGCATATTACAATCGGAATGCAACAGGTAAATTGGAAGATACTATAAAATACAATAATGGCACAATAATAAAACGACCAAGATATTCTAAAGAAACGAAAAATAATTATTTTTATTATCGTTTGTGGAAGATGGGTAAATTAGATCATGGAATTGTAGGAGCAGATGAATTTTTCTCTAGAATGATTGTTAATTATGTTAAAGAGTATAGGAAAATGGCAACAGATAATTTTTTTAGGGGAGATATTTATGAGTTTTATAATCAGCAAGGACTCCATTTCTGCATTGAACAAATTAAACTATTTGCTTATATAGCAGATTGCATTGCGGCGCATAATATGTACAAAGCGGAGGATGATGATTGTTGTAAGGAAAGGTATAAATATTATTCCCTGAATTGCTTATTACCAGATAAATTCCAGCTCATATCATACAGAGACAATCCGCTGTTATTTATTCTCTGCGTAGCAGATACTATTGAACCGAGCAAAAGATTTCCAAATTATTGCAGCAAGGATATCTTAAATTTAATATCAATAAACTATAATGTAAATACGAATTTATTACATGTAGGGATTGATGAAGAAATATATGATAGTGATGCAGGTCATAAGTACGTAGCTGATATAGAGGGATTGGCAGAATGGTGCGATATAAGGACAAATGTGACGTCTCAAAGAGTTATAAACTACTAAATTCATGTTTAGAGAGATTGCAAATTGAGCGGCAATCTTGCATTCAGTGTCCCTTGCGTGATCGCGGGTCGCGTTGCTTCGGTAAAAAGTTTGTAAGATTCTGTCGCATATTGTCATGTATATAATAGAGGGAGCAATTTTACATAGATTGCAGTATTCCTGAAAATATGCTATGATACTTTTAAATGAGCGAAAAAAGTAAAAAGAATCAGACAATTCAATATTATGATCAAAATGCCGCCGATTTTGTGGAGAACACGCGTAATGTAGATTTTCATATAATGCAGGACGAATTTATAGAAGGGCTTCCTGCAGGTGCGAAAATCCTGGACCTGGGCTGCGGCTCCGGAAGGGACACGAAATATTTCCTGGAGCATGGCTATCGGGTAGACGCGATAGACGGCTCCGCGGAACTGTGCGCGTTGGCATCAGAGTACACGGGGATCCCGGTGAAATGCCAGTTGTTCCAAGAGCTGGATGCATCGGAAGTGTATGACGGTATCTGGGCGTGCTCATCGCTGCTGCACTTATCCTATGGGGAACTGGATGAAGTGTTATATCGCATCGAGAAGGCACTGAAGCCGCAAGGCATTTTGTACATGTCATTTAAGTATGGTGTATTTGAGGGGGAAAGGAACGGCAGATATTTTCTGGATTTCACAGAAGAAAAACTGGAGCAGCTGCTGAAAAAACATACAAGTTTACAGCAGCTGCGGAACTTTCTGACAGAAGATGTACGACCGGACAGGGAAGAAAGATGGCTGAATCTATTCCTGAAAAAGATCAATTCTTAATTGCATATCCGAACTATGTCCTCCGGGAGACAGTGACTTATCCGAATGGCGGTGTGAGTCGCTTTTATGATGATGGAGTGGACATGGTCATTATCGATGATGAAATCTGCTCCTGCCGGGATGGCGAGCAGATTTTTCCTTATACACTGATCACAGATAAACAAAACCACTATATGAAAATATACCGGAGAGTGTTTCGATTCCTGGGATTCGATCCGGAAACGATAGAAAAATGCCTGCAGAAAAGCAGACAGGAAGTGTTGTACTTTACCAAAAAAATCTCAGAAAGAGGAGAGCATGCGGATTCATCGCCGCTGGAGCTACTGTTTGAACAGAATTTCACAGATGTCTACGGTATGCGGGCATTGAAATACCTGCAAAAAGAATTCCAGATATCCGATGAAGACGGCAACAATTATTTCCTCGATTATCTCGTAGATACCGCAGACGGCAGAGTAGCCATCGAGGAAAACGGAATTCATTACCACCATCCGCAGTTGATCGGAATAGAGGGCTATCGCAAACAATTGCGCAAGCAGAATACCTGCGCATTGTGGGGATTAAAGCTATACCGTTTTTCCACGGAGGATTGCCGATTCAAGGATCGTATCGAGGATGATATCCGGTCTTACCTGGGAAAAGACACCGGCGGATTCCGGGAAGCGGGATTGCTGCTGGAACGTAAAACGGAACTGTATGAGCACCAGGAGATCAGCCTTGCGCAGATACAGGAACGGCGGGAAAAAGGAATTCGTGCATTCCTCATTGTATTACCTACCGCAGCGGGAAAATCCCGGATCGTAGAAGAAGATATTCAGAAATTTGCAGCCGGAAAAGAGCAATTCCGGGCATTGATCCTGGCACCGAATACGAATATCATTGCGGACTGGAAAGAGAGAATCGACAAAGACCTGCAGCCGTTGCAGGACCGGATCGATATTAAGACTTACAGCTATGCGGTAAGACATTACCATGAAAAACCAAGGGATTATTATTCCTATATTGTAGTGGATGAGGCGCACCACGCGGTGGCTCCGATGTTAAAGCGGGTGATCCAATACTATGCACCGGAATTCCTGATAGGATTGACAGCGACAGATCAGCGTCCGGATAAAAAGAGACTGGAAGAAATCTTCGGAAATTATATAACAGAGCTTTCTCTGAAGGAGGCAATGGAGAAGGGAGTTGTGGCGAGGGCGAATGTCTACCGGATCGAGACGAATATTGATCTGAGCCATGTCCGTTTTAACGGAAAAGATTATGTGAATGCGGATCTAGAGAAGAGTGTGCGTGTCACTTCCCGAAATGAATTGATTGTAAATGTGCTGAAGGACTATTTCACGGAGGGAGATGCCGGAAAACGTCAGGGAATTATCTTCTGTATCAACAAGTCGCATACCAAAGAGATGGCACGCCTGCTGAACGCAGCCGGTATCTCAGCGCAGGATTACAGTGGAGATACAAAACATCCGGAGAAGGTTATGCAGGAGTTCAAGGAGCATAAGATACGTTTTCTCTGTGCCTGCGATATGATCTCGGAAGGCTGGGACTATCCGGAACTCGGAATCCTCGTTATGGCGCGCCCAACGCTGTCGAAGGTGCTGTATCTTCAACAGATCGGCAGAGGCTTGCGCCGGACATCCATCAAGAAAAATGTGTTCGTCATTGATGTGGTAGATGAATACGGAGCCATGGTAAGACCCTGCAGTATGCATGCTATTTTCGGAAACTCATTGTATGTTCCGTTCGGCGATATCACCAGACAGGATTACCTGCCGGGACAAATGATCGAGATCGATGGCATCACAGAGCGCGTGGAACGGATCGTGGAAGTGGACATCCATACCTTTGAAGAAAAGTATGGGGATTACTACAGTCAGGAACAACTGGCGAGAGAGTACTTCGTCAATACCGGAACGATCACTAGCTGGATCCGTAAGGGGAAGATTACACCAACGGTGGAATTCCCCTTCGGCAGCAAGAAGATCAGCCTGTTCAGCCCGGAGGATGTGGAGAAATACAGAAAAGAACTGAACATCCAGGAACATAACGATGACACCGTTCGGGATGACTTTTTTGAATTCCTGGAGGAAAGAGATTATTCATTATCTTATAAGATGCCGTTCCTGCTGTCGTTTATCGATCATATGGACACGATAGGCGATGCGAAGATCGAGGATGTGCTGACAGATTACATAGCCTTTTATCAGGACAGGATCGATAAAGGATTGCCGGTGGATCGCCCCAGCTGCCCTTATAATGTCGAGACTCTGAAAGACCGGAAAATGATCAAAAGCAGTATGCTGACCAATCCTTTTGAAAAGTTCGAGAGAAAGAGATTTATGTACTACTCGAAGGATTTGGGAGTGATCTCACTGAATCATGCGCTGCTAGCGAAGATGAGTGAGGGGGATTGGGAGAGTGTGAAAGGGCAGATGAGGGAAGATTTGGAGAGGTACTATAGCTGATTTGATATGATATAACAAATAGTTGTTGAAAAAATGCTATCAAAATAGGAAAGGAAATTATTATGGCTAAGACAGAATTGCAGAGAATATTAGAAAAACAACAGAAAGAACAACAAAAATACGCTAGAGAAGCTCAAAACAGAGAAAGAGCAGCAGCGGTTGTAGCGGGGGCTAAACAGCTAGGTACATTTAGAGTAATGGATAAAGAATCTGAAATATTGTTGAAAGAGATATTAAGGCAATATGATGGTAATGAAAATAATGAAGTTAGTTTCAAAGTTGAAGGCTTGCCACAATATTTACAAGATTCTATATCTGTTGGATATGAAAAATTGCAGATGTATGGAGTACTTGCACGGGCAATATCTTATATTTCGGGTGCAATATTAACTTTATCGGAAAGTGGAAAAACATATTTTGAGGATAAAGAATTAGCAGAAGAAAGGGTAGGGAACGACAGTAAGATTGAAATTAAACAAGTACGAAAGCAGTATGATGTTTTTATTTCACATGCAAGCAAAGATAAAAACGTATATGTAGATTCACTCAATGCAGCTGTGCGGAAACTGGGGCTTAATATTTTTTATGATACAGATGTGTTGTCGTGGGGAGATAACTGGAAACAGGTGATTATTGATGGAACTAAATCCTCAGAATTTGCAATAATTGTAATATCCAATAATTTTTTTGATAGAGAATGGACGGAAAGAGAACTTGGGGAATTTCTTTCACTTCAAAACGAAAAACATCAAAAGATAGTGTTACCGCTTTTGTATGGAATATCATTGGATAAACTAAAGGAACATTATCCAGAATTGGGAGATATTCAGTGTGTAAGTGCGGATGAACATAATATTGAAGAGGTTGTGATTTTATTAGCTAGAGAACTGATAAAACGTTATAAGTAAATAGAAAAAGTTACCACTTATAGAAAACTATAACTTTCTTATTGAGAACTGAAGGCTGTTATGTTATAATTTACTTTATACTATTGTAGGGTCCGATAGGCATAAATGGGCCGATTGATGCGATTTGCAGAGAAGGAAAATAGAGAATGAGAGTAAGTTATAACAAGCTGTGGAAACTGTTGATAGACAAAGGCATGAAAAAGATGGACTTACTGGAAGCTATCGAGATGAGTCCGAATACATTAGCTAAGCTTGGAAGAAATGAAGATGTCTCGATGGATGTGCTTAAGAGGATTTGCGCTCATTTGCAATGTGATGTCGGGGACATTATGGAAATGATTCCTGAGGAAGAGAACTCTACGATGTAGAGTAAGTAATAGATTTATTCCGGGGGATTATCAATGGCAATTAAGGTTTCTGTGTATGGGGCTGATAAAGATTCGGATGAATATAATGCAGCCTTAAAGCTAAAAAAAATTATTCAAGATACTACGCCGGACAGTGCAATCGGAGAAATTGTTCTGTTTGCTAGTGCCACATTATATGGTCAGGCAGTTAAGGACGTAGATCTTATGATGCTTGGAAGTTTGCAAAATTACAATTTGAATGCGCAGTTCAATGATAAAGATGGAAACAGGATTAACGATACAGTCTCAATCCAAAATTTTTGTACGGTTATAGAGATAAAGAGACACGATATTTCTGGAATTGTTTTAAACGGTACGGATTTTTATGTGAAATATGGTGGTGATTTACACTGTGTAACACAACAGTCAAATAAGCAGAAGATATCCGCAATGAACTTTTTTATAAGCGCGTTATCATTTTCACCATTCATCACAAATATTATTTGGTTTACACAGGCGACATCGTCTGACATAGATGCATTGCTTGTAAATAACGGGCGGCGATTACCGTCAAATGTGATAGGGGCAGATTTTGATTTTAAGGATATTTTAAATCTACTTTTACTCCAAAAGCCACCTTTTAAGACAAGGGCTGGATATATTTTTGATTCCAATTATGAATCATGTGGGGTGAGTGATTTTCAAAAGGCGCTTCAACTGTTTTCAAAGTCAAAGGAAGAAATGGGAGAGTTGACGCGTAGACGGATTGAAATGATTTCTAATAAAGCATTTCAGGATCGAAGCCTAATAGATTCAGACGGGAAAGTCTCGATTTATCGAGGAAGAGCAGGAACTGGGAAAACAGTTGGCTTAATTCAGACTGCAATTTATCTGGTAGATGAAAAGTCTGCAAGAGTATTGTTGCTCACGTATAACAAAGCTTTGGTGTCAGATATCAGAAGGTTATTTGCATTGGCGGAATTGCCAGACATGTTTGAAGAAAACTGCGTGGCAGTGAACACTATGCAATCTTATTTCTATAGACTGGTGAACAAAGTTTTATATGACGGAAAGATGTCGGGAGATAAATATCTTTCTCACTACGAACAAGTATTAGCAGAACTTAATGATTTTTTATCTGATCCTGAAGGAGCAAATCTGGTTAAGGAAGAACTTTCCGAGGATAGTTATCTCGATTGGGATTATTTATTGATAGATGAGGCACAGGACTGGAATGATTCTGAAAGAGATATCGTATTAAAGCTTTTTGATAAAGGAAAAATAATAGTCGCAGATGGAGGAAATCAGTTTGTTAGACGAGGAAAGGTTTGCGATTGGACTGTAATCCGTGAGCGAAATAATATCAAGCTTAAGTATTGCCTGAGACAAAAAGAAAATATAATCAGTTTTTTGAATTTGTTTACAGTCAAGATGGACATGGCAGGTGGCAAAATACTCTCTTCTGATAAGATGCCAGGTGGACGGATACGTATCATTGATTCGGAGAGGTTGTTTAGTGTTCATGATGAAGAGATGGATCGATTGATTGAATGCGGAAATATCGCATATGACATGCTTTATTTGGTTCCACATGCTTTAGTAAAAAAAGGTGGTATGGACGCGTGTTTTTCAGAGAAAAAGGCTTTTGAGCAGAATGGGATTTTTTTCTGGGACGGAACTAATAGCAACACCCGAGAGAATTATAGCGTAAGAAACGATGAAGTAAGAGTTCTTCAATATGATTCCGCAAGGGGATTAGAAGGATGGACGGTAGTTTGTGTAGATTTTGATGTTTTTATTAACGAGAAGTCTGACGAGTATATAGAAGGTGAAGTTGATTCACTCCTTCTCGAAAGCCCTGCGGAACGGCATGTATAACTGGATGATGATTCCGTTGACTAGAGCTATAGACACATTAGTTATCACTCTTAGAAATCCAGATTCGAAAATTGGACAGATAATCAGAGATATTGCGGAGGAGCACAAGGATTATATTTCTTGGATGTGCTAGGGAGTGTTATCAGGCATGAATGAACATTTAATTCTTAGCATGGCGGAGCCATATGTTAAGGACGGTTCAATTACATATGATCAATTTGAAAATATTTACAGCATGTTGTCCCTTAGGGAAAAGTATGATGTTACCGAAATCCTCTACAAGAATGGGATAGATCTGATAGGGGAGGAAGAGCAGGCCGATAAAGATAGTTTTATTCTAGATGCAGATATTGAAGATGACGAAATAGAGGAAGATAGCACTGAGACTGGTGATGAGTTCTCGATATTGTACGATACCGGGCTGTTTAAGGATTCGAACTTTAATTCAGAACTTCCGGAAACGCTGGTAGTCAACAGAAATGTAAAACAATCAAATGAAATCTTATGTACCTTGATCCAACAAGGGAATATGCAAGCAACGCAGGATTTGTGCGTTAAAAATCAGCGATTAGTTGCAAAGTATGCTGCAGCATATTCTAAAAAGTATAAACATCATTTGGACTTCGAAGACCTGGAGCAAGTGGGCTTTTTGGGGCTGATCAAGGCAGCTCAGAAATTTGATATTAAGCTTGGCTATTCGTTTAGTACATATGCCGTGTGGTGGATTAAACAAGCCATCTCAAGAGAAATCATGGACAACGGATTTGCCATAAGGATTCCTGTTCACATGATGGAAAGAATAAACAAAATACTTGCGATTGAGGGCAAATATATCAACTGTACACACGAAGAACGCATACAGAACATAGCAAATGAGATGGGCATGACAGAGGCTGCAGTTCGCGAATGCATGCTTCTTAAAACTAACATTCTTACCTATTCTTCTCTTAATGCGCCTGTAGGCGAAGAAGAGGAGAGCGAGTTAGGTGACTTTATTCCGGCTGAAGATGTCCTTTCAGTGGAAGATATAGTTGCTAGTCGAGAATTATGGAGATGTCTGGAAGAAGTATTAGGAACATTGAAGGATAGAGAGCAACAAGTATTAAGGATGAGGTTTGGGCTAGATGATGGAAAACCACGTACATTAGAAGATGTTGGACATCGCTTTGGAGTTACCAGAGAACGTATTCGACAGATTGAAGCAAAGGCTTTAAGAAAACTCAGACATCCATCACGAACAAAGAAGTTGAAAGGATTTTTATAGGAAAAAAGGGAGGTATTACATGGCAAGCTCAGTTATTAGAAATCAGATAAATGCGAAACTTGCTGGAATCAAGGCAGATGAAAAAACTTTAGTCGTATTAAAAGGCATTCCTGTTTCCTATGTGGATCCTTCAGTTGATAAGGTGGATTTATCGAGCGTCATAGAAAACAAGATGGGATATTTTATGTCCATATACGGGAAAAGAAAATATCTTTCTTACGAAGAATTTCTTTTGCTAGCAGATTTTGCATTAGCTCAATACAAAGAAGTGGTGATACTTGAGAATAACTTGTATATGGAGCAGTATCCAGTCGAAGATTGCTTTACGGAAGAGGTAAAAAAAGGATTATTAGCCCATTTTGAAGAAACTGAAGCGGATGAAAATGATGAGACGTTCATAGGAGATATTGACGAATACATTTTCTTATTTGAAGGATTAAAAGAATATAATGGATATCTTCTTGGAGCATATAGTGAACCGACTTCATTGATCAATAGTAAGATTACTAGAGTCAATATTTTTGATGATCAAAAAATCGATATCAAGGGTTCGACCGACGAAGAATCGCTAGATATTGATTTGATTGAGGAAGCTGACTACATTGATTTGGTTAAGCGTATATTTTCTGAACCAGACGAACTGACAGTTAGAGTGTCAAACTATACAGGAGACCTGAATAGATTAAAGGATCATATAGCGTTACTAGCGTTTTATTGGAGCGACTATACAGATGTATTCTACTTGCAGGCGCAAGCTGCTTCAGATGAGTTTGAACATAGAGCTGAATACGGAGAGATTTTGAAAAAATACTGGGGCTATCCTTCGTATAGAAATTTGCCTATATATGATATGCCTGAATTAGAAAATGGGAATAAGTCTGTTGTCCAGATTTCCCAAGAGAATATTATTTCGAATTTGGTTTGTCAGGTAGAAAACTGCGGTGAAGGAAAAGATTTTAGGGATTTATTTGTAACAGCACCAACTGGAGCGGGTAAGTCTGTTATGTTCCAGGTGCCGGCAATTTATTTAGCTGAAAAATATAATCTGCTGACCATTGTTATATCTCCGTTGATTGGCTTGATGAATGATCAGGTAAAGAATCTGGAATTAAAGAATTACAATCATGCTAAGACGATAAATTCAGATATATCTCCAATCATTAAACAAGATATCATTGAAAAAGTATCTGAAGGAGAATATGACATTTTATATATTTCGCCTGAAACTCTTTTGAGTAGAAGCGATGTTGAGCAGCTGATCGGTGATAGGACTATCGGAATGATAGTTATTGATGAAGCTCATATTGTTACTACTTGGGGAAAACAGTTTAGACCTGATTATTGGTATCTTGGTGATCATATCAAAAAACTAAGGAAAAAGCAGATAGAGCGTAAGCAAAGATCATTTGTAATTGCTACTTTTACAGCGACTGCAATTTATCATGGCTTGGAAGATATGTACACAGAAACTGTCAATAGTCTCCATATGCTCAATCCGATTACATATTTGGGGTATGTTAAGCGAGGAGACATTGATATCGTCATTGACCGCTCGAAAAAGGAAAAGGGAGAACGAGCAGAATACGAACTTGATAAATTTGAGCAGATAGAGGAAATACTCAAACGTGCTCTTCTAACTAACAAGAAGACCTTGATATATTTTCCTACGGTTGCTCTTATTGATAGATGCTATGAATTTCTTCGTAACAAGCACGAAATCGAGCATGTGGCTATGTACCATGGTTCATTGTCCAAGGATGTTAAGCAGGAAAACTATGAGGATTTCTATTCGAAAAAGAAACTTGTAATGCTTGCAACAAAAGCATTCGGTATGGGTATTGATATAAATGATATTGAACTGGTTGTTCATTTCGCTCCTACGGGAAATGTTTGTGATTATGTCCAGGAGATTGGAAGGGCTGCAAGACGGGAGGATTTGAAAGGAGAGGCATATTATCATTACAATCCCAAAGATTTCAAACATATAAACAGACTGCATGGTTTATCGACTATACAGCACTATCAGCTCATAAAGGTTATTGAAAAGATAAATGAACTTTATCAGCAGAGTCTTCATAGTGGAAAAAAAGCGGATATGACTAAGAAAAGGAATGCGATGCTTTTGGATGCGGAAAACTTTTCTTATATCTTTGGTCCTGCTATCAGTGATGAAGATGACAATATCAACAAAGTGAAAACAGCACTTTTGTTGATACAGAAAGATTTTGAGTCAAAGATAGGGTTTTCGCCTATAAATGTGAGACCCATACCAATGTTTTCAATGGGATTCTTTGAGATTGATCCTAGAGTTCAAGAAAAATTAAAAAAAAGATACCCGGAGTGTGTAGAGGAAATAGAAGAACAGAAACATATATGCCGAGTAAGACTAAGTGCTATATGGAATAAAGATTATAAAACTCATTCGTTTCCCAAATTTAAGTTCATGGTGTATTCAAAAAGCGAGGACATTGATTTTATAACAAAGTATCCAATGTCGCCAGCGTTGTGCGTGAACATTGGATTTGAAAACGATTATAGTAGCATATTTAGGAATACATGGGATGCTATCAAGAAATTTATCTTCATTAAGGTTCAGTCTGGCGAACACACAGCTGTAACAGATATCGCTGAGGAAATAGAGCGAGAGTGCGGCGTAAATAAGTATAAGGCCAGAACTATATGCGAAGTTGTTATTGCATCAATGGATGCGTATAGAAAGAATTTTGCAAAAACATCTACACCGATAGCTATAGAGAAAACTACTATTGATGGGAACACAAAATATCAGTTCAACGTTGCAGTTAATTCTTATTTTGCATGGGTAGAAAAGGGGTTAAAGAAGGTTGAAACTGATACGAAAAACGGAATGCTGTACCTGATAAATGATAACGGGAATCGTACCAAGGAATACAGCATAATCCTAGGAATATTGGAGGCTATGGGATGCTTGACATTTGAGATGTTGGGTGGAGCTAATAGTCAGCTCTATATCTATATCAACCAGATACAGGCATTGATAAATATCATTAAAGCGCCTTATAGATATCATAATCGTCTTCTTGAAATGGTTGCGGAGAGACATTTGATCTCCGTTAAAATGTTGACTTATATCTATGAGGGAGATTTCAGCAATGATGAGACATGGGATTTGATTGAGGATTATTTCCTTGGAGGTATTCCGGAGAAAGTAAAGAGAGATTGCAAAAAAGAAAAACCCGATATGCTTTTTGATGATTAAGAGTGAAGGTTTGGTGTTGACAATGAGTGGACGGGAGCCGCGTTTTAGTGGAGAGGTTTCTGAACGAAGCCATAAAAATATGAGCCACATAAAAGGCAAAGATACTTCTATAGAGATTATCTTGAGGAAAGCATTATGGTCCAGAGGATATCGCTATAGGAAGAATTATAAGAACCTCCCTGGACGACCAGACCTTGCAATCACAAAATACAAAATTGCAATATTTTGTGATAGCGAATTCTTTCATGGAAAGGATTGGGACTTATTAAAAGCAAAGTTGGAAAAAGGAAAAAACCCAGACTACTGGATACCTAAGATACAGCGTAACATGGAAAGAGACAGAGAAAAGGATGCAGCTTTACGAGGAGCCGGTTGGACTGTATTACACTTTTGGGGAAAAGATATTGCTAATGATGTCGATTCATGTATAGCAGTTATTGAAGAAACAATCTTTGATATGAGGTTTGATAATGATGAGTTTTAAGGAGGTGTGCTAACAATGGCTGGATATGTTATGACAATAAGTGATCTTGAGTCTCTTGAATCATGCGTTAGAACGGGAACATACAGTACCATATTAAGTGATCCGCAGAACAATAATTGGGGAATCCATCACGAGGGAACATTTGCAGATTATTACAGTATGAAGGAAGGAGACCATATATATTTCTTCAACAACAGGAAGGTATATGGCATTGGTCGTATTATTGACATAAAAAAGGATTGTAAATATCTAAATTACTTAGGAGCAGATGATCCATGTTCATACTCAAAAAGAGAGTATAACAAGCGGATACCGCTTCTGTCTGATGGAACACCGCAGAATAGATGCTTTTGTACATTTGAGCCTGCTCCACATTTCTTTATGCGGAGTGTTGATATGGATGAGGCTCTTAGTAGCAACCCTGATAAGTTCAAAATCCTAAGAACAATGTGGAAGGTTTCTTTCATTAAGATTGACGATGAAGAAGATCAGGCTCTTCAAGATATCATTCTTAAGAGAAATGAAGAGAATCTGATTGAAGGAACCAATATATATCCATTTGAGCGTGAAGAACATGATAGTATCAAGAATAAGTTACAGCAAGCCCATAGGCTAAGGGCTTATCAAATACTATTAAATGCTGCGAATGAGGATAAGATAAAGCATGAGATGGCTATAGAGGCAGCTTTGTGCGATGTCTTAGGTAAAGAGGATAATGGTACCCCGTTTGGTACATGGGATTATGTGTCTCATCAAGTGGCTGCGTCTCCATTTAAGCCTATAGATTACATGGACAAGATGGACGTTTTTGGATATCGATATATCAAGGGATTCAAGACTATATCGAAATACTTGGTGATAGAAATAAAAAAGGATGCTGCCAATGATGATGTTATAGATCAAATCATGAAATACGTTGACTGGATCAATCAAGAATATGCCCACGGGGATTATTCAATGATAGAAGCATATGTTGTTGCTGCGGACTTTCCAGATAGTGTTGTAAATAAAAAGAATGAGCAGTGTATCAGAAATTTTACTAAAGGTTATAGACCGACTCAAGCATGTACTTGGAATAAGTGTGATTTGATTAAATACGTTTATGATGGGAAAAAACTCAGATTTAATAATATTGAAGGATGATGTAGATGGATTATTTAGTCGAATACGATAAATCAGATCCGATATCTATAGAGATGTATTCGCAAAGAATGATTGGTAAAACTTTTCGTGAGATTTGCGAAGAAGACGATGCAAGGGGAGCTTCCGTATTACGTGAAGAGGGTACCTCATATGGAACGGATGAAGTGGCAGAAACAAAACGGAATAAGGGAAACCTCGGTCAGATAATAGAAGAACGTTTCTTTCACTATGCATGCAACAGCGACGCTAGAGCTGATTTTTATGAGGCAGGAGTTGAATTAAAGGTTACACCATATCGAATCAATCAAAATGGTTCTTTATCTGCAAAAGAAAGATTGATTTTAACGATGATTGATTATTATCAGGTTGTAAATGAATCATTTGAGGAAAGCCATTTTTGGAATAAATCGAAGTTGATTTTACTTGTTTACTATTTATACATGAAAGAAATTAAATTCAATCTTGATTACAAAATTGGTTATTCACGTTTGTTTACTCCGCCAGAGCAGGATGTAAAGATAATCCGTAATGATTATGAACTGATTGTCGCAAAGATTAAAGCCGGAAGAGCTCATGAACTCTCAGAGAGTGACACTTTGTATCTTGGGGCGGCTCCCAAAGCCGCAACTTCGCAAGATAGGAGGAAACAACCATATAGCGAGGTTCCTGCTAAACCAAGGGCATTTGCATTTAAGAACTCGTATATGACGTATGTCCTGAATAATTATATTGTTCCGGGTAAAGTAACATATGAGCCAATTATGCAGAGTGACGTTGCAGATTCTTTTGAGGATTATGTAGTCGAGAAGATAGACAGATATTGTGGTCGGTCAGTAAATGACCTATGTATAGAATTTTGTATAGAGATTGATAAAAAACCAAAGAACCTTGAGGCCATGCTTGCATATAGGATGTTGGGAATCAAAGGAAATCATGCAGAGGAGTTTGAAAAAGCTAATATTGTTGTCAAGACGATCAGAATAGGCAAGAATGACCGGATTAAAGAAAGTATGTCTTTTCCGACTTTTAAATTTAAAGAGTTGATTGAAGAAGCGTGGGAAGATTCGACGTTTGGTAACTATCTTAGGGAAACAAGATTTCTTTTTGTGGTTTATAAGTTTGATGAAAAAGATGTTCTTCGACTAAAAGGTTGCCAGTTCTGGAATATACCATATGAGGATTTGGAGACGCAAGTTAAGTTGGTTTGGGAGAGAACACAGGATGTAATCCGGAATGGGCTACAGATAACAGTAAAAAATGGAAATAGAAGAAATAACTTTCCAAAAGCTTCGGAAAATCCAGTCTGTCATGTGAGACCGCATGCACAAAACGCCATGGATACGTATGAACTTCCTGATGGAAGACAGTATCCAAAACAATGTTTTTGGCTAAACAATACATACATTTATGAACAGATAAGTGATGAAATAAAAGGTTGATCAAAATGCAGAAGCATGCTAAAATCAGAATGGTACTACTATAAATAATACTTTGAGGAGAATCAAAATGGAAAAGACAGTGTGTGAGTTATTTGCTGGGGTAGGGGGATTTCGCTGCGGTCTTAATTCAATCAAAGAGATTGAAGATACAAAGAAACCTGAAAAATGGAGAACGGTATGGTTTAGCCAATGGGAACCAGCTGATAAGAAAGTCCAGTGGGCGCATGATTGCTATGTGAATAGATTTGGCACATGTTTGGATAATGAAGGAAACGATACAACTAATACTGATATCAATGCAGTAGATAAAAGCACTATTCCTGATCATAACCTTCTTGTAGGAGGATTCCCGTGCCAGGATTATTCTGTTGCCTCCTCATTGGCGACATCCAAGGGGCTTGAAGGAAAGAAGGGAGTTCTTTGGTGGGATATCAGAGATATGCTTGAAACAAAATCTGCGCCTTTTGTTCTTTTAGAGAATGTAGATCGTTTGCTTAAAAGCCCAGCAAGTCAAAGAGGAAGAGATTTCGCTATTATTTTAGCATGTCTTAGGGATCTGGATTATACAGTAGAGTGGCGTGTGATAAATGCAGCGGATTATGGTTTTCAGCAGAGACGCCGTCGCACATTCATATTTGCATATAAGAATGAAACAAAATATAACCAGAGGATTGAGGAAGAAACCAAGTATAGTGACATTCATGGGGATGAACTTCATAGACATAGCGTTGCTCGGGTTATAGGGAAGGAAGGATTTTTCGCACAGAGTTTCCCTATCGATCCTTTTGATGCAAAGAAGATTAAAATGGAACGGTTGCCTAAAGGAATTGGCGAACTATCTCAGAAATTTAAGTTTGATTTTGAAAACGCAGGTGTGATGAAAGATGGCGTGATTTATACAGTAAAAACAGTTCCAGATTATTCTGGGGATCAGATTACTTTAGGAGATATCCTGGAAGACGGGAAGGTGGATGAAGCTTACTTTATTGATCCATTAAAAATGTATTATACAGTAGAGGGAGTTGATCATAGTGATGAAACTATGGAAAGGCTTCCGGTAGAAAAGAGACAGACGTGGCAGTACATTAAAGGCGCTAAAAAACTTCCTCGTAAGGCAGCGAATGGTCATGAGTATGTCTTCTCTGAAGGACCGGTTCCTTTGTTTGATGAATATGATAAACCTGCTAGAACAATGCTCACAAGCGAAGGTTCATTCAATCGTTCAACGCATGTGGTTAAGGACAAAAAAACTGGAAAACCTAGATTGCTGACTCCGATTGAGTGTGAAAGGATTCAGGGCTTTCCTTCTGACTGGACGAAGGAATGCTTAGTTAATGGAGAGAAGGTTGAAATGCCGGCTAATAAACGACGGTTTATGATGGGCAATGCCTTGGTGGTCAATTTGATCAATCAGATGGAAAAGCAGTTAGATGTAATATTTGAAGCAGAGTAGTATTTAGCCGGAGGGGCGTATATGGAAGTAGCATTTGATAAGCTGGATACATCGGATTTATTTGTTGATTGTATATATAAAGGTGGACCAGTATCTAATATGTCATCGGAACCATTTCATAAGTTAATCCCTGGATGCGAGAACGCTGGAGGCTTCAGGAAAAAGCTTAGGGAAGATGGCTCTGGGAAATACGCCTATATTGTACTTTATACTTCTATGGAAGAGCTTGAATGGCCTGATTATCTTGATGAGGAAACAGGCATTTTTAGGTACTACGGAGACAACAGGCAACCCGGAAGAGCGCTGACAGATACAAAGAAAAAAGGAAATCTGATACTTGAAACAACTTTTGCTCTTTTGAACGAAGGGACGCACTTAGAAGATATTCCTCCATTTCTGATTTTTAAGAAAACTGGAAACGGACGAGATATACAGTTTTTAGGATTGGCTGCACCAGGGAACCCGAAAATATCACCTGACAAAGATCTCGTTGCTTTTTGGAGAACAATCAAAGAGAAAAGATTCCAGAATTATGAAGCGTATTTTACTATTTTGAATACTGGAAGTGACCCGATACCAAGGAAGTGGATTGAGGCACTGATCTTTGATCATGCAAACAGCATGCAATATGCTCCTGCTGCATGGGTAAAGTTCGTAAAAGAGGGAAGAAGTGGTATTGAAGCCTTAAAAGCACCAAAAATATTCAAGATTCCGACACGATATGAGCAATTGCAAAGCGATGTCGAAGGCGAGAGGTGTTTGGAACTTATCAGGAATCACTATAAAGACTTTGAGCAGGGCTTCGAAGCTTGTGCTACAAGCATAGTTTCAAAAATGGATTCTAATTTTGTAGACTTCTCTCTTACTAGACCGTGGAGAGATGGTGGCCGTGATGCGATTGGGTACTATACGATCAAAACAGGTGGAAAGGCAAATTTTCCGCTGAAAATAGATTGTGCCTTAGAGGCAAAATGTTATTCAAAGAATAATGGAGTTGGCGTAAAACCAATGTCTCGCCTTATATCAAGAATAAGGTATCGCCAGTTTGGAATCATGGTGACTACAAGTTATGTGGATACGCAGGCATATAGCGAGGTTGTAGAGGATGGTCATCCGATATTGATTGTTACTGCAACAGATATTGCGGGTATTCTCAGGGCAAATGCAATCAACTCCTCAAATATCGATCAGTGGCTTAAAAGCTTAGATCAAAGAGATTCAAGGTTGTTTGCTTATTATTCTAAGATTAAGGAGCTACAGGAGAATAATCCGATATAGTTTTTGGATTACAGGTGAGGGCATATGCATTGGTCAGAGTTGTTTAATAACTTACTCGAAGGTGAGTTGAAAAACATATATTACTCTGAAGTATTTTGGTGAAAATTGGAAGGATAAAATAGGGGCTGAATGATTGTACAGTTATAGAATTGTGAAAGATGCGGTTAGAATGAACATGGTGGAAAAGAAATTATTGAGAAGTTAATCTGAAGGAGATAGACATAATGGAAACAATTATCTGCCCGATTTGTGGATACCCGAAAGCAGAAAACCAGGTACAATATGATCCGATGACGATATTCTATATGTGTCCGATATGCGGAAGATATGAGTTCTCTGAGACAGAGATGATACGACCATCTTTGGACAAGAAAAAATTAGGAGCATTCTTATATTACAAGGGATTTCGGAGAAAAAATGACTGGTCGGTAGAATATAGATATCATACAACCCTCTCTAAGGAAAAATGTGATGAGTATGTAGCAGAGTTTAAAAGTGGAAACAACACGCATGGACATCCTGTTCACATGGATAACGATATTATCAATTCATGGTATCCGAGGAGCTTTGCTGAAAAAGTAAACATGATACTGATAAAACTTGATGAAATTGCGGATTACATTGGACAGGAAATAAATATAACAAAATATGAGTTGTATGGCTTGATGTTTGTAGAACGGTATAAGAGTGACGGAAAAACTGTTTTCGCAGAAGAGGAAATGAACCGTCAAGCATTTTTCTTCTTTAATTATCTTATCGATGTAGGTTATATCAAAGGGAGTTCTTCGATAAGTGGTGATAAAGTAGGATCGATTACAATAACACCTGAAGGATATAAAAGGATTGATCAATTGCAAAGAGATACCGGAGAAGGGCGTAATGTGTTGGTTGCGATGAAATTTGGTGATGACACAAGGAATTTAAGAGAGGCTATAAAGCTTGGAATCCGGGATGCAGGATATAATCCTATTTTAATTGATGAGGTCGAGCATAATGAACTGATTACACCGGAGTTATTAAGTCATATAAGAAACAGTAGATTTGTTGTTGTGGATCTCACCCATCAGAACAATGGTGCTTATTTTGAAGAGGGTTATGCAATGGGCCTTGGAAAACCTGTGATTCAGTTGTGCCAGAGCGGGGCGAAGCTTCATTTTGATATTGCACAGAAAAATACGATTATCTGGGAAACGGAGGAAGACATCCCGTTGCGTCTAAAAAATAGGATTATGGCGACAATTGATTAGCCGCAGGGATGAAAGATGTATATCATCGAGCAAGGATTATCTGGATTGTATAATGGAACAGTTTTCAGAGTTGGACGATATAACTTACAGGTCGATGATGGGAGAATATATCTTTTATTATCAAGGGAAGGTTTTCGGGAGGTGGGATGATGAACGTTTCCTTGTAAAGCCTACGAAGGCTACCAAAGCGGTAATGCCAGATGCAAATCGGGCATTGCCATTGTATGATACAGACCCCTTAAATGCTATTGATTGTCATTGCTTTTGGAAAGCTGTTCGTGCAATATAGCAATTTGTTTCTTTAATCCTTCGTTCTCAAATCTGACTCCTTTTAAGGCAGTATCATTTTCCTTTAGCTGTTCTTCCAGTGAAACCGCTTTTGGATGAAGTTGATTATGGGTCAAGAGCGGAGATAGCTTCAATGTTTGAGTGGCTCCGATAATATAAAAGCGAGGTTGGTAGCATGAAAGTCAAATTCAAAATAAGCGATGAAAGATTCTTTAATAATGGGAAAATCATATTAAATGCAATCCCAGATGTTAGAGACCATATAAAAAAAGCATTATCGAAGGAAGAAATCATATTGACAACACGGAGAAAACCAAAAGGGAAGCCAGAGTTCGATGGTATAAACGCTTCGAGTTTGAATGTTGCTCTGCGACGTTGCTTAAGTGCTGAAGCCATACGAGGGGAAACACATGTGGAAAATGGTGTGTTTTTCCATACCTCAAAGGAAGGCTTTGATTTTTCTGTTTATGATGAGGATTATAACATGGCTCGGTTGTATAACTATTATCAAGGAGCTATAGGTGTGCTAAATGGAGATAAAAAGATTTTAGAATTGAATAAAAAGATGGGCTTTAACAAGAAAGAATGGAAAGGTAAGATTGCAGCTATCAGCTCAAAGGTTGCTGAGAATGCAGATTATATCATTGACAAAGAGAGATTGACGGTTGCTGGTGAATTACAATTTGGAAACTGGGCTCTTATATACAGGGATTTGTTCCGGCTTTTGGACGCAGATAGCAATCCTGGAGTTGATTTCTACATATATGTTGCCGCCGATGATGAATTAAGTGGGTTGCTGAGTGCAAATACAGTTTCGTATAAGTCCGCCGGTGAAGTGATAAATGAATATCTTTCCATCATAAAGACTCCTGTTTGGCTGATAGCCCTGGGTATCGATAAATTATGAAGCAGGAACCAGAGGAAAAGAGAGAACCGAGATTTTATGGTGAAGTGACTGAAAGAAGTCACAAAAACATGAGCCGTATCAGAGGCAAGGATACGAGCATAGAAGTTGCATTGCTAAAGGCACTCTGGGTAAAAGGGTATCGTTTTAGAAAGAATTATAAAAAGCTTCCTGGAAGTCCGAATATGGCATTGACTAAACATAAGATAGCAATTTTCTGTGATAGCGAATTTTTCATGGGAAAGATTGGGATGTGCTCAGAAAGAAACTTGAAACCGCCAAGGATTTCGGATTACTGGATAGAGAGAAACATTGAAAGAGATAAAGAAAGGGATTTGTTGTTTCAGGCTGAGGGTTGGACTGTAATCCATTTCTGGGGAAAAGATATCGAGAAGTATACAGAGGAATGCATTGCTGTGATTAAGGAAGCGATATTTAATCTTAAGATGCCAGAGGTGGATGATATTGGTGAATATTGATTATTTGATTGAATATGACAGGTCTGATCCGATATCGATAGAGGTCTATTCATAAAAGCATATAGGGATGACTTTCAGACAGATATGGGAAGAGGATGATGCAAAACATCCGATGATGGTAAGAGAAGACGGTGTGACATATGGTTCATCAGAAGTTCCTGAAACCAAGCACAATAAGGGTAATCTCGGTCAGATTATCGAAGAGAAGTTTTTCATTATGAATGCAATAGTGATTCGCGTGAGGATTTTCATGAGGCAGGCGTGGAACTTAAAGTCACACCTTATCGAATCAACCAGAACGGATCATTATCCGCCAAAGAAAGATTAATCCTTACGATGATAGATTATTATCAGGTGGTGAATGAAGCGTTTGAGGAAAGCTATCTCTGGAACAAATCAAAGGAAAGTATGTCATTTCCGACATTCCGATTTACGGAATTAATAGAGGAAGATTGGGATGATTCCACTTTTAGAAATTATTTGAGAGAAACGAGATTTCTCTTTGTAGTCTATAAATTTGATGCCGATGATACTCTGAGGTTCAGGTGATGCCAGTTTTGGAACATTCCCTATGAGAATCTTGAAACACAAGTGAGAGATGTCTGGGAAAAGACAAGACAAGTGACTAGGGATGGCCTTCGGATGCGTATGGTGAATGGTGTCAGGAAAAACAATTTTCCTAAGGCAGCGGAGAATACGTTATGTCATGTCAGACCGTACGCTCAGAATGCGCAAGATACATATGAACTTCCAGATGGAAGACAATACCCTAAGCAATATTTTTTGCTGAACAACACATATATTTATGATTAGATTGACAAAACACTAAAATAGATTATTGGGATGGTGAGGGTGCATGGCACAGCAGGATTATGTATACGGAGATTGGATAGACAGCAGTGGTGCTGTCTATCCGGTCAGATTTAAGAAAAAATGGGGAGAACATCTATTTTCTGAGGAAGAGAGTAAAGTACTCCTACAGGGTGATAACGTTGTATTTCCATACAAAAAGGGCACTATCAACGGCCACCTGCAATATAGAAGAACGCAGGACGGCACAAGATACTTTGGATTTTGTCCAGACTTTGATAATGAATATATAGGTGCTCCGATATATAATCCTACTGTAGATTCAAGGTTTGAGGGAGACAGAAGAAATGAAGCTTTGATGAACCAGTTCATGAAAGTTCATTATTATTCAAAGCTTCTTAATTCTGACGGAACCAGTGCTAAGAGCGAATTTATAAATGATGAATCCAGGCAAAAGCAGGGTGTAGATGTTATCTTATCTAAGGATAAAAAGAGATACATCATAGATGAAAAAGCTCAGATGGATTATATATACAGAACCAATGGCCCACTCGGAACATTTGCACTCGAACTACTCAATAGTTCCAGCGGAAAGGTTGGCTGGTTCATAAATGATAATCTTGAAACTGAGTATTATATGTTCATCTGGCCGCACGCTGATGGAAGATTGGTAAGCGTAAATAATATCGAATACGCTCAATATGCACTTGTGGAAAAGAACAAGCTAAAAGATGTTATAGAGAGACGTTACCAGAGTGCTGATAGACTCAGAGAGTACGCACTCAGGCTTTCAAGAGGTAGTTTGGACGGAACCACGGAACAGTATAATCGATTATATTATAAGAGGCCGCCGTTCGATGAAAATGCTTATTTGGTATATACAAAAGAACCGACTGAAGATGATAATGGGAAAGTGGAAAGACCTGTCAATCTTGTAGTCAAGAAAATATTGATAGAAGGGATTGCCGAAGATAAAGGCATCCTTACAAGAATAGATGAAATCAATGGAGGAACTGGATTCCGTGCAGTGGCTTCCGGCGGATGTGACACTGATTGATAAGATCAGAAAGTGCATGGAGTAGGCGTACAGCCGACGAAGAGGTAGTAACTATGCTATATAAATTAAACCCAAACAAGCAGGATTATACGAAAGTAAAACGTGTCACCTTAGCGGACATCGGCTGGAAGGAACTGGATTTGCAGCGTCTGATGTCTTCGCATATTCAGGATTTTATTTATTCCAACGATCTGCTCACGATTTTCAATGAGCGTCCGAGGCAGGAGGAACCGGACATTCTTGCGATTGACAGGAATGGGGATTTATATATTCTGGAACTGAAGAGATGGAGCTCGGATAGGGAAAATCTCCTGCAGGTGCTTCGGTATGGGCAGTTATATGGCAGCAGCAATTATGATGAGTTGAATGAACTGTTTCAGAAATACAGCAAATCCAATGCAGAGTTGTTGGAGATACATAAGCAGTATTTCGATCTTCCGGATGATAAAGCATTGCGCAAGAGCGATTTTAACATGCACCAGCATTTCCTTATTGTTACCAACGGACTTGATCAGAATACAGTAGATGCGATCAGATATTGGAAGAACAACGGCTTGAGTATCGATGCTATTATTTACTGGGTGTTTGAGATCAATGGGGAACATTATATTGAATTCAACATGTACTCTCCCATAGAGGGTTACTTGGAGTATGAGGGAAATAATTACGTTTTGAACACCAATTATTCCAATAACAAGAATCACACGGATGATATGATAAATGAACAGAAAGCGGCGGCTTATTATCCGGGATGGAGAGAGAAAATCGGAAAGCTTCAGCGGGGAGATACCGTATTTTTATACAAGAGTGGTTACGGTATCATTGCATACGGTACGGCGGACGGAAAACTGGAGAAAAAAGATTGCGATGGCTACAAGGATTATGAGTATTACATGCATCTGGATGATTTTACAGTTTTGAAAAAGCCGTTAAGTGCTTCAAAAATGAAGGAATTAACGAAACAGGGATTTCCGTTCCGGACGACGATGTTTTACATGAGTGAGGAATGTAAAGACATCATTATGAAAGAGATTAAGAAAAACTATTTATGACCAACCAAGAATTTCAATGCCATCAATGCGGCGAAATATTTATTGTGCGTTCAGAGGACAACGCACGGTCTCATAACTACTGCCCTATCTGCAGAAAGAAATATTATGAGCAGAAAATGCTGGAAGAAAAGCAGAGGGAAGATATTGCCTGGCAGAAAAAGCATGAGCAGGATGTCCTGTTGTTTGAGGAGAATCTGAGAGAATGGAATCTTTTATCTTTGGAAGAGATGGGGGAATCTGTTAAGGAGGGTTCTCTTTATGTGATTGGTAATGGATTTGATATGTTGCATGGTGTCAGATCCAGCTATTACGATTTCAGCAGAACTTTGGGAAAGAGGAGCTCTGTCCGGTTTTATCTGGAAAAATATCTGAAAACAGATGACCTGTGGGCGGATTTTGAAGGGGCATTGGGAAAGATCAACATAGAGGCTATGTGTCAACCGTATATCATCGATAATTTTTTGGATATAAATGGGGCATACGATGAGGATGCAGGTGCGGCTGAAATTTATATGTCCGCGGAAATGGCAGTGGGACCGATCATTTCCATGTCTACGGAATTAATGGACAGGTTCCGGAAATGGATCTGCAGTCTGCATACCAATACGGATGACCGACCATTAAGCGATATCATCAAGGACGGGAAAGTACTAAATTTCAATTACACGGAATTTGTGGAAGATTTGTATGGCATGGATGCCGGGAATATTTGTTATATTCATGGCTGTCGGAAGAAGACCGGCAAGGAACGGCAAAGGTTGATTCTGGGGCATATTCCGGGAGCCAATGACGAGGCCTATGAATTTGAAGATGATTACTCTGCAATCGATAATCTGGATGAGCATGCCCAGCTATTATACGATGTGCAGCAGATCGCTTTGCAGATGGTTGTGGAGGCTGATGATACATTGACGAAAAAATGTAAGGAGATCATTCAGAGCAATCAGCCTTTTTTTGATGGATTATCGGATATCCGGCAGATAGTGACCATAGGTCATTCGCTGTATCCAGTGGACTGGGATTATTTCGCAGAGATTATAAAGTGCAATAAAGACAGGAACCGTATTCAGTGGTTCTTTGGCTGTTATGGAAATGGAGATCTGGAGCGGGTACAGACTTTTATAAATACCTTCGGGATAAATAGAAATCAAGTGGTCATTTTCCGAACGGACACGATTCCTGTAAAACTATTGCCGGAGAATAACAGTAAAAAGCCGAAAACAAATACGGAGCACCGGAAAGTACTGGCCTCCTCCGAGGATGAAAAGTGGGAGGTTGCCTGCGAGGGCGTAAAGGTCAGCATCATTGACAGGACATCAAACAGTTGCAGTTGTGCAAGAACATTTTCGGCATACATGAGCGGGGCTGTTTTTGATTGCAGCGGTATGGTGTTACTTTTGGTGGCAAGAGGACTGGGGGCCGGGGTATTTTTGTTTCGGTTCGCCAACGGAGAGTGGCAATATAGAGGGGAATTGGAACCCATTCCACATCAGGGAGTGATTACCAAACGCTTGCAAAAAATATTGCTGAGGGACAACCGGCTGATTTTCGTATATAACAGCAGAATCCGAAAATATGATGTCGAAACGGGGAAACTGGTATATAATAAGGCCGTAAGGCATGCTTTCGAGTCAGAAGGCGAAGATTTGACACAAAAGTTTAAAGGGATATACAGAACAGGGTTTTATTAAGTTTTTCTGGAATAAAAGTGTGAATTTCAGGAGTATGGAGATGGCATTATGACCCACGAACAATTTGAACAGGCAGCTCAATATTGGAACAAAAAGGAAAAGATCACCATGCCGGAGGAGGCACTGAAGCAGGCGGTAGAAAAATATATTCACGAGAACAGCACCTGTGCGCTTGCCACGGGAAGCGGTGATTATGTCAGATGTACGCCGATAGAGTATAGTTACCACGATGGAAAATTCTGGATGTTTTCCGAAGGCGGGGAGAAGTTCATAGGTCTGGAGAAGAATGCAAATGTAAGCCCTGCCATTTTTGACAAGTATGATGGATTCGGTAATCTGAAAAGTTTACAGATTATGGGCCGTGCGGAGATCATAGAACCGTTCTCCGACAGTTACAATGCCCACGCGGAATATAAGAAGATTCCACTGGAAGCACTGAAAAAATTAGAGCATCCCATGAACCTGATCTGCGTGACACCGGCCAGGATAGACGTGCTGTTTTCCGATTTGAAAAAGGACGGATACAGTATCAGACAGACATTAGAGTTTGAGAAAAATAACTAAATCGGGCGGAGGCATACAAAGTGAGTATATTTGAGTATGACAAAGAAAAAGAAGAAAAGAAGCTCCGCAAGGCTGAACGGGAGTGTGGACGGGAAGAGGGTTTACAACAGGGGTTACAGGAAGGTCTAAAGGAAGGGCTGCAGCAGGGACGCATGTAAAATAAACCCCATAGAATGGACACGATAAGAAGAAGGGCTCCTTAAAAATGGA